>Ga0224500_10000278_pt1 | contig 36726 bp, 35 predicted proteins | sample SF_Oct11_sed_USG_FD_168126 | JGI IMG/M metagenome (GOLD analysis project Ga0224500, IMG submission 168126) | Sediment microbial communities from San Francisco Bay, California, United States - SF_Oct11_sed_USGS_4_1 | ecosystem: Environmental > Aquatic > Marine > Sediment | place: USA: California... | reverse complement strand
TTCCCGCCAGATAATAGACCCGGCACCATTTGCCGATGCCGAGATAGCGTGATCCAGCCATTCGCCAAGACGAAATTCGTCGGAGGGAACGATTACCGAGAACAGGTTTCGCTGTAGCTCATCGCTCCACTTCGGCACCTTGTGGATTTCGTTGTTTATCCAGCTGCCCGCAGGCGAAACCGATTCGCGCAATACTCGCGCCCTGTCCTCGACGTCCGGAAACGCTGCGGCCAGGGCGTGAAACAACGCCGCCATGCAAATCAGTTTGCCGACGCTTCCCGCATTCTGCTTGACGTCCGGGCGCAATCCGGCCCAGCGGATAGCATCGTCGTTCGTCATGTCGATCAGCACCATGCTGTAGCTCGGATCGCGCTGGCGCAGGGTCTTTGCGAGAAAACTCGCGAGATCGGGGTCCTCGGCAAGCTCGTCGAAATCGGGCCCGTTGTAATCCTTCAATCGCAGTGAAATCTGTTCGCTATCCAGCAGCTGTCCGGGCCAGAGCTTCGCCGCCCCCGGTGTTTGCTGCGCAAGCAGGTAGCCCTGCAGGCGTCGAATGCCGGACTCCTCGAGTCCGTCGAGAGGATAAGCACTGACCCACCCTGGTAGAGAAAGCAGAAGCAGTGAAGCGGTGCGACACAGGTATTTTTTAATGGTCACTGCACTGTGACTCCTGGCGATAGGTCGAGCCTTACTGTCGCGGAGCCGCTGGTAGGATCGGGAAGATCCGGCCGCAAGCGGCGCAACAGCGCATCCGAGTTGCTGCTGGCTTTTTCGACCAGCGGCCGTATCTGGAACAGCGTCAATTCGCCGTCGACGAATCCGAATTCGATGTCCCACGGTCTTGCTGCGCCCGATTCATCGAACACCGGCGCATACTTCTCATTGACCTCGGCAACAAGTTCTCGCAATTGTTGAATCTCGGCTTCCTGCAGGACCGCACCGGAATTCGTGGGAACGAGTTCGACCCCTCCCTGTGCGGCAAGGTTTCGCTGATACGGCGATTTCGCTTCGAACACGAGCTCCACTGCGCCATCCAGTATCACGATGCTTTCCGCTGCCTCGCCTGCCACCGCCCCACCAACTCCCCACGCCGTCGATGCGGAAATTCCGGGGACAGCCTTGTTGAACAGATTGGTTGTTACGAGGACGCCCGACTTCGTGGACGGGACGCTCTTCATCAACAGTACCGATGCATAAATCTGTGCAGGATTGGCAAGTACGCTGGAGCGCCATGCCAGCGCACGCGGGCTGAGGACCGAGGACCAGACGCGAGGTATCGCCGCCAGCTGCCTGTCCGTACCGACGACATTGGCAACGGTTTCGTTCAGTCCGGCGCCGGTGAACTGCGGCAAGTCCTCTACATTGGTATCCGATCGCACGAAAACACCGTAACTGCCGGCTTCGCCGAATTCGGCCGCCATCGTGGCTTCAAGTTCCTGTTCGGTTTCCAGCGAAAGCCGAATCGCCGAAATCGCGCTTCGCACGGCGGCCAACTCGGCAGCGACGTCGTCCGCGCTCAGCGTGCCTGCGTCGCGACCGGCAAACGCCGCCCTGATGCGATCCATCAGGCCCGCCTCGGCCAGGTGTCTTGCATAAATGCCGAAAGGAATCGCGACGGCCGGAGCAACCCTGCCGGGAAAAAGCCGATTCAGTTCGCCAAGATTGGCCGCTTTGGGGCCGATGACCTTGCCTGATAACTCGCGACCGATTTGCGCCAGCGGCAACACACTGTCGGATTCGAGATCCGGTATCGGAACCTCGATGAGCTGGTCGCTTACCGACACTGCGGAAATCGGCTGCATCAGCGCAGCTTCCGTCTGTTCGTCGACCGGCTGCATTATCACGTTGCCGGCGGAGCCGACCACGAGGACCACTTCCTGTCCCGCCAGTTCCTGGAGTAAATCAATCGTGGCGTGATCGACAGCCACATTGGGTATGCCGAAATTCCGTGCCAGCAATTGCACATGCGACAGGGCATTGCCCTCGCCAAGCGTCAGTATGCCGGCGACCGGCGACAGCTCGGCGATCGTTTCGGGCAAGGCCACGATGTCGGCGGGATCCACGTTTGCCTCTTCGATTTCGTCGATCGTTGCGAAAATCCGCAGCCTGCCCCGGGCGATGCCGCTGTTGAGCGCTACTGCGGTACTTACCGGCGTACCCGCGAGTTCGACGACACTGCCCGACAGCCTGTCGACATCCTGCGACAGGATTTTCAGGGTATCTCCCAGCATCCACAATGGCGACCCGCGCAATACGTCGTCAGAAAAACGCGCCGCGCGCGCATCCAGTGCGACGTACTTTGTAAGCGCCTCGGCAAATGTGAAACGAATAGTGCCAAGCGCCCACGCTGGTGCCCGTTTCTGTCGCGCGATCGCGTTCCGGTACTCGTCCAGCGTGACTTCGTCGCCGCCGGCGAATTCCAGAGACGCTTTCAGGGACGACAGCTCGCCCTGCGAAAGAAGGCCAGACCCGTAGGCGCACGCCAGCAGCGACGCATTCAATTCAACGACGCGGGCGCGCGACCAGTTTTCGAGCGCATCCAGTTGCTGGTACGCCAATTGCACCTCGGTTTCCACACCCTGCATCGTGTCAACCAGGTCAAGCCGTCTCGTTCTCGGCATTGCAGCAAAGACTTCTGATCGTGCAACGGAAAGCGCATCGCACAGTGCCGGCACCTGCTTTTCTGCCGGTAGCAGCATCGCGGCGCTCACCGTATCGGCCCAGTTTTTGCCAACCGGCGAGCGACGCAGCGTGTTGAGCATGGTATCGATTCGGTCGCGCCGGCCAACCGGTCCGTACAACAAGTCCAGGTTACTCGCCAGCAAGGTGCCGGTAGCCTGCAAGTCCGGATTTTTTTGACTTTCGAGCCATGAGCGCAGACGCGCGGCGGTACTCGCATTCGGGTTGGTGTGAATCTCGACGCGCCACCTTTCGGCGCCGGGCTCGAGCTCCGCAAGCGCGATTGCATCTCGCCGAACGGTGCGCGCAAGATCGGTATCCTCGCCATGAGGTATCACTCTCGCCAGCTCGCGCACCAGCAGGAAATTGTCGAGCGACCAGTCGGTAATCGTCAGCAGCCGGTGCAGCAATTCCCGGCCGGCATAGTCTTCGTCCTCGACCTGCACCCGGCCGCGGTAAAATTGCGCCCGCCGCAGAACCCAGCCGTTGTCGATGTCTGTCAGGTAACGTTCCAGCGCCAGCTCGCGCAGGCGTTGCTGGCGGATCTCCGAGTCGAAAGCCTCTTCGAATGTCAGTGCGGCAAATACGGTACCGACCGACCAGCCCAGGTCCGCCAGCCGCTGACGCTGCTTCGAATATTCACCGTGTTGCCGGCCGCCACCGAGTTCGCGGCAGGCGAAGGCAACCGGCGGCTGCACGCTGCCGTCATTACAGAACCAGCGGATCTGTGAATACGGCCCGCGCTGACTTTCGATCATTTCCTGTACAATGCGCCTCGCTTCGGCCAGCACCTCGGGCGTCGGCTGGTCCAGCGGCGCGGCGTGGCTCAGGGATGTCGCCAGATATCCAGCAGCCAGCCATACCCCTCGAGAAAACCGGCCTTCTCTCAGATTCCATTTATGACCAAACAGGCTGAACATCAGCACTCCAGTTTTGAACGCTTTTTGTGCATGTTCGCCGATGTGCAACCGCGCGAGGGAATTACGTGCCTCATACTGATTGGCAATATCTTTTTGATTCTGGCCGCGTTCTATCTTGTCAAACCAGTACGCGAGGGCTGGCTTGCGGTAACGGATATCGCGGGATTCACGAAGCTCGAGATTAAAGCTTATTCCGCGTTTGCACAAAGCATCATACTTTTCGGCATCCTGCCGATCTACGCGCGACTCGCGGCAAAGTGGACACGCCGAGACCTTATATTAAGGGTCGGCGGCACTTTTGCCGTGATACTGGTCGCTTTCTGGCTGACCCAGCCGGGCCTGCTGCTCGGCAACATACCGGCGCTCGGAATTTTCTTCTACCTGTTCGTCGGCATCTTCAGCGTGACGCTGGTTGCCCAGTTCTGGGCTTTCAGCACGGACGTCTACGGTTCCGAACGCGGCGCGCGATTGTTCCCGGTGGTCGCGATAGGCGCGGCGCTAGGCTCGACGGTGGGCTCCTGGATAGGTGAAAAACTGGTGCGACACCCATCCGTCGAAGCCTTCGACCTCATATTGTTTGCCTTGATCCCGCTCGGCCTGGCACTGCTCCTTGCCACTATTACAGACAGGCGCGGCACATACGGCGACCCTTCAACCTGGACCAGCGTTCGGTGGGAACAGCCCGCAGCTCCTTCCGACAAGGGCCCGTTCCGCATGATCCTGCAGCATCGCTACCTGACCGCTACCGCGGCGATGATCATGGTTTTCACCTGGGTGGTGACCAGCGGCGACAACATCCTGTTCAGTATCGTCCAGGAGAGCTTCGCGAAGGATTTCTCGGAATTCCTGGGAGACCCCGACGCATTCGACGTCGCAATGAAAGAGGCGACTACAGCCTTCTACGGCGACCTGTACTTCTGGATCAACCTGATGACCTTGCTGCTGCAGTCTTTCGTCGTTTCCAGGATCCTGAGCTTCGGCGGCATGAAAGCGCTTCTCTACGCCACGCCGTTCATCTCGCTTGCGGTTTATGCATCGATGGTGTTCATGCCTCTTCTCGGCCTGATCAAAGTCATGAAAGTTGCAGAAAATTCAAGTACTTACTCAATTCACAATACGGCCCGCCAGATGCTTTGGCTGCCGACCACCAAGGCAATGCTTTACCAGGCCAAGCCAACCATAGACACTTTGTTTGTGCGACTCGGCGACGGAATGGCCGCGCTGACCATTCTTATCGGTACCCGGGTGTTTTCGCTGGGAAATACAGGATTTGTCGTAATTAACATTTTTCTGGTGATCCTGTGGATTACGATCAGCAGATACCTGCAGCGCGAGCATGGCCGCTGGACCCGCACTGCAGCTAACCCCGAACCGCGGCCTTCCGGAGCATGAAACCGAATGCGTAAATGTTTTCTGTCAGTGATCCTGTTGTTGCTGACTTCGCTGGTTGCTGCGTCGACGGAGTGGCAACCGCTGTATTCTCGAGTCAGCCCATCGTTGCAAACCGCCATGGAAAAGCGGCTGAATGAAAACCCCGAATGGGCTCGATTGATTCGCTCAAAGAAAATGGCGATCGGACTCGTTGATCTCAACGGCGAGCAGCCGCGCTTCGCCCGGGTCAACGGCAACCAGATGATGTATGCCGCCAGCCTGCCGAAGATTGCTATCCTGCTGGGCGCTTACGTTTCCTTCGAAGACGGATCGCTCGCGGAAACTGACGAGATCCACAAGGATCTCGGCGACATGATTCGCGTCTCCAGCAACTCTGCGGCAACCCGGCTGATCGATGCGGTCGGAATGAAGAAAATCCAGGCCGTACTGAAAGACCAGCAGTACGGCTTCTATGACGAGAAACGAGGCGGCGGCCTGTGGGTCGGCAAACGCTACGCCAGCGCCGGCCCACGCGTCGGTGACCCGATGTTCAATATTTCCCATGGCGCTACGGCAACACAGGTATGCCGCTTTTTTTATTTGCTGGCACAAGGCCGCCTGATCAATGCCGAGCGTTCGGCGCAGATGCTTAGCGATCTCGCAGACCCGCACCTGCACCACAAATTTGTGTCGCAGGTCGAAGAGCGGGCACCGGACGCGCAGATGTTTCGCAAGTCCGGCACCTGGAAACAATGGCATTCGGATGCGATCATGGTGCGCGGCTCGAAATGGCGCGACTACATTCTGGTCGGGCTGGTCGAAAGCCAGAACGGCGAACGCGTATTGCGACAGGTACTCCCCGCCATGGAAGAGCTCATCGTACCGGCTGAATACGCCGAAGGTGCAGACGACACGTGATCAAGCACTGATGTCCTCGTCAGAGGAAGGAAATTCGAATAACACTATTGCAGCGCAGGGCTATTCGATGCCGGCGGAATGGCAGCCGCACCAGGCAACGTGGATTTCATGGCCGCACAAGCGCGCCAGCTGGCCCGGCAAATTCGAGCCGGTCGAGCCGGTCATGCTGCAGTTCGTTGCTGCCATATCGGCCGCTGAGCTCGTGCGCATCAACGTGCTGGACGAAGCGCACGAGAAACACGTGAAGCAGCTGCTCGATGGCAAGGTAACGGCGGGCAACGTCCGATTTCACCGTTTCCCGACAAACGACGCCTGGTGCCGTGATCACGGTGCAATTTTCGTGACCCGTGACAACGCCGTCGATCCGCTGCTGGCACTCGACTTCCGTTTCAATTCCTGGGGTGGCAAATACCCGCCGTTCGACCTGGACGACGCGATTCCGCCGCAGATGGCAGAAGCGATTGGCGCTCCCTGCCACCGAATCGACATGGTACTGGAGGGCGGCTCGATAGAGGTGAACGGCGCCGGCGCACTGCTGACGACGGAGCAATGCCTCCTGAACCCGAATCGCAATCCGTCGCTGGACAAGCACGAAATCGAGCAACGACTGCGTGACTATCTCGGTGTGCAGCAAATCATCTGGCTCGGCGATGGCATTGTCGGTGACGATACGGACGGCCACATCGACGACCTGACACGGTTCGTGACGGAAGACACGGTAGTCACGGTCGTCGAAAAGAACCGCGGAGACGAAAATCACCTGGCACTTGCCGAGAATCGCGAACGGTTGAACGGCATTCGCCTCGACGACGGCAGGCCGTTGAAAATCGTCGAGCTGCAGATGCCGAAGCCGGTCGAGTTCGAAGGCGATCGACTGCCCGCCAGCTACGCGAATTTCTATATCGGAAACAAAGTCGTCGTCATGCCCGCATTCAACGACCCTGCCGACCAACCGAATCTTGCGGCGCTGCAGCAGTGTTTTCCGGGGCGCAAGGTCACCGGCATCGACTGCAGCGACCTTGTCCTCGGACTCGGGACATTTCATTGCCTGACACAACAGGTTCCTGTGGTTTAATAGTCACCTGCAGCAAATCCGGCGCGATGCGGGCCCAAGAGCCTCGTAACGCTGCGTCCACCGCTGAAATTCGAAAAAAACCCTGCCCAGGAGGGAGACCAGCCCAATGACCGCCATTCGCGATTTCGTCCATCATCACTACCGACATTTCAACGCCGCCGCCATGATCGACGCGGCCGACGGTTATGTCCGTCACCTCGATGAGGGCGGCGTCATGTTCATGACGCTTGCCGGCGCCATGAGCACTGCCGAACTCGGGCTGTCGCTTGCCGAGATGATCCGCAAAGACAAAGTACAGGCAATCTGTTGTACGGGTGCGAATCTCGAAGAGGACATTTTCAATCTGGTCGCGCACGATCATTACGTACGCGTGCCGCACTACCGCCAGTTGACGGCGGAAGATGAAGAGGCGCTGCTTGCGAGACACCTCAACCGTGTTACAGACACCTGCATTCCGGAAGAAGAGGCCATTCGCCGTATCGAGCACGTCGTCCTCGACCTGTGGCTGGACGCAGACAAGAAGGGTAAAGCGTTCTTCCCGCACGAGTTCATGTACCAGATGATCAAGAGCGGCAAGCTGAAAAAACACTACCAGATCGATCCGAAAGACAGCTGGCTCGTCGCCGCCTGCGAACGCAATCTGCCGATCATTGTGCCAGGCTGGGAAGACTCGACACTTGGCAACATCTACGCCTCGCACTGTATTACCGACGAAATCAAGAACGTGCACACCGTCAAGGGCGGCATCGAGTACATGATGATGCTGGCCGAGTGGTACGAGAACGTCGCTCCCAAATCGTCGGTCGGCTTCTTCCAGATCGGCGGCGGCATCGCCGGCGACTTCCCGATTTGCGTCGTGCCGATGTTGCAGCAGGACCTGCGAAAGGAAGACATGCCGCGATGGGGATATTTCTGTCAGATCAGCGATTCGACAACCAGTTACGGTTCGTACTCTGGCGCGGTGCCAAACGAAAAAATCACCTGGGGAAAGCTGTCCGCCGATACGCCGAAATTCATAATCGAATCCGACGCCACTATAGTTGCGCCGCTGATTTTCGCCTGCGTTCTCGATCAATAGCCGATGGCTGCAAACAACAACTGGTCGCCGGACGACGCTGCCGAGCTGTATCGGCTGGATGCCTGGAGCGACGGATTCTTCGTGGTCAACGAGCTGGGCCACGTTGCGGTCAAGCCGTTCGAAAACGATGCGCTGACCATCGACATCACCGATGTTGTCGCGGAAGCACGGCGGCGCGACATCAAGTTCCCACTGCTATTGCGCTTTCAGGACGTATTGCGTGCCCGGGTCCGCCGACTGAACGAAGCGTTCGCCGAGGCGATTGACTATACGAAGTACAAGAATGTCTATCGGGGCGTGTACCCGATCAAGGTGAATCAGCTGCATGAAGTTGTCGAGGAGGTGCTCGATGCCGGCGCACCCTATGGTCTCGGGCTGGAATGCGGCTCCAAGGCCGAGCTGATTGCCTCGTTACCGCACCTTGTCTCGGACGAAACATTGCTCATATGCAACGGCGTGAAGGACCGCACGATGCTGTCCCTGATCATTGCGGCACAGAAACTCGGCAAAAACGTCGTTCCGGTCATGGAAAAATTCGGTGAGTTCGAGCAGCTGATGGCGTTGGCCGCCGAGTCCGACGGCAAGACACAATTCGGCGTGCGCATTCGTTTACGAACCGGCGGTGCCGGGAAGTGGGCCGACTCCGGCGGTTATCGCTCGAAGTTCGGCATTTCACTTCCGGAGCTGATCGAAGTCGTGGAGCGCCTGGAGCAGGAAAACGCCAGCGACGCGTTTATTTTGCTGCACTTTCATCTCGGCAGCCAGATTTCCGACATTCAGCAATTGAAGCAGGCAGCGAAAGAAATGGCGCAGATTTACGCCGAGCTGATCAATCGCGGCATGCCGATCCGCTACATGGACGTCGGCGGCGGCCTCGGTGTCAACTACTCCGGCGGGTCCGACGGCGGCATCAATTACTCGCTGCAGGAATACGCGAATGCCGTGGTCTCCGCGATTATGGAAGTTTGCGATGCACGCAAAGTGCCCCACCCGACACTCGTGTCCGAGAGCGGCCGGGCCCTGACGGCGCATCATTCGGTCTTGATCGTGGAGGCGCTTGGTGCATATCAGAAAGACCGCGTAGACGACGATTACATCGCACCGGCGGGTGCACATCGCATGTCGCGCACGTTGAGCGAGATCTTGCAGTCATTGCGGGCAGCTTCGGATGGCGAGATGGAAGTCAGTGAATTGCTCGAGGCCTATCACGACATCGTCGAGATTCACCGCGAAGCGTCGACGTTGTTCGGCATGGGTTACCTGTCGCTGGAAGAAAATGCGCTGATCGAGCGTCTCTACTGGAGCAACTGCTCTGCGGTATTGCGGCATTTGCGCGCAGCCGATCCCGATCCCGTGCCAGCGGAGATGCGTGAACTCGAAGACAAGCTGGTCGACCAGTACCTGTGCGATTTCTCGGTGTTCCAGTCGATGCTCGATCACTGGGCGATCGACCAGGCCTTCCCGATCATGCCGCTGGACCGACTCGACACGGAGCCGACACGGCGCGCCCTGCTGGTCGATCTGACCTGCGATTCGGATGGCAAGGTCAGCCAATACGTATCGTCGAACCCGGACAAACAGTTCCTGGAGTTGCATCCGATCCAGCCCGGGGAGCCGTATTTTCTCGGCTTCTTCCTGATGGGCGCGTACCAGGACATCATGGGTGATGCACACAACCTGTTCGGCCGGGTTGCGGAGATGCATATCTACGGCGATGCCGAAGAGGAAGGCAACTTCTGGGTGGAGAAAGTCATTCCGGGAACCGAGGTACAGGAAATCCTGGCTCAGGTGCAGTATTTCCCGAACGACCTGCAGCGCCGCATGCAAAACCTGATCAAGGAAAAAATAGAGTCGGGCGCGATCCGACCTAAGCGCGGCATGGAGATCCTCGATCAGTACATGGCGTGCTTCAAGGATCAGACCTATATCGATCCCCGGCCACGGCAATGAGTATTACGACAGTGAAGTTAACGGCAAAATGAAACCAGCTGACAAACCGAAAACCGTCAAGGTCGGCCTCGTGCAGATGAGTTGCTCGGAAGATCCCACTGACAACATGCAGAAGGCATTGAAACTGACGCGGGAGGCGATAGCTTCCGGCGCGCAGGTGGTTTGCCTGCCGGAATTGTTTCGCTCACGATACTTTTGCCAGAGCGAAGACGATGCTCACTTCGCACTTGCCGAGCAGATTCCCGGTCCGAGCACTGACGCGTTCGCCGAGCTTGCGGCAGCGCATGAGGTTGCGATCGTCGTCAGCCTGTTCGAAAAACGGGCCCCGGGCCTTTATCACAACACGACCGCGGTGGTTGACGGCAAGCGAGGTTACATCGGCAAGTACCGAAAGATGCACATCCCGGACGATCCGCGTTACTACGAAAAATATTTTTTTGCGCCCGGCGATCTTGGCTTCAAATCTTTCGGTACGGACAAGGCGGAACTCGGTGTCCTGATCTGCTGGGACCAGTGGTACCCGGAAGCGGCTCGACTGACGGCACTCAGGGGCGCCGAGATCCTGTTCTACCCGACCGCAATCGGCTGGCACCCGGAAGAAAAGGACCAGTACGGCGAACACCAGCACCAGGCCTGGGAAACCATTCAGCGATCACACGCGGTGGCAAATGGCTGTTTCGTCGTTGCCGTCAATCGTTTCGGGTTCGAACCGGATCCGCGTGGCGATGGCGGTATCGAGTTCTGGGGGCAGGGTTTCATGGTCGCGCCCGACGGTCGAATCCTCTGCCGCGCGCCGGTCGACAAGGAATGCGTCCTGGTTCAGGAACTGGATCTCGGGGAGATGGCGCGAACGCGACATGGCTGGCCGTTTTTTCGCGACCGCCGTATCGACGCCTATGCGCCGATCACCGAAAGATTCATCGATCCCGACTGAGCAGGCCAAGAACAGGCTTCAGGTTTGAATCGCTGCGCCAGTATGCATCGGCTGTGGTGCCTTTCTCCCTCCTGATTTGACCTGCGCGACACCCGAGTCAACGAGGTCCAGAAGGGTCTTGCGGCGTTGCTTGATGATCCACCACACGCCGCCGGCAATTCCGACGCCGATCATGCCGGCGAAGCTGCCGCCAAGCACACCGAAAACGCCGAAGACACCGGCAAATACCGCGACGATGATCAGGAATGCGTGGCCCACCGGCCCGGCAAGCCGGTTTCGTTCGGACGGAATGATGCCGAGCTCGCCGAGCTTATGATTGTAGACAGCAAGGTAATAGTTCCGATCCTTGCCGCCAACGTTTCCCCAGAAGGCCGTCGCCACATCTCCGTCGTTGACACGAGCATATTTTGATTCCACTTCGAGCTGTTGCAACGACCCGTCTGGTGCGTTGAGCCTGAACTCGGTGTAGTTGGTGGTGCTGGTTGACGAAGTCCGGTTCTGGTGGTCTACATGTGTTTGCGTGTACGACGACTTCGAAACACCGCTCACCGTTCCCGTAAACCCTCGAAGCTCAACTGTCTTCATGCCGACCTTGGCGCTGCCATAGCTATCATTTGCCATCTCACTCCTCCAGACAAGTATTACCCTGGTATTCGCAACCCCCCTCTTCCTGCGGCAGGTTGCACTTGAATTCGTAGTTGTCGCCATCCCATGCCCAGATCGGAAAACAGAACCCGGGTCCGCCCAGCAACAACTCAGGAAAGCCGTCGACACCGCGTTCCAGCGCGTCGTAACCGGCCGCAGGAAACCCAAGCTGATATTGATATTTGCCCGACCGATCCTTGACGAATAGTGTAAGGCTCCTGCCGGCGTGCCCGGAAAGGCAGCTGTTGCCCCAGGTGATAAATACCTCGTAACTGCCGTCGCCGTTCAGGTCGACGACTTCGGTCACAGGTTCTATATCGCCGCAGTTGGGGTCGGTAAGCGTTTCGCCATCTTCTGAAAGCGGAAACGCCGAGGCCATCATGGAAAAGACCGCCTGTTGCTCGTCTGCACTGAGGCGCGTTTCGTCTTCGCCAAAAAGCACCGAGTAGGCGGGCTCGCCGCCGCCGGAGCATCCAGCGACCAGGATTGACAGGAAGGTCAGTGCGATCGCCCGCATCTTTTTCTTATTCCATCACGCGCGATATTGCGGCTAATCCTACTCCCGGCACCGGGATACCGCCAGAGTTTGGCGATATTCTTCGTAATCAGGACGTTATCGGCTGACGAGGCTCGTCAGACCATGAGCCTTGCCACGACGCAGGCTCCGCCGGTGTAGCTGCTATCCAGACTCAGGCTGCCGCCATGCGCCCCTGCTATGAGTCTGGAAATGTACAGCCCCAGACCCGTGCCACCCGTCTGCCGCGTACGCGACGGGTCGCCCCTGTAAAACGGCTCGGCAAAATGTTCCGCCTGTTTCGCCGAGAACCCCGGCCCCTGGTCGGCAACGCGGATGACGAGCTCGCTATTCTCCAGGGACACCGTCAGTACGACGGGACCGTCCTCCGAGTACCGCAAGGCGTTGCTGACCAGGTTCTTCAACAACAATATCAATCGAGCGTCGTCGACGTTGGCGACCATTGAGTCGTCGTCAATTCGCAGTTCAATTCTGTCCGCGTCGCGCGCGAAGTAATCGGCAATCAGCTGTTCGATGAGATCGCGTACAGACACAGTAGTGCGATTCAGCGGCGCATGGCGTGTGTTCAATCGTTCCGCCTCGAGCAGCGTCGCCACGATCTGTTCCATCTCCGTGATTTCTACGCGCAGATCCTCTTTCTGATCGCCATCCTCGACAAACTCAAGCGCGAGCCGCAACCGCGACAGCGGCGACCGCAACTCATGACTGATGCCGAGCATCAGGTGTCGCTTCGCATCGAGCATTCCGCGGACATCCGATGCGAGCTTGTTGACGTCTTCCGCCAGGTCACCGAGCTGGTCCTGCCGATAGCCGCTGATTCGATAATCGAAATCGCCACTGCCGATTCTCGCGGCGCCTTCGCGAATGGAATCGATCGGGCTGAACAGCCACCTGACGGCAACATAGGCGATGAAAAGCCAGACCAGGCCAATGCCCAGGATGATGGGCAACAAATCAGGGCCCGAAGGATGATCCGCAATTCGTGGTGAGGAAACGACTATCGCGTGGGAGCCCTGTTCAATCTTGAGAAACTGGTGTTCATCGAGTACCGCGAACTCGACGTTTTTCAATTCCTTGAGCCAGGCGTCCGGTTCCTCGCTGAAGATTTCGCTCTTGCCGAACTGCAGTTCGCTCATCTCGGGAAAATTCGGATCCGAAGCCCAGTTGACGTCCGGACCCGCTATACGAATGTCGACCGGCACCTGCCTGGTTATAGCGATTGCGCGATCGATTCTGGGCGGATCGCCGATGTCCTGGCGCACGTACTCCACGTGCAACGCCAGGTGTCCACTGATCAGTTCGCGCAGATCGTCGCTGCTGTAGATCCAGCGAATGGCGACGGTGGCGCCGTAAGTAAAGAGTGCGGCCAGAACCAGGAAGACCGCGAGCAGCCGGAAAGAAAGCGAGCGCGTCAGGCTCTCAAGCATCCGTTCGGCGCTGCGCAACGAAAGAGTAACCGAGGCCCCAGATCGTCCGGATGAAACGGGGCGGTTTCACTGAATCGCCGATTTTTTGCCGCAACCGACTTACCATGATGTCGACCGCGCGCGTCAGGATGGCGGCATCGATGCCGCGCAGGTCGTTCAGAATCTCGTCTCGTGAAACTTTCTTGCCGGCACGTCGGGCGAGAATAACGAGCAGCTCGAACTCCATTGATGTCAGCTCGACAGGTGCACCGTCGACCGTAACCGATCGGGCATCGGTATCGATTTCGATTCCTTCGAAACGCATCAGCTGTGGCCCGGCATCCGAAGCCGTGGTCCGCCGCATAATGCTTTGAATACGTGCGACCAGCTCGCGCGGTTCGAACGGCTTGCCGATGTAGTCATCGGCCCCGATCTCGAGTCCGGACACGCGGTCGACGACATCACCGCGTGCGGTCAGCATGATGATAGGTATGCGACTGCTTTGACGGATTTCCCGGCAAATATCGAAGCCGTCACGTCCCGGTAGCATGACGTCTAGAAGCAACAGGTCCGGATCCGAGCGCGACAGGCGGCGAAAACCTTCGTCGGCATCACCGGCACAGTCCAGCGCTATACCGAATTGCTTCAGGTAGGCCTTCAGCAATGCCGAATGCTTGCGGTCGTCGTCGATGAGCAAAACCTTGATCATGCGCCGCATCATAGCCGCATTTCGCAACCCCGTATCGGGGCAATGCGCGGCCGTTACAAACGGAAACACTCTGAAACACCGCTGAAAACCATTCGTTGAGACCAATCCGCACACTGGCCCCTCAATTTCGGAGGACTGGAGCGATGAACAAATTTTTACCCTTGACAGTTATGGCGATCGGCCTTGGGCTTGCGGGCTGTGACAATAATGACAATATTCCTGCGGCAGGGCCGGCACCGACTCCGCCGGTAGACACCTTCAGGCTGCAGGTTCTGCATGCTTCTCCCGATGCCCCGTCCGTGGATGTGCTGGTTGACGGTGCGGCTGCACTGACGGACGTCGATTACAAAGGGGGCTCAGCAGCCCTCGAACTGGACGTAGGAGACTATTCAATCCAGGTCGACGGCAACACGCCCGGCGGCCCGGCTACCGTTATTGGTCCGGTAACCCTGACTTTCGCGGCAGATACGCTTTATAGCATCGTCGCAGTTGGCGACGTTGCAAACATCGAGCCAGTAATCCTCGAGCAACCGGATACGGCCGTTGCAGCGGGTTCCGCCCGACTGCGCGTATTGCACGCCGCACCGATGGCACCGCAGGTCGATGTCTACGCGACCGCACCGGGTGCCGATCTGACAGCCAGCGCGCCGCTGGGTACTTTCTCGTTCAAGGAAGACCTTGGCCCGGTCGAAGTGCCGGCCGGCGACTACCAGGTTCGCGTAACGCTGCCCAACGATCCTGCAACGGTGGTATTCGATTCCGGTACTGTGACGCTGAGCGACGGCGACGACCTGCTGGCCAGCGCGGTTGAAAACACCACCACGGGCGCCGCTCCCATCGGCCTCGTCGTATTGACCGGTGCCGGCTCCGCCGAGATCGCGGACGTCAACACCCCGGCGGACCTCAGGGTTGTGCACGCGTCGCCGGACGCTCCGCCTGTCGACGTTGTTGTCAACGATAATTTCGCGCAGCCGCTGATCGAGAGCCTTGCGTACCCGGATTTCACGCCGTTCGTCAGCGTTCCGCCGGCAACCTACAATGTTAAGGTGACACCCGAAAACAACGCGGGCGTAATCGTAATCGACGCCGACCTCGATCTCGCGGCCGGTGAGAAATACACCGTTGTCGCGATCGACCTGCTTGCCAGCATCGATGCGCTGGTCCTCGACGACGATGCGCGACCGGTATCCACCGAGGCCAAGGTGCGCATCGTCCATGGATCTCCCGCGGCCGGTGACGTCGATATTTATGTAACCGCACCGGGTGCCGACATCACGATGGAAACCCCCGCCCTGACGGCAGTGCCGCTGAAGGCGAATACCGGGTTCCTGTCGCTGGCTCCGGGCTCATACGACATATCGGTTACACCGACCGGCACCACCACCGTTGCAATCTTTGCTAACGTCACTCTCGATGCCGGTGGTGTTTACACTGCCATCGCACGTGACGCTGCCGGTGGCGGCGCACCGCTGGGTCTGATTCTCCTTGACGACTTCAACCCGTAAGGCCGAACGGCACTTACCATGACGGTTCTTGCAAAAAGTGCGACAGAAATGGCCGAGTCCGGATTTATTCCGGACCCGGTCATTCGCTTTGGTATCCGGCGACTCGTTGAACAACGCCGCCGCAAGGTAACGCAATCCGGAAACAAGGCGCATCCCGACCTCGATGCTTTCATCGCGATGATGAACCGCTCGGAGATTGCTTTGCAAACCGACGCGGCGAACGAGCAGCACTACGAAGTGCCGCCGGCATTTTTTGCTGAGGTGCTTGGCAAGCACCGCAAGTACAGCTGTTGCTTCTGGGGCGACGGAGCCGGCAGCCTCGAAGCCGCGGAACAGGCTGCGCTCGAAATCACCTGCCGCCGTGCCGGAATCGAGGACGGCATGCAGGTTCTCGATCTGGGCTGCGGCTGGGGCTCGCTGTCGCTGTGGATTGCGCAGCACTACCCGGCGAGCCGGGTTACCGCCGTGTCCAACTCGCACGCGCAACGCCAGTTCATCGAAGCCGAAGCGGCGGACCGTGGCCTGGCGAATCTGAACGTCATTACGGCCGATATGAATTACTTTCGGCCCGCCGGGCAGTTCGACCGAATCGTGTCTATCGAAATGTTCGAACACATGCGTAACTACGGCGCCCTGTTCGACCGCATCTCCCGCTGGCTCAAAGGCGATGGAAGGTTTTTCATGCACATATTCTGTCACCGCAGCGCGGCATACGAATTCGTGGATGCCGGTCCCGGCGATTGGATGAGCCGGCATTTCTTCTCCGGCGGCATCATGCCGAGCCAGGATCTGCCAATGCGTTTCCAGCAACATCTCTCACTGGTCAACCGCTGGACCTGGGATGGCACGGAATACCGCCAAACAGCCGAAGCATGGCTCGACAATATGGATGCGCGCAAGCAGCGCATCATGCCGATCCTGGAAAGCGTTTACGGCAAAGAGAACAGCAATCGCTGGTGGATGCGCTGGCGCATGTTTTTCCTTGCTGTCAGCGAGATGTTCGGTTCTCACAATGGTAAAGAATGGCTGGTGGGACATTACCTTTTCCAGCCCAAGCATGGAGTGCATTCATGAACATGTTGATCAACGTCATTGCCTTCAAGATCGGCTGGCTGTCCAGCGTCGTTGGTGTTGCGGTAGAAATGCCGCTGCTGGGTCCGGCCGTGATCTTCGTCGCCATTGTGTTGCACCTGCGGCTGGTCGGCTATCCCTTGAATGAGCTCCTCCTGATCATCATGACCGGGTTGATCGGCGCTGCAGTCGACAGCATCATGATCTCGGCCGGGTGGCTGAGCTACCCGACCGGTACGTTGGCAGCCGGATTTTCGCCTTACTGGATCGTCGCGATGTGGATGCTGTTTGCCACGACCTTCAACGTGTCCTTTCGCTGGTTGCGCTCGCGTTTCCTTCTGGCCGCGGCGATGGGTGCGATCTCCGGCCCGCTTTCCTATTACTTCGGAGCGAAGTTCGGCGCCGTCACACTGAATGATTTCTCCGCCGCCATGATCGCACTGGCGATAGGCTGGGGCGCGCTGATGCCAGGCCTGCTGCTGCTCGCGAAGCGCCTCGATGGCGCTATCCCGCAAGCCGAAGCCGACCTAGTGCGGATTCCGCTGAAATGAACGCCGTTCTGCAAGTATGGGCGCTCGCTCTCGGCGTACTGCTGCTTTTTGGCGTTGCCGGGTGGATCGTGAGCCTCATTCGTCGCGATGTCAGCATCGTCGATGGCATGTGGCCGCTGATGTTTCTGATCGCGGCCCTGGTCTACGCAAGCAGCGCGGATTTGCTGAGTGCTCGCAGCGCTATCGTGCTGGCACTGGTTTCGATCTGGTCACTGCGCCTCTCCGCCTACATCTTCTGGCGCAATCACGGCGAAGATGAGGATTACCGTTACCAGCAGATTCGCGAGAACAATTCGCCGCACTTCGCCATCAAGAGTCTCTATATCGTATTCGGGCTGCAGGCTGTGCTGGCCGCGTTCATTTCCCTGCCTTTGCTGCCGGCCATTGTGTCGTCCCGGGAGATCGGGCTACTCGATATCGCGGGAATCACGCTTTGGCTCATCGGATTCTTCTTCGAATCCGTCGGCGATTGGCAGCTCGCGCGATTTCGTTCGAAGGCTGGCAGCCAGGGCAAAGTGCTGGACACCGGCTTGTGGCGATATACCCGTCACCCGAACTACTTCGGTGATTTCTGCGTCTGGTGGGGGCTTTACCTGATTGCCGTTTCTGCCGGCGGCTGGTGGGCAATTGCGTCGCCGTTATTGATGAGCTTCCTGTTGCTGAAGGTCTCCGGCGTCGCGTTGCTCGAGCGTGATATAGGCGAACGACGACCGAAATACGCCCGGTACAAGGCGCAAACGAATGCCTTTTTTCCGGGCCCGCGCAAGAGCGCCGGATAGCGGCTCCTTTAGAGGTACTGTCATGAATTCGAAAACCATGCTGTTTGCTGCAACACTCATCCTGCTGGCTTGCCTGGTTCAGCCGGCGCAAGGCTATGCAGGCGCAAAGGAATGGAACTTCAAGGTCTACCTCGGTGATTCCGCGATCGGCCATCACCGCTTTCGTCTGGATAAACAAGACGGCTACACGAAGCTGACCACCGAAGCAGATTTCAAGGTTCGGTTCCTGTTCATCACCGCCTATCGTTACCAGCATGTCAACACAGAGACCTGGCAAGGCGACTGTCTTCAGGAGATCCGGTCGCACACGGACGCGAACGGACGCGTCCAGCAAGTCCACGGCGAGCGCGAATCCGATGGATTCCGGATCGACCTGCCGGAGCGGCGCGAACCGATAGCCGGCTGTGTGAAAACGTTTGCCTACTGGGATGCCGGCATCCTGCAGGAAGACGCCTTGCTCAACCCGCAAACCGGCGAGCTTGCGCCGGTCACGGTCGAACTGGTGGCCGAGGAAAAGGTAAAGGTTCGCGGGGCGGAAGTGCCGGCGAAGAAATACAGGCTGATGACCAATGATCTGTCGCTCGATGTCTGGTACTCGAATGACAGCGAGTGGCTGGCACTGGAGTCGACCACCCGGGACGGCCGAACACTACGATACGAGTTGATCTGAATTATGAGCAAAGCAACAGGTAGAAAGAAATCACGAAATGCACTGCTTGGCATGACGCTCGGACTGATTGCGGCCGGTTGCGCTGGCAGCCAGCCGCCCATTGAGCCCGTCGATCATGTCGAACTAAAGCGTTTCATGGGCGACTGGTACGTGATCGCCAGCATTCCCACGTTTCTCGAAAAGGACGCATACAACGCCGTGGAAAACTACGCGTTGAATGACGATGGCAGCATCGCAACCACTTTTACGTTTCGCAAAGGCAGCTTCGATGGCAAGAAGAAGATCTATACGCCGACCGGGTTCGTTACAGATACCGATAGCAATGCCGTCTGGGGCATGCGATTCGTTTGGCCGATCAAGGCCGATTACCGCATTGCCTACCTCGATGAGGGGTACAGCCGCACGATCATTGCAAGAAACAAACGCGACTACGTCTGGATCATGGCGCGAAACCCCACAATAGCCGACTCCGAGTACGACGAACTGGTCAGACTGATCGATGAACTCGGTTACGACACAAGCAAGCTGCGAAAAGTGCCACACCTATGGTAGCCCGCCTGGAAAACGCTACCGGTCAACCGCGCCAGAAGATTGCAATCGTTGGCACCGGTATCGCCGGCAATGTGATTGCCTGTCAATTGCGAGATCGACACGACATCACGGTATTCGAAGCCAATGACTATATCGGCGGCCATTCCAATACGGTCGACGTTGCGGCTGACGGGGACCAGCTGAAACTGGATACCGGCTTCATTGTCTTCAACGACCGGACCTATCCGTACTTTACGCGGCTGCTCGATGAGCTCGGTGTCGAATCTCAGGAAAGCACCATGAGCTTCAGCGTGCGGTGCCAGGAAAACGGCCTCGAGTACGCCGGCTCTTCGCTGAACACCCTGTTTGCACAGCGATTGAACGTCCTTCGGCCGTCATTTCACCGCATGATCCGCGACATATTGAGATTCAACCGCGAATCCGTTGTGTTTCTGCAGCAGGATGAGACGTTCATGACGCTTGCCGAATACCTGGCGCGAAACAAGTACTCGCGGGAGTTCGTCCAGCACTACCTGATACCGATGGGCGCTGCCATCTGGTCGGCGGAGCCGCGCATGCTGCAGAAAATTCCCGCACAGTTCTTTATCCGGTTTTTTCACAATCACGGCCTCCTGAGCCTGAAGAACCGTCCAATATGGCGGGTCATACGGAATGGGTCGCAAAGCTATGTGCAGAAGCTGGTTGCCGGACACCGCGATCGAATTCGCCTGAATTCCCCGGTTACGTCGGTAATCCGCCAGGGAAACAAGGTCATCGTCCGATCCCGTGACAACAATGCGGAAACCTTTGATTGCATTTTCTTCGCCTGTCACAGCGACCAGGCTTTGCGCATACTGCGTGACGCCTCGTCGGCCGAACGCGAAGTGCTGGGCGCCATTGCCTACCAGCACAACGAAGCGATACTTCATAGCGACCGGAAGGTGATGCCGACGCGAAGACGGGCCTGGGCGGCATGGAACTACGAAGTCCCGGCGCGATTCGATGGTCCTGCGACTGTGACCTATCACCTCAACCGCTTGCAAGGCCTGAGCAGCAGGAGGCAGTTCTTCGTCACGCTTAACAGCGACGAGCGAATCAATCGCGCTGCGGTCATAAAGAAATTCTCGTATGAGCACCCCGTATTCAATGCCGCGAGCATTGCGGCGCAGAAGCGGCGCGGCGAAATAAACGGTGCCAATCGCAGCTATTTTGCCGGCGCCTATTGGCGAAATGGATTCCACGAAGACGGTGTGGTCAGCGCGCTGAATGCACTGGCGGATTTTGAACAGAAGAACGGACATGCAGAGCTGCATCTTCAGCGGGCAGGTTAAACACAGCCGCACCGTTCCGGTGGCGCACGCATTCAGCTATCGCCTTTTCATGATGTACCTGGACCTGGATGAACTTTCCCATGTGTTCCATGGCCGATGGTTCTGGTCGACGAAGCGGCCCGCGCTGGCGCGTTTTCGCCGCGAGAACTATCTCGGCGATCCGGCGGAGCCGCTGGCCGAATCAGTGCGAAAACTGGTGGCCAGTCGAACGGGTTCGACGCCGAACGGCCCGATTCGCCTGCTGACCAACCTGAGCTATTTCGGCTACTGCTTCAACCCGATCAGCGTCTACTACTGCTTCGACCGGGACGATACGCGGGTCGAAGCTATCGTGGCCGAAGTCAGCAATACGCCCTGGGGAGAACGCCACTGCTATGTGCTCGATGGTTCGACGAACCTGGGTGACGATCGCATCCATCGCTACGAATCGAGGAAGGAATTGCACGTATCGCCGTTCATGGACATGGACATCGATTACAACTGGCTGCTGACCGCGCCTTCGGACAATGTCGTGGTAAGAATCAGCAATCTTGCCCGCAAAGACAGGATTTTCGCCGCAACCCTGATTCTCCGCCGCAAGGAAATCAATGCCGCATCGCTGGCGTTCACTCTTGCTGCGTACCCGTTCATGACCATCAAGGTGATTCTCGCCATTCACTGGCAGGCGCTGCGTCTCTGGCTCAAAGGCTGCAGGATCAAAGCTCATCCTGCCAAACACTCACCCGTTCAGGCAAACCGATGAAGGATATAGAAACTACCTACGATTTCGAGCGTGTCCCGTCGGGCACTTCCAGCCCTCGACTCGTCGAAAAGCTCTCACGGCGGCTGGTCTTGCGTCGGCTGTCTGGTATCGAGACCGGGCAACTGGCGGTCAGGGACGAATACGGCACCAAGCTGTTAGGCGGCACGACGGATACATCCGGACTGAAAGTCAGCATAAACGTCATCGATCAGCGATTTTACAGCGAGATCGCACTCGGCGGTGCCGTCGGTGCCGCAGAAGCGTACATGCAGGGCTACTGGAATTGCGACGATCTCACATTGCTGGTGCGCCTGCTGGTGCGTAACCGCAATGTGCTGGACAACATGGACAGTGGCGCGGCGCGGTTGTCCGTGCCGCTGCGCAAGCTCCTGCACCGTATCAACCGGAATACAAAGAGGGGCAGCCGCAAGAACATTTCCGCCCACTACGACCTGGGAAACGAGTTCTTCAGTCTTTGGCTCGATGAAACCATGATGTATTCGTCGGCCGTATTCGAACGATCGGATATGACGTTGCAGGAAGCATCGGTAGCCAAGCTCGAGCGGATCTGCCGGAAACTGCAGTTATCGTCCGAAGACCATGTGCTGGAGATCGGAACTGGTTGGGGAGGCTTTGCCATTCATGCAGCCAGCCAATACGGCTGCCGGGTAACCACGACGACCATTTCCCGTGAGCAGTTCGAGCATGCGACCAGGCGGGTCGCGGAGGCCGGTCTGCAGGACCGGATAACGCTATTGCTCAGAGACTATCGGGACCTCGAAGGCCGGTATGACAAGCTGGTATCGATCGAGATGATCGAAGCGGTCGGCCACGAATTTCTGGACTCGTACTTCGAGAAGTGCGCCGCTCTTCTGAAACCGGATGGCATGATGCTGCTGCAGGCAATCACCATAGCGGACCAACGCTACGAGTCCGCGCTCAAGTCGGTTGATTTCATTCAGCGATACATTTTTCCCGGCGGCTTCCTGCCGTCCGTAACTGCGATGCTGCGCTCGATAACGCATTCCTCCGACATGCGCCTCTATCATCTCGAGGACATCGGTTCCCACTACGCGAAAACACTATTCAGCTGGCGTATGGCGTTCTTCCGGCAGATCAAGAAAATTCGCGACATGGGCTACCCCGACAGCTTTCTTCGAATGTGGGAGTATTACTACTGCTATTGCGAGGGTGCTTTTATCGAGCGAGCGATAGGTAACGTGCAGATGCTGCTGGTACGACCGGACTGTCGGCGCGAACCCGTGGTACCGGCGCTCGCGGAGATTTGAGCGACGCCGGGAGAATCAGCCGGAAGACAAGGAGCGAAAAGCCGCCAGCGCCCGCTCACGCGATTCGGCAAGGTCGACAATCGGATCGGGATAGGTCTGTCCGAGCGTCACATTCGCTGCTCTGCGAATCTCCTCGCTCGCTTCCCATGGCGCGTGCAGGAATTTGTCCGGCATTGCTGCCAGCTCCGGGACATACCGGCGCACGTACGCTCCGTCGGGATCAAATTTCCTGCCCTGGGTTAGCGGATTGAAGATCCGGAAGTACGGGGCGGCATCGGCGCCACAGCCGGCAATCCATTGCCAGCTTGCGCTGTTGTTCGCGAGGTCTGCATCCACCAGCGTGTCCCAAAACCAGCGCTCGCCATGATGCCAGTGCAACAGCAGGTTCTTGACGAGGAAGGATCCAACGATCATGCGAACCCGATTGTGCATGTAGCCGGTACGCCAGAGTTCGCGCATGCCGGCATCGACAATCGGGTAACCCGTCTCTCCGCGCTGCCAGGCACGTAACGCCGCGGCGTCTTCGCGCCACGGAAAGCGATTGAACTTTCTTTGCAGGTTTTCGCTCGGCAAGTCCGGGAAATGATAGAGCAGGTTATAGGAGAACTCGCGCCAGGCAAGTTCGCTGCGGAAGTGTTCTATATCCTCCACGGGGAAATCGCTTCTTTGCTGCTCGTCCAGCGCGCGCCACACCTGCTGCGGTGAGATTTCCCCGAAATGCAGATGCGGCGACAGACGGGACACGTTTTTCCGGTCCGGGAAATTTCGTCCCTCCTTGTAGCCCTTAAGACCATTTTTCAGAAAGGTCGCGAGCCGTTCCCTTGCGCCGCGCTCCCCCGGGGTCCACGTATTTTGCATTTCATCGTACCAGCGCACCTTCGGTTCGAGACCAAGATCGTCCAACGTTGTATTGCCCGAGTGCTGATGCCAGCGGACGTCGTCGGGGGCCTGTTCTGCCTCGCGTGGTCGGGGTCCGTTTTCAAGGCAGCCCTTTTTATAGAATGGCGTGAAGACCCTGTAAGGAGTTCGATCGGCTTTCGAAATTTCCGGTGGCTCGAACAACAGCGAGGCATTGAACGTGCGCGCGCTCTTCCCGCTTGCTCGCAGCGAGTCGCGCAACTTTTCATCTCGAGCTCTTTGCCAGGGTTCGTAGCAGCGATTCCAGAATACGATGTCGGCGTCCGTCTCCGCTGCAATACCCGGGACAATGTCGTTCGGGTCACCACGGAAAAATTGCAGATGGCCGCCCATCTCCGAATTCAGGGCCGACAGACTCTGGTGCAGCCACCAGCGTGATGCTCCGCCCGGAGCCCAGTCACCGGCATTGACATCGTCCTGCACAAAAATCGGCAGTACCGGAGCGCCGCACGCATGCGCCGCATTCAGTGCCGGATTGTCGGCGATACGGAGATCCTGTCGAAACCACAGGATGACGGGTTTTTGACTGGCCATTTTCTGTTTCCGGAATCAGCTGATATTGCGCCGGGCAGCTCTGGCATCATTGACGCAGCACCCAGTGTACGAAACCGCAGGTGCGAAGGTTCAGCTTAATAGTAAGTATTTGTATCCGGCGCAGAAACGGAGTCGAAATTCATGGAAAACCTGTTCGGCGTCGCCGGCATCCTGCTGTCCCTCATCCTGCTCAGCGTGTTCTTCGCCTGATCGGCATCATGCCAGCATATTCCTGTTCCTGCCGACCGCGGCCACGACGCGGTCTACATGGTCTTCCGTATTGTAGAAGTGCGGTGACATACGAAAACCGCCGACCATCGCGGTAATGATCCCCGAATCCTTGAATACCCTGTCAACCAGCTCGTCGCCCATTGCGGGTCGCGTTGAAAGAATGATCACGCTGCTGGTAAACGCCGCATTGGTGCTGGAAACGAACGGCACGCCGAGGTCCTGCAGCCCGTCGCGAAGCCGGTTTGCGATCGCCATGGATCGTTGCTCGACACCGGCCGGCGTCATCGATTCGTGCAGGCTTGCTGCGTCGTCCAGTGCGGCGAGCGCCGCATCGTCACGCTGACCCAGCGCATCGAATTTCCTGGCGCCGACCGCGCTCGGTTCCACATCGCTGCCCCAGGGAACACTGACGACACTCGGCCAGATCTGCCGGATGTGCTGCTTACGTACGTACAGAAGCCCGACTTCACGCGGACCGGTGAACCATTTGTGGGCGCTTCCGGTAAACGAGTCGCACTCCAGCACGCCGAGTTTCACGTCGACGGCACCCCAGGTTTGTGCGCCATCGACGTGAATGTGCACATTTTCCTTCCTGCGGCGAATAGCGGCACAAAGTTCCGCCAACGGCAGGCGAAAACCGCTGATATTCGAGATGTGCGTGAAGGATATGACCCTGGTGTTATTGCCGATCTCGTCTACAACGCGACTGATGACCTCATCGACAGAGCCGGTCTCCGTTGGAATCGAAAATCGCCGAACCTTGCAGCCACTTCTTGATGCGCGAACATCCCAGGCCACGCTATTGGACGGATGGTTCTGGTCCCACAACAGGACTTCGTCTTCCTGTGACAGTGGCAGGCCCTGCACGATGACGTTGTTGGCTTCCGAGGTGTTTCGCACCAGCGCCAGTTCATCGGAGGACGTACCGAGAAGCCCGGCGATACGGCTACGCGCACTTTCGCGCAGCGCTTCTATCCGCTGCCGGTTGCCCGGACTCAGGTCGTCATCGAGTTCGCGCGCGTAACGGGCATAAGCTTCGCTCACGATCACCGGCATCGGGCAAATATTGGCCGCATTCATCGGCACCTTGTCGTCCGGAAAACCGAACGAAGGCCAACCGATGGCACTCGATTTGGCGGATGCAGGCTGCAAGCCTGCACTGCCGGCCAGCACTGCGCCGCCCACAATCTGAAGAAATTCGCGTCGTTGAATATTCATTGGCTCTCCCCCGGACTTGCCGGTATCCCAGGCACGGCTGGTTATTTATTGTGGGCGATATGGGCGTGATTCGATTTGTTAGCTGCCTCCCGACGCCGGGTCGTGGATTGTCGGCTGCGTCTGGATTCCCATGGGTCCGCGCGGCATCGAGATGAGCATCACCTGGCCATTGCGCAAAATCTCGACGGCGACCGGCGCTCCCCGGTCACCGGTGCTGCGCAGACTGGTAAGCTGATCGGGTGAGTATATTTTCTCGCCGCCGTACCTTGTAATGATGTCACCGGGACGCAGGCCCGCTCGTTCGGCCGGCGACGTCTGGATGACGGAGCCGACTGCAACGCGGTTCGGCCGGCCGGAAGCGTACATATAACGATCATAGGCTTCGTCGCCGAGTTCGCCGCGAATAGCCTCGGCTCCACTGGCAAGACTTGCGTACTCCTCGGCGTATCGTGCTGTGCCGAACCAGCCTTCCCGACGTGCACGATCGTCCATTTCAACCTGCTGCATTTCGGCTTCCGCCTGCCGCCGTCGAAGGTGTTCGACCTGGTCCGGCGTGAAACCTGCCGCCTGGAGCTTCGACTTGATCGACTGCGCGCGGGCGATACGTGGCTGCTCGTACTCGGACACATCTGTTGACTCAACTTCCTCTGCGGCGGCTCGGAACGATTCCTCTACCCGCGTGCGCAGGTTCTGCTGCAGGTCGTCCAGCTCGGCACGCGTTGCCTCGAGCTGCTCGGCCAGCAGGCGACGCTCCCTGATTTCTTCGTCAAGCACCTGCACGAGCGACTCAACGACCTGCGAAAGCTGTTGCTGGTCAAGCTCGCTCGTCTGGCTCCTCTTCAATCGTTCTACAAGGTCGGCGGACCTGTCTGTCGGCAGAATTTTGGCCGGATCATACTCAATGGTGAAACGGCTCATCGCCAGCACTGCGACGCCAGCGGCAGCGGCCAGCGCGACGACGATGGCAAGTAAGCGACGGGTCATGACGAGATCCTCCGATACGATTGTAACCGACAGTCCGGAGCGGGGAGTGCCGCCTCGACCCTGCGATCGGTTCTTGATGCTTTTTTCGAACGCCGCAACCGGTTTTCACCATTTTGCCGTCTAAAGCTAAGGGCAATCTGTCCGGGCATTCGAAGCGATATCATAACCTCTTGTAATAATTGGATTATTCTGCATATGGACATGACTTGCCGGCACCTTCCCGGGTTCACCCGCATCTTTGGTCTGCTACTGATCGCCGGCATTCTGGCCAGCACAGCAAGCCGCAGCGCAGAGCCGCAATTCGACCTGCAAGCGTACCGCGGAAAAGTTGTGATACTCGATTTCTGGGCATCCTGGTGTGTACCGTGCCGACGCTCGTTTCCGTGGATGAACGAAATGCAGCGAAAATACGCTGACGCTGGTCTGGTCGTCGTCGGCGTCAACATGGACGCCGACCCGGATGATGCTCAGGCATTTCTGCGTAACTATCCGGCAGATTTCAGGATCGTCTCCGATTCCGGCGGGGATTTGGCGAGCCACTTCGCGGTCGAGGCAATGCCCAGTTCCTATGTCATCGACCGGGAAGGCGAAATCGTTGCACGGCATCTCGGCTTCCAGGTCAGGAAGGTCGACGAGTACGAGGAAAGAATCAAACAAGTCTTGTTTTCAGAGGAGGAATGATTGCATGTCGAATTCGATCACCCTGAGATACCGCGTCATGGCATTGTGTTTATCAACCGTATTGGGGGGATGCACATCGCTCGGCGTCGAGCCCTGGGAGCGCGACGAACTTGCGAGGGAAGATATGCAGCTGGTTACAGACCCGGTGGAAGCCGGACTCGACGACCACATCTACTTCAGCAAAGAAGCATCGAGTGGCGGACGTGGCTTTGGCGGCGGCGGCTGTGGCTGCAACTGAATCGGGAATTAAGGATATGTCTACACACAACAAACGAATTATTGCCGCCTCCCTTGCAACAGCTACCTGTTCGCTGCTCGGCACGTCTGTGGTAGCACCGGTGCAGGCGCAGGAAGATCCGGGCTGGGATTTCAACACCGCACTCCTCTACTACGGAGAAAGCGACGGCCGGGTCCAGGACGTCAGTCTGAATGTGCTGGCGCGACGCGCATTCGTCGACGATCGATTCCTGACGCTCGGTCTTGCGGTAGATACTTTGACCGGAGCCACACCGAGTGGGGCTCTGGCATATGACGGACCGCAGACCTTTACGAGACCGTCCGGGCTGGCAACCTACACGACGCCCGCCAACCAGACTCCGCTGGATGACAGTTTTCTCGATACGCGCGTGGCGCTGACCGCGGGATGGCAACAACCGTTTGCGAGGCTGTACTCGTTCAATGTCGGCCTCAGCGCTTCGAAGGAATACGACTACCTGCATCTCGGCGCGAACCTCGGGCTGTCACGCGATTTCAACAAGCGAAATACCACTTTGTCGCTGGGCGTCGCGTTTTCACAGGACGATCTGGAACCGGTTGGCGGCGCGCCGCTGCCCTTGTCCGCCATGCTGGACGTCGGTGACCTGTCGAACCGAAGCGGCGACCAGAGCAAGGACGTCACCGACCTCGTGCTCGGCCTCACGCAGGTAATCAATCGTGATCTGCTCGTACAGCTCAATTACTCGTTCAGCAAATCAACCGGTTATCTCAACGATCCGTACAAATTTCTGAGCGTTGTGGATGGCTCGACCGGTGACCCGATCAGCCGGACTCCGGCGCCCGGTGATTCCGGCCCTCTTCATGAGTACCGCTTCGAGAGCCGGCCGGACGAGCGCAGCAAACACAGCGTGTACGGCCAGGCGAAGTACAATATGAGCGGCAAGGTACTCGATCTCTCGTACCGTTACATGAGCGATGACTGGGACATCGACTCGCATACACTGGAGGCACGTTATCGTTGGCCTTTCGGAGATCGCCGCTATCTCGAGCCGCATGTTCGTTACTACACACAAAGTGCCGCAGAGTTCTATCGCATCGGTCTCGTCGACGGGGCAACACCGCCGCGTTTTGCATCCTCCGACTATCGACTCGGCGATTTCGATGCCATGACGGTCGGCCTGAAATACGGCTGGAAGACACGCTCCGACAATGACATGAGCATAAGGCTCGAGTACTACACGCAGGATGGATCTGCGCCATCGGACCAGATTATCGGCAACCAGGCCGGGCGGGTCCTGTATCCGGATCTCGATGCAATCATTGCGCAGTTCAGCTATCGATTCTGAGGTACGGCAGAGCGTGAGGCCGGGTGCCACGAAACGCGATCCACGATTGGGTCTGGCGGCCGGGCATTTCCGCGGCTCGTTCAACGCGATGGGTAGCCCCTGCGAACTGCTGCTAGAAACGGCGGACGAAGTGCTGGCACAAGAGCTTCTGCAGATCGTGGCCACGGAAGCATGGCGTGTCGAGGACAAATTCAGTCGCTACCGATCCGACAACGTCGTCGCACGAATCAATCAGAGCAACGGACGTCCTCTTACGGTCGACGATGAAACCGCGAACCTGCTGGAGTTTGCGGCAACGCTTTACCAACTGAGCGATGGTCGCTTCGACATCACTTCCGGCGTACTGCGCAAAGCTTGGCTGTTCGACGGAAGTGATCGCGTGCCGGACGCCGACAGCATCGCACAAATAATGGGCACGGTCGGCTGGCATCGAGTCTCATGGCGGCGCCCCGAAATACAATTGCTTCCCGGCATGCAAATCGATTTCGGCGGCATCGGCAAAGAATATGCCGTTGACCGCGCCGCAGGACTTGTATCCCGGCGAACGAATTGTCCGTGCCTGGTGAACTTCGGCGGTGATCTCGTCGCCGTCGGCGGATTGCGCCATCCCGATGGCTGGCAGGTGGGCGTGGAAACACCAGGCAGCAACGCCAGCAGTGCGCAGAAATTGATACTACTGAAACATGGTGCGCTCGCCACCAGCGGCGATTCGCGCCGTTTCTTGCTGAAGGATGGCATCCGCTATGGTCACATCCTCGACCCGATGAGTGGCTGGCCCGTGGAATGCGCACCTCGTTCGGTTACCGTTGCCGCCGATTCCTGCACTCAAGCCGGCATGTTCGCGACATTGGCCATGCTCTGCGGCAAAGGTGCTGAGGAGTTTCTCGAAGACCAGGGCGTTCGTTTCTGGTGTCTCCGATAGAGGCCGTTACCGCTGCACAGGGACCAGCCGACCGATTTTTGCATCCCCTTCGTCAAACAGCACAAGAGGCGCAAAGTCTCGTGCTTCAGGAGGGAATGATATGAAAAACTACAATCCTGCGCGATTCTCGCGCGTGAGGTCGTCCGTTGCTCTGGCGGCCGCACTGATGCTGCTGGCAACTCTCGGTGTGCCGGTGGAAAACGCAAACGCGGGCCACAAGAACAAGACCAACGCCTGCTCACAAACCAGCCGTTTGATGCGTATGGCTTGCTATGCCGAGGGCCGGGATGACTATCTCGTTGAACTCGCAAAGTGTGTCAATGAATCCGAATGGCGTGAACGACGTGAGTGCGAATCGGACGTTCGTGAATCGATTTCCGAAATCTACAGCGAGTGTGGCGAACAGTTCGAAGCCAGGCAGGAAGTTTGCGATGCCATCGGCCAGGATCCTTACGATCCGGAATTCGAACCAGAAGATTTCGAAACCGATTTGAACTCTCTATCGATGCCGAATCCGTATTACCCGATGGCGGTAGGTCACCACTGGTTACTTTCGGACGGGGAGGAGACGATCGACATCGAAGTACTCGACGAAACCAAACTTATCGATGACATAACTTGCTTCGTCATCCGTGACACGGTCAGTGTCGATGGCAAACTGGTCGAGGATACCGATGACTGGTTTGCTCACGCCAAAGACGGTGCAATCTGGTATTGCGGCGAAGAGGTCAAGGACTTCGAGTTCTTCGAGGGTGACATGCCGAGCCTGCCGGAACTCGTCTCCATAGACGGATCGTTCAAGGTTGAGGTGGACGGTGCACGTGCCGGCGTCAGCTTTCCCGCAATCCCCGAAGTCGGCGACGTCTATCGCCAGGAGTTTTCACTGGGCAATGCCGAAGACGTCGCGGAAGTGGTTTCGACCGACTACTCGTACGGGAAAGACCCGGACCTGGACGTTCTGGTCCCGCAGGAACTTGCAGAGCTCCTTTGCAATGACGATTGTGTGGTTGTGTTCGAGTACTCGCCGCTCGAACCCGGTGCTTTCGGCCTGAAGTACTACGCGAGAAATGTCGGATTCTTCCTGGAAACTGTCCCCGAGGAAGATGTTGCCGTGCAGCTGATTGCCTGCAACATGGACAGCCGTTGTGACGACTTGCCGGATTTGTAAGAAACGATGAGCCTGGAATAGGCGCGCCGTTGCCAGGCCTGGCAACGGCGCAATTTTACGGGCCAGCACCTCACTGCACCGGGCGTCGTAATCAGCCGCCGGCAATCGCGCCAATGATCAGGTACGGCTCCGTGCCGTTCGCGACGGCTTGTGGCAACTTCGCATCGGGGGACTCGTCGGATAGGTCCTCGGAACAGGCATAGAACCTGACGTAAGCGCGACGTTTCTTTGTTTGCAGATCGCGGGTGGTACCGCGAAGCATGGGGTATTGTTGCTCGAGTGCGTCCAGCAATTTTCTCTGTGTTACCGGTGCACTCACATCGAGCTCGACGTTTCCGTCGATTTTCGCCAGACGGCGCAGGGCAGCAGGCAACACGACCCTGATCACGGCAGTGTCTGAACTTCTACGGACAACACCGCAGGGAGGTGCCCGGCTATCGTCTGCCAGCTGTCGCCCTCGTCGGCCGAGGCATAGATCTGGCCGCCAGTCGTGCCGATGTAGATACCACAGGGATCTCGCTGATCCACCGCCATCGCGTCGCGCAGAACGTTGACGTAACAATTTTCCTGCGGCAATCCCCTGGTCAGCGCCTGCCACTCATTGCCACCGGAACGACTTCGGTACACGCGCAACTTGCCATCGGGCGGAAAGTGCTCGGAATCGCTCTTGATCGGCACGACGTATATCGTCTCCGGTTCATGTGCATGGACGGCAATCGGAAATCCGAAATCGCTGGGCAGGTTGCCGCTGACCTCGTGCCAGTTAGCGCCGGCATCGTCGCTGCGCATCACGTCCCAGTGCTTCTGCATGAACAAGGTATCGGGACGATCCGGATGCACGGCAATTCGGTGCACACAATGACCGACTTCGGCAGTGGGATTCGGAATCTGCGCCGAGACGAGGCCCTTGTTGCTCGGCTGCCAGGTTTCGCCATGATCCTCGCTGCGAAATACGCCCGCGGCCGATATTGCGATCGTCATTCGTTCAGGGCGCGCGGGATCGAGCAGGATCGTGTGCAGGCACATGCCACCGGCCCCCGGCATCCATTGCGGACCGGACCCGTGGCCGCGCAGGCCGGCCAGTTCCTTCCAGGTCTTGCCGCCGTCCGTGGTGCGGAACAGCGCCGCATCCTCGACGCCCGCATAAACCGTATCCGGATCGTCGAGCGAAGGCTCGAAATGCCAGACACGTTTGAATTCCCACGGCCGCAGCGAGCCGTCGTACCACTGATGCTGTCCGGGATCGCCTTCGTACTTGAATTCGTTGCCGACCGTGTCCCAGGTTGCGCCGCCATCGTCGGAGCGCTGGATGACCTGGCCGAACCACGAGCTGCTTTGCGATGCGTACAGCCGGTCGGGGTCGGCGGGCGAGCCCGCCATGTGATAGATCTCCCAGCCGGCGAAGTGCGGCCCGTCGATTTTCCAGGATTTGCGTTTAGCGTCCGCACTCAGGATAAAACCGCCCTTGCGCGTCCCGACCAGCACCCGTATTCCGCTCATGACCCGATCCCCCGATCTGCCGCCGCCGCCAAGGAGTATACTCCGCACAGCGCCGGTCCCGTCAGCGTTGCGCGTAACAAAACCCCGGCGAAATTAAGCACATGGCCGAACTCTCCCGCGAAGAAATCCTCCGTTACAGCCGCCATCTCGTCATGCCCGAGGTGACGCTGGAGGGACAACTGAAGCTGAAAGCGGCACGCGTGCTGTGTGTTGGCGCCGGCGGGCTCGGCTCGCCACTGACCCTGTACCTGGCAGCTGCCGGCGTAGGCACGATCGGACTGGTCGATTTCGATGTAGTCGACCTTACCAATATCCAGCGGCAGATTCTCTATGCCACCTCCGATGTCGGGCGCCCCAAACTGGATGCCGCCAGTGAAAGGCTGTCGCAACTCAATACCGACATCGTCATCCGGCGGCACGACCTGCGCCTGGCTGGCGACAACGTGATGGATATCGTCAATGACTACGACCTCGTCGTGGACGGCACGGACAATTTCCCGACCCGCTACCTGGTCAACGATGCCTGCGTGTTTGCCGGCAAACCGAACGTGTACGGCAGCATTTTTCGATTCGAGGGCCAGGTCAGCGTTTTCGACGCGCGGCGCGGCCCCTGCTATCGCTGCCTGTTTCCCGAACCGCCACCGCCGGGCGCAGTGCCCTCTTGCGCGGAAGGCGGAGTACTTGGGGTACTGCCCGGGATCATCGGCACGCTGCAGGCACTCGAAGTTATCAAGCTGATCCTCGGCGGCGGACGGCCATTGATTTCACGGCTCGTTCTGTTCGATGCGCTGGAATTCGAGTTTCGCGAACTCAAGCTGAAGAAAGACCCGAATTGCGTTGTCTGCGGTGCAACACCGACGATCCGTGAACCGATCGACTACGACGCATTCTGTAGTGGCAGCGCAAAGCAATCAGCACCTGCGATGAATGTGCCCGGCATTTCGGTCGAAGAGTTCGCTGCACTGAAGGAGTCGGTCGCCGCCGAACTTATCGACGTGCGCAATCCTCACGAGTTCGACATCGTCTGCATCCCCGGTGCAAGAAAGATTCCGCTCGGCGATCTGCAGGCACGACTGGGCGAGCTCGACCAGGCGACGCCCTACATCATCACCTGCCACAAGGGTCCGCGAAGCATCCGGGCATATCAACTGATGAAACAGGCAGGATTCACACAGATCCGAATCCTTACCGGCGGTGTGGACGCCTGGGCAGAAAAAATCGATCCGTCACTGTCGCGCTATGGCTGAACCTTGAACAGGGGGCAGAACTTGCCAAATCTATGACCAGAAAAATTTCGCTGATTTCTTTGCAACTCACCCTTGCCCTGCTTTCGCTGACCGGCTCGGCTGCCGATTTTACGAAAGGGCTCGACGCCTACAAGACGGGCGATTACGAAACCGCGCTGGCCGAATGGGCACCGCTCGCCGAACAGGGAGATGCCGGCAGCCAATTCGGCCTCGGTTTGCTCTACTCGCACGGATGGGGCGTCGATCTCGACGATGCCGCGGCACTGAAATGGTACGAACTCGCGGCGGCGCAGGGTCACGGCGAAGCGGCGTACAACATTGGCGTGATGTACCAGAACGGCTGGGGTGTGGATCAAAGTGACGCCGAAACATTCAAATGGATGCAGATGGCCGCCACAGCCGGCTTTCCTGCTGCGCATCGTGCAATGGGCGACATATTTGCGAATGGAATAGGCGCCGAGATGAACCTGGTGCAAGCCTACAGCTGGTTCGAGACCGGCGCGAAACTCGGCGACTCGGAATCCAACTACGACCGCGAGGAGCTCGCAACGAGCATGCAGCCGGACGACGTTACAGCCGCACGGCAAATGGCAAAGGCCTGGGCGGATGCTTTCAGTACAAATCACCCGGATTTCGTCTGGCCGGAGGAGTAATCGCTCCCGACCCGGACTTGAGGCACCTCGCAACGAATCAGGAATCTCTACTCGATGGCCTCGGGGTAGCCAACACCGGTGAGCTTGGTGATGATGGGTCCGATATGATCCGAGTCGGCGGCATGCACGAGCATCATCTGCAATGCATCGGATCGCATCTGGTAAGTCTGCGCCAGTGCCAGTTTTTTGCTTTCGTTCATTGAAATCGTGTTCTGCCGGATCTGCACTGCCAGATAGATCAGGGTTGCGAGGACCGCGATCGATCCGAGGAATTCGCCGAGGGCGCCCAACTCGATGATTGTCATTGTCTGTCTCCTGGCGACGGAGCTTCCTGCCGCCGCGTCGTTCACACCAAAATCTACGATCGCCTGGCGGCGATGTCGCGATTCACGAACAAAAACAGTTCGCTCAGGTTGCCGATCTGGTGGCTGACCCGATCGTCCGGCCCCGACTTCCTGCCCTTCGGGTTGTACCAGCAGGTCGCGATGCCGTAGTTGCTGCCGCCCCGGATGTCGGATGAAAGGCTGTCGCCGACCATCACGGCAGATTCCTTTGGCGGGCGAAGAAGCGCGTCGAATGCAATGTCGAATATCTTCGTGCCCGGCTTGGAGGTACCGACCTCGGCGGATATGACGATCGCATCGAAATACGAACCGATGCCCAGTCGTTCGATACGCGCCCGCTGCACTTCGCTGAGGCCATTGGTCACCAGTGCGAGCGATACCTTGTCCGACAGTTCCTCGATGACCTCCCGCGCGCCGCTGTACAGATCACCATTCTTCGCCAGTCCGGCGACGAACACGCTTGCCATGCGGCGCGGATCGGCGTCGAGTTTTTCTTCCTCGACCAGGCGCTCGAAGCGATGATCCCTGACACGCTGGGGGCTGATCTCTCCCCGCTCGACCGCCGACCACAGATCGACATTGATGCGCCGGTACGACTCGGCGTACGGTGCCGGATCATCGACGCCGGCGACGCGCATAGCCTCACCGAATGCTGCCGATTCAGAGAAATCCGAATCGAACAAGGTGTGATCCAGGTCGAGGAGAACGGTTGAATAGCGCACGCCGGACAACGCCAATTCGTCACACAAAAAGGTGCCGGGTCTATTTTTCACGCTTACACTGGAACTTTCGAAAATAGACCCGGCACCTTTTTCTTTTTTCTGAATCAGGCTGGAATACTGTAGAGAATAAAGTCGGTCTTCGGCGCGTAGCGGTCGTAGACGCGTCGGGCCGGGTAGTTGAACTCCTGTGTCAGCCAGCGGACGTTAGGGATATTGCGCTTGCGCGCGAAGTCACGCACATGGTCGATGAACGCCGCCCCGCCGCCGGCGCCGCGAGCCTCGGGACGCACGTAGATGTCACTGATATAGCAAACCATTGCGCCGCTCAGTGAGCGGTGCATCAGCTGGTACTGCGTGAACCCCACGGGCGTGCCGTCGTCCGCGACCCCGACATCACACCAGAAGTCGTTCTGCGGATCGAAAATCCACTCCCACACCCTGTCGAAGCCGCCTTCCGGAACCTTGGTCTTGTAGAACTCGGCATATTCCGAGAGGAAGGTTTCCCAGATCTTGCGATCCGATTTTTCCAATGGCCTTATTTTCATGACTTCCCCAGATAAAAATGGGGCCGGATACAATTTCGTACTAGAAAATGTATCCGGCCCCATTTTGGTTCACTGGAAAATGTATCCGGCCCCATTTTAGTTTGGCCCCGTTTCGGTCAATGTTGGTCTTATCCCCGAATATCCTGTTGCGAGTTCATGCGCCATCGCAAACTCTAGCACCCTTTTGTCCTCGCCCATCCTGCCGATGAACTGAATTCCCATCGGTCTGCCTCGAGCGTCGAAACCGGCGGGAAGACTTATGACCGGCAATCCCGACAACGTGCCACCGATCACCGCCTCCATCCAGCGATGGTAGGTGTCCATCTTCTTTCGACCGATCGCCTTGGGCCAGTGCGTATTCGCGTCGAACGGAAAAACCTGCGCAGTCGGCAACGCCAGGATGTCGTAGGTTTCGAACAGCCTGAGCAACGCGCGGTACCAGTCGGCCCGGGCAACTCCCGCTTCGGCGACCCGCGATGCCGGCATGTCGAAACTGCCTTCGACCTCCCACTGGATTTCCGGTTTTAGCAATCCGCGCGTCTCCGGATCCTTATAGAGCGTCCCCATGCTGCCGTTTCCCGTCGCCCAGTGACGAAAAGTCAGCCAGGTTTGCCAAAGCCGTGCCATATCGTAGTCGGGCATGCAGTCCTCGACTATCGCTCCCTGCTTCGACAAGCCCTCAAGACTCGCCGTGCACACCTCGAGCACGCCAGCCTCCATAGGCAAATATTTTTGATAGTCGCCCATCCAGCCGATCCGGTATCCGGCGAGGTTTACCTTGCGAAACCGGTCGTAAGATGGAATGACA
>Ga0224500_10000277_pt1 | contig 36825 bp, 53 predicted proteins | sample SF_Oct11_sed_USG_FD_168126 | JGI IMG/M metagenome (GOLD analysis project Ga0224500, IMG submission 168126) | Sediment microbial communities from San Francisco Bay, California, United States - SF_Oct11_sed_USGS_4_1 | ecosystem: Environmental > Aquatic > Marine > Sediment | place: USA: California... | reverse complement strand
CTAGGCCCCAAGGTAAGTTATACGCCAGACTTTATTGCACAGCTACGAGGCGCGGCGCCTGTGGCCATTGAGATTAAGGGCACCACATTGAGCGACGGCAAGCCCATGCCCTACTTCCGCCGAGGGGATCAGGCCAAGGTGCGCCTGGCCGCTCAAGCGTATGGCGCCCTGTATAGGTTCCAGGTGATGCACCCGGCACCGTTGCGCTCGCGGTTGCCCTGGGGGGAACAGTGGTTAATATGGGAGGGATTGTGATGGACACACAAAAGGCCCAGGAACGATTGGCAGAGTTGCTGCTGGCCGAGAGAGGCAAGCCAGGGCGGTTGTGGTGGCTGTCGTTCTGTGATCCCGACAAGCCGCGAGGTCAGCAATTTTTAGGCGTTGCCATCGTGGAGGCCCCAGGCCCCGTGCATGCGCAGTGTTCTACCTGGGCTCTTGGCATCAACCCAGGCGGCGAAGTCATGACGTATCAGGCTGGAGATGTGCCTGTGGAGTATCGGCATAGGCTGCTGTCTCGTGCAGAACTGAAAGCGGCTGGCCTGATAGCCGCCTAGCACCATCTCTACGGCAGGGAAGTCTCATGCAGTTGGTAGCAGTACTTTTTGCCCATAATGAGAGCCATTATAAGGGGGTGCCTGGCGTAGATGTATGGGACGCGGAACGGAATGCCCTCCAATGGCCAGGAGGTACGCCAATCATAGCACATCCGCCTTGCAGACTGTGGTCACGCCTGCGGTATTTTTCCACCGCACCGCGCATCGAAAAAGCCTATGCAGTATGGGCAATTGAGCAGGCAAGGCGTTGGGGTGGCGTCGTAGAGCATCCGGCTTATTCCAGGTTGTGGGAGGCGCTGAGCTTACCACGGCCCGGAACAAGGGCTAGGGATAAATGGGGCGGGTGGACCATGAGCGTGCCTCAACAATGGTGGGGGCATGTCGCCCGCAAAGCGACTTGGCTCTACGTTGTAGGATGCGCGCCATCAAACATTCCCCCCGTCCCTTATTGCATGGGAGAGCCAGAGAAAGTGATTGCTTCTAAGTCGGCGCGACTCCTGACAGGGCAAAAGCACCCCTCAAAACAGGAGCGTGAACTAACGCCTCCGGCGTTTTGTTCGTGGCTCATTGATTTGGCCAGGAAATGCGCCTAGCACCATCTCTACGGCGTGTGCCGTAGGGCTCCTGGGGAGGGTTCTCCGGCATCCACAAGCCTATCGCCCATAGCGTCTTGATTGGTGGCCGAGAGGTCAGACAGGCCCCTCCCCAGGGGTAACAACAACAAAGGGGAGAGAAGGCCCAGGATATGCCGCAGACCTACAGCCTATTAGAACAGATGCCCCCGTGCCAAGCCTGCAAGCGCCCCGTCCAAGTGAAGCGGCGCAAGTTCTGCCAGGACTGTTCCAACAATAGAGTATCCCGCATTCCCCTCCAGGAGGGGCTGGTGAGCGTGGCAGAGCTAGCAGATCGCATCGTAGTAGAGTACCCCGGCGCCTTGCGCTTTGACGCCTCGAAGCGCATCCGCGATATGTTGTATAAGTCCCTTTATTCTTGGCCAGTCCAAGAAGCCTGGCGCCGCATCGGGCGCCATTATTATTATCCTGCCGAGCAGGCCGCAGAAGTTATCGCAGAGACCATGGCCGAGGGCAAGTATGGTGCTAAAGTCCCCCGACGCCTAGAGACCGCGTTGACGGAAGCCAGGGCAGAACTAGAGGCCAAGGCAGCCGCCCGCTATGCCTACCATATTGACGAGTTGATCCATTGGTACCATGGCGGTCTGCGCCGCTATCATGTGGGGTAAGCCATATGGATGAGACGCTACTAGCACGCGGGCAAATCATTGATGCGTTAAGCCAGGCAACTGGATGGCCACGTGAGCAGGCGGAGAAGAAGTTCTATAACTCATTCCGCCGCCAGCGCTACCGCAAGCTGTTCTTCATCCGTGACGATGTGTCGGGACGAAGTAAAGGCAACCTACGGTTTTTCCTTCCGGCAGAACTACTGCCCACATTCATTGCAGAGATCCTGGCCGCTAGTTATTCCACACGGGGGCAGGGTGGAGAGTGGGACGAGTACCGCCACTATGGGACGCCCCACGCTACCATTGCGCTATGTGGGGATGACCGCCTAGCGTTTGCCCGTGCTACGGACGGCATACAGCGGCAATGGGATTGCGAACTCTGCACACAGTTGCAGCGCGACAAAGAGGTATTGGCGCAATACCTCGCAGAGTGGGAGCCTATCGAGGCACGATACCAGATGGAAGACGCGCTAGAGCGCGAATATCGAGACAGCAAGGAGATGTTTGAGCTATGACGTTCACCCCCGTGACCTATCAATGCTCTAAATGCCAGATGGTGCGCTACACCCCGGAGCCGTGCATTACCTGCTACGGCTCGGCTAATCCCCTGCGCCAGCCATGCAGCACATGCGCCTCCTATCGTAGCCAGGCCCAGACCTGGGGATATTGTCCCCGTATTGATCAACGCGTAGCGGCAGTGTGGACAGGCTGTTCCCTGCATTGCAGGGAGGAGGGGAAGCCATGACCCCTACGCAGCAAGCCTTGATCGGGCATATCCTCACCGCCTGGTTGCAGCGCAATCACCGCCCGCCCCCGGAGCCAGGCAAGCCGCTGATGCCTGGGGAACTCATCGAGGCGGCCCGCAACGATCATGCCGCCGTGGTGGCCTTTCATCGGGAGATACAAGAGACGGTCCGCCTGGCGCTAGTGGGCATAGCGGGAGAGATGACCGCAGCCAAGGTCATTGACGATTATAGGCAAGAGGAGGTAGGCGCATGACCTTTGTACTTCTTGAAGGCCCTGACGGCGCAGGGAAGGACACGCAGGCGGACATGCTCGCAGCCTACTGGCAGGAGCGAGGGGAGGCGGTGCGCGTGTTGGACTTCCCATGGCTGCAAAGGTATGCAGAAGATACGCCATTTATTATCAACAAAATCCGTGAGGCATTGCGGGCAACGCGGCAGCCTGACCCGTATATGGACCAGCCCCACGACAACGCAACCGAAGCCCTCTTGCATCTGGCATTGATGAGGCAAATCATGGTCGAGATGCAGGCACGCTGGACACGTCGCCCCAGCGTGCATGTCATTTGGGTACGCGGCTGGCTGAGCACCCTGGCCTACCAGGTATCCCAGATGGACCGCGCCGACCGTGAAGCGTTCCCCCTGTGGTGGGGGTGGGCCGTAATCGGGAGAGCCCCAGACCGCATCTTCCTGCTGGACATTAGCCCCGAGGTGGCCGCGAAGCGCCTCGCCGGACGCCAAGGCAATGACGCCATAGACTATGATCTGGCCCGCCAGCAAGCTGTAAGGACTGCGTACCTGCGCATCCAGAGCCAGCGCAACTATCACGTACTGGATGGCGACCAGCCAGCCGATGCCATCCACTCTCAGATCGTGAGTCGCTTGGAGCAAGGGAGAAAGACATGACAGATAGCAACGCAGGGCACGAACGACATCAGCGGCTCACAGCCACCCAGAAGAGGGCACTACAGTGGTTTGCAGCTATTGGGGATTGGGCACAATATCGTGACTGGCGCCCTCATGTCGAGACCGTTACGGCAAAGTCGCTAGTTAATCATGGGCTATTGGAGCGCAGCCAACAGCACCGGACGTCCACGTACCGCCTTACTGATAAGGGGCATCAGGCGTTACAGGGAGAAGGGCATGACAGATAGCAACGCAGGGCAAGAACTACACCGGCGGCTCACAGCGTCCTGGGCCAATGTCGGGAGCGATGAAGGGAAGATTTTTGCGCACTACGCCCACCTGCGGCGCCTGCTAGATGTGACCCTGGCAGAAACCCACGGAGCCAAGCTAGCTTGCAAAACGGCCCTGTTGCACGACTCCAGAAGAGTCTCAGAGATGCCATGTGAATGGCGGGTGACTGACATCGCGTCCGGCGAATGGACCACCGCATGTGGGCAAATACACAACCTCATTGGCTCGCCCGCAGGAGATGGGGTGACATTTTGTCCACGCTGCGGACATCGTGTGGAGGAGATAGGCGTTGATGAGGGATGCTAAAGGAGGCCGCCATGACCATGGGGACTAGCCCTGAGCTAGCCCAGACGCTTTGTAACGTATGCGGCACTATGGTGCCAGTGGAAGAGGTATGGTGCATCTGGCGAGATAGCGGCGTTGTTGCTGGCCCCTGGACAACGCAATGTGGAGAAGAGTTCTGGTTCTCAATAGATGATGACCCGGAGAGTCAACGCATGGTGTGGTGCTGCTATTGCGGGAAGCTCTTGCACGTGGAAAGGGAAGCAGCATGAAGCAAGCCTACTGCCCCTGCGGTGGCCTGCTGGTGCCCTACAACGCCACCAAGCGCCGCTGCGTGGCCTGCGGCTACATCGACTCGTGACAAGATGGCGGCTGCGCGTAGCGTGGCAAGAAAGGAGGATGATAGAACATGACAGAACCCGCAACCCCGCCCGTTTATAAGCAAAAGCCCAGACACTGGCTCATAAAAGTCTATGCCGCATGGGGCACGACGCCCAGCTACCGCGACCACCGGACGCTAGGCGTCGTGGCTGCAGACGCCCAGGATGCCATCATGGCAGTGATCGCGGCACATCCTCAAATCACCCTGGCGGACATCCGCAGCGTCAACGATGCGGGGGCCGTGGACGTTGTAACCGAGGATGCCGAGGCGATGCTACTTCACCGTGCCTGAAAGCGTCACCGTGACCGTAATGCCCTCGACCGCAAACGGCACGGTGGCGCATCCTTCTGCCGGATCGCTCGGCACCGTGCCCGCGTAGGCGACGATACGGTAACAGGTCGTGCCCGCCCCCACAGCCCCGGACCACGATCGGGCATCCTTAGGGAGTTGCACCGGCGTGCTCCACTGTGGCGGCGTCGTAGTGCTCTGCGCGATGGTATACCCCGTGATTGCCGCTGCAGGGTTGCGCGTATCAGTCCAGCTTACCGTTGCGGTAGCCCCCCAGGCTACTGTCGTGAGACTCAGCAGGATGAGCCAGGCAAAAAGCGTGCGCATATCCATTCCCTTCTATCGTATCGTGATGATGATGCCCTCGACCGCGTAGGGCTTGCCTACCGTCGGCGGGGTGACAAAGATCAGGTAGTGTGTGTTGCCCAGCCCGCCATCGCTCCGGTTGCCAGCCAGGGCAACCACCTCCCCGCCTCGCACTGCCCGCCGGTAGAGCGCAAACGGCACGTCTGTGGTTTGCACCGTGGCCTGGGCATCCTGCCATGGTGTTGTACGGAGCCACCCGGGGCGCCCCGTCGCAGGCTGGCGGCTATCGTAGCCCAGCCACAGGAGGGCATCACGTCCAAAGGTGATGGTGTAGGCCGTTGCTGAGGCGTCCAGCTTGTTGGCATTGGCAGGCTGGAACATCATGGCACCCTCCCCCAGGACAGCAGGGATCGGCGCCTGTAGCGTGTAGGTCCGGTCGCTGAAGAGCAGCACCCCCGGCGCAGCGCTCACAATGGGAAGCTGCGGAGTAATCGACGTGACCAGGTTAGGCACAGCTAGGGCGATCTCATTGGTTGGGTGGAACTCCCCCTGAGCGTCGACCGCTATCACCACAGCGTAGAACGGCTCGCCCTCTGGCCAGTTGCGCACAGTGTAGGTTTTTTCCCTGGTGTCGGCCTGGTTAGTGTAGCTGCGGCTGGCCTGTCCCCACTTAACGCGGAAGGTATCAGCACAACGCTGCTGGGCCGGATCGCAGGTCGGGCCCTCCGTGTCCCAGACTAGGGTAAAGTCTACGGCGCGTGCATCCCTAAGCAATCCCCAGGCAATCCCTAAGGTGAGGGATAGCAGGAGGGCATGGTATTTGCTCATCATCACCTCTCTTTCATGCAAAGGCAAAAGCCTGCTGCTGCGCTGGCTGCAGGCAATGCGGGCTCAGCCACAAGCGCTCCTTGTCGGCATTCTCTCGCCCGCGCCCGTTGCCTTGGCTCCCATAGCCCCCGCCAGCCTTCCATGCCACGCAGCGCCACGTCTCTGGCATAATGTGTTCCCCCTCGTAGCCACACAGCACAATTCGTAGCATGGGGTCATCCCCATGAGCAATGGCCCACTCCCGCACATCGGCCGCAATGTCTGCACTCTCCTGCGCATATATGCCAGCGTCTCGCAACTCATGGCTATAGGGCGGGTCAAGCAGCACCCCGGCCATGCCGCTGGCTTGCAGGACTGTCGGCCCCAGGATGCGTTGCCAATCCCCACAGCATACCCGGATGCCACGCAAGCGCGCCTGTAGGTCGCGGAAATAGACTGGGAGGCCTGGCCTGTCAATCGATGAAACTCCCATGCCCGGCCTGCTAAGGTGCGGCCGCTTGCGATTGACGCCCTTGCCTGGACCCCAAAGGTGCGGGAGTTTGCGCCTGACGCCCATGCCTGCATTCTCTCGCCGCAGCACGGGGTAGCCATCATTGTCCATGCTCACCACCCATGGCCCTACGGTATTGGCATCGCACCACCCGCTGCCTATCCATGCCGAGATACCCCACAGCCACCACCCGGCAATCTGCGCGTCGTAGTAGAAAGGATCACCCTCTACACGTTCGCGCAGGATGCCCTCTCTACGGCGCAGCCAAGCGTGCCTGGCATGCAGGTCGCTCTCATTGACCGGCCAGTCTGCCCACCGTGCAACCGCATCAGGATCAGCCTCTAGCGCTCGCCACACGTTGCAAATATACGCATCTTTGTCATTGATCGTTTCGACATGCGGCGCATGCGGTCGTGCCAGGAGTGCGCCTAGTGAGCCTGCGAATGGCTCAATATAGTGCGGCACATCGCCGAGGGCTTGCCAGATAAGATCGGCGGCGCGGGATTTCCCGCCAAACCAGGGGAATGGAGCGCGCAGCGGCTGCATGTCCCTACCCTTCCTCCTGCTGCCGGTACAGCCGGATCTGGCGGGGACGGTGCGTCTCATGGCGCAAGAGCGCTGTCAAGGCTGGGACTGGATAGGTATTCTCTTTGCGCCATTGCTTGCCGTAGACTGGCTCCTTATCGTAGGGCAAGCCAAAGTGTTGACAGAACTCTGCCAAGAACGTGACGTAGCCTGCTATGGCCTGCGGCGTGAGCGGGAGTTGCCTGGCAAGCCCGTTGCTGTAGACAAAATCCTCCAGCGTCATGCGCCGCGCCTCATCCAGCGCCATGTCGGCTTTGGCGTCAGCACGCTGGGATTGCTGCAGGGCTTCGATGGTTTGTTGCTGTGTGGCTATGAGCTTGGCATCTTGTTGGCGCTGGGCTTCGCGCATCTCCTCAATCATAAGACGCTGTTCTGCCACATTCTCCATCAGCGCAACCATGGCACGCATCTCTGGGAAGGCATCCAAGGCGGAAGGCTTCGGAATATACTGTCCGGTCTTGCGGATCTGCGGGAGGACTTCGCCAAAGACCCAATCCTGAAAGCGCTCAGCTTCCGGCTTGTTGCTCCGCATGATAAGACGATACAGCCCTTTCTCGTTAATAATCAATACGTTCCGACTTTCACTCGTGCGTTTCTCTCCGAGCTTCAGCCTTGCTACTGCTTTGGAGACATCACGGATGCCAAGGACAACGCAGACATCTTGCGCTTCCCACCAGGGCTGCCCCGCTTCATCAAGATGAATTGTAATAGCGTGAGCTTCAAACTGGAAAGGGATCAGTTGCGACATGGCTAGCTCCTCATGTCACGGGTGAGCGTCACGTAAGAGGTAGGGCGGCGTGGCCGTCGTGACCCGGCCCCGGTTGCAATCCGGTTGCCACCCGTGGGAGAGTATAGCAGATTCAGTCCTGCCGCTCCAGCATAGCAATTAGCTCCTCATAGACTCTATTTTTCGTCTACCATAACAGCATCTGCGGACGGGTAGATATGCCCATTCTCGCAACAATCATTCCCGTCCGGGCGCCTCTCCCTTGTCGCCACAGCCCCACCGCAAATAGGGCACTTGCCATACGCGCTTGCTTGCTTCGCAACATCATCGCCCATGTTCTACTCCACGCAATAATGATACCTTACTCCGAGCCGCTGCGGCTGCAACACGGTGCCTTCCTTGTCGGCGGTTTTGCGCAGCGTGATGCGCTCATAGACCACCTCGCCTAGCGCCCACTGCTGCCCATCCGGGCACGCATCAAAGTCGTCTTCATCTAGTTCAGGAGGCCCTAGCGACAGCGTACTACTGATAAGCCCTGCGGTGCCTGCGGCAACATTTGCGGCACTATCCGGCAACGGCTTCAGAGTGCTGCTAGTCAGCAACTCTGTGCTGCTAACGCTACGCAGCCCTGGGGCTGCCGGGCAGGCATTATCTGTCGCCCGCAGGCAGAGCCAAGTAGTCGTAGCCTTGGCGCTTAACTCGTACTGCGCCGCAGCGTCGACGGGCGGCCCGTCAAGAAATCGCACGCTGAGCACACCGTTGCCACCTAGCGTTGCCATAGCGAGGCGCCCCCGTGCAGGCTGAGCCATGGCGATAGCTGCGATAAGAAGCAAGGCCAGGGAGATGTAGCGCATGAGTTCTCCTACTTCTTGAAGATCAGGGTTAGGACTGTTCCGATAAGCCCCAGCAGGCCAGACACCAGAGCCGTGCCAAGAATCCACCCGCCCTTGATGCGCTCAGCGTGCCTATCCCGCATCCCTTGTAGTGCGCCATTGGCATCACGGATGTCACGTTCTAGATTGTTGAGGCGCACCGCCAAAGGGGCCCCCTCTCCCCCATCTATTAGCCTGGAGAGCCGCTGGCGTGACTCCTCTAGGTCACGATCCATGATGTTAAGCCGCGCCTCTATGGCAGCCAGCATCACCCCATTGTTACGCTCGGCGTGCCACAGTTGGACACGCTCATGCTTTAAGGCCTCCTCCATGAGCCCTAACCGTCGCCGTCCTTGCCTACTGGGCGGACTATCGCCCGGATCTCTCTCGCCTCCGCGCATTGTCGGTAAATCTCTGTAATAAGGGTGGCTGCAAAGTTTTCGGTTCCTTTAGGGATATATGCGTCAGCCCCCATGGAGAGCATTACATCCGCCGTGTCGGGGGCAATGGTCCCCGACACCACGATAATAGGGACACCATCAGACAAGGCAGGATGTTGCAACAACGCTCGTAGCGATTCAATTCCTTGCGTCTCCGGTAGCCCAGGGTCAAGCAGCACTAGGTCAGGATAAGGCATCTCTCCTGTATCCAATGCAGCATGAGCGAGCACGACATCGGGATAGTCGCGAATGATGGCGGGAGGAGGTACAAGGCGTGATACCACAATTGCGCGGAGGGCTTCCGCTACGGCCCGATCGTCTTCAATAATCAGAATGACTGGACAGCCAGGAACACGAAAGTCGCCTGCAATCATTGCATCCATAACGCTCCCCCCATGCTGCGCTATGCTGCGGTAAGCTCCTGCCTGCGGATCGTATCAGCGATCATTTTAATATTATCCGCCCCCGTGACTTTGGTGTTGCGGAATGCCTCCCCGCAGGAAAGAGCCCCCGGCGCCCCTCCGGTGAACACATGCACCAATTGATGCGGGTCCACAGTGCGATCCGGCAACGTGCTGCTGTTATTCTTCCAGGCCCGCACCTGCGTACCGCCGAACGAGGCATCATACAAAAACTCTGCTGCAGTAGTGTAAATTGAGCCCCCGGAGATAGCCTCTAGGGCGGTCGTTTGATGTGAGGTAATCGTGCCCTGGAGCCCTGCTGCGCCGCTGCAAATCATCAATTGCAATTGCGTGCCAGTCAACCGCAACGCCACAGCTTTGAAGCTCCCAGATGCGCCTGTAATGTCCGCTATAGACTGATGAAATATGAGGAATAGATAAGCGTCCATGCTGGTGTAAGCGGCGTCTGTATAGCGCCACCGTGCCCGCAGAAAGCCACTTTGCATTTGGTGGTTAGGGGTGGCGTCCTTTACCACATTGGCGTAACTGGTCGAAAACGTAGGGTTGCCGCAGCGCAGACTGCCGGAGCCGTTGATAACCAGCGAGACGTCTGTCGTCACGCCAATGTTGAAGCTGGTGTTGTGGGTATAGACACTATACCCGTTGTGCGTGAAGCGTAAGGCCATAGTGCCCTCCCTTAGAATGCTGGCCCGGTTTCCCAGTCATGGTCATCGGGTGTGCCATCGGTAAATGTCCTGGGGTTCCATTCGTGGTCATCGGTCCCCACCACCGCGAACTCACGCGGCTCCCATTCGTTGTCACTGGCAGTCAGGCCGATACTGTCAATCCCGCTATCCCATTCGTTATCATCAGGCAGGAATAGATCGAGGAATACCACCGGCTCCCATTCGTTGGTGTCGGCTGTCGAGTTTTTCAACTCGCATGCCACCTCGATCGCTGGCAGGGAGAGATCGGGAGCCACCCGCAACACCTCAGCATAAAATGGCCCGTCTGGGAGTTCCGGGTGCTCGACCGTGATAATGTCGCCAATCTCCAGGGGTGCCTGGCGCAGGTTTAAGACAGCGCACTGGACCCGTCGCGTAGGCGTCGTGTGGCGGATTACCAAGTCAGCCAGCTTCAACGCTGCTGTGGCCTGGTCGTAAATCGCCTGGGCAAAGTATGTCCTCACCTGGCGCATGCCGTAAGTCCTGGCAGCCTGATCGCACAGGTAGCGGAAAATCCCCCCCGCGTTGCTGGCCTCCGGGGTGGCGAACAGGAAGCCCCCATAGTTGCGCGGCTCGTCCTCGTCTGCACCTTGGCGCAGGCCATAGTACAGGTAGATGTCGGTAGAGAGCAGAGAGCGGTCGATGTCGCTGATTTGCCAGTCACGGGCGTTGCTCCTGTCCAAGGCCGCCACCGCATCCCCAGGCAATGCCTGACCTACGATGGGGGCCAGGGTGGCCCGCCCTGCGCCATCCTCGAACAGGCGCATGGCAAATTGGTCGGCCAGATGTGTCAGGAGGGCGCGGGAGTCGCCAGGGTTGCGCCATTGCCCACCGCAGAACCACTGCGAGCGCTGCGGAATCATTGCGGAGAATCGCGCATCATTGATCCGCAACCCTGGCACGTATGCCTCGATGATTTGCCGGATGGCGTCGACCGGCCCCAGGGGAGCGTCAGGGAGCCGCATGCGCTCAACACCCACAACAATATCGTCAAACCATACAGGGAGAGGGATCGCAGGGTTGTCGTGCGTTGCCTCTATTTCCAGGATGGCTTGAGATTCCTCGGCGTCCGTCATCGTAGAATAGACATGGATGCCCCATGGGGTGCCAGGGACAGTAAGCCCAGGGAGCGTCGTGAGCGTGTACGCACTGAGGTCTGGGCGGCGCACGCGGATGGCAAAAGTAGTAAAGCCAGTTGCGTCAAGCAACATTATGGTGAGATGTATGACATCAACGTTCAAAGGCGGAAAGTCTATGCCATAGCTATAGACTTCAGCCCTTAGTATATAGTCTGTCTCGGTCGGAATAAATGTTTGATTGACGAAAAAGACTATTGGATCGAGAACGCTCAGTATAATTTCCCCGTCACTGGCCCGGATAATAGTTAGGCGTTCTGTTACCCGTGATACAGGCGTATACCCTGCCCCTGGTACGAAACGCCCAGCTGCTAACCCCCATTCAAAAAACCCCGCCCGCAAGACATACGTTGCGCTAGGCGTCACTGTAAACGCTTGTTCATGAATAGTCCGATACCATACTGTTTCTCCAGCCCCAATAAACTCTTCAGGGTTTTGAACAGTCCATGGCCCTAGCTCATTTGATGCTCCATAGTCTACATCTAAGGCGGGCGTGCTCTCCGCTTGATAGGTGAGAGTCCAGCCTGTAGGGCTCAGGACGTTTCCTGCCACAGCAAACTGCTCTCTGGCCGCAACCGATAGCCATATTTGCCGTCCCCCTGGCACGTTAAGCGTCTGACGGATAACGCCGCCTGTTAGTTCGCCTTTGTACACACTCCCAGGGCTAGGCGTTTCCCCTGTCGTAACGTCCAGCGTCCCAGAAACAATCGTCCAGCCGGTAGTATCGCCGGTTTCAAACCCTGGGTTGACCAGGTTAATCGACTCTTGTGGTAGGTAAGCCCCTGCAAGGTCCGCCGTGATAATGCCAGGAGTCGCCATGCTCACCCGCGTCACAGGGATCTGGTTCACGGTCAGCGTGTCAACGGTGTAGTCTACAGGGTCCAGCAATGCTCCATCCCGCTTTACGGCCCGCACAATGGCCGCTGTCCCCAGTGCGTAGCGCCAGGTAGCAGGGGTATGCGTTACCACCGTTCCCACAATGTAGGACGCAGCCAGGACCGGACTCAAGCCAGAGAGAGACAGCACGTCACGGTCGTTGTAGTAGGTAATGACCTTGCGCGTATAGGTGTAGGTTGTCGCAGCAATAACGATCTCACCGGAGGCCGGGAAGCCCGCGTCGATCTCGGCCAGATGCACCACCGTGCCGCCTGCCGCCGCAGCTATGGCCAGCGTCCCTGCGACGGTGCTGGTGATGGCTATGGCTTGCACGTTGCTAGCATTGCCAATGGTGATGGGAATGACTTGCCCTTGTGAGTCATCCGGCGCGTTGGGGAAGGTCTCACGATCCACACGGAGCGAGAGATCATGGTGCCAGGCGAATGCCCCCGGCACGACATCAACAACGCAAGTGCGGGAGTCGGCCCGGATGCTCTCGATGTGCCCAAAGAACAACGGCAAAAGTTCCAGATGCCCCAGCACTCCGCCGACGCCGAAGAGAATACGGACCGAGCTTTTGACCGCCCCGCTCCCCAGCCGCGCGGCAACGCCTGTCGTGTTGCTCATGGTCAGCGTTACCTGGGCTACCTGGGCCAGCCCTGAGTAGGAGTCCAGCGTCACCTCCAGGCCCTCGACGCTGCCACCTCGTAGCGACAGCAGGATAGATTCTGTGGGTGCATGCCCCTCGCCATAGAGCAGGTCAGAGTCGTAGTAGGCCCCTGCATCGTACACCCACGGCTGGCCCTGCCCCCAGGCCACGTTGCTGACATGGATGTTACGCCCCAGGAACTCCACCACGCAAAGCAGTTGCTTGCCAGGACCATCGTGCGCGTCATACCATGCCTGCGGGATTGCGTACACTATCCGCGCCTCCAGAGTCGCAAAGCCCAGGACCACAGCCCAGCAGCCGCATGCTGGAACTGGATACGGCTATCGAGCAGTTGCATGGTGTGGTCCTGTGATAACTCATCCGTGAATGTAAACGTGTTCTCTTGCCAGTGGACGGCGGCGTGCCCAAAAAAGGCCACCATCAGGTCACGATCTGCGGTCGGCACATCGGCAAAGGGGAGCGTCCACACCTCCATCGGTACAGCATAGGTGTAGACATACACCCCGGCCTGGTCGTCTGAGAGTTGAAATGACTGGTTGGTTTCAAGCTCGATGGTCATCGGCGAGAGCACGCCCGTATCAAACTCGACCGTAAACGGCACCCCAGGATGCGAGAATGTGGGATAGGCCATCTCAGGCCCCCTCTACCGCAAGCGTCACCACCATGTTCGTGTCAGGCGTCGTGACCAGTGCTCCCGCCGCATCGACAAACCACACGCGCACAACCGTGTTGCTGATGCCCTTGGCCTTGGCAATATAGGCTGAGGCGCTGGCAGGGGTCGCCTGCACAGAGGGTATCTCTGTGTAGCCACTCACCGTCACGTCAATGTGATCCGTGGTAAACACGACGCCCGCCGCATCGAGTTCGTTGTAGCTCAGGGAGGTATCCCACGCCCAGACGGCCCCGGTGTAGGCCACCGTCCCCCAGATGCGTTTGACATCGCTCTTGAGCCCTGCATGCGTGAGCCTGCGGACGGACGCCAGCGCTACGGGGACATTGGTAAATGGCGCAAAAGGAGACGGGGTGGCCATGCTAGAGCCCTCCATATAGCCCATGAGTGGGCGTGCTGTTGGTGCCATTGATGCGGATGCGGCCATGGCGGCTGGTGCTCCCCAGCCAGGCCGGGATCTCTGGCGATAGCTCTGCTATCCAGGATAGGGTGACTTGTGGTATCCCTTGCGAGAGGGATGGCGCTGGACGCTCCAGGATCGCGTAAGGGATGATACATTCCCAGCGCTGGCTGTACCCTGGCGCAAGCGTCTCGCCCACGGCTATCCATTGCAAGGCGTAAGGAGAGGCCCCAGCCTGTTGGCTACTAAGCAGAGCATGCAGCGTGGTGTCATGATCGAGGGTTATGGTGGCGGTAATTTCAGCCGCCGTGGCCGCATGAGGCGGCTCAAGCAGCAGGCCAGTGCTGAGGCTTTGCCGTTCGCTGCCTTGTCTGCTGCAAGTGATCTGCCAGGATAGAGCCGTCACCGCATCGTCTGTATCGAGTGCAACCCCGCTGTTGTAAAGCCCCATCCGCGTCTCGACCAGATGCGACTCAACGGCATCCGTGAGCGGCATAGCCAATGCCTGGAGCCCTGCAAGGGTATTGGTCGTCGCGTCAGTCTCCAAGATAGCGCCGCGATACTCCACCTCAAGTAGAGCTTCCCCGCGCCCGCCCTGCGCACTCCATGCTACAACGTAAGCCGATACCAGCTCAAACACCCCCTCGATAGTGGCTAGGACCACCGTAGCGCGGCGTAGGTATTGCTGGCTGTAGAGCAGCCCCGCGTCGCCGTAGTGCCAGCCATCGTCGTACCTCGCTGGGGTGCGGGTAGTTTCCTCCTGCCATTCCCAAGCATGCGAGTACACACCCGGGTCAACTTCTTCTGGTTGCAGGACATCATCGAGCCGCTTGGCCTGGGCGCCCAGACACATGGCCCACACGGCTTCGAGGCCATCATAGAGCACGGGGTACGTGATCCGCATGGCCGCCTGCCGAAGCGTAGGGGTATGCCGCGTCAGGCTCTCCCCTATCCCGAACACCTCACGGGCACGGAACTCACGCCCTAGCGTGACTTCAGCACTAATCCACGGCAAGCGCTGGGTGATGGCCTTTGGCGTCCCTGGCCAGACAGCAGCTTGTAATGGCCCCTCCAGCCGCAACCCGTGGTGTGTAATAAATCCGCTCATGGCCCCCTACCTGTTAGGCAACACGATGCCGCGCCGGGCAGCCTCGTTTAACGCCTCGACCACCGTGCGGCTAGTCACGGATCGTTCGTCCGCGCGCGACTGGATAGTCAGTTGCCCGACTGAGAGGAACGTTGAACTTGTTGGCCCTGGGGTAAGCGCTCGACCTGGGCGTCCACTGGTCGGGATGCCTCCCGGCGTTGGCCCTGGGGCCAGGCTGGGCAACTCATTGCCCACATTCCCCCCAATACGGCCATTGCTAAGGTCTATAAGCTCCCGCCGTAGGGCCGCAACATCATCAAGCGCATCACGAGCGCTTTGGCCAATCCCCCCAACGCTGCGGGCCACCCTGGTGCTTACGGCCTCGACGACTTCGCCTTCACTGTTCAGCAGGTCAAGTTCATTGGTAAGCACACGGGTCGCTGTGGCTGCCCCTTCCAAGGTGTCCGCAAAATATATCGCGGCCTCTCCCCCTATCCCTAAGGCGTCCTGCATATCGCTCAGATTCCTGGCTAACACATCTTTGACAAGAGTGAAAGTATTGTTAGCCCCTCTTAAAACGATGTCGTTGATCTGCTCGAACGCTGGAGGAAGTTCGCCGTAGCCCTCAATGATGGCAGGGACAACTTGTTCGGCCCAAATGATAGCAAGCGTCTCCCCGGACTCCACGCCGCTGGATGCCACTATCTGGAATGCGCGGATGGCCTCTACTGCCATAGTTCTCAAAGTTTCTGTGGACTGAACACCAAGCACGGCGAATGCCTCAGATAAACGTCCTTCTAAATGCTCTGCTGCTGTCTCAGTCTGATGGATCGCAGGAGCGAGCCCCCCTATCCCGCGCGCCAGCACTCTGACTGGCTCCGTCGCCGCCATGGTGGCATCAGCCAGCATGGCAATGCCATCTGCCCCGGTAGTGATGGCCGTGTTGAGCCCCTGTACGGCTGCCGTTGTCTGGAGGGTCTGCTCCTCACCCTGCAATGAGGCAATGCGCCACTGATTGATGCGGTCATTGAGCGATTGTAGCGATTCACTGACCTCGCCATTAGCGTTCATTTCGTCCCGCTTGGCGTGGATTAAATCGTTTACCTGTTCGATTTGCTTGCGGTAAAACTCATCGAGCCCCACCGCGAAAACGCTGCGGTCTCGGTTGGCTTCTAACGCCTCTCGCTGGAGCGTCCGCTGCAGATCGATCAGTCCCTCAAGCGTAGTTGGCAGGGAGCGTAGCGAGCCCTCCACCTCCCCCCAGCCTGCAGCCATAATCCCTGCGCTATTGCGTGCTGAGATAGCAGCCTGCTGGTACGCATCCCCGATCCGGTTTGCGGCATCCTCATGCGCAGATGCAGAACCCTCGGCACTCCCTTCGTGTGCCTGCCTCACCTGATCCATGATCCGCTGGATGTTTGGTGGCAACTCTCCATGCACGCCTACCACCTTATCGCCCAGGGCCTCTACCGCCTGCTGCGCTTCAACGCTGCTCGTGCCATAGATGCTGACGATCTGTTGCAATTGCTGGCGCGCCGTCGCGGTGCTGCTCTCTAGCTCCTGCCGCGTTTTGATGCCGAGATCGGCAAGCAGCTTATCAAGACCGCTGACTGCCCCGGTGTTAATACGCTCCATCTCTGGCGGGATCTTGCCATACGCCGCAATGATCTTGGGAACAACCTGTTGCTCCCAGATTTGCTGGATGCGCTCTGGCGTCTCTTTGCCACTTTGCTCGATGCGGTTAAAGTTCTGTATGGCGCGGTCGGCCAGGAGTTTGAGTTGGTCTGAGCCCTGGATGCCCAGCGCCTGGTAGGCCCGATTTAGTTCGATGGTGGCAGCCTGAGCTTGCTGCTGTGCGGTCGTGACTTGCTGGGTGCTCGCTACCACGGCCTGGCCTGTCGTGGCAGCCTGTCGTTGCAACTCTTGCTGGGCGGTCGTGGTCTGCTGCACGGCGGCCTTGGATTGCTGCGTGCTATTGTTTGCACGCTCAAAGGCCAGGCTCCACTCTGCGGCTGTCTCGGCTGCCGCATCTCCCAGCATGTCGGCTTCCTGCCCCACCTCGTTCACAGCCTGCGCAGCGCTGCGCACCTTGGCCGCGACCCCCTCAAAGCCAAGGAAGTCTGCCGCCCTGGCTGCAGCGTCAAGCACCGTGCCAAGCCCTTGCAGGATAAACCCGACACCCTCCAGGATGCCCGATACCACCAGGTTAAACGCAATGTTGAGGCCGCGCCAGAGTTGCTGCAGCGTCTCCACGGCGGTGCCAATGTTACCCAGGTAGCCAATGATCGTCTCAAGGGTAGGGATAATCTGTTGCTGTACGGTATCGCTCTCACGCAGCGAGGCAACCCACTCGGCAAACTGTGGCAGGAGGGCGTTGATCGAGGGCAGCAACGCCTCAACGATCTCATTGCCAAGGCCCTGGAGAGCCCCCAGCGCATCGGTTAAACCCGATTGAAACTGCCGCGATTGCTCAACTAGGTCTTGGCTGACAGTCACACCGTAGCGCTCTGCGGCGGCCCGTGCCTGGTCGAATGCTTCCGGGTTTTTCGCCAACGAGGCAATAACAACGCTGTCCTCTTCGCCAAAAAGTTGGATAGCCAGGCGGGTCCGCTCTGCCTCATCACTCACACTGCCAAGGGACCGCACTAGATCAGGGAAGAGTTGGTCAATCTCCCGCACACGCCCGCTGGCATCAGTAAGCTGTACGCCAAGAATCTGAAACGCTTCGACCGCAGGCCCGGAGCCAGCGTTGACAAACTCGGCTGTGGCCTCCTGCGCTGTCCGCATGGCTTCGCGTAGCGCATCCGTGTCACCGCCTGCCCGCTGGATAGCGAACTGATAGCCCTGTAGGCTCTGCGTCGAGATGCCCAGAGCACGCGCATAGTTGTCGGTCTGCACAACCTGCTCAGTTGTACCCCTGATGAGTTGGTCGCCAGCCCGCACCAGGAGTCCCACGGCTTCTGCGGCGGTGGAGAAGATCTCTTTAAGGGCCAGCACCTTGATGCCCCAGCCCTCCGTGCTGCCCTGGTTGCGGCGTGTGCTGTCGTCAAGTTGCCCTTGCTGGCGGATGACATCGCGCAGGGCGCTCTCGATGCGCTGGCTGGCCCCCTCGAATGCCAGAGACAACACGTTCATCCGCGTCTGCACGGCGCCTAAATCTTCAGTGGACGACGATTCCACCGTAGCAAAAGCCACGTCTGTGGCGCGGGCAAACTCCTGCACATCACTGGTGGCTGTTTTCGTCTCAAAGTCTACGGCAAAAGATACGGTCTCAGCCATGGCGCCCCTTTAGTGCTTCGGCTTGTGCCTCGGCTCTGTGCGTCTCAGCCTTTGCCGTCAGCACGGCCAGCTTGGTCAGTAGATGCTCACGCTCGATGGGATCGTCTGGCATATCAATATGGGACAAAACGCTACTCCCTAGTCGCTCCACCCGTTGCCATACCCACCAGGCATACACGTTGCGCTCATCCACTTGTCCTTCGCCCCCTGGCGAGGGACTATAAGGACAGCCCTTGTCAGTCTCACATGGGACGACTTGCGCCCGCTTGCTGTGCGCCTCCCGACAGCCTACACAAGCTCGTGAGCCGCCGTACTTGGCAAGGCATCGAAAGGCGCTGTCGAGTTTTTTAGGTCGGACTCAAGATCGATGCTAGGGCCAATAATCCTGGCGAAAAGCTCTTGCATAGCGTCAATCGGCAAGCGCTCTAGCAAGCCCTCACCGTAAGGCGCCTCAACAAGCCCGGCGTCCTGCGGCGCATACACTCCTTGCTCCCAGCCATAGACATGCTCACGGATTACAGCCAGCACGTAAGCGTCATCGTCGATCAGGCCCTTAGACATCGCCATTGAGCGTAGCCGCTCCAAGGTACTGGAAAGCGCACGCCTATACGTGAACACGGCAGGGCGCAAGTCATCGCGTCCTACAGACAGCGGCCAGCACGGGCGCAACTTGGTCACTAGGCCCGACTTGAAGAGAGGCGGAAAGCGCTCAATCCAATCGAGCCCCAGCTTGGCAGCCGGTGGCACCTTGACGCCGTGTTCATCCTCCAGGCCATCATAGGAGCGGATCGCCGCCTGAATCTGCAGATCGCGCAGGCGCTCGCTACGTGAAGCGCCATTGCGCTGCGGGGAAGCCGCCTTGTTGAGGGCGATAATCTCCGGCATAGCCAGCCTGGTATAGGTGAAAGTAGCCCCATCATACTCATGTGGCAATGCCTCATCATTTGCCACCAAAAGGACAGGGGTAAAGAGTTCAAGCCGCGCCCGCTCTGTGGCGCCAATCATCCGCATAGATTAGCCCTCATACATGCGCCATGGAACCTCGTCGGTTGTTCCAAAGTCCATAGTCGGGTTAGTATTGACGCCGTAATAGTCGGCTTGGACGTCAAATACCAAAGTGGGCGACTTGGCTTCTGGCCCTGTGGTGTTCGTATCGTTTAACTCCATGAGCTTAAGCAACGGCATAAACAGATAGCGATGGTTGACGCCATCATCCCAGCGTAGTTGCGCTTGTCTAGGCGCCTGGCTGTCCAGGATCGTTCGCCATGTGGTCGTCTCCAGGTAGGGCAAGGTAATAGTCAGCGTCACTGTGGCAATGTTATTCTCCCGTGCCCGTGGTGGGGTCAGCCCCGCTACCCGCTGCTCTTTGTTGCGGTTGTGAGCAAACTGGTAGCTGAGGATGGTCAAGGCATCAGATGAGTCAAGCTCATCAACTAGGTCGCCTAGCCATAGCTCTGCCTTGTCGAAGGTCAGTTGCGGCTCGGGAAAGGCTAGCGCTTCCAAGGAGCCAGATGTGTTGATGACCGAGTTGTTGATCCGCGCCCGGAAGAAGTTGGATGTGGAGATGCGGCAATCATCCTCAGGACTCCCTGTCAGGGTCAAACTCCCGGCCTCAAGGTCAGAGAATTCCAACACCTCCAGGGCGCTCTTTAGCGCAGCGGTCAACCAGATTGAACCATCAAGCTCGACCGGCTGGTAGTATGCCTCGACTGCTGGCGGCCCAGGATCAGCCACAGTGTATGAGCCCGCGAACTGCTCCAGGATCGGATGCCGTACACTTAGATCGTCAAAGCAAACAATCTCCCCATCGAAAGCAATCGGGCGTGTGACTGTCCGATGATTGTAGCCTCGGCCAATAATGGCCCCGGAGATGCCGACGTTCGGGTTGCGGCGCAAGCTCTCGCTGAGGAAGCCGATCATCTTATCCACGGCAATCGGCGTGCCTAACGCCGCCTGCTTCTTTATCCCAAGAATGTTGTCGAAGCCAACATCAAACGGCATGGCCTCACCTCCTACACAGTATGGAAATAATAGATCGAATAGCTAGACTGATAGATCACAAGGGATGAATCGGAATATAGTAACGTCTCGCCCTCAAAGCGCAAAGAGCTAGCATCAGAGAAAAGTTGCTTACCCAGGAGCAGCCCCCGTGCATCAATGAGCATCTGGTGTACCCCGATGTTTTGCGCATCACCTCGCAGCACGCCTGCGATGCCCCGATAGTTCTGGTCAGCGAGTAGAAGGTTGTGGCGCTCTGTGATCCTGGTTACTCTGGAGGGGTTTAACTCGCCGGTAGAGCTATCGTAGACCAGGAGTGCTGCAGGATAGCGATACACCTGCCCCACAGTAGCTAACGCCTCAGGGCTAAAGCCCCCCTGATAGACCGCCACCGTTTTGCAATAAGCCCCTAGAGTCAGGCTTCCTTGTACCAAGGCCAGGAGTGCATCTTGTACCTGTATCGGGTCCAGTGCCATCAGCGCCCCCTGATATGCTGCTGCATACGGTTGCGAATATAGCGTAGGTCCGCTACCTGTAGCAGGAGGAATGGCCTGGCAGGTATGCGCCCCCGGCCAAACTGATGCGTCGGGGCGTAGATCACATTGGTCCCAACGATAACGCTATCCCCAGCAATGCGGCCTATGATGCTTCCGGCTAGCCGCCCGGTATCACGTAGAATGCGAGCCCGGCCACCCTTGCGCCTCCCGCGCCGCCTAGCTGCTATCGTCGCAGGCTGCAGTGGTGCCCACTTGGTAGGGCGGCCCTCGGCCCGAAAGTTTTGCTGCACGCTTAGCTCTAGCCTACCCTTGACATCCTGGTATAACGGCTGCTTGTCGCGCAACCGCCCTGCTATCTGACCCATCCGCACCCGGAATACTGAGGTGTCCGCACGCACAGGCATCAGAGATTCCTCAAGCTGGTACGGGTGAATATCTGCGGCCCAGCCACCACCGCACGCGGCAGGCTTAATGGCACAGGCACATCTGCAGCAGGCAAGCCTAGTTGAACCTTCCCCGCTGCCAGGTCACGCAGCCAGCGTAGTAGGTTATCAATCGCAAGTTGCAAAGCGTCTGGCACCTGCCCCCGGCGCAGGTACAGCAGATACAAAGCATAAAGCGAGTTGTACTTGTTGAGCACATCTGGCGTACTTGCCAAGGGCAGTGCATACACAACACCTACATAGCTATCGAGCATGGCTGCCGCATCGTCTAAATTATCCTGCAAGAGTGCCTGCACAGCGGCGTCATTGATGTCGCCGCTATCCAGGTCATCAGCCAGCTCCAGCAATAGCTCTGTGCTGGCCTCCTCAATCAGGTCTGCTATGGTTGCATAAGCCATAGGCCACCTTAGGTCAAAATGGTATCCGTGAACAGATGGCCCATGTCTGCGGCCAGCGGATAAGCGTTGTAGTTTGCACTGGCCTCTACAACGTCCTGATGCCTCGAATCCTCACGGTACTGATAAGCGTCCACCTGCTCGTACTGCAGGAGGTAGCCCGCCGAAGGCATCTCTAAGTTCGGCGAGGGCGAACGATAGAACAAGAACGCCGATCCCTTGCCCGCATTAAGCTGCCAGATACGCGCCGCCGTGAAGTCGGTCCCGTCAGCTTTCTCTGCTGCCGTGCTGTGAATGCTGCCGCCAACGACAACCTCATCAAGGCCCAGGCTAGCAGCAAGGAGCATAGGCGTAACCAGCCGTGGCTGATTCGTCACTGTGGCAAACTGGATACGATCATAGATCGCTGGCGTCTGACGCAGGTGGAACAACGTCTGTGAATCAACCATAAGCACGTTTGGGCGATAGCCACACCGCAATTCGATGGTATCCATCGCCGTCTCAACATCAATAAAGAATGTAGATGGGCTTGCGTCTGATGCCCAGCCCCCGGCAACATCCTCGCTACTGGTCCAGTTTGCCGCCGTGAGTACCTCGGCTGCTACCTGGCGCTCCTTGTTGAGCATGACCGCGTTGGCCACATGCTGCGAAGCGATAAGCTCCGACATGGCATCCCCATCCCGCCGCCGGATCTCATCAGGGACAGCATGACCAAACGCCTTATTGGTACAGTTGTATGTGCGTGCTTCCTTCCGCACATCGCCCCGTGCTGCCATGGCGCCAGGTGGGCGCGGTTGTGCCTCATCGCGGAACCATGCACCCTTGAGCCAGGCATGGAACGTTGCGGCCTGCGCCTCTACCGTCACCACCGGGAAAACCTGTTCAAAGATATACCTGGGATTGCGAAACGCCTGCACGTGCGCGGTCAAAACCGGGTCAGTTGTATATCCTCGATTGATAGCTACCATGCTGCTGTCCTCCTAACCCGTGCCGCTAGGTCACGATTACCAGATATTCCACAAGCCGGATTGTTGCAATTTCACCCTCAGCGCTCGCTGCTCCAATCACAATACCCCGCACACGATACGTCCCAGCAGAGCCCGGCAGCGCCAGCGCCTTGCCCTGGTCGGTAGCTGACACATACTCAGCAATAACCGCAGTATTAACCGGCAGCGCCCCGGCTGCTTCAACTTTCGTGATGCCGTCAACGCGAACCGTAGCGCCCTCGCCGCCATCTGCCCGTGGTGCCCGCTGGATCACACCGACCGTCAAGCTCGCAGCAGACGCCATGTTCGTCAGGTCGCCCACGCTGTCGAGCGAGATGAAACGCAATTCGCGTGCTGACAGGTCTACGCCTGACGCCACATCAAAGCCAACATCCAGCCCCGTATAAGTCGCCATTGCCGCACCTCCTTAGCGTGCTTGCGTCCGTGCCCGCTGCTCACGCTGATATTCAGCGTAGAGTGTAGGCTCTTCCTGCCCTACCTGGGCAAGCGCCGCAGAGTAGGTCACTGTCCCATTGCTACTCTGTACCAATTCCTTCGCCCGCGCATCAAGCGTAGCAAAAGCACTCGCTTGCCGCCCGGTGTGATCGTCAGGGTCAACGATACGCTTATCAAGCTCAATCTGCACCGGTAGGGAAGCCATGAACCCATCAAACCATTGCCCTAGGCCCGACGTGGCCGCTCTGCCCTCGCTATCGCTATAGGTCAAGGTGGGTGTGTCGCCAAGCGCTGCCAAGCCTTCGCAGAACTCTAGCAGCCCGGCCCGCTCCATGGCAGGCGTCACCCGGCCCTGGCGCTTGAGCGCTGCCAGGCGGCTCTGGATTTGCGCCCGCCGGTTAGCAGCCTGAAGCTGTGCAATTTGCGCCTGCGCTTCTGCCTGCGAGGCCGCAAACTCTGCCCGCACCCTTTCCTCTGCGGCACGCACCGCAGCTTCAATTGTAATGCTCTGCTGTTGCTGTTCTGCCATCTCTGTCCCTCCATCATGTTGTACTGACACAGGCTCAGGGTCCTTGTGTCCCTCCCCGCCGGGCAACATACGGGCCAACAAGGCCCGCAGCCCCTGCAGCAAGGTAGCGTCATCGTCTGCGGCATGCTCGATTGGCACCTCTAGCACAACCGCATCGGTGTCCACAGCATGGTACGCTGCCACTTTATCCGATAGCCCCTTGACGCTGGGCGCTTTTGCTCCGAGCAACCCCACATGCCGCACACGGTAGCCCTGGTCGCCAAGCGGGGCGAGGGATACGCTACGGGTCCGGTAGCGCCCTTGCTCAACCAGGGCCGCAAAGCCTGGCTCGACATTACGCACCTGCGCCTCAAGCACATCGCCATTGCGCCGCACGGCTGGCACCCATCCATAAGCAGGATCGTCGGTCTTAGGGTGCCCGATCACGAGCGGCGGCTCGTGGCCATCATTAGCATGGTTAGCCACAATGCGGTCCAGGTCATCCCTTGTCCACACACGCTCATGCCCGCCGCTATCAACGTGCCTCCCAGCCCGAAACACTTCGATCCATCCGCCGTCAATAAGTCTCATTTATACCTCCCTGGGATACCCTGCAAAGCCCTGGTCTGGCGCCTCGGGCGCATCGGCCTGGCTCACCTGCAAGCCAAACTCGCCTAGTTCATCCTCGCTCAATGTCGTCACTGTGCAGCGGCATTGATAACCGTTGGGTGGATACCACCGATCCCAGAAGGGATGGTCGTAGCGATAGACCTTGCCATCCTGGGCTAGATGCGACTCTCTCACCCGATCATCGTCGATGGCGTTGTACTGCCAGTATGGCCTACGCCCCGCCGCTTGGCGTTGTCCCTCAAGCCGCCCCGCCTGGTAAGCGCTCTGCAGGTTCGTCCGGAACACGTTCTCTAGGTGCGCCCGCCCTGGGGTTGTCCCTGGGGCTTGTGCGTCAAACAGCGCATCAATACGATCCAGGAAAACCGAGAACGTACTGCCCTCGGCCAGGGCTTGCTCTAGCGCGGCCTGGATGAGTGCCACAATTTGCACGTTTTGCACGCCCGCAATGCCGAAGGCCAACGACTTGACCTCATCTGCAAGGGCGCGGTACGCATCTGCACTTAGCGGCACCTTATCGCGGAACCACTCTAGTGCTTCCTCCGGCTCCACCACAATGCTCGGCAAGGGCTCTACGGCTGCGAAGGCCGCTGGCCCATTGTCGAGAGCGACTTGCGCCAAGCCCAACAAGCGCCCTGGCAGCATAGTTGCATACAACGTATTGCCAAGCAAGTCCAGGTCTAGTGCCGTCTCCAAGTAGCCAAGCTGGGCGCCTACATTATCAAGCGTGCTGCGCTGGCTAACCCACATCCGCACCTGACGGGCAAAGTCAGCGCCCGCCCTCCCGACGAAAGGGCTCGCTAAGTCCTCCAGCATTTGCCGTTGCGCCTGCTCTCGTGCCACGCGCCGCGCCAAAGCACGATCTGCCTCGGCAAACGACATAGGCGGCTCATTGCCCGCAGTGCGCCCTTGCGGCGTTAGCACGACATCCCCGGCTTCTGGCGCTGGGATGCCATAGTGCTCTGTGATGTAGCGTTGGGTAAATACCACCCCCAGCGAGCCTAGACGTTGATCGCGCTCAGCTCTAGCATTAAGGTTGTCGTCCTCGTCCCAGTTCACAGCATACTGCGGATATTCCTGCACGCTTGGATAGTTCAAGTCTACCAGTGTATGGATAGGCCCCGTAGGACCATTGAGCGTCTCGGCCAGCGCATCGCTATCGGATTTAGTCACGCGCTTGAGCCCTGAGGCATGCACGTCGCCCAGTGCCAGTGATCCCGTGCCTTGCTCCTGCGTGGTAAGCGTCTGGGTTAGGACTGCCTTGCTTATCGAGGAGTCCAGATAGGCTGCAAAACCCTCGTAGAGGCCGCTAGCGCCTTGCCGGTTGCTCTCCAGGATGGACACGTCAATATCCAGCCCTGGGATCAGTAGCCCTGTCTCGCTGTGTAGCTCGCTAATAGCATCTTGCAACTTGGACACATACTCATCAACGTTAGGCATAAGTGGATCATATTTAATGACTGGGGTGGGCATGCCGTGCTTGTCTGCATAGATCAGCCAGAATTTAAGTAGTTCTCTCTTGAACCAGGTCAGCCAGTAGGTAACTTGTCCTAAGCCTTTGCCGTAGCGCGTTCCGACCTCATCGCCTACAGTATGGACCACAAACTTAGCTGGCGGCACCTCCTCGCCGTGTAGCCGTTGTATGCGCGTGAGCACCCGCAACTCGCCCTCAATGCCAAAGACAAAGCGATACGGCGCACGCGGCCACCATTGCCGCAGCGCTATGGCCCCGGTTACGTCCAGACCCCAGTCAAGCTCGCACACGCTATAGCCTCGATGGATGGCCCGCAGGAGATGCCCGCGCCCCACATCAAAGTTGCTGGCCAGTAGTACACGCCGAACAAAATCAGCAATCTCCTGGTCGCGTGGTGCATCGCTCGCTGGCAGGATTTGCCATTCACGCTCGATTGTCGCCAGATAGCGTTGCTGCAGCACAGACGCAAGATGCGCGTCCTCTTCCGCCCGCATGTAGAGTTCAACGCCCAGACCCCGCCCCTCTTGCCTGAGTACGCGGTCCGGGTTCAGCGCTATCTGGCCAATATAATATTGATAGCGTGGGTCGTCCTGGATAGTAACGATCTGCGGCCCTTGGACCTGGCCACGATCTAGCTCTGCCATTACCTCCCCCCTGCGAAGCGTGCCAGGCCAGACGCGCTTGCTCTACGGCCTGTGCTACGGATCTCTGATGGCTTGGCTTGCTGCATCTGGTCTATCAGAGTAGCCGTAGCCCACACCGCAGCATCCAGCCGGTTAGGGCTGGGCATACCCGCATCAGGTATCCACTCACACAACTCTGCCTCCAGCGCTGGGAAATGGCCCACATGATGCACCCGGCCTTGCTCGGCAAGCGCTGAGAGGGGCTGCGCTCGCACCGCTTTCCCTCGGCTAGCGTGGACTTTCTCTAAGCGCCACCGGCGCGGCCGCCCTTGGAGTGCGGCGCGGACCGTAGAGAGCACCATGTCGCCGCCGTGGTTATCCTCGCCTAGAACCGCATGCACGCCCCACTGCTCAGCCAACGCTACGGCCTGGCTCCCCCACGTCTCAGGACTGCCTGCTAGCGAGCCATCTGCAATAATATAGATATGCCCATCTATGCCCAGCCCTGCCACGATCAGCCCACACTCTGTCACCGTACCCCCAGGCGGGTCAACGCCGAGATAGATGGCGCTCAGCTTTGGCGCCTGCGTCACGCGGCTACGCTCGATCCAGGCCCGCTGCCACAAGGCCCCCTCGCGTGCCTCGTATTCATGCTGGCGTTCAACCCGGAAGGCCCGCAGGCCCTCTACATTGAGCATATCCGCACAGCGCTGCAGGCTCATGTAGGGCCAGGTGGGCTCGCCGCCCGTAATCTGCCAACGGTATTTCCCATCGGCTGCAGGCACCTGCTCGACTTCCATGCCCCGGATGGCTGGATGGGGGCCAGATACTACCCGCTCGGCAAGGTAGTCGGCACGGCCATCCACAAGTTGCGCAAAGATGCCGTCTTTGTTGGGCAGATTTTGCACGGCCAACACGATCACATCAGCGCTACCAGCAGGCAGGATTTTCTTGGTCAGGGTGGCGAGTTTGCGCTGGATCACAAGAGGGCTATCGCTCTCCCCGTCAATATCGTCGAGGATAATCAGGTCAGGCCGTTGTTCGTCCGACTTGGCCCCACGTGCTGCGGTATCAAGCCCTACCGCATCCAGCGTCCAGCCATCGCTAGTGCGCAACCGGTTGCCGCGCCATCCCTTGCTGTGCCCGTAAGCGCTTAGGGCACGCTGGATGCCTAATCCTGGACGCTCCAGCAGCATGGCAACGTTGCCCACATGGTCATCGGACTGACCTTGCGTCTCGCACACGTAGAGCCCATAGCGCCTCAGGCCAAACTGCGCGCAGGCCATTAGGGCACGCTCAACCATGGTTGACTTAGCAAACCCCCGTGCCCAGACCGCCACAAACGGTGGCGCCGCAACGCCAGGGCGCCACCGCCAAACCTGCACCCAGAACTCATGGTGGTAGGATGCAAGCGGTGCATCATCAGGCCAGTGTGTTTGCAACCATTGCTGATAGGTGGAAGGGAGGGGGCGCCATAAACCAGAACTTTGTGTAGTATGCTTATGGGAAAGGCGGGATATATTGGCCAGGGTGGCCTGCCAAACACGATCCATAGGATTACGGGACTGTGGCACCAGTGGGTGCGAGTCCAGCGAGAACGCGGGCAACGTCAACTCCCACAAGCTCAGCCTGCAAACGCTCAACCACTAGGGTTAGAAAGCGCTGCTGCAGCTCCATAACTTGTTCTACAGTGATATAACCATCAGGATCAATTGCTCTATATTCAGGATACAGGCGCGGCATGAGCGCGCAGATCAGGTCAACCTTCTCCATTGCGCTGAGTTGGTCCCCATGCAGCAGTGTGGCAATCTCCTGCGGGATATTGCACCCCGCCTCCTCTAGCGCCAGGCGTAGCTGGGTGTAGTTGCGGTTAGGTATGCCCGCACGCCCGCCGCGTTTACGTGGTGGCGCTACAGGAGAATATGCCGGATCGCTAAAAAGGCCAGCCTGTATTAAATGTTGTTGCATAAGTACCTTTAGGCTTCACTCGCTGTGTTCATCCGCCAAGATCAAGCACAGCGAGCGACATTGCATTGACATCCCGCAGGTTTTTTGTGTGCGGGAGGAAGTTGGGCAGAAAGGCTCATTCCCGTCACTTCCCCAGCTAATTATACCAGAGCATGCAGATGTGAGCAAGATCACATAATACACCCCTTGACATATCTCCTATGGAGACGTATATTATAGACGTAAGCACGAACAAGACATTAACATACATAAGGTTATCATATAATGGACCGCAACGCACTCAAAAAGATCATGACGCAAGCCTGGACGTTAGCTAAAGCCGGTGCCGCCCGCTTTGGTGGCAGCCCTGTCGAGTATCTGGCCGAGTCGTTGCGGATCGCCTGGAAGGAGCAGAACATGCGACAGACCATTAGCTGGCAGACAAGCAAGGGCATGGCCACAGTAGTGGTTCACCTGCAAACGTCCAAGACCATCAATGCCGATGGCGACCTTATCACGGTCCCGACTTGTGACCTGCACATCACTGCGACAGTCGAGGGCTTGGGGCTGGTCGGTTCTGGCCGCCCACAAAAACTCGTGAACCATCCTAGCGGCGCCGTGGCTACCATCGGCAAGCTGGCCTTGCGAGCTGAGAATCTGCTGCAAGTACAATCAGCCATCGCCATGGTTGAAGCCACCCCGGAATGGCAAGCGCACCTAGTCGCTGACAAGAAAGCCGAGCAAGCCTGGCGCGAAGCTGATGCCCACCGCGCCATGATGCGCAAGGTAATGGGCTACTAAGAGCAACCACAATCTGGGAGAGGGATGGCCCTCTCCCCAACAACGCACAATAAGGAGATCACACATGCTTCGCGCCATCACAACCACCATCGCTTCCATGCTCCTAGCCACCGCACTGCACGCTGAACCGGTGCCTGATACCCTGCAAGCTGTGGGCTACAACGGCCCCACCCTGGCATCTGTGCTGCAGCAGCCTGGCTTGAGTAACGCGGATATGACCGAGGATGAGGAAGATGGCCTATTCTGGATCATTCGAGCGCAGGTAGGCAGTGAGTATACGCTGACGCTGGCAGGGCTGCCCACAGTGTACCCTGATGCACCGGCCCACATCACCATGATTGTCGCCGAGGTGTCCCGCACCGGGCAGCCTGATTGTTATGCGCCCATGAGCACAGATGAGGTCATGACCGCACTGTACACCCGCAAGTTGCATGACCTGCAGGCCATGGTGCCTGCGTGCCAGTAACCACAACCATACGGCAGGATAGTCTGTATAGGTAAGGAGTACCGACAATGTTCCACACAGTATTGTACCACCAGGTTGACGGCGTAACCCTGTACGAGCCCAGCGAGCCCAGCACCGGCTGGGAAACGGCAGGCGAGGTGATAGAGAGCCTCTACGCTGCCAGCAGGGATGGGGCTGCGATCCTGTATGACTGCGATATAGACCCGTTGCCGGGTGGCGTAGCGGACATCCATGGGGCCATCCTGGGCGGCGACCCGCTCAGGCTCTACGCCCTGTGCTACTGTGGCCAGGATGGCGGCTTGGAGGTGCAATACTACGGCATTATCGAGAGTAAGGAGATTGTGAACGCATGAGAGTACGACCACCCAAGCGCAGACCTTCAGCTATGGCGCCTGCGGAACTGACCAAGATCAGGCAGGAGATTGGCTTAACCCAGACGGAGATGGCGGAGCAACTAGGGTATGGCAGCTATCGCAACTACCACCGGCTGGAGACCGGAGAGCGCGCCATCAATGCCCGCACCGCCACACTCATAAAAAGATTGCGGCAGGCAAAAAAAAGGCTCCTACCCTCTTGACATATCTCCATTGGAGACGTACGATTAGATAGTAAGCAAGAGCAACACACCACACACCAAGGAGTTACCAATGTTCACCGAAGTAATAGGCCGGAACGGATACGTCTACGACGCAACGCATATATCTGGGAATCTATACATCGTTGGAAAGTTCATCGTAGAGGTGATTAACGGCCAGTGCGCCGCAACAATTTGCAAGGCGACTAAGGCAAACATCGCAAGATTACGCTAGACAGGGGAGCGCTGGGAGGATTCTTCCCCTCCCAGCGCCAAGACCGCAAAAACAACACAGAAAGGAAGTCAAGGAGAGCCATTATGCTAACACAATCTCCCATCCACAGCAACAAGCCCGCCGCCTGGCATATCCTCTGGCAGGAGGCGTTGAACCTCGCCCTGCGTGCCTGTGCCGAACGCTATACGGGATGCGACCTCCCCACATTGGACCGTATCAATCGTGGCTGGATCATCGCCTGCGCAGGCAAGGTGCGTCTTCTGGATCATGGCATCTGCGAAGTTGCCAGCCAGTTTGGCACGCAGACCTACACGGTCAATGGCGCCTGCTCTTGCCCTGACAAGCGCCGGATAGGCAAAGCCTACTGCAAGCACCAGTGGGCGGCCGCATTAGCCCGCAAAGCCTACGCCTTACTGGACGCCGCCATAACCCAAGCGCTCATCACCTGGCCCCCAGATGCGGACCGGGCGGAGTGCCCACGGTGCGGCCTGAAGGCGCTGGCCGTGGTCTGGGACAATCCTCACACCTGCCACACCCGCCTCTGCCAGGCAGAGATCACCCTGGCAGGCACCACCTATACCTGCGGCTGGGTCGAGGGCGCCACCGAGTAGTCACCCTGGGGGGGGGCGGTAGCGCTCCCCGCAACACCACGAGGAGAGCATCTATGCTAAGAGGCGAACGCAAAGAGTATTTAGCAATACAAGTCAAGGGAATGGAAGAGCATTGGATCTGGTTTGAGAGCGCAAGAACAAAGCATGAGGGCCATTTCTTCGTGGGCGAAGCCGGGTGGTGTGACGGCAGCACAACCGACATTCACGTTGACTTTGAGTCTATCATCGGGTGGATTGATTCTGACTGTATTCTGCAAACATGAGGAGCCGCATCATGGACCATGACCATGCACAGACCATTGCCCTCGCCGAGCGCGTCTTAGGGCCAGGGCTGACACACTGCACCCTAGTCATCCGGCAGGAGGTAGCTGAAGCAATCGGGAACATCTCCCCGACAGCCTGCCCTGTGGCGCGGCTCTATAGGATTCTAGCGTTGAACTGCACCAGTCTAGGTGGCGTAGCACAGGAGGTTCTTGCGGTGCACGGGATCAGTATGGAGGATTACGAGGCGTTTTTAGCGTTCAATGACTCCACAGACCAAGAGGCGCACGCGGCCTTACGTGCGTGGATACTACGCAAATAACACACTCTACCACACAAGGAGATCGCATCATGGTTGACCTGCAATGGACCGTAAGCACACTAGCCTATTTACTCGTGATGGCCAGCGCTCTCGCTGGCGCGCATCAGGCGTTCAAGCGCGATGCCGTAGGCGCTGGCATCCTGCATTGTATCGGCGCGGCCTGCCTCACGCTGGCGTATAGCGTATTCGTGTGAGGGGAGTCACCAAGGCCATTTATCACAGCGCCAGGTGAACGCTTAAATTTAGGCCATCCTGGCGCGATTTTCGGCTATAGGGAGAGGAGAGCACGCTATGACCCGACGTATCCGCACCTTACCTGATGGCCGCAACCTCGTCGTGACGCAGCTAGGCGGGGGCGCCTGGGTGCTGCAGGTGTACGAGGGCGCACACGGCAACAAGTTCCCCCTGGATGAGTGGTTCTACCCCGATGCGACAAGCGCGATGCAAGCCTGGTACATCTGGGAAGGCGTAGGCGAACCGGAAGGCTGGAAGCACCACTATGCTACGAGGCGCTCCCGGCCTGAGAGGGAGGCGTAAAAGCCGGGTTCCTTCGCGCACGCGTGTGGACACTGGCGGACTTGGCGGACTTGGCCATTTTTGGCTATAACCTGTTGAATAATAGAGGATTATTAAGACCGCCACTTTTTCTAATTTTTGGCGGTCTTGCCAACATCGCCAAGGTGGCGGACTTGCAAGTATTTTCACAACACCGCCAAGTCCGCCAACATCGCCACACACCGCCAAGACCGCCAAGACCGCCAAAAATTAAAAGGGGGTGTTTTCTTCTTCTTCTTGGAGAGGGGGGAGTTTCCAATACCATAAGTCTAGTTTTTTGAAGGAGATAACCCGCATCTCTTGCTTAGCCCTCTCGATTGTCCTCCACGCGATGCCGTTCGCTTCCGCCTCTTGGCGGATGGTATTTGCGGGCAATTCCCCGTCCTTGAGGCATTCTACCAGCCACTCTGCCGCAGCTACTCTTTGATGCTGATGCTTTGCCGGTTGTTGCCCAACCAGTTCATCGGCTGATATTTTCGCCACACCACACCATGCAAAGCCATCCTCTGTAATGGAGAAAATGAGCGAGGCGCCCAACGGGGCGTAGCTGTTCTTGGCCTGCGCAATGATTTTCTTGGAGGGGTCTTCCAGAGATTCAGCCACAACCAGGACGCTTCGTGCCGCTGCCGTGAAGTCAATCGACCCCATGCCGCGATAGAGGGCTTTGCCGCCTAGCGACTTATTGATGTGGCGGATAATGAGCACAGAGCATTTGTGGACTTCGGCCAGGCGAGCGAGCGCCGCCATAAGTGGGCGAACCTCGTTCGCCCGGTGCATGTCAACGTCAGCGCCTAAAAATGCCTGGATAGGGTCGATGATAACGAGTTGTGCCTGCAGATCATGGACGGCCTCAGAGAGCATAGAGATTTGAGCCAGCGTGAATGGCTGCAAATCGCCATCCACTTCCACCCCTCGCACGCCATAGAGCCTGGTCAAATCGGCACCGGCTTTGATCGCACGGGGAACAAGGGTATCGGCAAGGCCGTCTTCGGCGGAAACATAGAGGATGTTTTGCGGTGGGGATTCACCAGGGGGGCCAGGTCGCCCGCGTTGGTCAGGGAGGGTAAAGCCTTGCGTCAGGGAAGCGGCAAGGGCCAGCATGAAGTAGGTTTTTCCTTGCCCCGGATCGCCCTCCAGGATCGTGATTTTCCCTTTGGCTAGATAGGGCCGCCATAGCCATTCGATATCTTCGGGTGGGATGTCGGCGAAGCGCGAAACAACTAGATGGGGGGAAGAGAGCGCAGGCGGCGTGGCTTTGTAGAGGGCTTCAACCTCCTCCCTTGTGTGGCCCTGGGCTAGCCAGTCGGAAACATCGCCATGGTCCGGCAACCCTGGGAGGTCAATCCGCACCAGATTGCGAACAGCCCCACGCAGCCGAGAGAGCACCATGGTTGCGTGTTTGCGTCCTGGCTCATCGTTATCAGGTAGTAACACGACATCGGCGCCAGTAAGCTGTGCGGTATAGGCATCATCCCACTTAAGCGCCCCGCCCCGGTTGCACGTAGCCACAAACCCCAACGCCCGTAATGTCTCGACATCCTTTTCTCCCTCTACCAGATAGATGGGCTGGCGTAATACGATAGCCTGGGCGACTTCCGGCAGGCGATAGAGGAGAGGCGGGGCGCCCTCCATATTCCAAACCCATCTCCCTGGCTGCTTAGGATCGGGGCGACGCTGGCGGAACTTTTTCCCAGGAAGCCGCACTACTTGATACTGCAACACCCCGCGTTCGTCGTGGTAGCTATAAATGGCATCATAAGTGGGGTCTTGAGAGCGCTTAGGGGTTTCTACATTGAGCCAAGCAAGGATATCTCTTGCCTGGCACCCGGCAAAGCAATGCAGCCGTATTTCCCCATTTTCTTCCCAGAGATGCAGGGATGTATCGCTTTGGCCCTGGTGTAGTGGGCATTTTGCCCGCCATCCGGCCTTGTCCTGGTGGCATCCCTCGCACTGTTGAGCAATCCTACTTAAGTCAAGATCAGACATGCGAGGGGTCCTTCCATTGTTGGGCGTTCTCAGAGTTTGTTGCCTTGAGCCACTGAGTCAGGGCCACAATGGCCTGGGCATTGACAGAGCGTTCCTCTTCTTCCGCAAGGATACGCAGGGTGGCCAGGAGATCAACCGGGACTCGCCAGGTGATTTTTGTCTGAGGCTTTTTTGTTTTCATATCAACTCCTTCTTGCAGTTGCGCCATAATAATGCCATAATAATGCCATACAATAATAGCCAGTGCAAGATGGAGCCCTCTATGCCAGACCAACAACTCCTTGACGCCCTACAACCCCACCAGAGCCGTATGGATTGGATCACCCTGCGCACCTGGCAACACTGCCAGGGTATCGTCGAGCGCGGTGGCGAATTGAACGATGGACAACGCCGCTGGCTACAGAGATTTTTAGACAGTATTTAGTCATTTTAATAGACGGACAGATAGGCTATAATCTGCCTACTAGAAAGGAGGCAGCATGGCCATAAATAAGCAGACCCATGGCGTGTCGCTAGCGCTAGAGCATTCTGCGCTGCTTGAGCGATATGCACAGGAACGCAACATAAGCAAGTCGGAAATCATCCGGCAAGCGCTCGACGCTTTGTTTGCCAAGTGGGAGAGGGATGAAGCCCAGCGGCAAAGGAAATGCCAGGCCATCATGAAAGGGAAATGAGCATGACAACACAATCTCCACAGCCTCAGAATGCCCTGACGTTCTATGATCGCGCAAAGTCCACTCTGATGTCTCAGGCCGAGAGGATTGGGAGCATCCTCCCGCAGGCTGTACTTAGTAGCCTGCCTGCCGAACGCTTCCTCAATCTGGCCCTGTACTTTTTGGCCGAGCAGCAAGGCAAGCTGCGCAATTGTAGCGAGCGGTCGATTATCCAAGGGATTTATAGCGCTGCCAGGGATGGGTTAGAGCTTGGGACGGATTGCTACCTTGTCGCGCATGGCAAGGACGCTGTGTATATCAAAGACTATCGAGGGATCATTAAGATCCTGCAGCGTTCTCGCCAGGTCCGCAAAGCCTTTGCTGAGGTCGTCTATGAGAACGATACCTGTGAGATTGATTATGGAGATGAGCGCAAGCCTGTTCGCCATGTGCCAGCCCTGCGCAATCGAGGTAGAGGGATCGGTGCCTATGGGGCCATCGTGCTGAAGAACGGCACCTGGCAAGTGCACTACATGGACAGGGAGGACATTGACAGGGTGCGCAAGCGTGCCCCAGGCCGAGAGCAAGACACCTGGGTGCTACATGAGTATGAGATGTGGCGTAAGACGGTCCTGAAGAATACTGCCAAGTATAGCCCCCTCTCCAGGGAGGAACTAGACAGCCTTGCGCAGGATGATGCCTCAGAAGAGGAAGCCTGGGAACCTGGAGCCGAGCGAGCCCGCCAAGCGGCCAGTGATTTGTTCGGGGATGACCCGCCGCCCGTCACCGCTGCGCCCGTTGTCGTGCCTGTAGATGGGGATGGGGAGGCATACTAGGATGGAACTCCCAGGGAACGCAAAAAGAGGCGCCGACAATGACATGCCTCATCCGATGCAAGAAATTTACCTTGACGATAAAGGCGTAGCGCGGTTCCGTGTAAATGCCATTGTCCGCTTTCTCCTTGATGACGGGCCAAACGACATGAACAGATTGGCAAGAATTCCGTTTTCAGACGCGGATCGGGAGCAATTCGCCCAACTCATCGGCTACAGCGTCTCAGGGTTCGAGGAACTTAGCTATGCCTCGGACGCCGCAGTTGCAAAAGCTGCAGAGATCGCCGACAACCTAAATCTTGCCGGATAGATTAGGGCTAAGGGGGAGCCATGGAGCATGAGCCACTATACGCCACCATGCCCGCGCCAATATTCGCCGGATGGCTTGACCGCCATGAGGTAGCCCTGACGCTCAGTAGCGACCATCGTGCCGTGCACATCACGCCCCGCGACAAGATCCAGGGCGAGGTTGCGCAAGGGCTCATCCGGCAACATCTGCGCTACCTGTTGGCCCTGGCCGCCAGCAGGCATATCATGCGACGGCTGCATGAGCATGGGCTATCGCTGCAGCAATGCCGCTACGCCATGCCCTCAAGCGCCAAGCACATGAGCTATGGCGACGAAACGCCGCTAGAGGAGGTGCGGGGTCAGGTGGCGGACTGGGTAGAGGCATGGGAGCGCTGGATTGTGGGAGAGGTGAGCCCCAGAAAGACCGTCATGATCTAAATATACGCCCCTCCCCTGCGCCCCGGCATGAAAGCAGCAGGGCAAGAAACAGCGCAGCACCTCTCGTAGTATGGCAAGGATAAGGCGAGGGATGCCAGGCAGGCACGCCATGCGCTCGTAGTAGGCCAGCCTGGCGCAGCGCTGTCGTGGGGAGGGGTTACGGTACGATGCAATACGGTACAACGCGATACGGGGGGGTACATGCTGACCCATCACCTGCTCAGCCTTGCAAGCCCTGACGTGCGCTGTGGCGCCCAGCATTTTGACCGTGCCACGCCAGTCATCGAGCTTGTGGACTGCGAGGTGTGCCTACAGCGCAATGCCCAGACGCTACGCAAAGAGATCGCGCAGCGGAGTGCTGCAGCAGGGGAGGGGCTAGAGCCCACAGCGTATGCGCATGTGGGGCCATGGCTGCAAGACCTGAGCCGCTGCCGATCGGAGACAGAGAAACACTTCGGCGAGTGGCTGCAAGATGGCGTAAAGCTCGGCATGGTCGGGTGGTGGGCGTACGAGCCCTTCGTCTTGCGGCTAGGCCCCAAGGTAAGTTATACGCCAGACTTTATTGCACAGCTACGAGGCGCGGCGCCTGTGGCCATTGAGATTAAGGGCACCACATTGAGCGACGGCAAGCCCATGCCCTACTTCCGCCGAGGGATCAGGCCAAGGTGCG
>Ga0224500_10000275_pt1 | contig 37153 bp, 37 predicted proteins | sample SF_Oct11_sed_USG_FD_168126 | JGI IMG/M metagenome (GOLD analysis project Ga0224500, IMG submission 168126) | Sediment microbial communities from San Francisco Bay, California, United States - SF_Oct11_sed_USGS_4_1 | ecosystem: Environmental > Aquatic > Marine > Sediment | place: USA: California... | reverse complement strand
TTCCACGGTGCGTCACTTCGCTGCACTGCTCGACGCGGCGGCGCGAAAGTCCGCGGCGCGCTGCGTCGTCGCCGCCATCGGTCCGCTCACGGCCGCGGCGTTGCGCGAGATCGGCCTCGCGCCGCATGTGACACCAGAGCGCGCGACCGCGTGCGAGCTGGTCGCGCAGCTCGCTGCTCACATGGCCGAGCCGCGCGATTCCCGATAGGTTCCGAGCGGCATCGGACCCGCGGCGTTCGACTGGAGGTTGCGTGGCGCTTCGTTACAAGGTCGTCGAGACGAGCTCCGTCACCGAAGAGGATCTCGAGCGCATCCTGAACGAATGGACGGCCAAGGGCTGGAAGCTGGACGCGATGCAGTTCGCCATGCGCGACGCGTCGAAGCGGCCCAGCATGGCGTTCGTGACCTTCACGCGCGACGACGAGGCGAGCGACTAGATCGAGGCGGCGACAGCGGGGCGCCGCATCAGGTCTCGCGTTTCTCCCGAGCGCGCTTTCCTTGCGGCGCATCCTCAGCGCAGCCCTCGCCGCGCGGATGCAGTCGGATCTCCGCGTTGATCTCGATGCTTCGGCCCTCGAGCAGCTGCGCGAGAACGGCCGCCAGGTCGGTGTTCTGTAGCGCGCGGCCGACTTCCGCGCCGAGGCGATCCACGACTTCAGCCCGCGTTCGGCGGCTCTGCTCGACCATGAAGTCGATCCAGTCCTTGGGCAGGGTTTCGCCCAGCGCCCTGCGAAACGCTTCCTCCGTGACGAACAGGCCCGACAGGCCGAGCGTGAGTGCTCTGCGCATCAGCTCGGGAATTGCGTTCAGGGGGCCAGCCGCCTCTGCGTCGCCGCGCGCCGGCAATTCGGGCTTGGACGAATCTCGGCTTTCCTTTCCTCGCGGCCGCGCCATTGGAGTAGAATCCCGAATCATGAGTGGTTTGGCCAAGAGTCGTTTGGGCAAGGATCGCTTGGGCGACGCCCGGGTTCGCGACGTGATGTCCGAGAAGATCGTCACGATCAGCGCGGACGAGAGGCTCTCGACGGTCGAGGATATCATGACCCTCGGCCAGGTGCGGCACATGCCCGTGGTGCGCGCGGGCAAGCTCGTCGGTGTCGTTTCGGAGCGCGATTTGCTGCGCGCATCCCTTTCGAACCTGAGCGCTTTCGGCAACGAGCAGCGCCGTGCGTTCCTGCAGGCCGTCGAGATCAAGCGCGTCATGGCGACGCCGCCGATCGTGATCGCCGCCGACGCGTCGGTGGTGGAAGCCGCGGCGATGATGGCGGACGAGAAGATCGGCTGTCTCCCCGTGCTCGACGGCGACAAGCTCGTCGGCATGCTCACGGAGACGGATATCCTTCGCTACTTCGCGAGCGTTGCGTCGTAGCGCGGTGGCGGCGGCGCATCGCCGGCCGACCCGCGCAGGCGCCGCGCGCCGGGCCGGACGATCCTCCGGAAGGCCCGCCGCGGATCTCCTCCGGAATTCGAACGGTCTCATTGACATGTCCCGCGGGGGTTCCGTACTCTCGGCCTGCCCCCTCGCGGGAGCCGAGCCGGCGAACCGAAGAAGCACGGCGCGCGCGCAAGGGGAAGATGCCAATGCCCTCATCTCGCTGAGAAGGGCGCGGAGAACGAGATGATCTCGACGATTCTGGTGGCAACCGATGGCTCCGAAGCTTGTGCAGCATCGGAGCGTTTCGGCGTGACTCTCGCGGCGCGGCTGAAGGCTCGCCTGATGGGGATCTCCGTGGTGGAAGATCGCCTGGCGCGCGGCTTCCAAGAGGACGGTCTCGGCGTGACGCCACCGCCCATGGAGGCGGTGACGGCGTACCTCAAGAGCCGCGCGGAGGCGGCGTGCCGGCGGCTCGCCGAGCGCGCGCACGGGGAGGGCGTGGAGAGCTCCTGCGATGTGATGGCGGGGATCGCCGACGACCGCATCGTGGAGCGCGGCCAGCAGGCCGACCTCACGGTGGTGGGTCGCGACGGCCAGGACGCCGCGTATCGCAGCGGGCTGATCGGATCGACCGTCAATGGCGTGATCCGCAAGATTGCCCGCCCGGCGCTGGTCGTGCCGAGCACGGCGCAGCTCGCGGGGCCGATCGTGCTGGCGTTCGACAGCTCCCCGGGCTCGCGCATCGGCGCGAATCTGGCGGTCCAGCTGGCGACCCGGCTCGGCGAACCCATCCACGTCTTCGTGGATTCGAAGGACAAGGGTCGCGCACTGGCGCGCTTCGAGGAGGTGCGCGCGATCGTGGGTTCTCTGCCGGTCCCGGTGCGGGAGATCTCCTCGACGCTGGGCCGACCGGACGTGAAGATCGTCGATTCCGCGCGGGAGGTGCGCGCGAGCTTGATCGTGATGGGCGCGTACGGTCGCAATCGCATCACCGATTACTTCCTCGGGAGCAACTCGGCGGCGGTGGTCCGGACGTCTCCGATCGCGGTGCTCCTCGCGCGCTGACCGTGTCTCCCACCCGGATCCGGCTGAAGGATCTGGCCGCACAGCTCGGTCTGGAGGTCGAGGGCGACCCGGATCTGGCGCTCGCCGGCGTGGCTTCGCTCGAGGACGCGGGCCCCGAGCAGCTCTCGTTCGTGCGCTCGGAGCGCCTCGCGGCCCAGCTGGCGGCGACGCGCGCGGGCGCGCTGGTCGCCCCGGCCGGACTCGACGTCGGAGGCCGGCCCGTGCTGCGCTCGACCGACCCGAGCCGGGATTTCTTCCGCGCGGCCCGCATCCTCGTGCCCGAGCCGCAGGTCGCCGCCGGCATCGACCCCTCGGCCCGCGTCGCGGAGGACGCCGAGGTGCACCCCAGTGCGTCGGTGGCGGCCGGCTGCGTGCTGGGGCGCGGCGTGGTCGTGGGCGCGCGCAGCGTGCTGCATCCCGGCGTGGTGCTCACCGACGGCGCGCGCGTCGGTGAGGATTGCCTGATCCATGCGCGTTGCGTGATCGCAGCCGCATCGGTGCTCGGCGACCGGGTGATTCTGCAGCCCGGCGTGGTCATCGGCGGAGACGGCTTCGGCTACGTCGGCGAGGAGGGCGGCGGCCGGCGCAAGGTGCACAACATCGGGCGGGTGGTGCTGGAGGACGACGTCGAGATCGGCGCCAACACGACAGTGGATCGCGGCACGCTCGGCGACACGCGGATCGGCCGCGGCACGAAGATCGACAACCTCGTGCAGATCGCGCACAACTGCCAGATCGGCGCGCGCGTGCTGATCGCGGCCCAGGTCGGCGTCGCCGGCAGCTCGCGCATCGAGGACGACTGCGTGCTGCTCGGTCAGGTCGGCGTCTCGGACCACAGGCGCGTCGGACCCCGCGCGCTGGTGGGCGCGGGAACGGGGGTCGCCAGCGACGTGCCGCCGGATTCCGTCGCCTTCGGCTATCCGAACCGACCGGGCCGCGAATGGCACAGGGAGAGCGCGGCGCTGAAGCGCCTGCCCGAGCTGCTGCGACGCGTGCGGGCGCTCGAGCGCTGGATGCGCGATCGAGGGGGCGAATCGTGAGCGCCTCGGGTGCCGCCGACGGCCTCGACGTGGCGCGGCTCCCGCTGCGAGAGATTCGCGCGCAGCTCGAGGCGGCGGGCGATCCGGCGCTGCGGACCCTGCTGCTGCGCGGCCTGGAGCGGGATCCGCGGCGCGGAGCGCGCGCGCTGGCGCAGGCGTTCGAGCGCCGCGCCGCTGCGCGGCGGGCCGAATCGCGCCGACTCGCAAAGCTCTTCGCGCTGCGCGGCCGCCTGGTCGCGGGCGGCGTGCGCCACGTGGCGGGCGTCGACGAGGTCGGGGTGGGACCGCTCGCGGGGCCGCTGGTCGCCGCGGCCGTGGTGCTTCCCGCGCGGGTGGAGCTGCCCGGGCTGGATGATTCCAAGCGGCTCTCTCGCGCGCAGCGCGAGCGCCTGGATGGGGCCATCCGGGCGCAGGCGCTCGCCCTCGCCGTCGCCGAAGTGTCGGTCGAAGACGTGGATCGGCTCAACGTCCTGCGCGCGACGCTGCTGGCGATGCGGCGCGCCGTGGCCGCGCTCGCGCTGCACCCCGATCACATCCTGGTCGACGCCCGAACCATCCCCGGCATCGACGTCCCGCAGACCGCGATCGTATCGGGCGATGCCCGGGACGGCTCGATCGCGGCGGCGTCCATCGTGGCGAAGGTGCACCGGGATGCGATCATGCGGAGGCTCGACACGCTGCACCCCGGCTACGGTTTCGCGAGCCACAAGGGCTACGGCACGTGCGCGCACCTCGCCGCGCTCGCCCGCCTCGGGCCCACGTCGGTGCACCGGCGCTCGTTTGGTCCGGTGGCCCAGCTCGCGCTTTGCTGACAGGGTCTGCGCGCGGCGCTCGGCTTCGCGTGCGGCGGCGGCCGCTGTGACCGCGCGCTTGCGCACCACGCCCGAGGACTTCCGGGTCGACGAAGTGCCGCTCTATGCACCGACGGGCGAGGGCAATCACACCTTCGTGCGCATCGAGAAGCGCCTGCGCACCACGGAAGAGGTGGCCCGCGACCTGGCGCGCGCGGCCGGGGTGTCGGCCCGCGACGTCGGCTACGCGGGCCGCAAGGACCGGCGCGCGGTCGCGACGCAGTGGTTCTCGGTTCCCGTGCTGGATCCCGAGCGCGCGCTCGCGCTGGCGCTCCGCGGCGCGCGGGTTCTCGAGGCGGCTCGACACCCGCACAAGCTGCGCACGGGTCAGCTGCGGGCGAATCGCTTCGACCTGGTCGTGCGTGATGTCGACGCCGCCGCCTGCGCCGCGGCCGAGACCCGCCTGGCTGAGGCGATCGCGCGCGGCTTTCCCAATCGCTTCGGCGGCCAGCGCTTCGGCCGCGACGGGCGCAACGTCGAGCACGCCCAGCGCATGCTGCGCGGAGAGTCGGTGCCCGGCGGCCGTCGCGCGGCGCGCTTCCTGCTGTCGGCGCTGCAGGCCTCCGTGTTCAACGCCGTGCTCGCCGCGCGAAGCGCGCCGCCGCATCGGCTGGAGCGCGGAGACGTCGCCGTGCGGCACGATTCGGGCGGTCTCTTCCTCGTGGAGGACGAAGTGCTCGAGGCGCCGCGCGCCGAGGCGTTCGAGATCAGCCCGACCGGGCCGATCTTCGGCACGCGCAGCCTGGAGCCCGCCGGCGCCGTGGCGGAGCGCGAGCGAGCGGTGCTGGCGCAGCACGGCGTCGATCTCGCGCGACTCTTCCCGCCGCGCGGGATCCGGCTGCGGGGCGGGCGGCGCGCGCTCCGCGCCCGGCCCGAGGACGCGCTGCTCACGCGCGGCGCCGATCACGTGCGTCTGTGCTTCACGCTGCCGTCCGGCAGCTACGCGACGGTGTTGATCGAGGAGCTGCTCGGTGCGGACCTGGCGGAGGGTTTCGAATGACAGCGGGCGGGTCCACGGGGTATGCTGGCGCGCCAATCGGGGGTCCATCGCATGAGAATCGCAGACAAAGTCACCGAACTCATCGGCCATACGCCGCTGGTGCGGCTCCACCGGATCAGCTCGGGCGTCTCACCCGAGATCGTGGTGAAGCTCGAGAGTGCGAATCCGGCCAACAGCGTCAAAGATCGCATCGGGCTGGCCATGATCGAGGCCGCCGAGCGGGACGGGTTGCTCGAGCCGGGCGTGAGCGTGATCGTCGAGCCGACGAGCGGCAATACCGGCATCGCGCTCGCCTTCGTCGCGGCGGTGAAGGGCTACCAGTGCATTCTGACCATGCCCGAGTCGATGAGCCCCGAGCGACGCGCCGTGCTGCGCGCCTTCGGCGCCAAGCTCGTGCTCACGGATCCGGCCAAGGGCATGCCGGGCTGCATCGAAGTCGCCAATGAGATCTGCTCCAAGGTGCCGAACGCCTTCATGCCGCAGCAGTTCCGCAACCCGGCGAATCCCGAGGTCCACCGCCGCACCACCGCCGAGGAGATCTGGAACGACACCGATGGAAAGGTCGACGCGCTGGTGGCCGGGGTCGGCACGGGTGGGACCATCACCGGCGTCTCCCAGGTGCTAAAGGAGCGCAAGCCCTCCTGCCGGGCGATCGCGGTCGAGCCGGCTGCGAGCCCGGTGCTGTCCGGAGGGCCGCCCGGGAAGCACGTCATCCAGGGCATCGGCGCTGGCTTCATCCCGGACGTGCTCGATCAGTCGCTGATCGACGCCGTCGTCACCGTCAGCAACGAGGAGTCACTCGAGATGGCGAGGCGTCTCGCGCGCGAGGAAGGGATCCTGTGCGGGATCTCGTCCGGTGCGGCGGTGAGCGCAGCGGTGAAATATGCGGGCGGCGCTGGGGCCGATCTCGAGCTGATCGTCGTGATCGTTCCGAGCTTCGGCGAGCGCTACATCCAGACCAGTCTCTTCGATCCCTACCGGTACGACGGGAGTGACGACATCGGAGTCTGAGACGCGCTCCGGCCCGTTCCCGGGTGCGGTGGTCCGCGCGTATGCGGGCGCGCGGCCTCGCATCCACGCGTCGGCCTGGCTGGCGCCGGGCTGCACGGTCGTGGGTGACGTGGAGATCGCGGCCGACGCGAGCATCTGGTACGGGACCGTGGTGCGCGGCGACGTCAATGTGATCCGCATCGGTCGCGCGACCAACGTGCAGGACAACAGCGTGATTCACGTGGAGCACGGGAATCACCCCTGCATTCTGGGCGACGAGGTGACCGTAGGGCACCGCGCGGTCGTGCACGCGTGCACCGTTCGCGACGGCGCGCTGATCGGGATCGGGGCGATCATCCTCGACGGTGCGGAGATCGGCGCGGAGGCGTTGATCGGAGCGGGGGCGGTCGTCACGCCCGGTACGGTCGTGCCGGAAGGGGTGCTGGCGGTGGGAATTCCCGCTCGCGTCGTGCGCGTGCTGAGCCCCGCGGTTCGCGCCCAGCAGCGGGAGCACGCGCGCCGCTACGTCGAGACGGCGCGGGAGAACGCTCGGGCGGTCGATCGGTGAGCGAAGTCGACTCCGAATCGCTTCGCGAGCAGAAGAAGGCGAAGTCGCGGCGGCGCATCCTGGAAGCGGCGCGCGAGATCTTCTTCCGCGACGGATTCATGCACGCCAACCTCGACGAGGTCGCACAGCGCGCAGGTGTCGCGAAGGGCACCCTGTACCGGTACTTCGACAACAAGGCCGAGCTCTACGTGGCGGTGCTGGCGCACAACGGCGAGATCTTCCAGGAGAAGATGCGCGAGTGCGCCGCCACGCGCGGTGTCGATCCCCCGGATCTGATCCGCCGCGTCGGTCGCTTCTACTTCGAGCACTGGACCACGAACCGGGACTACTTCCAGATCTTCTGGGCCATGGAGAACCAGTCGGTCATCGGGGAGCTGCCCGTGGGTGTCGTCGACGAGGTGACCCGACTGTGGTCGCAGTGCGTCGAGATCGTGGCGCAGATCGTGCAGCGGGGCGTCGACGAAGGGTTCTTCAGGCGCTGCGATCCGTGGGAGGTGGCGGACATTCTCTGGACGCTCGCGAACGGCTTGATCCAGTCGGAAACCAGCCCGGCCCATCGCAGGTTGCGCCGCCGCCGATTGGAGCACACCTTCACGGATGCGGTGGATCTCGTCCTGGAGGGCCTTGCGACGCTCGCGAAACCCGGTTGACACGACCGTCCTCCTGCGGGATCCTGCGCGCCGACCACGTGGCGAGGGGGAGACTTTCACCGCGGTGAACGTCCGGGGAGCGCGTACGGACCGTCGGTCCAGAGCGCGTGGCGCTTCGGACCGCGAGAGAGCGGCGCTGCACGACCGGTTCGGATTGCGAGAGTCAGAGGTCTTGGAGCTCAGCGAAGAAGACCCAGCGTGAGCGAACACGACCGAAGGGACCCAAGGGAGAGGGGAACGAAGATGGCGGACGGTCTCGAGACGAAGATTCGATCGATCCTTGCAGAACAGCTCGGTGTGGAAGCCGAGGAAGTGACCACGGACGCGAACATTCTGGATGATCTGGGCGCAGATTCGCTCGACGTGGTCGAGTTGGTCATGACCCTCGAAGAGGCCTTCGACATCGAGGTGCCGGACGAGGAAGTCGAAGAGATGCGCACCGTGGGCGACGTCGAGCGCTACGTGATCAAGGCGGTCGGCGCGGCCGCCTAGCCCGCGTCCGACATGCTGCGCCGCCGCGCTCGGGTTCCCGTGCGAGGGGCGCCCGCTGGCCGCTACGCTCCCGAGCGTGCCGCAGAGCGCTCCGCCCGACGCACCCCACGTCGTCATTGTCGACGGAACCAACACGCTGTACCGCGCCTTCTTCGCGATCCCGGGCCTGCGCGCGCCCGACGGGACCCCCACGAACGCCGCCTACGGCTTCGTGAACATGCTCGGGAAGGTGCTGCGCGAGCAGCGACCGGATCGCGTCATCGTGGTCTTCGACGCGCGCGGCGAGACCTTTCGCCATCGCATCTACGACGCCTACAAGGCCCACCGCGACGCGCAGCCCGAGGATCTGTCCGCCCAGATTCCCCTCGTGCGCGAGCTGGTCGAGGCGCACCGCATTCCCATCATCGAGGTCGAGGGATTCGAGGCGGACGACGTCATCGCGACGCTGGTCCGGCGCACCCCTGGCGCCGCGCGCATCTCGATCGTTTCGACGGACAAGGATCTCATGCAGCTGGTGGACGATCGGGTTGCGCTGCTCGACGGCATTCGCGAGCGCCGCTACGGACCCGAAGAGGTCGAGGCGCGCTTCGGAGTGCCGCCCGAGCAGATCCTGGATCTGCGCGCACTCGTCGGGGATCCGAGCGACAACATTCCCGGCGTGAAGGGCATCGGGGAGAAGGGAGCGGCCAAGCTCATCCTCGAGTGGGGCGATCTCGAGACCCTGCTGGCGCACGCCGATGAGGTCGCTGCCAAGCGCGCGCGCAGCGCGCTGAAGGAAGGGGCCGATTCCGCGCGCCTCTCGAAGCGGCTGGCGACGCTGCGCACGGACGCGCCGCTGCCGCTCGATCCGGAAGCCCTCGCGCCTCCCGAACCCGACCGCGAGCGCTTGCGCGAGATCTTTGCCCGCCTGGGCTTCACCCGTCTGCTCGAGGCGCTCGGCGGCGTGGCGCAGGCGCCGGAGGAGGCGCGGTCCTCGGGCGAGCTGCTGGTCGAATGTGTCAGCGAGGCGGATGCGCTCGCCGCGCTGGGGGAGCGCGTGCGCGCTCTGCCCCGGCTTCCGCTGGTGGCGGTGGTGGACGGGGAGGGCAGCGTGGCGTGCCGTCCGGTCGGATTCGCCCTGGCTCTGGCCCCGGCGCGCGCCGCCTACGTGCCGCTCGCGCCGCTGGGACCGGCATTCGAGGCGCTGATCGAGGCTCTGCGTCCCGCGCTGGCCGCACCCGGAAACGTCGCCTGGCTCGCGCCCGATGCGAAGCGCATGCAGGGCATCTTCGCCGAGCGCGGGCTCGAGCTCGGGCTGCCCTGCTTCGACGTCGAGCTCGCCGGGCAGCTGCTCGACGCCAGGGGCGCGCGCGGTGTGGCGGCGCTCGCCGCGCAGCACCTGGGGCGCACGCTGGGCAGCTGGGAAGAGCTGGCGGGTCGCGGCGCCAAGGCCAAGGCTGCCTCGGAGCTGCCCGTGGACGACGTGGCGCGCTGGGCCGCCGAGCAGGCGTGCGCTGCGCAGGCTCTCGTCGAGCCACTCGCTCGGCAGCTCGAAGAGGCGGGGCTCTCGGCGCTCTACGACGAGGTCGAGCTGCCCCTCACGCGGGTGCTGGCGCGCATGGAGCGCGTCGGCGTGCGCGTCGACGAAGCGGCGCTGGAACTCCTGTCGTCCGAGTACGAGTCGGAGCTCGCGCGCATCGAGCGCGAGATCCACGCGCTCGCCGGTGAGGCGTTCCTGATCTCTTCCCCCAAGCAGCTCCAGCAGATCCTCTTCGAGAAGCTGAAGCTGCCGGTGGTCCGGAAGACCAAGACGGGATATTCGACTGACGAAGGCGTGCTCGAGCAGCTCGCGGCGCAGCACGAGCTGCCGGCGCGCATCCTCGCGTACCGGCGCCTCGCCAAGCTCAAGAACACCTACGTGGATGCGTTGCCGCGCCTCGTGAACGAGACCACGGGGCGCATCCATCCCACCTACAATCAGCTGGGCGCCGCCACCGGACGGCTCTCCGCCGCGAATCCGAACGTGCAGAACATTCCGATCCGCAGTGAAGAGGGTGTGCGCATCCGCGAGGCCTTCGTGCCCGCGGAGGGCTGTCGGCTGGTGTCCGCCGACTACTCGCAGGTCGAGCTGCGGATCCTCGCGCACTATTCGGGCGATGAGAGCCTGATCGAAGCGTTCCGCCGCAACGAGGATATTCACCGCCGCACCGCCGCGGAGGTCTGGAGTGTGACACCCGAAGACGTCACGCCGGAGCAGCGCGCGCGCGCCAAGGCCGTCAACTTCGGCATCATCTACGGGCTTTCCTCCTTCGGTCTCGCCAACCAGCTCGGCATCGCCGCCGCCGAGGCCCAGGCCACCATCGAGACCTATTTCGAGCGCTACCGCGGTGTGAGGCGCTTCCTCGACGAGACCGTCGCCCGCGCGAAGCGCGAGGGATACGTGCGCACGCTGCTCGGGCGACGCCGCGCGCTGCCGGATCTGAACTCGCGCAACCGCGTGCTGCGTCAGGCGGCGGAGCGCATGGCGGTCAACACCGTCATCCAGGGTACGGCGGCCGATCTGATCAAGAAGGCGATGCTCGCGGTGGACGCGGCGCTCGAGGCGGCACGGCGGCGGGCGCGCATGATTCTGCAGGTCCACGACGAGCTCGTGCTCGAGGTGCCGGAGCGCGAGGTCGAGCCGGTCTCGGAGCTGCTGCGCGAGCGCATGGAGAACGTCTTCCCCCTCGGGGTTCCGCTGCGCGTCGATGTGGGGAGTGGCCGAAACTGGCGCGAGGCGCACTAGGCCGCGAATCAAACGGACGCCGGCTGCGTCGAACGGTCGAGTCCGCGGGTACTTCGGGAGGTCCTTGCGATGCGTTCCGCCGCCCGGCCCACGTCGGAGCTACCCGACGCTGAAGCCGTGGCGCGCGCCCGGAGCGGCGATCACGAGGCGTTCCGCGTTCTGGTCGAGCGGTATCAGGCCCGCGCGTACCGCCTGGCGCTGCGCATGCTGCGCGATCCCGAACAGGCCCGCGACGCGGTCCAGGAGGGATTTCTCAAGGCCTACGCAGCGCTCGATGCCTTCGAAGGTCGCTCCGGATTCTACACATGGTTGTACCGCATGGTGTTCAATCTCTGCATCGATACGAAGCGGCGCGACCGCTCCAATCGCCACGTCGCCTGGAACGACGAAGTCGCGGTCGAGGTCGCATCCTCGCCGGTTCCGGCGGCAGCAGCGCTCGGCGCTCCCGAGAAGGACGCCGCGCGCGGCGAGCTGCGCGCGGCGGTGCTGCGCGCCGTCGCCGCGCTTCCGGAGGACGCGCGGCGCACGCTGCTGCTGCGCGAGGTGGACGGCTTGAGCTATGCGCAGATCGCCCGGGCGCTGCGAATTCCGAAGGGGACGGTGATGAGTCGGCTGCATCACGCGCGTCGGCGCGTGCGAGAGATTCTGATCGAGGCGGGTGCGCTGGAGCCCCAGGTGCCCCCCGCCGAAGAAGGAGGTGCGGCATGAGTGCGATGCGGCACGCCATGGACGGCCGGAACGCCGAGCGGCTCCATGCATACCACGACGGAGAGCTGTCCGGCCTCGCGCGCCGGCGGTTCGAGCGGCAGCTGCGTCGCAGGCCGGAGCTGCGCAGCGAGCTGCGAGCGCTGGCCGCGCTGCGCGCCGCGCTGCGCGAGCTGGACGCGGCGGCGCCGGCGCCCGATCTGTGGCGCGAGATCGCGCCGCGCCTCCCCGCCATCGATGCGCGTGCGAGGCAGGCGACCCGCCGCGACGCGGAGAGGCTCTGGTTCTGGCTGCCGAGGCCCGTCGCTGCCGCGACCGCGGCGGCAGCCGCGGCGGCGCTCGTCGTGGCCGTTGCGGTGGGCCTGCTCTGGCCCCAAGCGCCGCAGGGCGGCCAGGTCGTGCGCTGGATCGACGGCGGCGCTCGCAGCGTCATGGTGCTCGACGACGATCCGGACACTACGATCATCTGGGTGCTCGACGCCTCGCTGGACGAGGCCTCGACGGGAGGCAGCGGCAATGTGGTCTAGCAGCGCGATTGGCGTGCGCAGCGCGCTGCGCGCCGTGGTGTTCTTGACATGGATGTGTGTCGTTTGGGTCGGCGGCGCGTGGGCGCAGCCAGGACCGCCGGCCGCGGCGCCGGCCCCGAGCGACGTCATCCAGGCCACGCTGATGGTGACGCACTTTTCGAATCGCGATGGCGGCATCGATCCGCGCGCGCGCGGGCTCAGCGAGCGGCTGCAGCGCCAGAACATCCGCTATCCCAGCGCCCGGGTGCTGCTCGAGCGGCGCGCCGCGCTGCGCCTCGAGCAGGTCGAGACGCTGGCCCTGCCGGATGGCCGCAGCGCCCGCTTTCGGCCGATCCACGTGGGCGCGCAGGGCGTGCTGATGGCCGTCGACGTGGAGCGCGCCGTGAAGATGGACGCCCGTGTGCGCCGGGGGCACATGCTCGTCATCGACGCCGGTCGCTTCGAGGACGGCAAGCTGGTGATTTCGGTCGAGCCGGACTAGGCGGCGCCTGCTCGCGCCCCCCCTCGGGGGCGCGAGCATCTTCCGAAATTTTTCTTGCCACCCCGACCGGTTGGCGGCCACTTCCGGGTAGACAGCAAAATCCCCTTCCCAGGGAGGCCCGGAGCTGGAGTCAGCTCTGGGCCTTTCCGTTTGGAGCCGCGCCGCCTAGGCCGCCGCGGGGCCCGGGGCGTTCGGCAGGCTCACGCGGAATGCGGCGCCGCGGGCCGTGCGCACCAGGTCGATGCGGGCGCCCTCGGCGCGCTGCGCAGAGAGGGGGTCCAGGCGCAGCGTCACGCCGCTCGCTTCGACTTCGACGTCGTCCGCATCCGGTGGCGCGAGCAGCACGCGCGTGCGGTAGCGCGCGTCGACGCTGAGCCGCAGGGCCAGATCCGACGGCGCTTCCCGGTCGGCGATGCGCAGCTGCTCGGCGGCGGCAGCTTCGATCGTGAGCGAGGGCGTCTGCGCCTCGTCGCGCGCGACCCCGAGCGTTTCGTGCAGCTCCCCGCTTGCGAAGGTCTCCATCACGATGTCGCAGCCGCCCACGAATCCACCCCGCACGTAGAGCTGGGGGATCGTCGGCCAGGACGAGAAGGTCTTGATGCCTTCGCGGATGGCGGGATCGGAGAGCACGTCGACGGTTTCATAATCCGGCAGGAGGTGGTCGAGGAGCTCGACGACCCTCGCGGAGAATCCGCACTGCGGTGCTTCCCGCTGCCCCTTCATGAAGAGCACCACCTCGCTCGAGTCGATCAGCGTGCGGATGCGTTCGCGCGTCGCGTCGTCGAGAGGCGCGGCTTCGGTCATGGTCACTCCGTGGCGGCTGGAGCCGGCGCTTCCGGGCCGGCGGCCCGATTTCCCGGCGAGCGGATGCGTGGTTGCGGGCGCGCACAGCTTAGGCGTGGAAGCCGCGTGCACGCAACGCGCTAAGGTCCACGCCATGCTTCTGCGGCTCGACGCGGTGACGCGCTCGTTCGGGGGCCGGACGCTCTTTCGCGATGTGTCGCTCACCGTGAGTGCCGGTGACCGCATCGGGATGGTGGGAGCGAACGGCACCGGCAAGACCACGTTGCTGCGCATCGCGGCCGGTGAGGACGCCCCGGATGCGGGCGCTGTGCACACCGGGCGCGATGTTCGCGTCGGACTGCTCAAGCAGGAGATCGATCCCCGCGTCGAGCGCAGCGTGCGCGAAGAAGTCTCCCGCGTGTGGAGCCGCCTGGACGCCCTGGAGCGCGAGATGCGCGATCTGGAGGCGCAGATGGAGGCCGGCGCGCGCAGCGGCGCCGAGATTTCCCCGGAGCTCGCGGAGCAGTACGACCGCTGCCGCGCCTCCTTCGAGCTCGGGGGTGGATTCGAGCGCCAGGCGCGCGTCGAGCGCGTTCTGGACGGACTGGGCTTTGCGCGAGACGCGCTCGATCGGCCGCTCGGGAGCTTCAGCGGCGGTTGGCTCATGCGGGTGGAGCTGGCCAAACTCCTGCTGTCGGCGCCCGATGTGCTGCTTCTGGACGAGCCGACCAATCATCTGGACCTCCCGTCGATCCAGTGGTTCGAGGAAACGCTCGCGGCATACCGCGGCGGCGTCGTCGTCATCTCGCACGACCGCACGTTTCTCCGGCGTCACGCCGGGCGCATCGCCGAGCTCGAAGCCGGGCGCTGCCGCGTCTACGAGGGGGGCTGGGAGCGGTATCTGGAGCAGAAGGCGGAGCGCCACGAGCAGCTCCTGGCGCGCAAGCGCAACGAAGACCGTCGCGCCGCGGAGACCGAGCGCTTCATCGAACGCTTTCGCTACAAGGCGAGCAAGGCGCGGCAGGTACAGAGCCGCATCAAGAGCCTGGAGCGCATGGAGCGCGTCGCGCTCGAGCCCGAGCGCGGCCGCACGCTGCGCATGCGCATTCCGCCGCCGGCGCGCGCGGGGGAGATCGTGCTGCAGCTGCACGGCATCCACAAGCGTTTCGCGGATCATGTGGTGTACGACGGGGTCGACCTCGAGCTCCGCCGCGGCGAGCGCGTGGCACTCGCCGGTCCCAACGGCGCGGGAAAATCGACGCTGCTGCGCATCGCCGCCGGGGTGCTGGCGCCCGACGCCGGGGATCGGCGGCTCGGCCACAACGCGGTGGCCGCCTTCTATGCGCAGCACCAGCTCGAGGCGCTCGACGCCGGGCGGACCGTGTTGGCTGAGCTCGAACGCGTTGCGCGCAGCGGGGATCACCCGCGCCTGCGCGGCCATCTCGGAATGTTTCTCTTCTCGGGCGACGACGTGGAGAAGAAGGTGGCCGTTCTCTCGGGCGGCGAGAAGGCGCGCCTCGCCCTCGCGAAGCTGCTGCTGCGCCCCGCGAATCTCCTCATTCTCGACGAGCCCACCAATCATCTCGACATGGCCTCGTGTCAGGTTCTCGAGGAGGCGCTGCGGGGGTACGCCGGCACGCTGCTGTTCATCTCGCACGATCGGGCGCTGATCAACGCGCTGGCCACGCGCGTCATCGACGTCCGCGCCGGGCTGCTGCGATCCTTTCCGGGAGACTACGACGCTTACCAGCACGGGCTCGCGCGCGGCACACCGGAGCCCGCCGCGCTGGAGGCGCCCGCAGCGCCTTCCGAGGCAAAAGCCGAGCGCATGGCGGCGCGCGCCCGGGAGAAGCAGCGCAGGCGGCGCGGTGAGCAGGCGCGCAGGCGGCTCGAGGAGATCGAGCGGGAGCTGCTCGCTCTCGAGGAGCGCCTCGAGGAACTCACCCGTCAGCTCGCCGAGCCCGAGGTGTACCGCGACGCAGATCTGACGCGCGCTGTCGCGGCGAATCGCGCCGAGCTGCGCGCTGAAATCGAGGCGCGCTACGCGGCGTGGGAGAGGACGGCCGCGGAGATCGAATCCGCTTGACGCTCGAGGGGCGCGCGCGCCCGTGCGCGCGCGCAGCTGGGGCGTGGGCGACGCTTTCCGCGCTCGCCAGGTCCGTCCGCAGGCGAAAGGGATCTCAGTTGTCTTCGTACTTGAACGAGACGCGCACCTTCGCGCGATACGCGAGGATGTTGCCGTCCTCGATCTGCATGTCGAGCTCCGAAATCTCCGCCACGCGCAGGTCGCGCAAGCTCTTCGCAGCCCGCGATACCGCCGCCTTCGCCGCGGCCTCCCAGGAATCGGTGCTCGTGCCCACCAATTCGATGATCTTGTACACACTCTCCGACATCGGGACCTCCTCTGGGCCGAAGGCGGCGCCGCACGGCGTCCGCGGCCTGCATTCCATCGTAGGCCCGCAGCGTCGCCGACCCAAGCGAAAAGCAGCGGGGGCGCCCCGTGGGCGAGTGTGCATCGCTCCGAAACGAAAACGGGTCGCGCCTGGTTGGTGCGACCCGCTCCGTATGGGAAGGGGATTGTGCTGTGCTGTTGCTCGGGGAGTGGCCGTCGCGGGTCCCGGGGTGACGCAGATTTTTCGAGCCCGGCTGAAAAATTCTCGAAGTTCTCGAAAATCAAGGGGCTTTGGCACGGGGCGCGGGCGCGAGGCGGCACTCCCCGCGGTCGTGGAGTGGCGCCCGGGCCTTCAGAGCTCCTTCGGGTGCGCCGAAGCGTCCAGCGTGAGCCATGCGCCGTCCGTCCTCATCCTCGACGATGGAGAGCTCGATCGCCTCCAGCACGTCCTCGAGCGGCTCGGCGCCGATTTCGAGCGGCTCAGCGGAGATGCCATCCCCGAGGAGATCCTGCCGCCCCGGGATCTGTTGATCACTTCCGGGCGGCGCGCCATGACCATGCCGCGCCTCGGCCCGGTGGCGCAGGGCGGCACCGAACCCTTCTGGGTGTGCATCTACGACGTGGATTTCCGGCCGCTGCGCGAGCGATTGCGCGCACTCGGCGTGCACTTCCTGATCCACGGTGAGGTCGATGCCGAATCCGTGCGGCTCTTCCTGACGCAGCTGCTGCACCGCGGCGCCGAGCGCCGCTGTTGCCGCCGCATCCCGCTGCGCTGCGAGATCGAGCTCGAGGTCGGCAGCGACCGGCGCAAGGTCGATCTCGTCGAGATTTCCGAAGAGACGTGCCGCTTCGTGACCGACCGCGACATCCCGGGCGGAGCAGCCGTGAGGCTGCGCCTGCCGACATCGCTCACCGCGGGGGAGCCCTGCGAGCTCGTGGCGCGTCGCATCCGTGCGGCAGCGTGTCAATCCGCCGCGGGTGAAGGCGCCCTCGGCATCGTGGTCGGATTCCAGGATCTCGAGCCCGAGGCGCGCCTGCAGCTGCAGAAGATGCTGGCGGGGGGGCAGATCGGCACCCGGGTGACGCCGCTCGCGAGCGAGCCCAAGAAGACGGATGCGGTAGCGCCCTGCCCGGCGGAAAGTCCGGCCGATCCGGAGTCGCCTGCGCCCGCGCCGTGGGATCCGACGCGCGACGGCGAGCGGCGCCGCCACCCACGGCATGCCTACGGCCGCCGCGTCGAAGCGCTGCGTTGGAGCAGCGACGAAGGGCCGCGCGTGGCACTCGGCAAGGATCTCTCCCTGTCCGGCGTGCGCATCATCACCAGCTCGCGACCCAGCGCCGGCGCACGCGTGACACTCGCCCTCTACGGCGGTCCACGCGAGGAGCCGATCGTTCTCGAGGCCGAGGTGGTTCGCGTCAACGGCGCGGAGTCGAGTCTGCGCTTCGTCGGGATTCCCGCGGACGAGAAGCGACAGCTGGAGAAGCTGTTGGGCGACCAGCCCCAGGTCGAGTCGCTTCAGGAGGAGCCGCGGGAGCGCCTGGTCGTGGCGCGCCTCCTGCCCGGTGAGCTCGTCTCGGAGCGCTGACGAGGGGCGCGAGCGCATGGCCGTCGCCCGCGCGATCGCGCAGCCGGTCTGTGCCGAGGCTGCGTCCCGCGCCGTGCGAGATTCCGAGCGCTGCCGGATCTCGACGCTGCGTCGTGATTTCGTGACATCCGTCACAGTTGCAATCCACTGGATCGCACACCATGGCCTCCCCGAGTCCACCGGGCCGCTGGGGCTCCGGACGAATCGGGCGCTCGAGGAGGGATGCAGCATGCGAACGATCGTGACGGGAATTCTTGTCGGTGCCGCGCTTCTGCTCGCTGGACCGGCCTTCGCGGAGGCGCAGGGCAAGGGTCAGGAGAAGGCGGCCGAGCAGGCCCAGGAGGCCGTGAACAAGCAGACGCCCGCCGCGGTGAAGGCTGCGCCGCCGGCCGTGGCGGAGCAGGCGGAGAAGGCGAAGAAGGGCGAGAAGGCCGCCAAGGCGACCTCCAAGCACGCCGTCGAAGCCGTCGAGCAGGTGGCGGAGTAGCGCGCGGGCGCAGGCCCGCGCAGCGGCTCGCTGCCCGGGCCGTCCGCGCGGACGGACACGCGGCAGCGCCGCGCTGACAGGTCCCGCCCGCGCCGGGCGGGGCTGGGTCAGTCGTCTGCGTCGTCTTCCTTGTCCTCGCCGAGCACGACGAGTCGGTTGCGACCCCCGTGCTTGGCGCGGTAGAGGGCGGAGTCGGCCGCCTTCAGCAGATCGAGCGCGGAGAAGCCGTCGCGCAGTACGTCGGAAGCGGCGAGGCCGGCGCTCATCTGGAGCTTGAGCGAGTTCGTGCCGACGGGCACCTCCACGTTCGAGACTCGACTGAGCAGGCGGCGCGCGGCGCACTGGGCTTCGGGCCCCTCGACCTGGGCGAAGATGATGCCGAACTCGTCGCCGCCGAAGCGGCAGGGAATGTCATACGGCCGGCAGCTGCTCTTGATGGATTGTCCGGCCGAGCGCAGCATCTGATCCCCGACGCCGTGACCGTAGCCGTCGTTCACTTCTTTGAAGTGGTCGACGTCGATCATCAGGAAGCCGACGGGTTGGCCGGTGCGCTCGTGCGCGGAGGCCGCGGCGACGAGCGCATCGTCGAGTGCCGCGCGATTCCAGAGACCCGTCAGCGGATCGATGCGCGCTTGCTCGCGCAGCAGATCGACCATCTGCTTCTCGCGCAGGGCCACGCGCACGCGCGCCTGCAGCTCGATCGGATTCACCGGCTTGCGGATGTAGTCGGTGGCACCGCAGTCGAGGGCGCGCGCCAGGTGGATCACGTTGGTGTCCACCGTCAGGAAGAGCACCGGCACATCCCGTGTCGCCGCGTTCTCCTTGAGGACCCGGCAGACCTTGAAGCCGTCCATGTCGGGCAGATTGATGTCGAGCAGGATGACATCGGGAGGCGACTCGAACGCGAGCCGGATGCCGTCTCCCGGGACGTACGCGCTGTCGATGCGATTCACCAGATGGGGGCGCAGCGAGCGCTCGACCTCCTGGTGGATGTTGGCGTCATCGTCGATCACGAGTACGCGGACTTCGTGCATGGCGTTCCCCTGGTGCGGCTGAAGACTCCGACCGGGTGCCCCCTGCGGGGGCACTCCCTGCCTTCGATTCGACCAGCCGCGGCGAGGACTTGATCGCTCTCGCACATCTCTCTGACACGCGCGGGCTCGAGTGGCCACATCCGGGAGGAAGCACACGGAGAATGGCCCGGGGCGCGTCCCCGGCGCCGGGGAGGATCGCGATGCTCCGGATGGTCTGCGCTGGATTGCTCACGGTGTTCATCGCGCTGTCGACCGCGAGCTCGGGGCGCGCAACGATCTCGGATCCGCAGCCGGCGAACGCACCGCCGCTCGCGAGCACGCCGGCCGACCCCTCCGTACCGCCGCTCGTCCCGCAAGACGGGGCAGCGCCGCCGGTGCTGGCGCTCGAGCTGCCGGGCTCGAGGGCGGGGCTGATGCTGCGCGGAATCCTGGCGGTGTTCTCGGCCGCACCACTCGGCGGGGCATCGGGCGTGAGGCTCCTCGTGCCGCCGGGCCCTCCGGACTTGATCGGTCTGGTGAACCTGCCCGCGCCCGTCTCTCTGTTTCCCGGTCGGGGTGCACGGCCCTTCGGCGGTTCGCCGCCCAGCGCTCCGCCGGACGGCGACTCGGGTGTCGTTCCGGAGCCCCAGACCGCCGTGCTGGTGCTGCTCGGCCTGAGCGGCCTGGCCGTGGCGGGACGCAAACGCAGCTGAGGCCTGCGCTGCGGCGGGACGCGCGCTGACGCGAGCGCGCAGGCCTCGTGCGCACGGGGCGAGCCAATTCCTAGGCCTGCACCGGCTTGGTCTGGATGCGCCCGAAGGCGATGCCCTCCGGCGTCTCATCCGGGGGGCATCCGAACGATGCTGCGGCGGGCAGCTTGCGCATCAGCCGTTGCACGCGCCGCTGCGTCGGGCGGTCCGGCTCGAGGAACAAGAGCAGCCAGCCGAGATTGCCGTCGTCGCGAACCGCTTCGACACAGAGCCGCACCGGATCTGCCTCGCCCGCTTCGAAGAAAGCCACCTCGAGCTGGTCTCCGAGCTGGATGCCCGGATGAGGCTCGACGCGGATGCCGCGCTCCGAGAGATCCGCACCCACCAGCACATACTGCACCCTCGCCGTGTGCGGATCGAGCACGAGGATCTCCGTGTCGAAGCGTGTCCGGGGATGGCGGCGGCGATCGCGTGCCTGCGTGCCCGGCATGTAATGGTGCGAGAGATCCATGCGGCAATGGCTCCGCAGCCCCGATCCGCCTGCGCGCTCGGGCGCTCCTGAGTCTGTCCTGGGGCGTGGTGTATTCACCTCAAATATCGTTCATCCGGCGCAGAACTTCACCTCTTTGCGAGACTCGCCTGCGCGAATTACCGTGCACTTACAGTAACTTGCCAGTCTGCTGCGCGGCTTCTGCGGATCCGCTGCGCGCTCGGGATCCGATCCGCCATGCGGCTGCGCGCGCGGGTCCGGCTCGAGCGCCCGCTAGACTGCTGCGCGTGCAGGATGCGGTCGGGCGCGGTGCGGCGCGTTGCTCGCGCTGGGTTTGCTGGCTCGGTGCGATGTGCGCCGCTGCGGCACTCGCCTGCGCCTGGGGTGAGCGGCGTGCGCAGCCCGGCCAGCCCGATGCAGAGGCGGTCGCGGAGCGCGCCGCCGCGCCTCCCGAAGGGGTGACCACACCCAGCCCCGACGCGCGCGCCGCGGCCGCCCCCGCGCCGCGTCCCGCCGAGCCTGCGGCCGCCTCCGCGCCCGCGACAGCGCCGACACCGGAGCCGGACGCGGGAGCGCGCGCGGCCGAGACCGGGCCGCCCACGAGCGCTGCAGCGGAGACGACGCTCGACCTGGCGGCGCTCGAGCACAGACTGCGCGCCACCCGCGCGCTGGGTCCGTTCACGAAGCTCGCGCTCAAGAACGACATCGACGATCTCGTGGCGCAGATGCGCGACTTTCACACCCAGGGGCGCGGCGACCTCAGACGGCTGCGCGAACGCTTCGAGCTGCTGCTGATGAAGCTGTTGAGTCTGCTCCAGGATCGCGAACGCGACCTCGCCGACGAGATCGCCCGCTCGCGCGACGCGCTCTGGGCGCTGCTGGTCGATCCGCGCGCGTTCGCGCGGCTTTCCGAGAAGAGTTGAGGGGGAGTGCAATGACAACGGGCAAGCGGGTGCGACTCACGCTGCTGATGCTCGGTGTCGCGTGGGCGGCGCCGGGACTCGCGCAGGAGGAGACGCCGCCGTCGCGCGTCGAGGTTCCCGCGGATCTCCTGGCGGTGATTACGCTGCGCGGCAAGCCGTGCGGGGAGGTGGTGCGACACGAACGTCTCGGCGCGGATGACTATCTCGTGCAGTGCGCCTCCGGACACCGCTACCGCGTCTACGTGAACCCGCAGGGTCGCGTCGTCGTCGAGTCGCGCTGACGCGCGCGCCACGGCGCGCAGCGGACGTGTCCTCGGCGCCGGGGGCGCTCGTCAGGCGCTTCGCTTCGGAAGGATCAGCGCGTCGACGGCGACCGCCCGGTCCGGCAGGGCCGTCAACGGGTTGACGTCGATCTCTCCAATCCACTCGCCCAGATCGCCCGCGAGCGCCGCGAGCCCCAGCGCCGATCCGATCACGGCTTTGAGGTCGACCGGAGGGCGACCGCGCACGCCGCGCAAGAGCGCCGCCCCGCGCAGGGAGAGCAGGGCCTCCCGGACGGCTTCGGCTGTGGTCGGCAGCATGAGCATGCGCACGTCCTTCAGCACTTCGACGAGGATGCCGCCGAGCCCCACGGTCAACATCGCACCGAATTGCGCATCGTTGACCACGCCGAGGATCAGCTCGACGCCCGGCGGAATCATCTCCTGCACGAGAACCTGCGCGCCGAGGCGAGCCTCGAAGTCGCGATAGGCGGCGGCGAGCGTCTCGGGCGTTTCGATGTCGAGGCGCACGCCTTCGCGTTCCGTCTTGTGGAGATCGCCGCTGGCGGTCTTGAGCGCCACCGGGTAGCCGATCTCCCGGGCGGCGCGCAGCGTCTCGTCGAGCGAGTCGGCGCGCAGCTCGCGCGTCACGTCGAGCCCGTATGCCTGCAGGAATTGCTTGCTGGCGTATTCGTCGAGCGCTCCAACGGCGTTCGCGAGCTGGGCGCGCAGCGCGTCCAGGTTGCCGGGCTGCGGCACCTCGCGCGTCGCCTCTCGCTTGCCCTGCGCGCGCGCCCGCTGGAACGCGCTGTACTCGAGCACGTGTCGGGTCGCGCGCAAGCCCGTCTCGGTTCCCATCAGGACGGGCACGCCCATCTCGCGCAGCTGCGCCATCTGCGCCTCGCTGGCGGTGAGGCTCAGGTGCACCATGAACGCCAGCGGATTGCGCAGTGCGTCTTTCACGGGGCGGACGATCGACGGGTAATAGGATCCGGGGTCGTCGAGGGGATAGAGATCCACCGCGAAGAGATTCAGTCCCGTCGAGGGATCGGCGTCCAGGGCCTGGAGCGACTCGACGTAGATGTTCGCGGAGCCGTTCCCGGTGCCCCACGCATCCAGCGGGTTGATCGGATCGAGGCCCGGCTCGAGCACCTCGGCGAGCTTGGCGGAGGTTGCCTCGGTGATGGGAGCGAACGCGACGCCTTCCGCCTCGGCGAGATCGACGAGCAGCGCGCGCTGTCCTCCCGAGTCGAGCAGCGCCGACACGTACGGGGTGGCGGGCCGCATGCCCGTCGCGAAGAGCTCGAGCGTGTCGATCATCTCGTCGATGGAACGGACGCGGCGCACGCCGTAGTGCGCGAAGAGCGCGTTGTACGCGCCGTCGGCTCCGGCCAGCGCGCCGCTGTGGGCCCTGGCGAGCTGCGCGCCCCGTTCGCTGCGCCCCGTCTTGAGCGCGACGACGGGGATGTCGCGTTCGGCGGCCTCGGTCAGCGCGGCGGTGAACGTCGCGGGGTCGCGCACGGTTTCGAGAAACAGACCGATCGCCCGCGTGGTCGGATCGTTCAACGAGAACTGCATGTAGTCCGCCATGCTGGTGACCATCTCGCTGCCCGGCGACACGATGTAGTTGAAGGCCATGTCGCGGCGATTCTGCAGGAAGGCATCCCAGACCGATCCGCTGTGGGAGATCAGCGTGACGTTGCCCGCGGGCGTTCCGGGGTTGGTGGGGTAGCCGGTGATCGGCAGCCGGCTCGCCAGCGAGACGAAGCCCATGCAGTTCGGACCACACACGATCATGTCGTGGGCGAGAGCAATCTCCCGGAGGCGTTGCGCGAGGGAGGGCTCGCCCTCCGCGGGCTCGGAGTACGCGCTGGCGAAGATGACGGCGGCGGGGATCGCGCATTCCGCCGCTTCCTGCAGTGCGTCCACCAGGCGCGCGTTGGGCACCGCCAGCAGGGCGCAGTCCGGTCGCTCGGGGAGATCGCGCAGGGAGCCGTAGCAGGGCTGGTCGTACAGGCTCTCGTAGCGCGGATTGATTCCGTAGATGCGTCCGCCGTAGCCGAATCCTTCGAGGTTCTTGTAGAGGATGCCGCCGAAGCGATCCGGCTGGCTGATGCCCACGATGGCGACCGACTTCGCCTCCAGCAGCGGCGTCAGATCCTGGCGGTGGTGCAGCGGATTCCTGGTGTGCATGCTGTCTTCGACGCCTCGCGATGGATCGGATCCGTATTCGTCGCACAGCCCGTGTCGCCGCGCCAGACCACGCGCGCGAGGATCGGCGCCCGCGCAGGGCTCAGACCGGCTCGATCCGCACCCGCGTGCCGTGCACGCTCGAGCTGTTGCCCATGTCGCTGCGCGTGCCGGGATTCAGCGCGTTGACGTTGCCACTCGTTCCGTCGAGCTTCGACCAGCGACCCTTGTGCGCGAGCGCCACGCCGGGCAATACCTCGTCGGAGACCGCGACGCGCAGGGTGAGCTCGCCCGTCGCGTTGAACAGGCGCGCGCTGTCCCCGGGCGCGAGTCCGCGTGCGTGCGCGTCATCCGGATGCAGCGTCACGCGGGGCTCTCCGAGTCTGCGGCGCACGCTCGGGTCGTTTGCGTAGCTGTCGTTCATGAGCCAGACGCTCGCCGGCGACAGCAGCCGGAGCTCGCCCGCGCCCGGGCGCGCATCCACCAGTGCCTCGGGCACGCGCGGGTAGCCCTGCGCCTCGGCGCGCGCCGAGGCGAGCTCGATGCGGCCCGAGGCTGTCGGGAACTTGCCGTCTGCAAACTGGATCACCGGCTCGCGGAAGGGGTCGATGGTCCCGCGCCGCGCGAGGCTCTCGAAGTCGATCCCCAGCTCGGAGCGCGCGAGCAGGGTATCCAGGATCTCGCGATCCGATGCGTGGAGCTCGGGTTCTTCGAATCCCATGGCTCGCGACAGGCGCCGGAAGATCTCCGGATTCGGCAGCGCTTCTCCGGGGGGATCCACGGCCTTCACCTGCGCCGAGACCAAGAGGTGAAAGTAGGGGAGGACCAGGTCGTCGAACTCGAGGAAGCTCGCCGCGGGGAGCACGAAGTCCGCGTAGTCGGCGCTCTCCGTCTGGAAGAGATCGATCACCACGCTGAAGAGATCCTCGCGCGCGAGCGCGCGGCGCAGCGCCCCCTGGCGCGGCGCGGAGGCAGCCACGTTCATGTTCCAGCAGAAGAAGGCGCGCGAACGCGCCGGGTCCGCGAGCACATCCGCCAGGTCCATGTGGCTCACGCTGTGCTCGGGCGCCCGGCGCAGATGCGGCGCGCTCACGATGTCGGTGTCGATGTCGCGCGGGCCGCTGCCATTCAGGTAGCAGATGCCGGTCCCCGGCTTGCCGAGGTTGCCCGTGATCGCCGGCAGCGCGCCGCAGGCGCGCATCACGTTGCCGCCGCGGGGCTGGCGCTGCAGCCCCTGTCCGAGCCAGAGCATCGAAGGCCCCTCGGCGTAGCGTCGCGCCAGCGCTTCGATCGTCGCCACGTCGATCCCCGTCGCCTCTGCGGCCCAGCGCGGCGTCGTCTGCTTCACGATGCGGGCGAGCTCCTCCCAGCCGACGCAGTGCGCCTCGAGGTACGCCTCGTCCAGCAGACCGTCCCGCTCGATCACGTGCATCAGGCCGAAGGCGAGCGCCGCGTCGCTGCCGGGGAAGAGCTGCACGTGGAGATCCGCCTTGGCGGCCGTTGCGTGGCGAATGGGATCGATGACGACCAGCGATGCGCTCGCTTCGTCCAGCCAGTGCTCGTGGACGTGGGGGGCCGAAGCCGAAGGGTTGGCGCCCCAGATCACCAGGCAGCGCGCGTCGCGAATCGTCTTGGGATCGAAGCCGTCGCTGGAGGTTCCGTACATCAATTCGAGCGCGACGTGGCCGGCGTTGTTGCAGATGGTGTCGGGCTCGACCTCGGTGGCACCCAGCCGGTGGAAGAAGCGCATGGGGAAGTCGCCAGCCAGCACGGAGCAGGTTCCCGTGTAGTGCGCGTGCAGGATGCTCTCCGCGCCGTAACGCTCGACGCTGTCGCGCAGGCGCTCCGCGATCTCCGCGAGCGCCTCGTCCCAGGACACGGGCGTGAAGCAGCCCGCGCCCTTCGCGCCGGAGCGGCGCAGCGGCCTGTGCAGGCGCGCCTCGGGGTCGCGCCACACGCCGTTGTAGGCCATGGCGCACTTCGCGCACAGCTTGCCCCGGCTCACCGGATGCGCGGGATCTCCGAGCACGCGGGCGATGCGGTCGCCGTCGAGTTCGACCACGACGCCGCAGCCGTCGTAGCAATCTCTCGGGCAGGTGGTGCGCAGCTGTCGCTTCACCGAGCGCGTCTCAGCCCAGCAGGCGGCCGAGGTCGCGCTTCATCACGCCATTCAGGATGATCGAGCGCATGATCTCGGAGGTACCCTCCCAGATCCGGTCCACGCGCACGTCCCGATACAGGCGCTCGGCCGCGTAGTCGGCGCAATAGCCGCGCCCGCCGAAGATCTGCACGACGCGGTCCGCCACGCGGTTTGCCATCTCCGCCGCATACAGCTTGCACATGGCGGCCTTGGCGTGGAGCTCCTTCGGGTTCGACGCTCCGGCATCTTCTTCCCAGCCCGTGCGATAGGTGAGCAGGCGCGCCGCGAAGAGCTCGGTGGCGGAGTCGGCGAGCATGAAGCCGATGGCCTGGTGCTCGTAGAGCTTGCTGCCGAACGCCTCGCGCTCGGCGCACCAGCCCTTGGCTTCCTCGATCAGGCGCTGGGCTGCGCCCAGGCAGCGCGCCGCGATGTGCAGGCGCTCCTCGCGGAACCACGCCTTGCTGATCGAGTTGGCTTCGCCTCGCTTGCCGAGGATGGCCGAGTCCGGCACTTCGCAGTCCTCGAAGAGGATCTCGGGATGGCGGTCCGGGTGGCGATGCATGAAGCGGGGAATGCGCTTGATGCGCATGCCCGGCGTGCCGTGGTCCACCAGGAAGAGCGTCTCTTCGCCCGGTCCCGTGAGCGCGTGGCAGATGATCGCGATCGACGACTCGCCGCCGCTCACGAACCACTTCTCGCCGTTGATGATCCAGCGATCGCCCCGCTTCTCGGCCCGGGTCTTCAGGTTGGTCGTGTCGGATCCGGCGTGCGGCTCCGTGACCGCGTAGGCGGCGGCCCACTCGCCGCGCAGCGCCGGCTCGAGATACTTGGCCCGCTGCTCTTCGTTGCACTGCATGAGCGCGTTGTAGGGTCCTCCGACGAAGGACCACAGGCCGTTGGTGGCGCGCCCGGCCTGCTCCTGCACCACGATCTGGGCCAGCACCGACGAGCCCAGGCCGCCGAGCTCCTTCGGGACGTTCATCGGCCAGAAGCCCTCTTCGATGGCGCGTCTGCGCAGTCGATCGCGGACCTTGGCGGAGAGGGCTTCGGTCTCGTCCACCTCGCGCTCGTGGGGAATCAGCTCTTCCTCCACGAAGCGTCGCGCCTTGGCCTGGAGCTGCTTGAGTTCATCGCTGAGATCGAAGTGCATGGCGTTCTCCTCGAGCCCGCGGGGCCGCGACGGCTCGAACGGGGGTGATGCTCTCCGCAGCGGGCGGAGGGGCGATCAGGGTAGCGGCGGCCCCACGGCGGTGGCCACCGAGCGCCCCCTCGAATTCGCCCGTGCGATGCGGCATCGAAGCGCTGCGTGCGCGGCCGTGTACACGCGGAAGAAGACCGGGTCGGATTCGGGCCGAAACGCAAGAGCCGCTGCGAATCGCGTCTCAGCGTTCGCGTGGCGTCTGCCGCGCGGGTTGAGTGCCTGCCGGCCTGCCCGCTGCCTGCCTCGGAGTTGCCGGTGGGCCCTCTGCGCGCACCCCTCTTGCCGGCTTCGACACCTTCCCACGCAGCAGGGCCACCTAGAGGCGTGGGGGAGCGTGCCCGCCGCCACTCTCCGAGCGCTGTGTGCGCACAGGCGGGCGCGTCCGTGCGGCGCGGGCGATGCTCCGCTATCGGAAGGCCGTCGAAATTGGCCCGAGCATAGGAGTGCAGCGGAATGCTTCGAAACATGGACCGGACGTTGCGTGGGGATTGGCTTCGATGTCTCGCGCCGCTCCGCGCGCCGGCGCTCGCTGCGCTCGTCGTCGGCCTGGCCTGGAATGCGCAGGCGGGGCCCGCGATGTTCACGGCGAGCTTGAGCCAGCACGCCTTCGGCAACGACTACACGGCGGGTGGCTTCTATCCCTACAGCACCTACGTCCTCACTGCGCTTCCGATCGGTCGCGCCTGCGGTGCGAGCGCGCCCTACACCACCGGCGGCGCCGCGGATCCCGCCTACTGCACAGCGGGCGTGCGCGCGGCCGGCGCGCCGGCGACCGGCAGCGGAAGCCTCTCACTCGCGGCGACGGTGGGCGCGCCCGTGCCGTTCCAGCTGCCGCAGTCGGCGCTGGGCATCAGCGCGACGGGATCGGTCCGACCGCGCACCACCTTCACCGCGACCTACGTGTTCAAGGGCACCTCCGCCGCGTTCGTGAACGGGCCGGGCAGCTTCTTCGCCGGGGGCGGGCCGGGGGCGGTCAACTTTCGCTACCCCTACGGGGCTTTCAAGGGATGGGTGGTGATCAGCCCCGGGCCGCAGCGCTTCGGCGGGGCGATGGGCCTGATCGGCAAGCTCGGCATGTCCGGCGTCTACACGCGTTCAGGACAGTCTGGCCAGTGGTCTCCGACACAGAGCTGGAACATGGCCGCGGTGCTCGGGCAGAACGCGAGCTACCAGAAGCAGGTGAAGTTCGAGAACGCGGCGCTCGCAGCGAGCGAGATGCGCATGATGAAGGCGACCGGCTTTGCCTGGACCACGGGCGAGATCCTGGTTACGGCGCGCGTGGGCGGCTTCACGACGACCATGCAGCGCACGGGCTACGACGACCGCACGGCCATGGGTCTCGGCAACATCCAGCTCGTGACGCCGGTGCTCACCCACTGGGTCGGTGCGAGCCCGGGCGATCACACCGCCCAGATCGGTGTGCTCAAGCTGCACTTCGTGCCCGAGCCCGGCGCTGGCCTGCTGCTCGCGGCCGGCGCGGTCGCGCTGCAGCTGCTGCACCGCGCGGTGCGGCGCGGGGGCTGCGCCTAGCGCGGCGTCGGGGGCGTTCCGAGCGCCGCGGCGCGCCGTGGCTCAGGCGTGTGGCTTGTCGCCCGCCTCACGGCGCTTCGTGCCGCGCACGGCGTCGAGGGTGGTGTCGGCCGCCCAGCTCTGCATGGCGTGCTTGAGCTGGCTCCAGGCGCCGTGCAGCGGGCACGGATTCGCCTCCCCGCACGCGCCCCAGCCGAACGCGCAGCGGCTCTCGTCCCCGTCGGTGTCGAGGTCGAGGGCGATCAGGATGTCCTGGAAGCGGATCTGCTCCGGAGGCCGGGCCAGCACGAAGCCGCCGCCCTGACCCTTCTGGGAGGTGAGCAGTCCCGCGAGCACGAGCCGCCGCAGGATCTTCGACAGATAGTGCAGGGGGATCTGCGTGGCCTCGGACATGTCGCGGGCGCGCACGGGCTGCTCTGGGGTCTGGATCGCCATCCACGCCATGGCGCGCAGCGCGTATTCGGCGGTCTGGGAAAGCAGCATGGCACTCCGAGCGAATCTCGATTCCCCGTGGGGCGATCCGTTCTCCGGAACGGCCGGGCTGTGGTTTCCGGATCGGAAGCCTCTTGATGCCCGATCGCGATTGTAGTACAAAATCGAGTAATCGATATATAGATCTATTTATCTCCGGATGTGAATCCCGCGGGTGCGGACAGCCTGAAGGCTGGATCGGGGGAGGACGGCGCCAGGCGTGCGGCGGGAAGGGCGCTCCAGGCGACCCGACCGGACGGCACAAGCCAACCACACCTCGTTGCGAGCCGGTGCAGGTGAGAGCCTCGGGAGTCCCGAGCTGGGCCTTCAAGCGAGAACGCGGAAAGGAATGCGTCGTGAAGGGGATCGTTTGCTCGGCAATCGCAACAAGTTGTGGTGAAGCGGAGGGGGTGCCGCGGGCGGGCGTCCGCGCCGCGAGCCGGCTCCGGCTGCGCGCGCCGCACATCGTCGGCGCGCTGGCCTGCGCGCTCGCGTGGCTGCTGCCGGCGGGAACGCTGCGCGCGGCGGAGGGAGACGGCCTGCACGCGACCCCCTCGGTCTACTGGCAGGACGGCGATCACCGCCTCGACCTCGGCGTCGAGTTTCGCTGGCGCCCGGAGTGGTGGGACGCGACCCAGGGCAGCACGGATGGGATCCAGGGCCTGCGCACGCGCGTGCACGCCCAGTATGACTTCCGCAAGCTGGTGACGGCCTTCGCGGAGTTCCAGGACGCGCGCGTGCTGCACATGGGCGCCGACGCGAGTGGCGCCGCCCAGCTCTATCAGCGCTTCTCCGAGAGCCCCACCGACAGCGCCACGTCTGGACAGGACATCCGCCAGGGCTGGCTCGAGGTGCGGCCGCTCCAGGGTCTCGCCATCCGCGGCGGGCGCATGGATGTCAATCTGGGCACGCAGACGCCAGCCGCGGAGGCCAACTGGAGATACCTGCAGCTGTGGCGCGCCGCGCTGCGCCTGGTGGGCACGGTGGTCTGGACCAACGGCGAGCGCTCCAACGACGGCGGCTCGCTCGCCTACGAGACGGACGCCTACCACCTCTTCGTGTTCGGCGCGAACCCCACCACCGGCGTCTTCGACATCCACAAGGCCTACGAGCACCAGAGCAACCTGGTCCACGGCGGCGTGCAGCTCACCGCCAAGCGCGGCACCTGGCTTCCCAACACTGAAGTGCGTACATTCTTCCTCGGCTATCGGGATGGCCGCCCCGCGCGTGAGGCCGGCTCCAACGACGGCCAGAACGTCGTCACGACGGGAGCCATGGACATCGACATCTACACCTTCGGCTTCTCGTCGATCGGTGTCTACCCGTTGGGCGCCGGCCTGGCGGATCTCTTCGTGTGGGGCGCGGGACAGCTCGGCGAGTTCAACGGCCGCGACCACGCCGCCGGCGCCGGAATCTTCGAGGCGGGCTATAGGCTTCCCGAGCTGCCCGCCAAGCCGTGGCTGCGCCTGGGCATCAACGTGGCCTCAGGCGGGGACACGAGCGGGGATCACACCACCTTCCACAACCTGCTGCCCACCAACCACCCGTACTATGGCTTCGCCGACCAGCTGGCCTTCCAGAATCTCATGGATTTGTTCGGCCAGCTGAAGCTGCAGCCGCACGAGAAGGTGGGGCTCAACCTGATGCTGCACCACTTCCGCCTGCTCAACGCGAAGGACGCGCAGTACTTCGGCAGCGGCGCGTTCTCGAAGCAGGGCACCAAGGCCGGCGCGTTCGGCTATGGCGGCGTACCGGCCAGCACGCACGGCTTCAACCATGACGTGGGCACCGAGCTCGACGTCGTGATCGACTGGAAGCTGCACCCGCACGCCGCGCTGCAGGGCGGCTACGCCTATCTGTGGGGCGGTGACGTCTTCAAGGCGAAGACCCGGACGACCACGAGCGATCGCGACGTGCAGTTCGGCTACCTGCAGCTCTCGCTCAGCTACTGAGCAGCGGCACGCGTCTTCGCACCAGGGGGGTCGAGAGAAGCCGGCGCCTCACCGGCGGCCTGAGCCGCCGGTGAGGTCGCCTGCATCAACGCGCCGCGTGCTCCGCCCACCACGCGTCGAGCGCGGGCAGGAAGTAGCGCAGGCGCACCTTCTTGAACTCGCGCTCGCTGAAGAGCACCGCGTAGTCGCCGATGCCGGTCTCGCACGCGAGTCGCGCGGCCAGCTCGTGGCAGCTCTGGCGGTCGGGCCCGTGCGTCATGCTGTAGAGCGTGTAGGGAAATCCTTCGATCGGATTGCGCGCGTAGCAGTGGCTCACCTCGGGGGCTCGCGCGAGCTGCAGGCCCACCCTCGGGATGTCAGCCTCGGGAACGCGCCACACCACCATGCCGTTCTCGCGCACGCCGAGCTTGCGGTGGCGCAGCGTGCCCACGTAGCGGCGGATCGCCCCGCCGAGGTGACGCTGTGCGAAGGCGAGCAAGGCGTCCGCGGATACGCCGGCGTCCTCCGCGAGTGACTCGAAGGGGCGCGCGAGCATGGGAAGCGGTGTCTGCAGCGCGCGCAGCTGCCGCACGGCGTTCTCCGAGAGTGCGAGGGGCTCCACCGCCGCGGTCGGCGCGAGCGCCGACTGGTTGCGCAGCGTCTCCGGGTCGAAGTTCACGCCGATCTTGAAGACGTGGCTGCGGCGCAGCGCGTGGAAGCTGCGCACGCCGGTCTCGCGCGCGAGCAGCTCGAGCGTGGCGTCGAGGCCCATCTCGTGGGGCACCGCCAGCGTGAACCAGAGGTTGTAGGCGTGGTCGCGCAGGTAGTTGTGGGTGACCGTCGGGTGGCCGTTGACCACCGCGACCACCGCGTCGAGGCGCGACGCCGGCACGCTGCCCGCCACCAGCGCGCTGTCGTAGCCGAGCGCGCCGCCCTCGAGCACCGCCGAGATCTCGCGCAGCACGCCGCTCTCGCACCAGGTGCGCAGCTGCTCGAGCACCTCGTCTTCGCCGAGCCCGAGCTCTGCGCCGAGCCGCGCAAAGGGCCTCTCTGCGAACGGCACGTTCGTCTGGATGGCACGCATCAGCGCGTTGTGCGCGCTCTCCGCTGCCCGCTCGACCGCGGCCCGCGCCCGCGTCACAGGCCGATCCGGAAGGCCCGCCACACGCCGAAGATGCCGGAGGGCGAGGCGAGCGTCTGCTCGTCTTCGATGCGGTGCGTGCTCGCGTTGACGAGAAAGAGCCGGTCGGCGCCGTTGGCGCTGATCAGCACGTGGGAGCCGCGCGGCGTGAAGTCCATGTGGTAGATGCGCTTGCCCACCTCGAAGCTGTGCGTCACCTCGAGGCGCTCGGTGTCGACGATCTGCACGAAGGCGTCGTCCTCCTCGCCCGAGAAGCTCACCCACACCTCGCGCTCGGTCGGCGAGCGCACGGCGTAGACCGGGTGGCCGCGCAGCGGAATCGAGCGGGCGAAGCGCCAGCTGCTCCGGTCCAGCACGGCGAGACGATCCTCGCCCACCAGCGGCACGAAGATCCACGGCCCCGCCACCGCCCAGGACGCCATGTGCGGCAGCTTGACGGGCACGTCGCGGTCGAAGGCGCGCTCGGGGTCGCGCAGCGACACCTCGCGCACGCCCGCTTCGGGCCGGGCGAGGTCGAGCACGGAGACGCGCTCCGAGCCGATGTGCCCGACCACGTAGTAGCGGCCGTCGGGCGTGATCATGGCGTCGTAGGGCGCGTCCTGCGGCGTGGGGATGCGGTGCTCGATGGGGAAGTCGGGCCGGGACGCGTCGATCACCCAGATCTCGGCGCCCTCGATCAGCACGCAGACGAAACGGTTGCCGGGCGCATCGACGATGCCCGTGACGCGCGAGGTGAGCTGCTGGCCGTCGCGGCTGAAGCGCGCCGGCTGTCGCTTCAAGAGCTCGAGACTGCGCGCGTCGACGAACGTCACGCCGCCGGGCACGTACTCGGCCGTGGCGATCACTCGGCCGTCCTGGCTGATGGCGTTGTCGATCGAATTCTCGGAGCTCATCACCACGCCCGCGCGCTCGAGACGCTCGAGATCGATGCGGCTCAGCTGCCCGCTGCGCGTGGCCAGGTAGCCGTAGCGCAGATCCGGCGAGAAGATCATCGTCGCGTGGCGCAGATCGCCGAGATCCGTGATGCGCTTGGGCAGCAGCTTGCGCTCGAGGTAATCGTAGACGGCGAGACTCCCCGAGGCGCGCTGCACCACGAAGACCCGCGATCCCAGGCCCTGCGCCTGTGCCGCAGCGGCGCACAGCAGAAGCAATGCCAGGCTCGCGCATGCGAGCGCGGCGGCGCGTCGCATCAGGCCACCTCGCTCGCGACGCGCTCGCCCGGTGCGGTGCCCACGCCGATCTCAGCGTCCTCCATCACGCAGGCCGGATCCGACGCCCAGGCGTCCCGGTGATGGGCGAGGGCGCGCTCGCGGTGCGAGCCGCGACACAGCACCCGCTCCGCGCACTCCGCGCAGCGCCCCTGGATGAAGTCGAGCCGGCGGCGCAGCTGCTCGCGCAGCGGGTGCTCGAGGATGGCGGCGAACTTCTGCTGGCGCAGATCTCCCAGCACCGCAGAGCGCCAGAACTGGTCGGGGTGCACGCGACCGCGCGAATCGATGTTCAGGATCTTCTCGCCCGCCGAATTCCCGCCCCGCGCGAGCAGCAGGGCGCGGACGCGCGCGGCGGCGCCCGCTCCGTAGCGGCGCTCGATCCAGCGCAGCAGGAATACGCCATCGGAGTCGTTCGAGCCCGTCACGATGCGCAGCTCGCTCTGCGCCTTGCGCAAACTCTCCGCGATCTCGAAGACGCGCTCGAGAATCGCGCGCACGGCGGCGCGGGCCAGGTCGTCGTCGGCTACGTGGAAGCCGCGTCCCGAGTAGAGCAGGTGGGAGAGGTAGAAGCGATCCGCCGCGAGGTCCCCGGCCAGAGCGATCATGGCCTCGATCTGGTCCGCGTTGCGGCGGGTGAGCGTCGTGCGCAGCCCCGTACGCATGCCGGCGGCCTTGGCGCAGCGCAGTCCGCGCACGGCTGCCGCGTGGCCGCCGTCGAGACCGCGGTAGTCGTCGTTGAAGGACGGAATCCCGTCGATGCTGATGCCCACGTAGGCGACACCGGACGCCGCCAGGCGCTCGGCGCGGCGCTCGTCGATGCACACGCCGTTGCTGGAGAGCTGCGGCGAGATGCCCAGCGCCGATGCTAGGGCGAGCAATTCGAACAGGTCGGGCCGCAGCAGCGGCTCTCCGCCGCTGAAGATGACCACGCGCACGCCGCACGCCGCCAGCTGCTCGAGCAGGTCGCATGCCTCCGCGGTCGTGAGGTCGGTGGGGGAGGGCGAGGAGACCGCCGCCGCGTAGCAGTGCGGGCAGGTCATGTTGCAGTGCATGCACACGTTCCAGATCACCACGGGCGCCGCAGCGGAGGAGCCGGCGAAGCGCGCAGGGGCGCGGGAGCGCACGTCGCTGTCGCTCGTGTGCTCACTGGCAATCTCGAGGAAGTCACTGACGGGAATCATTTCGGCCTCTCCGCCGCGCGCAGCATAGCCCAGCCTCCCGCTGGGATTGTCCGCCCCGCTCGGCGCGGATGGCGCCGCGCCGCTTGACCGGGGGCATGCGATGCCTCAGAGTCGGCCCCTTCGGGAGGCCGGACTTGATCGCGCGCACATCGCTCGGGCTCGTCCTCGTCGCCAGCGCCGCGGCGCTCGGCGCCGAGTTGGCGCCCGCAGCGGCGCCCGAGCTGACGCGCACGCTGTATCTGCAGCACTGCGCCGCCTGTCACGGCGCGCGGCGCTACGGTGGCACTGCGCCGCCGCTCGGTCCGGACGCGCTGGCGCGCAAGAGCGATGAGACATTGCTCGCGACGATCCGGGACGGGCTGCCGAACACGCAGATGCCCGCGTTTGGCGCCAGCGTCACGCCGGAGCAGGCGCGCGCTCTGGTGCGGCTGCTGCGCGAGCCCCTGCCGGAGATGCGCTGGACGCTGCACGACATTGCCGCGAGTCGCGTGGCGGAACGCGGCGAGCCGCACCCGTTGCCCGCCGGCGTCCGGCGCGAGAATCTGACGCTCGTGGTGGAGCGGGGCCGCAGCAGCGTTTCCGTCCTCGACGGAGACACGCTGCGCGAGCTGGATCGGTTCCCGGCGCGGAATCTCCACGGCGGCATCAAGTTCGACCGCCACTGGAGCAGCGCCTTCGCGGTGACGCGCGACGGCACCGCCCTCGCGTACGACCTCGTGCGCGGCGTGTTGCGCGCGACGGCCGTGGTCGGCGTGAACACGCGCAACGTGGCCATCTCTCCGGACGGCGACTTCGTCGCCGTGGCCAATCAGCTCCCCGCTGGACTGGTGCTCCTCGACGGCGAGCTGCGGCCGCTCGCGGCGTTCGCCTTCGAAGGGCAGCCGAGCGGCGTGTACGCCCTGCCGGGCGGGGATCGCTTCGCGCTGGCCATGCGGGACGTTCCGGTGCTGCATCTCGTGCGGATTCCCTCGCTCGATCTGGAAACCGTCTCGCTCCCCGAGCCCTTCGAAGATTTCATCTTCGTGCCGGGGACACAGCGGATTGTGGCGAGCTCACGCGCGGGCGAGCGCCTCTTGCTCTACGACTTCGGCAAGCGCGAGGTGCTCGCGTCGCTCGAGACGCAGGGGCTCCCGCATCTCTTCTCGGCGTGCTTCTTCCGGCGGGGCGGCGTGCTCCACGCGGCCTTCAACCACATCGGCGTGCCCCGCCTCTCGATCGTCGCCGTCGAGGCCTTCGAGATTCGCCAGGAGATCGCGCTGCGCGGATCGGGATATTTCGCGAGAACGCACCCGGCAACGCCGTACATCTGGGTCGACACCAACACCGAGACCGTGCAGTTGGTGGACAAGCGGAGTCTCGCGCTCGCGGAGCACTCGCTGACGCCCGCACCGGGAAAGAAGGCGATGCACGTGGAGTTCACGGCGGAGGGCGACAAGGCCTTCGTGAGCGTCTGGCACCCGGAAGGCGCCGTGGTGGTCTACGATTCCAGCAGTCTCGAAGAGCTGGCGCGACTTCCCTATGCGATGCCGGTCGGCAAGTACAATGCCGCGAGCAAGACGCGCCTGCTCGAGTGAGGCGCTTTCAGCGCGCGGAGGTCGCAGCCATGAGAGATGTATTCCGAAGACACGGGTCTCGACGAAACGCAGTGCGGCGCTGGACGCCGGGGGCGGCGCTCGTCGCCAGCCTCGCGATGGCGCATGTGTCGCCCGCGTTCGCGCGACCGGACGTCCCCGACGAGATTGCGTCCAAGCCGAACCCCGCGGTTCTGGACGGAGACGAAGTTCGTTACTACGAGCGGCAGTATCGGGGCAAGTGCGCGCGCTGTCACGGCGCCGACGGATCCGGCGGCGGCGAAGAGGCGGCCGCGCAGGCGGTGCCGCCCGCGAACTTCACGGACGCCGCCTTCATGGCGAGTCGCAGCGACGGGCAGTTCTTCTACCAGATCCTGATGGGGGGCGGCACGCGCTGTGCGATGCCGGCCTTCGGGCCGGAATCCGATTCCGGCTGGAGCGAAGAGAAGATCTGGCACATGGTCGCGTTCGTGCGCCGCTTTGCCGCGACGCCGGCGCATTAGCGCGCCATCGACGGCGCGGCGCGCTACTTCTTGGCCTCGCGCTTCACCGCCACGAAGGTACTGGCCGGCGTCGAGACATTCGTCGCCTGCGGCGTGTGACACATCACGCAGTTGTAGCGCGTGCCGGGAACATCCTTTGTGGCGCGGTAGCTCCGAATCACCCAGGCCATCGGATTTCCCTTCTCGCCCGGGCCCATCACCGCGCGCTGGAAGTGGCTCTTCGGAAGCGGCGCATCGTCCGCGCTCGTCGCGTTGTCCGGGTGGTGGCAGTTCAGGCATTCGTTGTCGTTGGCCGTGATCGGCAGCATGTCGGCCACCGAGTGTGGAATCTGAGGCGGAGCATCCGGAAAGGCGCGCTCGAGCCGGGTGGACTCTCCGGCGTCGGTCTCCGGATACAGCGGGATGGCCTGATTCGACAGCTCGGCGAGGTCCGCGTCGCGGAAGTACACGTCGAGACCGTCGTCTACCTCTCCGGCCTGGCTCTGCAGCGCGGATCCCAGCGCCAGCACGATCGAGAGCGCGAGGATTCCGTGCCACCGGTTGGGCTGCAATGAGCGGTGCATGCTGATCTCCTTCTTGGACTGGATTCGCTGCGCCTCGGTGTCGGCGCGGCGCGCATCGCGACTTGGTTGTGACGTGCGCTCGTGAATCGGGTCTTGCGCTGTCTCCAGCCAGCTCACGGCTCCTCGATTCCCGTCAGATCGTTCATGTCCCGAAGCACAGCGTCGAGGTGGCTCGCCCAGCTGGGGTGATCGGGCCCCCGCTGCGGCGCCGTGAAGTCCACGGTTCGGCGCGTCCCGCGCGCCGCGTCGGGACGAGCCTCTTCCTCGGCTCGTGGTCGGGCGAGCGCAGTGGGCAGCACGCGGATGGCCGCTTCGTCGAGAATGCACGCGTGCTCGCAGCGGCCGCAGCCGGTGCAGTGATCCGCGTC
>Ga0224500_10000273_pt1 | contig 37341 bp, 25 predicted proteins | sample SF_Oct11_sed_USG_FD_168126 | JGI IMG/M metagenome (GOLD analysis project Ga0224500, IMG submission 168126) | Sediment microbial communities from San Francisco Bay, California, United States - SF_Oct11_sed_USGS_4_1 | ecosystem: Environmental > Aquatic > Marine > Sediment | place: USA: California... | reverse complement strand
TCGCGCAAAGAATGATCTCCCTGAAGGGCCTCGTAGGCTTTTTGAGAAAATACTTCCGTCACCATCAGACAAAGCAATAGAAAGAGTAACGCTTTCATAGACAGCCATTTAAATTAATTACATAAAACTTTAAAAGTATACGCAAATCAACAAACGATTATACATCAAATGTTTCAATGCCCTAATAATTCGATTAAAGCCTTTCAGGGGCGATTAAAGGTAAATTGGGTTAATGCTTAATCTTGGAGAGGATATCAGTTTATTGGACTGATATAACCCGTCCAAAAAGCTCCCTCAGAAAGTGGTATTCTTTTGATGTGAACACCGTTTTGCACAGTCTGCCGTATCAGGGGCATAGGTCTTCAGCTCCAACTCACTGTATTTGGACTGCTTAAATCGAAAACCACGCATTTGCGCGATACTATAAAGCAGTGGAAAAAAAAGAAGTAATACAGCAACAACAACGGATCGCATAATATATAAAATAACGCACCAATGTAGTCAAAAAAAGAAATGCGGCGCTAACGAAATTGGTGGCAACTCCTCAAAAGGGTATCCCCTACTCCTCCATCTTAAACCAACGAATAGCATTCTGTCGATAAATCTTGTCGATAACTTCTTTGGGAAGGTTTAGTCCCTGAAATTCACCGTCTAATTCAACCGCTGTCATCATTTTATCAGAAACAAAATATTTCCAATCCTGAAGCCATGTATTATGCAGATTACGTCTTGCATCCTCCGGATTGGAGTCTCCTGAAATACCTGAGTCCGTTGCGTAAATAATCCGATCCTGATATTTGATTAAGAAAGCGGCCACTTTCTCGCGATTTGCCTGAGACTGAAACTGAAGGTGTGGTATTCGGGCTGCCATGTCAACTGCCATGTTCGGAAATTTGTCCAGCCGCTTGGCCAGTTCATCAACATCCCATTCCAGGCTACCCAGGTGTGCCCCAACAAAACGCATCGCCGGGTGCCGCTCAACGAATCGATCCCGGGCATTGATCTGATCTTCATAGGATGGACTCTCGGGATGCAGGAACATGTGGTATTGTGGATGATTCTTAAAATATTCGCGATCATTTTTCACTGTCATCATATCCAATGGAAGCCAACAGTTTTTTGGTTCCCCCAAATGCCCCAGTACAGTTTTATCCTCACCAATAATGTAATCGATTATGGGATCAAACTTTGGATCATCAATCATAATGAATTGGTCCGCGGAGTCTTTGTAGACCATCCCAATATTCTTCCAGATCTTAATACCAAGTGCTCCTGCCGAAAACGATGCTTTCAGCTGCGCAATAATTTCCGATGCAAACTCAGCAGAATCCCAATGCTCCAGGGTAAATGTCGTTACATAACTTATTCTATCCGGGAACTGCTCCACCTGGTGCAGGGCAAATTTCTCCTGTTCTGCCAGCGGCGGATTGGACGGAGCATCAACGCCTACAGTGAGCAACCTGAAATTATCTGCTTTGGCTTGCTCTGCAAGGGCAGTGCTCATTGCATTGAGATGCATATGGGTATCAATTTTCTTGACTTTGTCAAAATCGTCGATTCCATAATGATCGTTTTCACAGGCACCGGCCAATACCATGGCAGGAGCAACACAATAAAACCAAAATTTACTTTTCATATGGCATATCCCTTATTTCGGTAAGACCTTGTCCAGGGCAGATGTCAAGTTAGATTTTAGTTATTACCCGGCAAACTAATTCTCTGAATTTTGTATGTATGCGGGTCTAATCATGGATTGTTCCTATATTTCTATAACAATCTTTGAACCCGATCGCTTGCAAATACAAACACCAATATTATATGACAATCCAAAACAACTCGCATCGTCTTCTTTCACTTGATTTCATGCGTGGCCTTATCATGATATTGCTGGTGCTTGAAAGCACACAGCTCTATGAGCACCTTTTTGAAGCAACAGAAGATCAGGGTATTCAGTTTATTATCCTTCAGTTCTTTCACCATCCCTGGAATGGCCTGCGCTTTTGGGATTTGATTCAGCCTGGATTCATGTTTATGGCAGGCACTGCGATGGCTTATTCATTGCACCGTCAGCAACAACAAGGCGTACCGTGGAAGAAATCCTTCATCAAAACATTAAAACGGTCAGGATGGCTATTCTTCTGGGGCGTCCTCGATTATGCCGTCCGGCCAGGTGGGCTTTCTTTTGAATTATGGGACGTTCTCACCCAGCTCTCATTCACAACCCTCGTGGCTTTCTTGATTTTCAGATGGTCGATGACGACACAAATAGTTTTTAGCCTGGGGTTGCTGTTATTAACGGAAATACTGTATCGCTTCACAAATATTCCGGGATTTAATCAGGCGTTTGTTGATCAGCACAATTTTGGAAATTACATGGATTTGCTGTTAATGAACAAAATCAATGCGGGAGGATGGGTAGCCATAAATTGCATCCCGACAGCCGCACACACCATTTGGGGTGTTTTGGCTGGGAAGTTATTGTTATCGGAAAAAGGTGGGGACGAAAAGGTAAAACGACTGATGGTAGCGGGCTTAGTGGGGCTGCTTATTGGTTACAGCATGAATTTCCTGGTCACGCCAATTATTAAAAGAATAGCGACAAGTTCCTTTGTTCTGGCTTCCGGTGGATGGTGTTTACTGGCATTGGGGTTATTCTACTGGTGGATAGATGTAAAGAACCATAAAAAGTATTTGCAGTTTTTCACGATTATTGGGATGAACTCCCTTTTCATTTACATCTTCATCGAAATCATTGCCAGTCGTTGGTTTAACGAATACATCGGTGCGATATCAAATGGATTGATGGGTATCATAAACGTACCTTTGGTGCCCATGGGCATTATTACTTCACTGATACTTTTTGCATTGGAGTGGAATTTATGCAGGTTCCTCTACAAAAAAGGGATCTTCTTCAAGATCTGAGCATCATAAAATATACATCGTCAATGCGGGAATGCCCGAAGTGGATGAGTGTTCAGAAGTATTACCGATCCAAAATCCTTTTAGCGTTTTCTGTATAAATCTTTTTCAGCACTGTGTCTTTAAGGCCAAAGCCATATAGGGGCCAATGATAACCAAAGAGATCAATTTCATAAAAATGTTCATCATTTGATTCAAGAATGCGGAAGGTTGTTTGGTACATATGTGGGCTATAGCCCATATCCGTACCGTATAGGAGCCTGTCCTGATACTTTTCGCAAAATGAATTCATGAATCTTGGAATTGGCGCCGTTTCTCCATAACGAGCCCCAAACTCTGCATACAGGTTTGAATATGTTCTAAAGAGTCTGCCCAGTATTTCAAGATCATATTCGCAGTTTGCCAGATGGCATGCAATAAATGTAGTCTTCGGGTTTTCGCGAACGGCATTTTCAAGTGTATGGATAAGCGCTGCGTGATTCAATATTCCCTTTTTTGTTAAATCCACTTTCCACTCATATGCGTTCATTAATCCATCATTCGTTGAATCCATAGGCAAGTACATCCAGTAGGGTTCTGCCACATGAATGTTTACGGGCATTTTTAACTCCGCACACTTTTCATATAATGGTTTCATCCGCTTATCGTCTACATGCAGACCATCGTTAGACATAGGTTCAGAGAACGATTCGCCCATGCCTTTATCGCCAAGTTCACCTACCCCCTTTGCACCAGCCCGATGACATCGCACCAACTCGGCGACTGCCTTTTTACTCCACCCCGGCTCGTTGCTCCCTGTATAATCAAACCCACACCATACTTCAAAGCGATCTCCTTGCGTGGAATACAGGGCATATAAACTATCAAATTTAGGTCCTGTTGCCTGGGTTAGTATTATCGTTTTTGCAATCCCCGCATCATCCATATTCTTAACCCATTGTGCCAGTTCTTCCTCCGTGGCTGCATATGGATGCGAATGAACGTCAATGACAGGATATTTTGCTTTCTCAATTTTCGATATTGGAATTTGATAAATAGACTTTGGTCGATAGTCCTTTAGCTTGAGTGTATTTGGATCTTGTGCATTACACCCTATACCAAGCATCATGAGCACGATCATCCAACCGAAAACGACATTCTTCTTAATGTTACCAACCACGTTTCTATTGTTCATATTTATTTATTTGTTTACTATCACCGTGATTCTTCATGTCCAAATTTCTTGAACCAGTATATGGAAATATATAAATCTTTTTCTCCAGTTCCTTTAGCAAACCAATTTGGTTTTCCAACAAATCAGATTTTGTACATGGTAATTAGCCATAATTTAAGCATAATCTGGGTGCAACAATGGGGAATGGCTTCGCACCACGGCAAAATGGCATAGACGCAACCAATCTTTGCCATACTTTTGAATAAAAGTAAAATGACCATCAAATACTCAAACCATGAAAATAGGACTGCTCTCAGATACGCATGGCTATCTCGATCCGAAGGTCTTTACTTACTTTAAAGACTGCGACGAAATATGGCATGCAGGTGACATCGGCGCTATGACCCTGCTACAAGAGCTTGAACATTTCAAACCTCTACGTGGTGTTTACGGAAATATTGATGATAAGGATATTCGCACGCGACTTCCGCTGGATTTGCGATTCTATTGTGAGGGGCTGGATGTCTGGATTACACACATTGGGGGAACACCACCAAATTATAATCCGCGTGTTAAGAAGATACTAAAAGAAAGTGCGCCGGATATCTTTGTATGCGGCCATTCACACATACTGGGTATAAAGCGCGATGTCATTTACAACAACATGCTCTTCATCAATCCGGGCGCGGCAGGTAATCAGGGATTTCATAAAGTAAAAACGCTTGTCCGCTTTGAAGTTCATGGGGAAAAAATTGAGCACATGGAGGTGGTGGAACTTGGCAAAAGAGGTGCATTAAATCCTTAGAATCGGTAGCGAACAGAAAGTCCAGGGCCTTTAATCGAGAGAGCAGTCTCGCGCTCCAGGTAACGATTGTATTTCTTTGCACCCTTTGTCCACAAGATAATCCCCGGTATTGTCATGCCAGTACCGCCCATTATCATCAATACACCCAACGCGGCTTGTGGATCACCTTCATTATAGGTACCTGTAGAAGTTTGATACGTGTTATAAAATGTCTTATCGGCATTATTGTATACAATGATACCACCAATCAACATTGCACCACCAATAACAGTAAGCGTTCTGCCAACGTTTCGCATGCGAAAACCGGGCGGATAAGATATTTTATACGCTACCCGATCAAGTGAATTTACAATGACAGGGCTTTGATTCTCACGCGAAGCGTCAATGCCACCTGCATCTGCAAGAATTTGGGCTTCCGATGAGACCACCATGCACAACATCGCAAAGGCTGCGATGAATAATTTCATACAGCTGCTCAGTTAAATTAAACGTATTGATTCAGCATGACCGGCATAACCAGCATGAGTATGTCTTCATTTGCATCCTTTTCAGCAGGTAGAATTACACCTGCTTTATTGGGGGCAGACATCATCAGCTTGATCTTGTCAGAATCCATATTGTTGAGCATTTCGATCAAAAATTTGGCATTGAAGCCGATCTCAATGTCTTCGCCATCATGCTCGCATGAAAGTCTCTCGTTTGCTTCGTTGGAGAAATCCAAATCCTCAGCGGAAATCTGAAGCTCGCTTCCCGTGATTTTCAGACGAACTTGATGCGTTGTCTTATTCGCGTAAATCGATATGCGTCTCAATGCGCCAAGCAGATCGTTCCGTTCGATAGACATTTTAATATTATTAACGGAAGGTATAACATTGTCATAGTCGGGAAACCGCTCATCAATTAAGCGACAAATCATTTTAATATTACCGAACTTAAAGTACGCATTCGACAAGTTGAAGTTCAAGCTCACATCGGTATTTTCGGCCGGCAAAGTGGCTTTCAATAAATTCAGCGCTTTGCGCGGAATAATGATGGAACTACCGTTTTCAGATTTCACGTCAGTTCTTCGATAGCGCACCAACCGGTGGCCATCTGTAGCTACAAAAGTGGTATTCTTGTCACCCAGGTTCACATATACCCCGGTCATTGCAGGCCGAAGTTCATCATTGCTGGTCGCAAATATGGTATTGTTAATTGCGCGGGCCAGAACTTCTGTCGAGATTTCTGCGGTAAAATCATTCGCAACAGACGGAACCTTGGGAAAATCAGTGGCATTCTCGCCAGAAAGCTTATATCTCCCATTATCCGAAATGATTTCAATGCTGTACGTAGACTCATCTATTGAAAAAGTCACCGGTTGTTCCGGAAGGTTTTTGAGGGTATCCAACAATATTCGGGCAGGTACGGCAATACTTCCTTTTTCCTTCGATTCAACCTGAAGGTCCGTTATCATGGATGTCTGAAGATCAGAGGCCGTAACGGTGAGACTTCCTTTTTCCAATTCAAACAGGAAATTCTCCAGGATTGGCACTACGGGATTTGTGGTGATAACACCATTAATATTAGAGAGTTGCTTAAGCAGGTAAGCAGAGTTGACAATAAACTTCATTCGTGAAATGGTGGTTGGTTTTAAAGCGGGGTAAAGTTAGAAAGAAAACCGAATAATAAAACCTGGATTTAGCGCCTAAAAAGGTGCGCTCAAATTTCTATTTTTCAAAAAAAGTGCGTGTTCTGACCAGCTTCGCAACCCGGCCTTGCTGAAATATTGCCCACTGCGAACCATTAATCAGCCCCATAAATCGGCTGCTGTTGTCGATTGGCGGATAAAGTTGCAGGCTGTATTCTTTCTGCGCGATGTCCTTTACTAATATTGTGACGTACGGACCCACCTTAGCGAGACTATCGAGCAGCTCGTTCGGCTCCAAATAATCCTCAACCGTTAGCAGTGAAACGTCATCAAGAAAATCGTTCAGCTTCGTGGTATCCACCTGGGTCAAGCCCTGTACGCTAAAATAGTTGTTGTCCATTGCAACAGCGAAGTCGTCGGATGGCTTGCGGGGAAAGCTTACTTCAAGGCTTTGAAAGTTTCGCCAGTTAAAACCAAACACAAATTTATCGCGCCAGCCGGTTTCGGCAAGCTCAAATATTCCAGATACATATACACGATACCCTGGAATCGTCACAATATATATCTCTCCCCCATCGCTATCCAGAAAAAATGCCTGGTTCTTTGATTCATTTCCTCCCGCAATGAAGGTCTTTTGCACCTCGTCTGATGAAAACATTGAAACCTTGACGCCATTTCGCCGTAGCGAAGCCGCCACCGAGTCCTGCATCGACGCAGCCAAAGGCCTTTTGGGTTCCGTTTGCTGCAGTGTGGCAAACAAGACGTCAATCATGGCGGGGTCAGCAGGGTATTGATCGTTTACGCGCCAGCGGGATCCGTTATATTTTAATACTACACTGCCTTTATTCGACTCCAGCGAAATTTCGTTTATACTGTTGAGGTCAAAATCCTTAAAGATCATTTTATTAACCGAAAAGTGTTCCTCACTCCTGCCTAACCAATAAGCAGTAAAGGTTGCGCTCAAAAGTGCAAGGAACAGGATAAATAGCCGCTTATTCTTTTTTTCCAGCATATCAGAATCGAGCATATTTCCGTTTACGCCAATAGGCTCTGCCAACCCCGTAGAGAACTAACAATACAAGCGGTACGATCAGGTTTATCATTTGCCACTTCATCCTTTCATTGATAACTTTCTCCTTATCCAGGGGACGAATCTTAACCTGCCTATTTCTTGCTTGTATCAACCCATTTTCGTCCAGGAGATGGGCCAGTGCATTCATCAGGAAATCTCTGTTTGCGAAGGTATAATTTGTGGCCGGATCAAAGCCCAGCGGCCGGGGCTGCCCACTCCGCATATTTATATCATTGCGTACGATGTCTCCGTCAGCAACAACAATGATTTTTGTTGGCACACTCTCCTCCCGGAATAGCTGTTCTGAAGCACCTTCCGGTAAAAACCTGTTCTTAAACAGCGAAGTAAATTTTCCTTCCAATAAATATCCAACGGGAAGGAAACGTTTGGAAAAAGTATCGTCTGGCATCTTCTTGCGAAGATCGTTAACACTTACTTTCACCGGGGCAGTCAGGGTTCGCGTGTATTGCGATGTCATCACAAGTGGGGTCTTCCGGACACCAGTAGCCTTAACGGTATCTACGCTGCTCACAAACCTCGTAATAACAGCATCCAGGTTTCTTGTAATGGGGTGATCTGCATAATGATTCAACAACGGATAAAAGGGCCAGTCCATTAACTTTACCTGAGGCTTTCCCCCTATCTGACCCGTAATAACAGGGTAAAATCCTGCGCTCCGATCCTGAATTAAATCCATGTTGATCCGAACACCGTATCTGAAAAGCTGATCGTCGAGATTGATATTATACGGCAATGCGAAATAGTCATCTCTGGAAGCGCTATCCATGCTCACTTCCATTTTATCAATCAGGAACATCACTTTTCCACCCTGCATGATATATTGATCCAATATATATTTATCCAATGTAGAGAATGGTAAACTTGGTTTTGCAACAATCAAGGCATCATACATCCTGAGTGCAGTACCCTCATTCAATGCCAATTTATAAGCATCGTAAACTTCCCGCAAATCATTATTGAAACTTGCAATATGCAACGAGTCTAACTCTCCATGGCCCGTTACAAAACCAATGCGCCTACGATCTGTGTTAACAAGTTTGTTTATCGCGCTTGCCAACTCATACTCAATACCTTCGATGGATTGATTGATTTCCTCTGCCGGTGTTCCTGCCTTATTTCCCTTTAGCAGCATCACACCTACTTCCATTCCCTCATATGAAATTGTAACGCCGGGGAAAACAAGTTGCTCTGTACGTTCCCCGCTCTTGGTATCAATTACATTCGTTGGCTGAATTCCTTTTGCGGCAAGATCTGTCATAAATTCGGATCTCGCCTTCCCACTCAATGCAACTGTAGGGTTTGTAAGTTTGTATTTTACTTTATCCCTTGAATAAATTCGAAATTCTTCCAACGTCTCTTCAATTCCCTTTTGAAGTCTCCGGAATTCTGCATTTAAATCACCGTCCAGAAAAATTTCAACATAGACATTGTCATCAAGATTTTTGAGTATTTCCCGGGTTTGGTCTTTAATGGTGTACCTCTTTTCCTCTGTAAGATCAATGCGGTAGAAATATGATGATACCAGCATATTGACCAGGGTGATTAGCAGCAGACCATTCAAAAATGTTAATATGTCGCCCAGTTTTTTGCTCTTCCAGTTTACCATTGTCTGCTGCCAAGGATTAGTTTGGTAATGGATAGCATAAGAAAAATTACGCTGAAAAAGTAAATCACATCACGTGTATCAATAAGTCCCCTGCTGATGGATTCATAATGAAATAGCATACCAAGTTGCTTTAAGAGCAGTCCGTCAGCCGACCAAAAAGGCATCCCTGAAATTGACTCAAATCCCGAAAATAAAAGAAAGCACAGAAATGCAGCAACGACGAAGGCTACAATCTGGTTGGGGGTGATGCACGACGCGAAAATTCCCACGGCACAAAAACTTCCAGCAAGCATGGAAAGTCCAATATAAGACCCTATGATTCCCGGTGTATCTAAATTACCTGTTGGATTGCCTAACGAATAAATTGAATAGTAATACACCAGCGTTGGAATCAATGCAAATAGCACCAGGAGGAGACTGGCCAGAAATTTTCCCATAATGATATCCCAATCGCTCAGCGGTTTTGTAAACAGCAATTCCATTGTCCCTGATTTCTTCTCCTCGGCAAAACTCCGCATCGTAATGGCTGGCACCAAAAAGATAAATACATATGGACCTAATGAAAATAGCGTATCCATATCTGCATAGCCGTATTCCATTACGGAAGTATCCGGAAATACCCACATCAACAAACCCATTCCCAGCAAAAAGACACCAATCACTACATAGGCAATGAGTGAATTAAGAAAACTGCTGAATTCTTTGGAAAGTACGTGTAGCATACCGATTGGAACCGTTCGCAAAATAGATTAAATTTCTTGCCCTGAGACCGCCGTTGAAGTGGTCAATTCTCGGAAAATATTTTCCAATGAATTTTCTTCCTGTTTCAGTCCGATCAGGGACAGTTTATTATCCGCCGCAAAGCGAAAGAGCTCAGGGCGCAAATCAGCACCATCAATTGCCAGGACCTTAAATTTGAATCCTTCTACAAGATACACATCAGATACGCCGGGCAATAGCTTTAATTGGTCAATCGTAACACTCCCCTCAAACTCCACAACAATGGCAAGGGTGCTTGACTGCTGCCGTAAAAGACTATCCAGGTTATCGTCAGCAACAATCTCACCATTGTTGATTACCACAACGCGCTTGCACAGCGCCTGTACTTCCTGCATAATATGTGTTGAGAAAATAACCGTCTTGCTATGACTCACTGCTTTGATCAGTTTCCGGATTTCGACCAATTGATTTGGATCAAGTCCCGAAGTAGGTTCGTCAAGAATAAGCACAGCAGGATCATGGATAAGGGCCTGCGCCAGCCCTACCCGCTGACGATAGCCCTTCGAAAGCGCTTCAATCTGCTTGTTTTGTTCAAGACCGAGTCCACAAAGTTCTACTATCTCTCCAACGCGTTTCCTGAGCCGCTGTCCACTCAAGCCATACAGCCCGCCAATAAAAGATAGGTATTCATGTACATACAAGTCGAGATAGAGTGGATTATGCTCTGGCAGGTAGCCAGTAATCTGCTTGACCTTCATGGGCTGTTCCACCACATCAAAACCGCAAACAGCTACCTGACCCGCTGTTGGCGGCAAATAACAGGTAGCAATCTTCATGGTAGTTGATTTGCCCGCACCATTTGGCCCCAAAAAACCTACAATTTCACCTTCATTAACCTTAAATGAGATATCGCTTAAGGCTTTCTGCTGGCCATATATTTTTGTAAGGTTCCTTATTTCAAGCGACATATTGGTCTGGATGTTGTGCAGATCAAAGTTCAAGTTTATAGCTTTGTAGCTTCAAACGCGAAAATTTGCGGTCTAAAGTTTGAACAAAATAGCCAGCGCGTGTTACTAACGAATAGACAGGCCTATTAATTGTCAGTAAAATAACAAGCAGTAATTCGAACCTGAAATTAAAAATTATGCGTATTTCCGTCTTTGTATTCAGTTTATTGATTTCCACCGGCTGCTTTGCCCAGCAGGGGTACAATATCAAATTTCGAATTACAGGCCTGAAAGATACTACGATATACCTGGGTAACTATTACGGGGAAAGTACTTATCTGAAAGATACTGCCAGGGTGAACAGCAATGGTGAATTTGTTTTCAATGGCAGTAAATCACTTGCGTACCAGGGCGTTTATTTTCTAGTACTGGACAAAACCAAAATATTCGAAATGGTCGTTGGTGCAAACCAGCAATTCAGCATGTCTACCTCCACGGCAGATTACGTAAGAAACATGCAGGTAACTGGTGATATAGACAACAAACTCTTTTTTGAAAACATGATTTTCAACATGGAGCGCCATCAGGAAGCCCAACCCCTGCTCACAATAATTCAGGACAGCACGTTGGTAGAGGAAAATAAGAAGACCGCGCGTGAAGCTTTCGCTAAAATTAATGACAAGGTAATAGCATACCAATCTGAAATTATTGCCAGCTATCCGTCTACTATTACCGCAAAGCTTCTTAAAGCCAGTCAGGTAATTCAAATTCCCGAACCCCCAAGAAAATCAGATGGTACCATCGACTCGACTTTTCAACTCCGTTGGTATCGAAATCACTTCTTTGATAATTTCAACCTGTCAGATCCTGCACTCATTTGCATGCCCAGGCCCATGTACAGTGAAAAGATAACAGAATACCTGGATAAGCTATATTCCCCTCACCCTGATTCAATCACCAAAGCAGTTGATATAATCATCGCAAAGGCAAAAGAGAATCAGGAAACCTATAAGTACGCTACCTGGATTTGCCTGCTGAAATATCAGCAGCCGGAAATTATGGGGCTGGATGAAGTCTACGTAAACATTTATGACAAGTACTTTGCCACCGGCGAAATGAATTTTTGGGTGAATGATAAATTGTTGAAAAACCTGAAGGATCATGCCGACCGTCTTCGTAAAAGCCTGGTTGGCAAACAGGCACCTAACCTAATTATGCAGGACGCCAACTTTAAACCGCGTTCTATGTATGATATCAAAAACAAGTACACAGTGCTTTTTATTTTCGATCCTGATTGTAGCCACTGCAAAGTGGAAACACCTAAGCTTGTTGCGCTCTACAACAAGAAAAAATATGACCTCGAAGTGTACGCTGTGAGCGCAGACACCTCTATGGCGAAAATGCGCGATTACATTAAAGACATGAACATGAAGTGGATCACGGTGAACGGTCCCAGAACTTATGTCGGTCCCTACCAGGACCTTTATGATGCCATGACAACGCCGTCCCTTTACGTCCTGGACGAGAAGAAAAAGATCATTGCCAAGAAAGTGCCGGCAGAAAAGCTGGACGAGTTCTTAACACAGTACGAGAAATACCAACAAATAAAAGCGCAAGCTAGACCTCCCTCCAAGTTATAATCGCACACCCGGGTTTAAAATCGTACACTCCACAATACCTGCACCAAGGGGAAAGGGCTATTACAGTATCCAAAGGGCCTGTTGTAACATTTTATCAATTTTTTCAGTCTTATATGCAACTATTCTCCCGATAGCGAGTATCTAATGGAGAGAAGCACAGAACTTAACATCTTTAATTATGGACTTTCTTGATAAAATTCTCGGCAAAAAGAAAAAACCATCGCTCAAAGCGAAGTGTCCGATTACCAAAGAACCAATTGATGAAGGTTTTGGATTCATGCTGACCACCTCGCAAGTGATAGCTTCAAAGCAATATTGGGATATGGTCATGACGGAGCCTGAAACGATGTCGTATACGGTAATGCATTTTAAAAAAGAGCCAAGTGGAACGCAGATGCGAAGCTTGATCTTTGAAAAATACAGTAGTATTGAGAAACCATGGATGATTTCTGATTCATGCATCAATTTATTTGATTCAATTGACAAAAAATCAGCCCGGGAAAATGCTAAAAAATGGTGGGCCAACGAAGGTAATTTTGACCCTGAAAATTCAGGTAAGGCACTGGATGCTTTAGACCCGCAGACCTACAAAAGCTGGAAGGAGTATGCCGTTTTGGAGGCAGGTAGATCCAGAGTTGTATTACATTAGATTTTTATTGCATTTAGGTGAGGTTACAAAAGGCTGCTTTTTACAGGCGGCCTTTTGGTTTTTATATTCACACCCCCTTATTAATTAGCTGGCAGTCTACTGTCTTCTCAATCCAGTATCCGGCGCAAAAAGGCCCACATTATATCCAGATGTTTCCCGGAGTAGAAAATTTCACCACCATGAAAACCACCGTGAACGACATCAAAAGACACATCCAGATTCAACTCACTGTACTTTCCTTCAAGCTCATGAGCCTGATTTATAGGCATCTGGGGATCCTGATCGCCGTGAATAAGCAGCAGTGGAGGATCGTTTAGGTCAACATGAGTAACGGGACTGGCTAATTCCGCAAGTTCGACAGCGTTTTCCGGAAGTGTGCCCAGAAACAATTCAAGGGCAGGCTTGCGAACACTTAATCCATGCGGCGTGGATTGATTAAGTATTGTTAAAAGGTTCGAAGCACCATAGAAATCAACAATACCCTGGACGCTAGAAGACTGATCTATATGGTCACCAATGTCACCTTCCAACTTTGCATTGCCATTTGTTACGCCAACCAGGGCCGCCAGGTGGCCGCCTGACGAGGCCCCTCCAATCACAATCCGATCGCCCTGGCAACCATATTCCTGCGCCTTCGCACGAAGAAAGCGGATGGCCGCTTTTATATCATGAACTGCCGCGGGGAAAGGTGCCTCTGTGGATTGGCGAAAATCCAGGCTCGCTACAGCAAAACCGTTTCCTATAAATGCTGGCGGGACGCTCTCTTTGGTCCCGGACCTCCAGGCGCCACCGTGTACCCACACCAGAAGTGGTGGTATAGAAGGACTAGCCGGTATGAAAATATCCATCACCAGATTTTTGCCGCCTACCCTCGCATAAACAATATCTTTGTATTCCCGGGCTACTTGTGACTGGCCCAAAGAAGGGATGGATGTACCCATTGCGACAAGCACTATTACCCACCTGATCGTATTCAAATTACTTGATATCTTTTTCCTTAGATCTTTATTCATGCATTTATCTTTGCCGCTTCAAAGTCATGATTACTTCACGCCAGCACAATCGGAAAAAACCCCGCTTTGGTTGTCCTGACGCAGACGCTGAAGGCCTTAGGTCCAATATGAGATGACACATTCTCTATTGGCCCCGAATTCAATTATTCCTATCGATGGTAAATTGAACAAGATCTATGAGCGACCGTTTGTAGACTGAATCGGAAAAGTCCTTCAAAATAAGCAAAGCATCCTGATGAAACTTGTTCATGACCTCATTGGCATACCCAATACCTCCTGACTTCTTTACAAATTCTATTACCTCTTTAACCTTTTTTGGCTTTCCGCTTTCATTTTTCACTATCCTAATGATCCTTTTCTTCTCAAGCCAGCCAGCACTGGACAGCGCGTAAATGAGCGGCAGCGTCATTTTCTTCTCTTTAATGTCAATTCCTAAAGGCTTGCCAATTTCCTGCTCACCATAATCAAACAAGTCGTCTTTGATCTGAAAAGCCATTCCAATCTTTTCACCAAACTGCTGCATTTTCTTGATTATGTCTTCGCCAGCCCCTGACGAGCAGGCACCAACCGAACAGCAAGATGCAATCAGTGATGCAGTTTTCTTGCGGATGATTTCATAATAAACGTCCTCAGTGATATCAAGCTTTCGGGACTTTTCAATCTGTAATAATTCCCCTTCACTCATTTCGCGGACTGCATTGGTAACAATGCTCAACAAGTCAAAATCCTTGTTTTCCACGGAAAGCATCAATCCACGCGAGAGGAGAAAATCCCCGACCAATACCGCTATCTTATTTTTCCAAAGCGCATTAACGGAAAAGAATCCTCTGCGATAGTTTGCTTCGTCAACAACATCATCGTGGACCAGGGTGGCTGTATGAAGCAATTCAATGAGCGAGGCACCCCTGAAAGTCGATTCATTTATTTTACCACATAATCCGGCGCTGAGAAAAACAAACATGGGGCGCATCTGCTTGCCCTTGCGTTTCACGATATACCCCATGATTTTATCGAGCAATAAAACCCTGGTTTGCATAGATGCCCTGAATTTCTGCTCAAATTCTGCCATCTCGGTAGCAATGGGGGCTTTAATATCTTCCAGGAATAAGGGCATACGGGGCAATAATACGCATTGATTTCTAAACTGTTGAAAAGTTTGCCTGATTTAGTGTACCAAGTTGTGGGCGAACGAAATTAGGCAATCGTTCTTCCAAAACTTGACTTGAAATAGGGCCAATGAAGCATATGGCTCCTTGCAGAATGAAGAGCCATTTCACATCACATATTTATTTTTTAGCAAATTGACTATCTTTTGAAGCAATTGCCAAGCCGCACCGGACTATTATGAGCAAACGAAGAACACCCCCTTACATCACTCCCATCGAGCCCAATGTCATACTCGAACTCATCTCGTACAACAGGGAAAAATACAATAAGGTCGTAAGCCTTAATCCGGATGAACTAATTGCACAACTGCAACCGGACCATGTAAACTGGATCAACCTTGATGGCCTTACCAATCAGGATATTATTGACAAGGTCCAGGCACACTTTAATCTCCATGCGTTGTTGGTGGAAGACGTCCTGGCGGATCAGCGGCCCAAAGCAGAAGAGTATGACAACTATCTTTTCTTTACCCTCAAGATGCTTTACCGTATTGATGGTATGCAAATAGACTACGAGCAAATAAGTTTCGTACTGGGTAGGAACTTTCTGATCTCTTTTCAGGAAAAGGAAGGCGATTTGTTCGATGGTTTTCGGGACAGGATATCGCTTGACCTGGGAAAGGTTCGAAAGAAGCAAGGGGATTATCTGCTGTATCGGCTCATCGATATAATCGTTGACAACTATTACAATGTCCTTGACAGAATCGGAGATCTTATAGAGGAGATGGAGGAGGATGTTTATGAAAATCCATCGAACAAGATTTTTAATAACATTCAACTATTAAAAAAGGAACTAATATATCTCCGCAAAGCATTGTACCCGTTGCGCGAAGCACTAAGCAAACTTGTCAAGGGCGAGTCTGAATTTATTTCGGATGAAAATCTCCGGTATTACGCCGATATATATGACCATGTTGCTCACCTCATCGACTCATTGGATACGTATAAAGATCTTACCTCCAGCCTGCTGGATATTCATATCAATGCGATGAATACCAAGCTCAACGAAGTGATAAAAGTCCTGACCATCATTTCTACGATCTTCATTCCTTTAACATTTATCGTTGGTGTTTACGGTATGAACTTTCGCCACATGCCGGAACTGGATTGGCATTTCGGCTACTATGCTGTTTGGGGGGTGATTTTTTCGATCTTCATGTTAATGCTGATATTCTTTAAGAAAAAGAAATGGTTTTAGGCATCCCAAGAAGCAAGTAATAGTTCATTTTCTATCATGCCGCACTTATTTCATCTTCCAACCTGGCTTCAACCAGTTCCGGTAAGGTTTTATTCAACTTAAGTATCTTAAACTTATAATTAAACAAGCTGAACGAATCTCCTTCCTTCATGGAGGGTTTGTGATAGGTTAGCATTCCGGATAATGTTTCATATTCTTCTGACGCAGGAAAAGGTACTCTAACGAATTTGTTAATGTCATGAATTGACGATTGGGCAACGATTTGATATAGTTGCTTATCCAGTACGGTAACTATTTGTTGCTCATGATCATGCTCATCCTGTATCTCTCCCACAAGTTCCTCCAGGATATCTTCCAGCGTAACAATACCTATCGTGCCGCCAAATTCACTGACGACTATAGCCATCTGTGTTTTTCTGCGCTGAAATTCCCGCAACAACACATCGATGGGTTTTGATTCCGGAATAAAGTGAGCTTGCCGCATGATATCTTTTAGACCTTTACCGGTCTTTTGAACATAGGCAGCGATGATATCTTTTGCATGCACGATTCCAATGATTTCATCGAGTGAGTTTTCAAAAACGGGATAGCGTGAGTAGCCTTCCTTAAGCACTGCATCCATGGTCTCAGGAATTGATAAGTCAGCACGCAGGCCAGTGATCTTCACACGCGGTACCATAACTTGTCGGACAATTCGATCATCAAAATCGAATACGTTTTGGATGAGTTCGCGCTCGTTTGGCTCGATGGCCCCACCCTCTTCACTTTCAGCAATAATTAATTTCAATTCATCCTCAGAATGTATTTCCTGTTCGCTAATGGGTTTTACACCAAAAAGTCTCAGGATTACATTCGCAAATCCGTTCAGGAGCCATATGAAAGGCCTGAACACATGATAAAAAATCCGTAAAGGGATTGAAATTTTAAGCGCCGTAGAAGTTGGGTATCGGATGGCCAACGACTTTGGAGCCAATTCTCCAAAAACAATGTGCAATACGGTCAGCACGGCGAATGCTACCGGCAAAGCGATGCTGTGCGCTATTGTTTCACTGATCGGCAGCCCGAGACTGTGCACAACCATCAAAATGATGTTCGACATCACATCTTCGCCAACCCACCCCAGACCCAAACTTGCTAACGTAATGCCCAGTTGCGTTGCTGCCAGGTATCCGTCCAGATTGTTGATAATTTTTTGCGCTGCCGTTTTGGAGAAATTTCCCTTTTCCAGCGCAATTTGAGAAGACCTCACCTTGACAATCGCAAACTCCGCAGCTACAAAGAAACCATTAAGTAGAACCAGGAGTAATGTTATGATAACGTCGACCGTCATAAAAGATATGAAACACAAAAGTAATAAGAAATCCGAGGCCTGCCCGGCATTATTTAATCAGACTGTTTTCTGCGTCATGAAAACATTGATATCTTTCGTGGAAATACCAACCTGAATCTATGATTTTAGCACTCTTCTTGCTTTTAGTGGGGTTTGCAGTACTTATCAAAGGGGCCGATTTTCTTGTCAGCGGAGCGTCATCCTTTGCCAAGAAGTTTAACATTTCCAATTTGGCGATTGGATTAACGGTGGTAGCTATTGGTACATCAACACCTGAATTGGTCGTTAGCACATACGCTGCATTGGAGGGAAAAAACGACGTTTCTTTTGGCAATATCATAGGCAGTAATAACCTCAATCTTTTACTCATTCTGGGCGTCTCAGGCTTGATTTTCCCGCTTGTGGTGCAGCGCAAAACGGTAAAGTACGAGGTGCCCCTTTCGCTGATGGCTGCGCTGGTCCTTTATGTGCTTGTGAATGACCGCATTGTCTGGAACAATGCGGTGAATATTTTGTCGCGGCGGGATGCGTTAATCCTCCTGTTTTTCTTTGCCCTTTTTATGCTGTACATATATCGCTCAATGCAGACTGTAAGCGACTACGACGAAACACCCATTAAGATTTATGCCACCCCAATCGCGACCGGGATGATTCTCCTTGGATTAGCAATGCTTATTGGAGGGGGGACCTTAGTGGTAGATAATGCCGTATCCATTGCAGAACACTATGGCTTGTCCCAAAGGCTCATCGGCCTCACCATCATTGCCACGGGGACATCGCTTCCTGAACTGGCAACATGCTCTGTCGCCGCCTACCGGAAAAACACGGATCTCGTCCTCGGAAATGTAATTGGCTCCAACCTGTTTAACATATTATTTATTCTCGCCGTTGCTGGTGTGATAAGGCCTATACAATACAATGATGTGATGAATTTTGATATTGAAGTGCTGGGTGCCTCTACGATATTGTTAATGATCTTCATGTTCACGATAAACCGGCATAAACTCGATCGATGGGAGGCATTCCTGCTGCTCGCATGCTATATTGCGTATGCAACTATATTGATAATAAGGGACAGCATATCCTAAAAACAAAGAACCTCCGTGTGTTAAGCGGAGGTCCCCTTCAATATTGCCGAATCATAATTTACTTTCAAGGGCAGTAATTCTTTCCTGTGCTTCTGTTTTGCCCAGTGACAACGCTTTCTTGTAAAGCTCAACCGCCTCACGAAGGGTTTCCTTCTTCTTGCGCGGCGCAAGTTTTGTGCGCGCTGCGGCTTCCTCAACGGCCTGGCCACGCGCATAGTAGGCATCGGCTTCGCTCATTTTACTTTGAATCATAATTTCCTGGACACGGGCTTCAATGAGGGCGAGCTCCTGGGTTTTGGTTTCAATTTCGATTGATTTGTCAGTGAGTTCAGCCTCCTGCATACCTACCGTGGTAATCAGGTTTTGATTTTCATTCCGATACCTATCCACCTGCTCCTGCAGTGCTGCAATTTCCTGTGTCTTTGTTTCAAGATCTGCCTTTAGTTTTTTGATCGTTTTTGAAAACGCATTTGCATTCGCCTTGGAAGTCTTCAATGTCTTTTCAAGATCATCAATTTTAGTCTGGGTTTCTTTAACGTAAGCGTTAATATCCTGCATGCGTGATTTGTAGTCACTGTACGTAGTTCCTTCCACCATATTAACCCTGAGGAGCTGGCGGCTGGCATCAATAGAATCCATCATGGCGCCAACTTCCGTTAACGTTTGCGCCATAGCCTGGCTCGTTTCGAGTTCCACGCGCAAGGAATCAACCTGCGACTGCAGCATTTCTTTCTCTTTTGTACCGCAACCTGCGATAATGGCCGCCATAGGTATTACAAATACAAGTTTTCTTAACATAGGAAGTGGATTTAGGGGTTATCAAACAAAAATACAGTTGATTTTGATGTTAATGGGTTCGCAATGCCAAATTTTTTTCATTCTCCGCTAAGTTGCTGATAGTAAAGCTGATTTGAACATTCTCAACATTAACCTATTTTCTTTTTGCGATTATGCAAAGGGAATTAACTTTACCCGCGAATAGAAAGATCGCCACACTCACTTCATGCCCAAATTAATTTCCACGCGAACGCGTATTGCTGACCTGGGCAAGCCCCGTATTATCATTATCGGTGGGGGTTTTGGGGGTCTCGAGGTCGCTAAGCGCCTGCGGAATGCCAAAGTGCAAACCGTTTTGTTTGATAAATACAACCATCATTGTTTTCAGCCACTGCTCTACCAGGTTGCCACTTCCGGCCTTGAATCCGGTTCCATTGTATTTCCCTTTCGCAAACGGTTCAATGATAATGACAACTTTTTCTTCCGGTTGGGAGAAGTCACAAAAATTAACCCAAGTGAAAATTACATTGAAACCTCAATTGGTGGAGTGCGGTACGACTACCTCGTTGTCGCAAATGGCGCGACTACAAACTTCTACGGCCTGCAGGATGTTGAGGCCAATGCCCTGCAGATGAAGAGTATTATCGACTCGATTAAGCTCAGGAATATCATCATCAGGAATTTTGAAACTGCTTTACTATCCGATGATTACGAATTGGTAAATAGTCTCATGGACTTCGTCGTGGTAGGCGGGGGGCCAACCGGCGTAGAACTCGCCGGCGCATTGGCCGAATTAAAACTGAACGTTTTCCCAAAGGATTATAAAGAATTGGAACTGGACCAAATGGATATTCACCTCATTGAGGCAGGTCCCCGATTGCTTAATGGTATGTCTGAAAAAGCATCGTCCAAAGCTCTGGAGTACCTGGAAAAAATGAGTGTGAAAGTTCATCTGAATTGTGCTGTCAAATCGTACGATGGCTACACCATTGCCCTTAGCACGGGTGATACATTAATATCACGTACTGTTATCTGGGCCGCAGGTGTGAAAGGGCAACCCATCGCTGGCCTGCGTACTGATTCCCTGGGTCGTGGCGGTAGAATTAAAGTTGACCAGTCTAACCGCGTTAAGGGCTATGAAAATATCTTTGCCATCGGCGATGCAGCCATCATGGAAGGCGATACCAATTTTCCAGGAGGCCATCCGCAGATGGCACCCCCGGCCATGCAGCAAGGTCGGCTCGTCGCGGATAACATACTGAGGATAATCAACAAAAAGCAGATTAAACCTTTTCATTACAAACACAATGGCGCTATGGCCACAGTTGGCAGAAACCGCGCGGTAGTAGACATGAAGTCATTCAAGACACAAGGCTTCTTCGCCTGGTTTATATGGATGTTTGTCCATTTAATTTCTATTATTGGTTTCAAAAATAAATTCTTCGTCTTATTTAGCTGGCTGTGGAGTTACTTTTCATACGATAAGAGTAATAGATTAATCATTGCACGGCCCAAAGACGGTGTTCAATAAATGGCAACAACTGACGACAAAAGTCTAAATAAATTATCCGGCGCCGGGGTACTGATTTCAATGGGAATCATTTACGGCGATATCGGGACATCACCTATTTATACCTTCAGATTTATTGTCGGTCCTCATGCCATCACAGAAGACTTGATATTCGGGGGATTGTCTTGTGTGTTCTGGACGCTGACGCTCATCACCACAATCAAATACGTGTACCTGGCCCTCAACGCAAACAACAGGGGTGAGGGCGGAATATTTGCCCTCTATGCACTGGTCAGAAGATACAAAGCAGGTTGGGTTATTTTTCCCGCCATCATCGGGTGCGCTACGCTGATATCCGACGGATTTATTACGCCTGCTATCAGCGTTACTTCGGCCATTGAAGGATTGCGCGCACTGAATCCATCTATCACAACAAGCACCATCATCTCAATCGTGATCGTGATACTGGTTGCCTTATTTGTTTTTCAACAGTTTGGTAGTGGTGTAGTTGGCAGAACTTTCGGCCCTGTAATGCTGGTCTGGTTCAGCTTCATTGCGATTATAGGACTTACCAAACTGGTACAAAATCTCGAAGTGCTCAAAGCCATTAATCCGGTATACGCGTTTGATCTGCTGGTCAAGTATCCGGGAGGTTTTTGGATATTGGGGGCAGTCTTTTTGTGTACAACAGGAGCTGAAGCTATGTATTCTGATCTTGGCCACTGTGGCAAAGAAAACATCAGGGTAGGCTGGGGATTTGTCAAGGTTGCATTGTTGTTAAGCTATTTTGGTCAGGGTGCCTGGTTATTGCAGCATCAAGGGGAAACGCTTGGCGGCTTAATCCCCTTCTACGAAATCATTCCTGAAAGCTTTCTGATTTTTGGCATTATTCTCGCCACCTTGGCAACAATCATTGCCAGCCAGGCTTTGATTTCAGGAACCTTTACATTGGTGAATGAGGCCATGAAACTCAAATTATGGCCCGCAACACGGGTGCGCTATCCCAGTCAGTTGAAAGGGCAGATCTACATTCCTGCAATAAACTGGATATTGATGCTGGGATGTATTTTGGTGGTATTTATATTTCAGGAGTCAACGCGCATGGAAGGGGCTTACGGACTGGCCATCACATTCGACATGATGATGACGTCGTCGCTACTGGTGTTCTACTTCGCGGTCTCCCGTAAATCAACCATCAGAGCCCTGGGCATGGGTCTACTGTTTTTTTCTATCGAGGGTTCTTTCTTGATTTCCAACCTAAGCAAATTCGTACACGGAGGCTGGTTCAGTTTTACGATAGCCTCTTTGTTCTTCCTGATGATGTTTATCCTACTCAGGGCTAGAAAATTGCGCGATTTGCATACTGAATTTGTTGACTTAAAGCACTACGTCGGGATGATTCAGGATCTTCAGGCCGACACAACGGTACCCAAGGAATCAACAAATCTGGTGTACCTCGCTGTAGCCGACAGCAAACGTTACATCGATTCCAACATCATCTATTCTATTTTTAAGAAACGACCGAAGCGGGCCGACGTGTATTGGTTTCTGCATGTTGACACCGTGGATACACCGTACACCAGCAAGTATTCAGTGGACACCATTATCCCAAAGAAATGCTTTTTTGTACGCATGCGTCTGGGCTTTAAGACCGATCATCGCGTTAATTTGCTCTTCAATAAAATTATCCATGAAATGGCAGATTCGGGCGAGATTGACCTGGTCAGCCCATATCCTTCCCTACACAAATACAGTATGATGGGGGATTTTAAATATGTAATTATCCATTCTTGGGCATCCTCTGATAGTGATGTAACTACCTTTGACAGGGTAATTATTCAGGGGTACCGGATTCTGAAAAACCACAGCCTTTCCACAGAGGAGCTCTACGGCATCGAAGCGGCCAACCTTGAGATAGAAAAGGTTCCTATACAGGTGGGGCCGATGGCAAAAGTCAAGATCAAACGCGAGCGGGAGGATTAGCCTTCGGAAATTTCGGCAGTTAGTACCGCCTTATGCGCAGTACCTGTTCTGCGCCTACTATAATAGGCCCCTTTCCCCATGATTCTATCCCTGACAGTTGTCTACAATTGAGACCAAGGTTACTGTTGGTGCAAACGTGCGGTATCGAAAAAAAAAATATTGACAATGGCACTTAATTGAAATAAAACATTTTTTTACCTTTATGCTTATGTTACAGTTACCTATCAATTCATCAACCAAACCAAGCTTCATGTAAGGAAACTCAGAATACCAAGTCCTCCGATTAGCACCAGGTGGCCAATTGGATATCCGCTTAAGCGGAAAAAACAAACATTATTCATTAAACCAACTACTTATGAAACAACGATACCAAGTATTAGGCTTGTTATTGTTTCTTGCACTCGGAAGTTTTCAGGCTTTTGCGCAAAGAACAATAACGGGTACTATTTCTGACACCGGCGGACTTCCCATGCCGGGAGTCAACGTGATTGTGAAGGGAACGTCTTCCGGTACTACATCAGATGCCAACGGCAGGTACTCCATTGACGTGCCTGCAGACGCGACAACCCTTGTCTTTTCATTTATCGGCTATTCTACCTATGAAGTTGAGATAGGCTCGCGGACTACGATAGATCGTACAATGCAGGAAGATGTGCAACAATTGAGCGAAGTAGTCGTGACAGCGTTGGGCGTTGAGCGCAGTACGCGGGCGCTGCAGTCCTCTGTTACAACTGTTAGCGGCGACAATTTTACACAAGCACGCGAAAACAGCCTTGGAAATGCCCTTGCTGGTAGAGTTGCGGGTGTAAACGTTTCTAAGGTGTCTTCTGGACCCGCAGGTTCGTCTCGCGTAGTAATACGTGGTGCCAAGTCGCTTGGTGGAACGTTGAATCAGCCACTGTACGTTGTGGATGGCGTACCGATGACCAATAACAACTTTGGACAGTCTGGCGTATGGGGTGGTGCTGACCAGGGAGACGGTATGAACAGTATAAACCCTGACGACATCGAAACCATGACGGTACTGAAAGGTGCATCTTCAGCGGCCCTATATGGATCACGCGCAGCCAACGGGGTTATCTTAATCACCACAAAAAAAGGGACAAACAGAAAAGGCATTGGTATTGAATTCAACTCTAATCTTGTGTTTGAATCCGTAAATAACCTTACTGATTTTCAAAAATCTTACGGCTCCGGCGGTATGGTGGGATCAACACTACAAAACAGGGTTGCGACAAAAGCAACGTCTGCTGCAGATATAGACAATGCATGGAATTCAGGATGGTATACCCAAGGCTGGGGTCCAAAATTCGATGGCTCCAGTGTAGTACAATGGGATGGTAAGACAAGAAAGTACGAATACTCAGGTGACAATTGGGACCGGTATTATCAGACCGGGTCTGCTTGGACAAATAGCATTGCCCTGACCGGTGGAAATGAGAAGCAAAACTTCAGATTTTCTGTGGCCGACTTACGGAGCGATGGCGTGATTCCAAACTCAGGATATGACCGACTTAACCTTGCACTTTCTGCCAACTCTAAGTTTGGCGAGAAACTGACACTGGTAACCAGTGTTTTGTATTCAAGTGAAAAGGCCAAGAACAGACCCAACGTATCTGACTCACCTGGAAACGGAATACAATCCATTTACACTTATCCAGGGGATGTTAATGTTAATGACTTAAGAGGTGACCCGAATAAGTTGGGCGCGGTACCAAGTCTTGCAGATCAGGCTGCTTCCGGCATTAGTATTCATGATGGCAAAGCACCTGGTGAAGAATACCAGCTGTCATCCAACCTCTGGGGTCAAAATCCTTGGTGGTCAGCGTATCAATTCCAGAATTCAGATACCCGCGACAGGATTATTGCCACAGGAGCGCTTCGTTACGACATTACAGATTTCTTATATATATCAGGGAAAATTGGTCAGGATTGGTCAACGTCCCGGTACACGCGCCTCACGCCACAAGGAACAGGCTATCAGCGCGGGGGATCCATGTCGGAAGGTGAAAGACGGGTCAGGGAAGTAAACTTGGAATACATGATCGGCTTTGACAAGGCCTTTGGAAAGTTCAATGTCAATGCTTTCTTCGGTGGAAACAGAATGCGTAATTCAAGTGAAACTATTGCCGCCAACGGAAATGGTTTCAATGTTCCGTTTTTCGCGGCCATCAACAATGCGCAGCAGCGTAATTTTGGTTACGGATTCTCTGAATATGGCATCAATTCGATTTTTGCTTCAGCTGAAGTCTCATACAATAATTACCTTTTCTTAACGGCCACCTGGCGGAGAGACTGGTTTTCAGTACTTAATCCTTCGATCAACAATATTGACTATCCTTCTATTGGCGCTGCTTTTGCATTTACCGATGCCCTCAGCGGCCTCCCATCTTGGTTGAGCTTTGGAAAGGTTCGCGCATCGTGGGCACAGGTTGGTAATGCCAATTCCGTGGGTGCATATGCTACGAACCCGACCTTTTCACTTGGAAATCCTCACCTGAGCCGGCCATTGGCAACCTATTCTTCTGCTGGTGGCAACAATGGAACCCTGCCTAATCCGGGCTTGATTCCATACACGTCCACTGAAATTGAGTTCGGCTTGGATGTTCGCTTGTTTCAAAACAGGGTAGGTCTTGATATAGCGTACTATAGCCAAAAAACAACAGACGATATATTGGCGGCCGGTATTTCTCGCGCATCGGGCTTTGGATTTACTTCCGTTAACGTGGGGGAAATTACAAACAAAGGGATTGAGTTCTTGCTGACAGGTACCCCGGTGAAGGGTGACTTGACGTGGAATGTGTCGCTTAACTTTGCGAAGAATAATAACAAAGTGGAATCGCTTATTGAAGGACAGGATCGTTTGTTTGTGGAAGAACCCAGAACCAGGACAGCTGCTGTATACCAGATGGTTGGACAGCCCTTTGGCATGATTTTGGGCTTAAGGCAAATGACTTCTCCGGATGGTCAGCTTGTGTATGATGCTGATGGCGCGCCCTTGACGGACAATACGTACCAGATACTTGGAAACGGTGTCGCCGATTTCACGGGAGGTTTGAACAACGAACTCCTTTTCAAACAGTTTAGCTTGTCTTTCCTGATTGACTTCAAGTCGGGCGGTGATATCTATTCTGGTACCAATGTTCGCATGACACAGTCAGGTTACACACAGCGTACCCTACAGGGACGCGAAGGTGAAGCACCTTTGGTGGTTACAGGCGTGACAGATTCCGATGGTGATGGTAACTATGAACCATTCACCAAAACGCTTACTCCTGGTGAAGCGCAGAATTACTGGAGTCAATTGGGCGACAGAGCCCAGGAGAACTTCATGTATGATGCCTCCTTCATTAAACTCAGGCAGCTAACATTTGGCTATTCATTTCCTAAATCGATGTTGAGTAAGACGCCGATCCAAACGTTGAGCTTGTCATTTGTTGGACGGAACCTGGCCATTCTATTTAAGAATGTTGATAATATTGATCCTGAGGCCGGTTACTCCAGCAGCAACGCGCAAGGCCTTGACTATTTCGGCATGCCAGCAACGCGTAGCTATGGATTTAATCTAAGGGCTACATTCTAACCAAAACAACAATGAATATGAAGTACATAAATAAAGTATTATTATCAACGCTCCTCGTGGCGCTACTTGTTGTAGGCTGCGATACGGATGAGTTGCATAATTTGAATATCAACCCACAGGCTGTAACGCAGATCAACCTTAATTTTCTGTTCACCGCCGCTCAGCTTGGCGCTGCCTCCGGTGGCTCCGCGGGAGATAACCGTTACATTGACTGGCGAACCAACATCGGCATGTGCTCTTATGCCATTCAGCATCTGGCACAAACAGGTGGTGGTATCGCGCCAGGGGATAAGTACACCCATAACCCAGAAACTTCAAACGCACCGTTTGAGTTTTTCTATGGTGATGAGCTGAAAAACCTGGGCGAAGTGCTTAGGCAGACTGGTCCTGGTGGGTATGACGAAGGCAACAAAGTGAACACGCGAAACGCCGCGCGGATCGTGAGGGCATTTCTGTTTCACCGGGCCACTGATTACTATGGAAGTATGCCGTACGCTGATGCTATCAAGGCAGCTGGGGGTGGTGCAGAATTTTTCTTCCCGCACTACGATACGCAAAAGAGTATCTATTTGGATTTGTTGAAAGAACTCGATGAGGCCAGTGCCGCGCTGAGCTCAGGCAATCCCGATGATGGCTTTGCAGCAGCTGACCTATACTATGACGGCGATATAGCGAAGTGGAAGAAGTTCGGATATTCGCTCATGCTGAGGTTGGCCATGCGCATTTCTAATGTGGATGCCGCTACGGCAAACACCTATGTAGCTAAAGCTATTGCGGGTGGCGTATTTGAAAGCAATAATGACAATGTCTGGGTACCAATGGCCATAGGGCCAAGCGAGTGGACCAACCAGAACGGTATCTCCAGAGCGTTTTATCCTGGCGATGGCGGACAGCCCACTTTTCTGAGCAAGACACTTATTGATTTCCTCAAAGGATCTGACCCCGGTACAGTTGCAGACGATGATCCACGCCTTATGATTATCAGTGGCGGGATTGGCCTTTGGACACCAACAGATTGGACGCCGACCAACGTAGATCCACTTGCACAAAAAGGAATGCCCAATGGCAAGGATCAAACGACGCTTGAGATTTTTGAAGGAGGTCCGGTGGTTCAGGACGCAACCTATTCAAAAATAAATGTCAAAATGCTGCAGGATGATGAGCCGTACATGCTGATGAATTATGGCGAGGTAGAACTACTCCTGGCCGAAGCAGCAGAAAGAGGTATCGGTGGCGCGAGCGGTGCAAAGGCACATTACGATGCCGGTGTAAAAGCTTCCATGCAGATGTATACCCCTTATGACGCTTCCCTTACTGTTTCTGATGGCGCTGTCGCGACATACCTGGCGACATACCCTTATGACGTAACGAAGCCTGCATTGGAAATGATCGGTGAGCAGATGTGGGTCAATAAGTTCTTCAACTGGTGGGACGCTTGGTCCGACTGGAGAAGAACAGGATTCCCAGTACTGGTGCCAACAAACTACCCTGGCAATGTAACTGGAGGAACTATTCCCCAAAGACTCCGGTATCATCCTTTGGAGATTTCGGGGAATCCGAATTTCTCTGCAGGGTCTACAAAACCGGACGAGTATACCACCAAGGTTTGGTGGGCTGGTGGTGCTGAATAATGTAATAATACGTCGTGCATAACGACACTTTCGAAAAGCCCTTGAAATATTTCAAGGGCTTTTTTTTAATGCCTACGACGCACATCCTTTATTGTCCTATACATCCCCAATGCTAAAACGTCATATTGAGAGAAATCTTTTAAATCAAAACTTAGAAAGCGGTGTGTCATGCAGCATATGAGCAAACTACCCGACGATATCGCGTTCAGGCCTGGTCACCAGATTAGTATATCGTGAGCACTAGTGAAGAGGGACCCACGACATGATCAATTTGTCAATTCTTTGAAATGTTCTGTGCGACACTTACGCTCCTATTTTCGCTTCTCAAATACCAACACATTCGCATTATTCCTGGCGATAAACAGGCGCTTACCATAGTTAGATTGGATCATCGCCGCGTCCCGCACCTCACCCTCAACATAGAGACCAGATTGCGGTACGTACGTAAATGTTCTTCCTGCATTGCCCCTTAAATACACACCCCTGCTATCATTATGCCGGCCAACCTGGGGTTTCATCGCATAGAAGTTACCACCAAGCCAAATATCCATGTTTCCATCGCCGTCAAAATCATCGGCAAGAATTCCGAAAACAGGCGATAGCTGAGCCGCTGTTGGCAATGCCACCAGTGAATAGGTTGACCCCTCATTCCACAAAATCGCACTCGCCAAATAATTGGCTTCATACGCGGTCGATCGCTTTCTTACCTCCGGTGAAAAAAGTGAATCGTACGTCTTAGGTGCATAATCCTCATATTTCAGTATCGACTTCCGCAAACCTGGCAATTGCGCAACAAGTTCGGTCTTCGTCGCAAAAGGGTAAGCCTGGCTATCCAACGGCGGATACCAGTTAATGATAAACTCGCTTTTTCCGTTATCATCAAAGTCGTTCACGAACATCGTTAATGGTTTGGCTGGTGATGCTTTAAATTTTGTATTCAATCCCCAGTTCCCCAGCACAAAATCAATATCACCGTCATTGTCCAAATCCGCAGCTTGAATCCTGTTCCACCATCCGTTACTTTGTGGAATGGTCACGTCATTTTCGATTATCCCATTATCGTTTTTGAAGATATGTATCGCCATCCAGTCTCCCACCACAACAAGATCCTTATCGCCATCTGCATCAGCATCAGCCCATGTCGCATCCGTAACCATGCCCACATTGCCCAGCGCAGGGGGTGCGACATTCATCCAACGTCCGTTGTCGTCAAGCAGCAGATAACTTTGTGGCGGCAATCCATAGTTACCGGGAACAACCCTGGCACCCAGAAAAACATCAATGTCTCCGTCCTGATCATAATCTTCCGCTTCGAGTGTTGAGAAATTTCCAATCACCTGCGGCATGCTGCCTGGATCTGCCACAAAATTTCCCCGCCCATCATTCTTATAAAATCGCACAACATAATTGATTCGATCAACCTCAGGTTGATTTCCACCTGACCCAACCATAAAGTCAAGATCGCCATCCCCATCGTGATCAAATAGCGCTCCACACGTACTTTCAAATCCTTTGTCGTTGACAAAACCAGGGCTCATCTTAAAACTGAAAGTCCCGTCGGCTTTTTGAATAAACAGTTTGTCCGGATCACCTAATGCTCCGAGTAATATGAAATCCTCCAGCCGGTCACCGTTGACATCGCCTGTCACCAGTCGCGGCCCTTCTGTTGAAAGCATGTGATGCAATAGCACTTCCTGATCGAAGTCGTTATTTCGGTTTTCGAAATGTCTGGCTCCACCTGGAATTACGCGTGCGCTTACCTCTTCAAAATATGGAGCCGGTTTTTTTGGCCTGTGTTCTTCAACCACAGCAGCATCGGCATGGTGCAGCGTGAGCGTTTGGTCTGCTTTAATATTTGTCATTGTCTCCACCTTCTGATCTGGCCAGATCACCCGCAGCGTATCTATCATTTCCACTTTTCCCAGGCCAAATAGAACCAGAGGTTCTACACTGCTTTCAAAACCACGCGTGTTAAAATTTTGTAAAACCTGGATTTCGTCTTTCATCTTGATCGTTACCTGCGCACCAATGCCGAACGGATTTTGAGCGGCGCCCTTAAACCTAACTTTCAAAAAATGGTTTCCCAGGTTCCCGCTGGCTTCGTTTCTGTAAAGAAAGCTGGGCGAGTTTATGTTGTTCACGACCAGATCGAGATCACCATCGTTGTCCAAATCGCCGTAGGCCGACCCATTGCTGAAAGATGGCTGCCCGAGCCCAAGTTCAGTTGCATGATCCGTAAACGTTAGCTTCCCCGAATTTTCAAAGGCATAATTCTTCAAGGGGTGAGCAGGCATGTATGAAATGAAATCCCTGTTATCAATACTATCTTTATCGCCTTTGATCTCATTTCTATTTTCCCGGTCGGCAATAAACTCCCGGAAATCCATTGACATAATATCCCGCAGGATACCGTTGCTTACGAATATGTCTTTCTTACCGTCGTTTTCAAAATCAAAAATAAGCGCCCCCCAGCTCCAGTCCGTTGCCGCAACGCCAGCCAAGAGCGCGATTTCCTGGAAGTTGCCATTACCATCGTTCAGGTGGAGGCAATTTTGAACCATTTGGTAGTGAAAATTCGCCCGGTACTTGGCATCTTCCAAATGATATGGGTCGAACGCCATTGTTGTTTGTAAACGATTGTTGTCGGCAGGTAGCATGTCTGTGGTAAATATTTCCGGCTTTCCGTCTCCATTGATATCAGCAATATCGGCTCCCATACTCGAAACAGAGCAGTAGTTAATACGATTAATCAATTCTTCAGAGAACTTCCCGTTACCTTTATTGATGTAGAGATAATCCCTTTCCCAAAAATCATTACTGACGTAGATATCGGGTAATTGATCATCGTTAATATCCCCTACTGCTACACCCAGCCCAAATCCGATATCACTACTATAGATTCCTGCCACGGTGGTAACATCGTGGAATGTGCCGTCATCATTCCGCATCAATTTATCGCCACCAGCATTCGGCTCTTCTCTGACTTTTTTATACAATTCAATCTTGCCTGGATCCTTAAAACTATTGTTGAGAATATAACAATCAAGATCGCCATCAAGATCATAGTCAAAGAATGCAGCATGGGTAGAGTAACCCTCATTGTTCAGATTAAATGCTTTTGCTTTTTCGGAGAATGTAAGATCACCGTTGTTAATGAACAATTCATTTTGTCGGTCGGCGCCATCGACATCACCGGAATTGCAGACGTAGATATCTAACAATCCATCGCCGTTTACGTCGGCCATTGTTACACCCGTGCTCCACACGCCCGTACCGCCAACACCCGCCTTTTCGGTGATGTCCTCAAAAACAAAATTTCCTTTGTTGAGGTAGAGCTTGTTCTTTTGTTGATTCGAAGTAAAATAAAGGTCCGGAAGAGAATCATTATTGATATCGCCAATCGCCACTCCGGCGCCATTGTAGAAATTTCGGTATGTAAGGATGTTGAAATCTTTTCCATCGACCACAGTGTTTACAAAATCAATTCCAGTTTCCTGGGGGTTGAGCAATGTAAAAAGGTTTGAATTCCCTTTACCTTTCTGGTTTGTCTGATTATTTGTGGTACAATTTTGTAACCAGACAAAAAAAAGCAGTGCGAAAGCATGTTGTAATCTCATTCGAATTTTTGCTGAAATGATGTTTGTATCTTTATTAGGTTTGCGCAAAACAGTCAACCGTCTTCCGTTTCCAGTGCGTTTGGCATTCTATTGACTCACGGCACGTGCCTGTCAGCAGGATCACTGGACTGGGAGAAACAATCCATCGCCACGAGATCCCCTGAAAGCACCCCACGCCGGTTTATTTCTTACGCGTATGGGTGTGTCAATACGCTTGATCCGCATTCCCAAAAATGACAGCAGATCTGAGCGATGATAATATTGGCAATGAACAATATCAAGATAACCATCATCATCCAGGTCTCCAATCCAGGGCGTTGAAAAAATGTTCTTAAATCCCTGCATTTGGTCAATGATCTGCACGGATCTTTTCATGAAATCGATAGCGACGAGTTTGTTTTCGATGGTGATGGGCGCCTTACCAGTGAACCCCAAGGCACAGTCAAATTCGTTAATACTGATAATTGCCTCATCATTGCCGTCACCATTTATGTCATAGACAACAGGTGACGAAAACCCCGTGCAACCCATCGAATCCATGTATGCAATTCGGCCATCTTTACCGTCCATCATCACCTGTAACGTTCCTGTGCTATTGGGCCACTGTCCTTTCCTGACAAAAGTGAAGAAATCCGGAATGTCATCAGCTGTAAAATACCCCACAGCGAAACTATTGCTGCACTCTGTATTTTTTATCGACTGTGACCACAATACTTTTTGATCCTTCCCATCAATAGCAAATACTGAACTGCCATGCGATATAGCCACGATATCCAAAAACCCGTCGTTGGTTATATCCGCGGCTACCGGAGGCGCAATAAATCCATGTCCTTTTTCCGAGGCCAGAACTTTTGCGTTCCTTAGTTCCTGATTCATTAAATCCGAGAGTCTGGCCATATACAAACGACCATCAATTGTCTCCCCACCCGTCCCAAATATGAGGGTATAGTCGGTACTCCCGGGTTGCGCAAAACACAGTGGCGCCATGTACGACTCTTTTCCGTCGGGCATCGTATCGGCAGCTATGATATTGCCGGTTTTAATATCAAATACCATGAGTACACCCGGGAATCGGTTTTCCGTAGCGTACGGATCCGCTTTTGGGTTTCCGCCGTTCAGGGCCAGTAAATCCTGCAGGCCATCATTATTCTGATCTGGTATCAACACGCTGTTGTTAAAATTGAATCGCGCATATTGTAAAATTGAATCTTGCGCATGCGCGGTGTGATCGTACGCCCACAAAACTTCTCCTGTTTTACCGTTTAGTGCTTTAAAATGCGGGGACCTCCCGCCGATTAAGATGTCTGGTATGCCATCGCCGGTAATATCATAGAAAGTGGCGGAACCAAAAACCTGATCAGGCGATTCTTGCTGCCAAAGAAGCTTCCCTGTTTTGCCATCAAATGCTACTATTCCCTGATCACTATGCTGATATTCATTCTTTCCCGCACCCATCACAATGTCCAGGATGCCGTCCCCATTCAAATCGGCCGTGCGGGGCGATGACTGTGAGCCTATCAAGGAGATGTCTTCATTCCAGACTAATTTGCTATTCTTCTTGCCACAACCGGCCAGCAAGATCAACAGACAAATGACTAAGATTCTAGGTGAACCCTTGGTCTGAAATTTAGCCGTAGAACTTCGCATATATCTTGGTGATGGTTTAAAAAATATAAAAAGACAAAATGTAAAACTTATTCTGAGAATCTGTCATTAAAAATAGGCTTTTATGGAACAAAAGTATATTCTGAATGAAGGACCCTAGGTTCGTGATTTCCGGATGCGCGAAGGTAAATAAAAAGCCCCGGACAAACGAAAAAGGGCTTTTCCACACCCGGCTGGGTTGATAAAAAAAAGTCTTGATAGTCTCATTTTAGCCCACTGTGTTTTAACTTGCATATAGATAATCAAAGGATTTTTGGAACGATTTGCATCTTCGTGGTAAGTCTTTCATCAATTCCTTATATGCAGCATGAAAATTACACTTTCCGTTTTATTGACTATTGCAGTATGCCTTATATTTCAAAAAACGAGCGCCCAGCAGCTTTCGTTGTTCGAGTCTTTGTCACCCAGGAAAACCGGCATCACCTTTAAAAACAACCTGGAAGAAAACCCAAAGTCGAACGTATTGACCTACGAATACTTTTATAATGGTGGTGGTGTGGCAGTCGGTGATATTAACAATGACGGCCTGGATGACATCTATTTCACCGGTAATGTAAAGCCCAATGCACTTTATCTTAACGAAGGCGACTTCAAATTTAAGGAAATTGCGACCTCCGCTGGCGTCGACTGCAAAACAGGCTGGAAAACTGGCGTCACGATGGCCGACGTCGATGGCGATGGTTTTTTGGATATCTATGTTTGCTACTCCGGAAAAGGAGACCCTGAACGAAGGAGGAACCAACTTTTTATGAATAATGGGGATCTGACGTTCACCGAAAAGGCCGCTGCTGTTGGATTGGATGATCCGGGGCACACTACACACGCATCCTTCTTTGACTATGACCTTGACGGTGACCTTGATATGTATCTCCTGAATCACAACGTGGTCGTTATACGCGAGTTTGAATATGCCAAGGCCAAACAAACCAGGCATCCTTACGCCGGTGACAAATTATTCAGAAACGATAATGGGCATTTCATTGATGTGAGTGAGGACGCAGGCATTAAAGGCAGCCCGCTTGGATTTGGCCTTGGCATTACAGTCGCCGACATCAACAAAGATGGATGGCCGGACATCTATGTTTCCAACGATTATGTAGAGCCAGATTATATCTACATTAATAACCACGATGGCACATTTACCGATCGGATGACGGAATACGTACAGCACATTTCCTACTTCTCCATGGGAAACGATGTCAATGATATCAACAATGACGGATGGCCAGATATCTTTACGGTCGACATGCTGCCAGAGGACAATAAAAGACAAAAACTGTTGTATGGCCCCGAAAACTACGAGCACTTCGCCTTAATGGTACTGAATGATTTCTATTTTCAAAATATGCGCAATATGCTCCATCTGAATAATGGTAATGGAACCTACAGCGAAATCGGGCAATTCTCAGGTATTTCCAAAACGGATTGGAGTTGGGCACCCTTGATCGCTGACTATGACAATGACGGATGGAAAGATCTTTTTATCACAAACGGTTATTACCGGGATTATACCAACCGGGATTTTCTGAAATACAAAGGTGATTACTACTTTCAAAAGGCAAAAGAAAACGTAAAGCCGGATACATTTCACCTGGTTAACACGATGACTTCTACTCCGGTACACAATTACATGTACAAGAACAACGGTGACTTGACATTTTCAGACAAGAGTGCGGAATGGGGATTTAAAGAAAATAACTTTTCTAACGGTGCTGCCTACGCGGACCTTGACAATGACGGCGATCTTGAAATTATTGTTAATAACCAAAACAAAACGGCTTCCGTCTACCGGAACTATACACGTGAAAGAAATCCTGACAAACATTATCTCCAGTTGACGCTGGCGGGAAAGGGAAAAAATTCAAAAGCAACAGGTGCTAAAGTCAGGGTGTATGCGCAAGGTAAAATACAATACATGGAACATGTGTCTACTCGTGGTTTTCAATCCACCGTTAGCGACCGCGTACACATCGGGCTGGGAACATCGAATCTGGTCGATTCTTTGAAAATCACCTGGCTATCCGGTGAGGAGATTACGCTGCGCAATGTTAAAGCAGACCAACTCCTGAAAATAACGGAAGGGTCTGCGGTGGAACGCCGCGTTTTGCCAGCACCTTCAATCGCAACCATTTTCTCCAGAATGGAGCCCATCATTCCCTATGTGCATGCTGAAGAAGGATACAATGATTTCAAGCGACAACCACTACTAATGTCGATGCTCACAACATGCGGACCCATCATCGCCACAGGGGATGTGAACAATGATGGAAGACTCGATGCTTTTGTAGGTGGTGCACAGGGAAATCCCGGTAAAATATTTATTCAGAATAACCGGGGACAATTTGAAGAATCTGTCGCTGAATCCTTTAATAAACTTTATACCGATGCCGACGCACTTTTCTTTGATGCCGATGGGGACGGCGATCTCGACTTGTATATCGTAAGCGGGGGATATAACGATTACACAGAAACTGATAAGGCTTTGCAGGACAGGCTCTATCTCAACAATGGCACTGGCCAATTTAAACTATCAACTGATGCCTTACCTGAAATGCTGGTCAGCAAGTCTTGTATTGCCGCATCCGACTTTGATCATGATGGCGATCTGGACCTGTTTGTGGGCGGGCGTGTAATACCCGGGAAATATCCAGTCATACCGGAAAGTTTTCTACTCCAAAACAACGGTGGCCGGTTCGAAAATATCGCGTCTTCGAAAGCCATGACATTATCGCACATCGGCATGATCACAGATGCAAAATGGATCGACGTCAATGGAGATGGCTGGGAGGATCTCGTTGTAGTTGGCGAATTCATGGCCATCGAAGTTTTCCTAAATAATCAGGGAAAAAATCTGACGAGCGCCACAAACGCATACTTTGAAGCGCCATTGACCGGCCTATGGAACAGGATGATCGTTCATGATTTTGATCATGATGGCGACGATGATATTATTGTTGGCAACCTGGGATTAAATACGCAACTCCGGGCAAGTCCCACAGAACCCATCACCCTTGTATACAAGGACTTCGATAACAACGGTTCGATCGATCCCATTCTAACCCAATATATGCAGGGTAAACCCTATCCGTTCCCGAGTCGGGATGAATTGTTGGATCAGCTGTACAGCATGCGCAGCAAATACACGGACTATGCATCGTATGCCAACGCCCAACTGAACAATATCTTTTCTGCCAGTGACCTCAAAGACGCCGGCGAACTGCACGCAACTACCCTGGAAACTATCTATTTGGAGAACAAGCAAAACAAATTTATTCCCCACACACTACCTGCTGCCGCACAATTTGCACCAATCTATGCGCTTACGTTGATTGATTACAACAAGGATGGCAATATGGACGTTGTAATTGGGGGCAACCAAAGCTCAATCCGGATCAGAATGGGTGTAATAGATGCTAATTTCGGACAACTCCTTGAAGGCGATGGTAAAGGTAACTTCACCTACATTTCGCAGCAGCAGTCGGGCTTAGCCCTGACAGGAGATGCGAAGGCGATGAACGTAATTCAGGTTAACGGAGACCTGTATCTGCTCATAGGGATTAACAACGTTGGTATAGTGACCTATAAATTAAATTGAAATGAGAGTCGTTTCGCTGATCGCAT
>Ga0224500_10000269_pt1 | contig 37620 bp, 26 predicted proteins | sample SF_Oct11_sed_USG_FD_168126 | JGI IMG/M metagenome (GOLD analysis project Ga0224500, IMG submission 168126) | Sediment microbial communities from San Francisco Bay, California, United States - SF_Oct11_sed_USGS_4_1 | ecosystem: Environmental > Aquatic > Marine > Sediment | place: USA: California... | reverse complement strand
GCTCGGCGTTGCGCAGGACGGCGGCATGCCGCACCCCGCGTGCGACAAGTCTCCCTGCGCGGACGTGTTCGCGGGCACGCGGCGGGCGGAGAAGGTGAGCTGCCTCGGGCTGGTCAACCGCGACACCGGCGCCGCCTACATGTTCGACGCCACACCCGACTTCACCGACCAGCTCAACGCCCTCACCGGCGGCCGCGCGCCCGACGGCATCTTCCTCACCCACGCCCACATCGGCCATTACCCCGGCCTCATGTTCCTGGGCAAGGAGGCGATGGCGGCGGAGGGTGTTCCGGTGTACGGGACGCGGCGCATGTGCGACTTCCTGGCGACCAACGGGCCCTGGAGCCTGCTGGTCGACAGCCACTACATCGCGCTGCACGAGATCACGCCGGGCAGCGCGGTCGATCTGGGCGACGGCCTGCGCGTGACGCCGATGCTGGTCCCGCATCGCGACGAGTTCACCGACACGGTGGGCTTTCTCATCGAGGGGCCGCGGGCCCGGGTGATCTTCATTCCGGATATCGACAAGTGGGAGAAATGGGAGCAGAATCTGCGCGACGTGGCCAACACGGTGGATGTCCTGCTGGTGGATGGCACCTTTGGTTCGCCGGACGAGCTGCCGGGGCGGGACATGGCGCAGATCCCGCACCCCCTGATGACGGAGACGCGCGCGCTGCTGCAGGGAACCAGCGCCGAGCTGTGGTTCATCCATTTGAATCACTCGAACCCTGCGCTCGTGAACGGGGCGCGCGACGTGGTGCGTGAGGGGCAGGTTTTTGAGCTGTGAGTTGGAAGCAACGTGCGCGCGGCACAGCCGCGCGTGTGCGGGAGGTGATTACCCATGAGTGACAAGGAACGGCTGTTCAGGCTCACCGAGTTCGCGGCATGCGCCGGTTGAGCCTCCAAGTTCAGCGCGGCGGGACTGCGCGAGATACTCTCACAACTGCCGATGCCGGTTGACCCCAACGTGCTCGTGGGCCACGCCGGCAGCGACGACGCCGGCGTGTATCGCCTCAGCGACGAGCTGGCGATGGTGCTGACGGTAGACTTCTTTACCCCCATCGTGGACGACGCGTACGACTACGGACGCGTGGCCGCCACCAATTCGCTCTCGGACGTGTACGCCATGGGCGGGCGCCCGGTGGTGGCGCTCAACATCGCGGGCTTCCCGGAGAACAAGCTCCCGGCGGACGTGCTGCGCGAGATCATTCGCGGCGGCGCCGACGTGGCGCGCGCGGCGGGCGTGTCCATCGTGGGCGGTCACACCGTCAACGACCCCGAGGTCAAGTACGGCCTGGCCGTGGTGGGCTTGATCGACCCGCGCCGTATCGTGCGCAACGCCGGCGCGCGAGCGGGGGACCGGCTGGTGCTCAGCAAGCCCATCGGCACCGGCGTACTGGCGACACGGCTCAAGGCGGGCGCGCTCCCGGCCGACGGCGCGAAGCGCCTGATCGAGGTAATGACCACGCTCAACCGCGAGGCGTCCGAGCTCATGCTCGCGCACGACGTGCACGCGTGCACCGACATCACCGGCTACGGATTGCTGGGTCATGCGGCCGAAATGGCGGATGGCAGCGACGTGACCATCACGCTGCGCGCGGCGGGCGTGCCCCTCATCGAGGGTGCGTACGACGCGGCCGCGCAGGGCTATCTGACCGGCGGCGGCAACAACACGAAGAAGTTCCTCGCCGGCGCCGTGCGCCTGGCGCCCTCCATCGACGCGGCCACCACCGCGCTGCTCTTCGACGCGCAGACCTCGGGCGGCCTCCTCATGGCCGTCCCCGCCGAAGAGGCGGATGCGCTGCTGGCAAGGCTCCAGGCCCACCACCCGCAGGCGGCCATCGTCGGCGCGTGCGTGGCGCGCACCGACGTTTCAATAATCGTGGAATAAAAGAGAGACGGCTAGAACACGCCCGCGTGCAGCGTGTTGCTGGTGCGAACCGGGGCCTGCACCATGGCGGTGTGGTTGTCGAGGCCCTCCATGAGCGCTTCGTGCACGCGGCTCAGGTACGAGTCGCGCACCGTGAAGAAGTCGTTGAGCTGCGCCGAGGAAACCGGTTCGCGGGCCGGGAGCTCGAGCTTGCGCGGGTTGACCCACGAGCCGTTGCGGGTGATGCGGTAGCACACGTGCGACGCGGTGGCGTAGCCGGTGGAGCCGACGTAGCCGATCAACTGTCCCTCGGTCACCTTCACCCCGCGCCGGATCCCCTTGCCGAACCCCGACATGTGCAGGTAGTACGACTCGTAGGTGCGGTTGTGGCGGATCTTCACGTAGTTGCCGTTGCCGGAGGTGAACTGTGACGCCACCACCACGCCGTCGCCGGTGGCGTAGATGGGCGTTCCCTTGGGCGCGGCGTAGTCGACGCCGTAGTGCGGCTTGTACACTTTCTGCACCGGGTGGAAGCGGCGTCCGCTGAAGCTGGACGAAATGTGCGTGAAGCGCAGCGGCGCGCGGCGCATCGCCTTCTGCATGGACTGACCCTCGAGCGTGTAGTAGGCCGGCTTGTGCTCGCCGTCCGCAAAGCGGATGGCGTTGTGCTCGCGCCCCGCGTTCACGATGCGCGCCGCCAGCACGTCGCCCAGCGTGGTCATGCCGGTGCGGTACGAGCGCAGCTCGTAGAGCAGCACGTACTCGTCGCCCGCGCGCAGATCGCTCGCCAGGTCGATGGTCCAGCCGAAGATGTCGTCGATGGAACCGGCCAGCTCCAGCGCGGCGCCCTGCTCCTGCAGCGACGCGTACACGGAGTTATAGATGGTGCCGTGGGTGACCGCGTAGGTGACCTCGAAGGGGACCTGCTCGACCGAGGCGGCGAAGCCATCGCCGGTGCGGCTCACGCGCACATAGTCGGCAACGCTGGTATAGAGGAGCAGGCTGTCGACCTCGCCGGTGTCGGTGGCGTAGAGATCGAATTCCTGCCCGGCGCGCACCCGCCGCCAGTCAAACGTGGTGCGGGTCTGGCGGGTGAGGATGTCAATATCCACCGCGGAGACCCCGAGCTTGCGCAACTCCACGTACAGCGAGCTGTTGCGGCCGATGGATCCCCGGACCGGCTCCCGCACCGCCGGCGTCCTGGCCAGGGTCTCCACCCCCGGGGGCGGCGTGACGCCGGTGATCGCCAGACCGGTCTCGGTGTCGGATGCCCCATTCCGGTCCAGGAACGGCTTCAGCAGGACGTCCCGGCCGGAAACCAGCACGGTCACGCTGAGCACGAGGGCGAGGATGGATGTTCGGCGCTGCATCATGGTTAATTCAAATGTTTGTATGGGCTTATCCGGCCCTTCCCGGTCCTCCATCATCGCCCAGGGGCGGGACCGGCGCAAGGCCTTTCTGGGCCCCACCGGGTACCTCTGCAACTTCCATTCCCCGATTCGACCCGCCCGCGGGGCCGGATTGTGGCGCATGGTGGCCCATTGTCCCCCCTAAACCGAAACCGCCGGTCGCGTTGCGGCCGGCGGTCTCGTCAGGGGCGGCGAATGACGGCGCCGCCGTTGCTCAATTGTAACCCCCGCCCCCGCGTCCCCCAAGGGGATTCTGGGGCTTTACTTCAGCAGCACCAGCTTGCGGGTCTGGGCAGTGGTGCCCGCGACGCTGAGCCGGGCGAAGTAGATGCCCGTGGGAACCGGCTCGCCGCGCGCGTTCGTGCCGTTCCAGCGCGCCACGTAGGTGCCCGGCTGCCGCGTGCCCTGCACCAGCGTCGCCACGCGCGCGCCGCTGACCGAGTAGATGGTCAGTTCCACCCGCGTCCCAGTTGCACCGGCAGCCCCGCCCACCACGTACGGGATCTGCGTGGCGGGGTTGAACGGGTTCGGGTAGTTGGCGCCGAGGTCGGTGCGATAGGCGCGCGTGCCGCCGGCCGCGGTAACGGTGGCGACGTCGCGGTCGCGCAATCCGCTCCACGCGCTGGCCTGGTCTTCGGCGTCGACCGCGCGCACGCGGTAGCGCCACAGCCCTTCCATGGAAGGAACGTGGTCATAGGTGGTGTCCGCGTCGGCGGTGGTGATGATGGACTCGTCCGCGCAAGTGACCACCGGATAGATGTTGTCCACGGTGTAGCCGACCTCGGTGTAGAACTGGTCGGTGAAGTAAGCCAGACGCAGCGCGATCTCCTGGCCGGTGTAGGCGGTGAGCGGGAACACCGCGCTCACCCAGCCACCGCTCGCGCCGGTGAAGCCGTGGCCGCGGTTGTTGCCATAGGGATTGAAGGTGGTGGTGATGTTGCCCTGGATGGGCGTCCACGACGCGCCGCCGTCGGTGCTGACATCCACGTAGCCGTAGTCGTAGTCGGTTTCGATGTTGTAGGTGATGTCGAACACGAGCGTGTCACTGTCCGCATCCACCACCAACGGCCGCTTCAACTGCATGGTGTAGGCGATGTTGTCGGCGTTGCCGGAGAAGTAGCCGCCACCGGCGAGGCCCGAGGGCGTGTACGAGAATCCGTTCAACAGCCAGTCGGCGGCAACGGGTGATGCGGTATCCGTGTAGAACGACGGATCGCGGCACGCCTCGATCTGGTAGTGCGTGGTCGGGTTGGGATCGCCCGCCTGCGGGGCGGTCCAGGAGACGCGCGTGATGCCGTTGCCGTAGGGCGCCTGGGTGGCGTACTGCGACGGCGCCCACGGTCCCACCACCTGATAGGGGTTGGCGGCGTACTGGAGCAACTTCATGTTCATGGGCAGCAGCAGGTCGAAAGTGGGCTGGATCCAGGTGTCGTCCGGCCCGAAACCGCCCTGCGCGCTGCTGTTCATCTCCGGCGTGAACGCGAAGATCTTGTTCTTGCTGATCTGCTGGCCGTAGCCCCAGTCGTCGGAGCCGCCGTTGGTGATGTAGATGGCGCCGCTGGCCGGGTTGCCCGCCAGGTAGCCGTTCTCGGCCACCAGCGAGTCGCCCAGCGCCTGGTACACGGCGTGGTCGGGCGTGTTGCCGTAGATGTATCCCCACGGGTAGAGCAGCAGTTCGCCGTAGGTGTGATAGGAGAACCACGTCACGAACTGGTGCGCGCTCACAAAGGTACGCACGGCCTGGGTCTCGGGCTCGGAAAAGGGCCCCGTGCCGCGGTACAGGTCGCTGCCGGTCGACGGCGACGAACCGATGTTGTCGTAGCCCCACTGGTAGGCGTAGTTGCGGTTCAAGTCCACGCCGTAGGTGAAGTTGCCGTTGTCGCGCCGGTTCTTGCGCCACCAGGTGCCGGGGCTGGTGGCGTGGTTCAGCTGCACGTAGACGTGCCCGTCGGGGTTCACCATGGGGATGAACCAGATCTCGCGGTTATCGATGTAGTCGGTGACTTCCGCATCGACGCCGTAGTTCGCGAGCAGGTACTGCGCGAAGCGCAGCGGAATGTCCACGCTCATGAGCTCGCGCGCGTGGTGGTTGCCCATGTAGAGCACCTCGGGTTCGCTCTCGTCCACCGTCACGTTGTCGGAGACCTTGAGCGCGTAGATGCTGCGCCCCTCGATGCTGGTGCCGATGACGGAGCGCTGCGCGATCGCGGGATAGGCCGTCACCAGCGCCGTCAGCGCGGTGTCGAGCTCGGCGTAGGTGTGGTACGCGCCCAGGTTGGCGTCCAGCACCGCCGCGCCCTCGGGCGCGAATGGTTCGGGCGATTCCGAGACCGGGTAGGGGCGCGCGCGCAGCCACGCGAGCTGGGCGTCGTCGGCCAGCAGATCCACGCCGTACTTGGTGAAGGCCAGGATCTCGATGTCCTGCGCCATGATCTGCTCGATCTGGCGCGGGCTCTTGAAGGGCACGGTGACGACGGTGTCCGCCCGCGACCCCGCGGCGGAGAACGCCACGGCGCCGAGGACCAGGAGTGCGGCGATGCGCTGGGTAGGCTTTCTGGGATTCATGCGCTTCCTTCGGGACAGGGGAACGGCGACGGGGCAACCAGGCTAAATTCTACCGCGATTCACGCTTGCGTCGCAAGCCGGCGCGCCGCCCCGGGGTTGGTCCGCCCGGCAACGGCAAAGAAAACCCGGCGGCTGGGGGGGTATTGGGAGTGGTGCCAGCGCCACCTGTTGACTACACTGGTTCTGATGGCGCCGGTCGACAACCTACTGAAGAAGCAACTCGCGCAAATCAAGGCCCGCGCACTCATGCTCGCGGGCCGCGCATCGTCCGACGACGGCGACTCGGGGGCATCTTCCGCGTCTCCTCCTGCCAATGAGATCATCGAGTCCGTGGTCCGCACCGGTGCCGTCACCCGGGGCAGGGACTTCCCCCGCGCCGCGGTCACCCGCACCGAGGAGCGCCCGCGGCGTTTTCCGTGGTGGTTCCGGCGGCGGCAGGTGCGGGAGGAGCGGCACGGCTTCGAGGGCGCGTTCCAGCGCATGCTCGAGCAGCTGTCGTCCGGCGACCCGCTCGGCATCGAGGAAGCCGTTCCCGGCCTGGTGACCGCCACCGACAGCGCGCCCTTCTATCTCATCCGCCGCCACGGACCGGACCTCGACCCCCTCGCGGCGGAAGAATCTGCGCGCTTCGGCGGGTTCAGCGCCTGGCCCGCCGGCATCGTGCGCACGCGCGTTGGATCCCACGCGGTGGACGGCATCGAAATTGTGAAGAGGAATGGCGTTCCCGATCCGCGCGGCGTGCTCTTCCTGGACATCGAGACCGCCGGTCTCTCGGCCAATACCTACGCCTTCCTGGTGGGGCTGATGTACTGGGAGGACGGCCGTTTCGTGAGCGACCAGGTGTTCGCGCGCGACTACAATGAAGAGGAGGGGATGCTGCGCCACGTGCGCGCCACCATGGAGCGCTTCGATACGGTGGTGACGTACAACGGGGCCAGCTTCGACCTGCCGTTTCTGCGCCAGCGCATGACGGTGCTGCGGGTGCCGGACATCGCCCCCATCGAGTCGGTGGACCTGCTGCACGCCGCACGGCGCGTCTACAAACCGGTGCTGCCCAACTGCCGCCTGGTGACGGTGGAGAAGCACCTGCGCGGCGTGGAGCGCGTGGACGACATCCCCAGCCGCTTCATCCCCCGCGCCTACCACGAGTTCGTCCACACCCGGGACGCGCGCCTGATGCGAAACGTGGTCTACCACAACCGCATGGACGTCTTCACCATGGCGGTAATGCTCAACCGCATGGGCGAAATCCCGTTGGCCACGCAGGCCGCGGGTGATACCATCCCCCCGCCGAACCCGCCTCACGTGACCTTCTAGTCCGACGGGCGCGCGTCCCTGCGCGGTCTCCGTCGCGGGATGGGATGCAGGATGAACGTCGACAAGTTTTTGAAACATCTCGAGACCTCGGAGTGGTACGACGGGCAGATCGTGCGCGTGGAGCGCTTGCCGGAGCGGCCGGCGAGGTTTGCGCCCCTCGACCCGCCGGTGCACCCGCGCATCGCCGCCGCCATCAACACCGACGGCATCACCCGGCTCTACACCCACCAGGCGGACGCCATCCGCCACGCGCGCGCGGGGGAGCACGTGGTGGTGGTGACGGGTACCGCCAGCGGCAAGACGCTCTGCTACAACGTGCCGGTGCTGGAGGCGATTCTCGCCGAGCCCGACGCGTGCGCGCTGTACCTGTATCCCACCAAGGCGCTCGCGCAGGACCAGTTGCGCACGCTGACGCGCTACCTCGAAACCGACCCCAGCCTGCCGCTCGTCACCGGTACCTACGACGGCGACACGCCGCCCAACGCGCGCCGCAAGCTCAAGAACGAAGCCAACGTGCTGCTCACCAACCCCGACATGCTGCACTCGGGCATCCTCCCCAACCACGGAACGTGGGCGCGTTTTCTCGCCAACCTCAAGTACGTGGTGGTCGACGAGGTGCATACCTACCGCGGCACCTTCGGATCCAACGTGGCGCACGTGCTGGGGCGTTTGAATAGGATCTGCGAGCACTACGGGGCGAAACCGACATTCATCGGCTGCTCCGCCACCATCCGCAACCCGAAGGAGCTCGCCGAACGCCTCACCAGCCGTCCCATGCAGGTGGTGGAGAACGACGGTTCGCCGCGCGGACCCAAGGCGTTCGCCATCTGGAACCCGCCGTTCTTCGGAGACGACCGTGTGGAAAGAAAGAGCGCCAACGTGGAAGCGGCGCGCATCCTCTCCGAACTGGTGGCGCAGGACCACCAGGCCATCGCCTTCGTGCGCGCACGCGTGGTGAGCGAAGTGGTGGCCCGCTACGCGCAGGAGTTCGTGACGAAGCTCTCGCCGTCGCGTGCCAAACTCATCAAGAGCTACCGCGGCGGGTATCTGCCCGAGGAACGGCGCAGGATCGAGCGCGCCTTGTTCGGAGGGGAACTCAAGGCGGTGGTGAGCACCAACGCGCTGGAGCTCGGCATCGACATCGGCAGCATGGAGGCGGCACTGCTGGTAGGTTATCCCGGGTCGATCGCATCCGTGTGGCAGCAGGCCGGGCGCGCGGGCCGCGGCGCGGACGCGTCGCTCGTGATCCTCCTGCCGTACGATTCGCCCATCGACCAGTACATGGCCAAGCACCCGGACTACTTCTTCGGGCGCTCGCCCGAGAACGCGGTCATCGATCCCCTGAACGCGCACATCGTGCTGAGCCACGTGCGCGCGGCGGCGTTCGAGCTGCCCATTCGAAAAGAAGACTGGGAGCAGTTCGGCGCCTACTGCGGGCCCATCTTGAAGCTGCTGGAAGACGACCGCCAGGTGCGCCAGCAGGGCGGGCAGTTCTTCTGGAGCGGGCCCAACTACCCCAGCGCCGACGTGAGCCTGCGCAACATCGGCGACGACGTGTACACCATCATAATAGGGACGTCGGCGGCCATGGCGGCCGAGGGGCTGAAGGCGGTTCCCAACGAGCACAGCCGCGTCATCGGCACCATCGACGAGAGCGGCGCCTTCCAGCAGCTGCACCCGCAGGCCGTCTACATCCACGGCAGCGAGACGTACTTCGTCAACGAGCTGGATATTCGCAAGAAGATCGCGTGGGTGCAGAAGGAAGACACCGACTACTACACGCAGTCGATCACCGAGACCAAGATCAAGATCGAGAACGAGGAACTGCACAAGAGCGAGCACGCCAGCGAGATCCACTGGGGCGACCTGTCGGTGACGTCGGTGACCTACATGTTCAAGAAGATCAAGTTCGGCAGCCGCGACTCGCTGGGGTTTGGCGCACTCGACCTGCCCGCGCAGACCCTCGACACCACCGGCATGTGGCTCCTGCCGCACCCGGAGGCGTACGCGCTTGCGAAGGCCGCCGGGCGCGTGCCGCGCGAGGGCCTGCTGGGGATCTCCAACGTGATCCGCGAGGTGATTCCGCTGTTTGCCATGTGCGACACCATGGACGTGGGGGCGTCGGTGGATTCATCCGCCGCCAACGCGCCCGGCATCTTCGTACACGACCGCTTCCCGGGCGGGCTGGGGTTCGCGCTCAAGGCGTACGAACTCATCGACGAGATCCTGCCCGCGTGCCTCGAACTGCTCGACCACTGCGCGTGCAACGGCGGCTGTCCCTCGTGCGTGGGCTCGCCGCTGCCGCCGTACTCGCACCTCGATCCGGACGTGAACGCGCGCGGGCTGATTCCCGACAAGGAAGCCGCCAAGTCGATCCTCCATCATATGCTCGGACGCGAGCCGTACCAGCCGTCCGCGCGTACCGCCGCGGGCAGCGCGGAGTTGCTGCGAGAGGGGGAGGACCTGCGCAAGCTGGTCGACTCCACGCAACTCCCGGTGACGCTGGAGAAGAAACTTCGCCAGCGCGTCGACAAGCTGCGCAAGCGCGGCCCCGCTTTCAGACCGCGTTGATCCGAGGAGGTATCCGCCGTGCGGATGGACAAGTTGACCACCAAGTTCCAGCTCGCGCTCGCCGACGCGCAGAGCCTGGCTGTCGGCCGCGACCATCAGTTCATGGAACCCGTTCACGTGCTGATGGCCCTGCTCGACCAGCAGGGCGGCAGCGCGCGGCCCATCCTGGTGCAGGCCGGGGTGAGCGTGGACAAGTTGCGCCTGGGCCTCATGGAGGCCATCGACCGCATGCCGCGCGTGGAGGGAACCCCCGGCGAGGTGCTCGTCTCACGCGACCTCAATCGCCTGCTCAACGTCACCGACAAGCTCGCGCAGGACCGTAACGACGAGTTCATTCCCTCCGAGCTGTTCCTGCTGGCCGCGGTAGACGACAAGAGCCCCGCGGGTGACATCCTGCGCGGCGCCGGCGCCACCCGCGCCGCCGTGGAGGCGGCGGTGGAGCAGGTGCGCGGCGGGCACAAAGTGGAGTCCGCCGACGCCGAGGACCAGCGCCAGGCGTTGCAGCGCTTCACCCTCGATCTCACCGAACGCGCCGAGCAGGGCAAGCTCGATCCCGTGATCGGCCGCGACAACGAAATCCGTCGCGCCATCCAGGTGCTGCAGCGGCGCACCAAGAACAACCCCGTCCTGATCGGCGAGCCCGGCGTGGGCAAGACCGCCATCGTGGAGGGGCTCGCGCAGCGCATCGTCAACAACGAGGTGCCGGAGGGGCTGGCCGGCAAGCGGCTGCTCTCGCTCGACATGGGCGCACTCATCGCCGGCGCCAAGTTCCGCGGCGAGTTCGAGGAGCGCTTGAAGGCGGTGCTTACCGATCTGGCCAAGATGGAGGGGCAGGTGATCCTCTTCATCGACGAAGTGCACACCGTGGTGGGTGCGGGCAAGGCGGAAGGCGCCATGGACGCGGGCAACATGCTCAAGCCCGCGCTGGCGCGCGGCGAGCTGCACTGCATCGGCGCCACCACCCTGGACGAATACCGCAAGAACATCGAGAAGGACGCGGCACTCGAGCGCCGCTTCCAGAAGATCCTGGTGGACGAGCCCTCGGTGGAGGACACCATCTCGATACTGCGTGGATTAAAAGAGCGCTACGAAGTCCACCACAAGGTGGAAATCACCGATCCCGCGCTGGTGGCGGCAGCGACACTGTCGCAACGCTACATCACCGACCGCCAGCTCCCCGACAAGGCCATCGACCTGGTGGACGAAGCCGCGGCGCGCATCCGCACCGAGATGGGTTCGCGCCCCGAGGAGATGGACACGCTGCACCGGCGGCTGGTGCAGCTCAAGATCGAGCACGAAGCGCTCAAGAAGGACAAGGACAAGGCGTCGAAGCAGCGCCGCGACGCGGTGGAAGAGGAGATGAAGGCGCTCGAGAAACAGTACGCCGATCTCGACGAGGTATGGAAGGCGGAGAAGGCGGCGCTGCAGGGGAACGCGCAGCTCAAGGAGCAACTGGAGCGCGCGCGCTTCGAGATGGAGACCGCCTACCGTGCGGGGGACCTGGCAAAGGTCTCGGAACTCCAGTACGGACGCATCCCCGAACTCGAGCAGAAGCTCGCCGAGGCGAGCAAGGCGGAGAAGGCGGAAACGCGCCTGGTGCGCTCCGCAGTGACTGAAGAGGAAATCGCGGAAGTGGTGGCGCGCTGGACCGGCATTCCGGTGTCGCGTATGCTGGAGGGTGAGCGCGAACGGCTCGCGCACCTCGAAGACGAGCTCGGCAAGCGCGTCATCGGCCAGGAAGAAGCCGTCGCCGCGGTCAGTGACGCCATCCGCCGCTCGCGCGCGGGCCTCGCCGACCCGGGGCGCCCCATCGGCTCGTTCCTCTTTCTCGGTCCCACCGGGGTGGGAAAGACCGAGTTGTGCAAGGCGCTGGCCGAGTCGCTCTTCGACACCGAGAACGCGATGATCCGGGTGGACATGTCGGAGTTCATGGAGAAGCACTCGGTGGCGCGGCTGATCGGCGCGCCGCCCGGGTACGTGGGCTACGAAGAGGGCGGTTACCTTACCGAGGCCGTGCGGCGCCGCCCCTACTCCGTGATCCTGCTGGACGAGGTGGAGAAGGCGCACCCGGAGGTGTTCGGCGTGCTGCTGCAGGTGCTGGATGACGGGCGCTTGACCGACGGTCAGGGGCGCACGGTGGACTTTCGCAACGCCATCGTGGTGATGACCTCCAATCTGGGATCACAGCTCATCCAGGAGATGGCGGGTGAGAGCCAGTACGAGGAGATGAAGTCGGCGGTGATGGAGGTGGTGGGGCAGCGTTTCCAGCCCGAGTTCATCAATCGCCTCGATGAGATCATCGTGTTCCACCCGCTGGGCCGCGACCAGATCCAGAAGATCGCGCGCATCCAGATCGACGTGCTGGTGGGGCGGCTGGAGCAATCCGGCATGCACCTCGTGGTAACACCGGCCGCGGTCGAGTTCCTCGCCAACGCGGGCTATGATCCCATCTACGGCGCGCGCCCCCTGCGGCGCGTGGTGCAGAACCGGCTCGGCAACCCGCTCGCGCGACAGATCGTGAGCGGGGACTTTGCCCCCGGGCAGACGATTGTTGCCGATGTTGCAACGGGTAATCTGACCTTCACCGCGCGGGCCACCCCCGCAGCGGATTCCTGAACACCCGAGAGGAACCCGGGCCATGAAGACGCCGTCATCGGGGTCTGCCTTCTCGCGGTCCTCGGCTTGCTCGTGTTCGGAAGCATGGTGCGCACCTCCGATCCGTTCGGTTAGGATGCGGGAGGATTGGGTCTCTCATCGTCACTAGAGGGGTAGTCGAAAGGGACATGCAATGACCGCACAGGAGAAGGCCGCTCCGGACCTGGACCCCAGAACCATGTTCGCCCTGGGAGGCGGGTGGATCGGCCAGAAGGTTGGGCACACCTGGTCGGCGCACCACATGGTGCTGTTGTCCGTGGCGGTGACGTGGCTGCCGCTCCTGGTGCTGTCGATCGTCGATGGTGCCGCGTGGGGTGACAGCGTGCGCATTCCGTTCCTCAAGGATTTCCTGCCCTACGGAAAGTTCCTGATCGCCGTTCCGGTTCTGATTCTCGGCGAGGCCGTGCTGGGAAGGCGCCTCGGACTGGCTGCGCATCAACTGCGTCAATCTGATGTTCTCATGCGGGAGGACACTCCGGTCCTGGACGCGCTGCTGGTGCGGATCGAGGTTCTTTGGAGGGGACTCGGCGCGAACGCCGTGATTCTGTTTCTGACGTTCGCCGCGACGGCCCTGTCCTTCTGGGGCGCGCGCGAGTATCTCACGGGGGGCTGGCCGTACGACGGTGGGCGGATGACGCTGCCAGGCTGGTGGTTCCTGCTGGTCAGCCAGTCGGTGTTGCGATTTCTGGCCTTGCAGTGGATGTGGAGGCTGGTGCTGTGGGCGTGGGTGCTGTGGAAGACGAGCCGGCTGAGGCTGCAGCCGAACCCGGCGCATCCCGACCGTGCGGGGGGACTGGCATTTCTGGGTGGGACCCAGGCGGCGTTCGGTTCGCTCATCTTCGCGTTCGGCATCCAGCTATCCTGCGTGGCAGCGGACGCTCTCACGTATCACGGCGCGCAACTCGCGGAGTTCAAGGGCTATGCGATTGCGTTCGTGCTGTTCACGCTGGCCCTGACGCTGGCGCCGCTCCTCGTGTTCGCCCCGGTACTGGCGCGGGCGCGGGAGGAGTGTGTGATGTTCATGTCCGGGAGTGGATACCGAGCAGCGCAGTTCCTTGACCGCCAGTTGCGCGCCAGCAAGGAGGGTGAACTCCCCACAGATGATGTTTCGGGCCTGGCCGACTTCGGTCCGCTGTACGAGAACGCCCGGCTCATGCGGCTTGTGCCGCTGGAACTGCGTCATGTCGCCTACCTGATCGTGTGCGCGGTTGTGCCCTTCGCGCCGCTGGTATTCCTGGTGATGCCGGCCCGGGATGTTTTCAAGGTGCTCGCGCGGATGGTCATTTGAGGAAGGAGATATCAGGCGCGGGTGGGTTGGGGGTCCACCGAATGTCGGATTTCGGGTATACTGCTCCGAAAATCGCAACCCGCCTGGCCGCGCGGACAACCCATCATCGCCCCAGCATCGAAGAGGTTAACTTCATGCCTTCAGCAAAGATCACCTGGACCCAATGCGACGAGGCCCCGGCCCTCGCCAGCTATGCGCTGCTCCCCATCATCGAGGCATTCGCCCGCGGCACGGGTGTCGAAATCGAGACCGCCGACATTTCTCTCGCCGGACGCATTCTGGCCAACTTCCCGGACAAGCTGCGCGCGGACCAGAAAATTCCGGACGAGTTGGGCCGGCTGGGGGAACTCGCCCGGACCCCGCAGGCCAACATCATCAAGCTGCCCAACATCAGCGCGTCGATTCCGCAGCTGCAGGCGGCCATCGCCGAGTTGCAGGCGCAGGGTTACGACATTCCGACGTACCCGGAAGAACCGAAGAACGACGCCGAACGCGCGCTGCAGGCCCGTTTTGCGGTGGTGCTGGGTTCGGCGGTGAACCCGGTGCTGCGCGAGGGTAACTCGGACCGCCGCCCCGCGACGTCGGTGAAGAAGTTCGCGCAGAAGCACCCCCACAAGATGATGAAGGCGTGGCCGAAGGAGGGCTCGAAGACGCGGGTGGCGCATATGAACGACAAGGACTTCTACGGCAGCGAAATGTCGGTCACCATGACCGCGCCCACCGACGCGCGCATCGAGTTTGTGGATGCGTCGGGCGCGGTGAAGGTGCTCAAGGACAAGCTGCCGCTGCACGCGGGCGAGGTGGTAGACGCGGCGGTGATGAACGTCGCCGCGCTGCGCGCCTTCTACGCCGAACAGATGCAGCAGGCGAAGAAAGACGGCGTGCTGCTTTCGATTCACCTCAAGTGCACCATGATGAAGGTGTCGGACCCCATCATGTTCGGGCACTGCGTCTCGGTCTATTTCAAAGATGCCATGGAGAAACACGCCGCGTCGCTCAAGCAGATCGGCGCCAACGTGAACAACGGGCTCACCGACGTGCTCGACAAACTCGACCGTCTGCCAGCCGAAAAGAAGAGAGAGATCGAGGCGGACATCGCCGCCTGCTACCAGAAGGGCCCGGCGCTGGCCATGGTGGATTCGCGCAAGGGCAAGACCAACCTGCACGTACCCAACGACATCATTGTGGACGCATCCATGCCGGTGGTCATTCGCGACGGCGGCCATATGTGGAACAAGGACGACGAGCTGCAGGACACCATCGCCATGATCCCGGACCGCTGTTATGCCGGCATCTACCAGGCCATCATCGAGGACTGCCAGCAGCGAGGACAGTTCGACCCCGCCACCATGGGCGACGTGTCCAACGTGGGCCTGATGGCGATGAAAGCCGAGGAGTACGGCTCCCACGACAAGACCTTCGTGGCGCCCGCGAAGGGCACGATGCGCGTGGTCGACGCCGGCGGCAGGACGCTGCTCGAGCAGCCGGTCGAGACGGGGGACATCTTCCGCGCCTGCCAGACCCGGGACGAGGCCATCCGCGACTGGGTGAAGCTCGCCGTCACACGCGCGCGCGCGAGCGGCTCGCCCGCCATCTTCTGGCTCGACGAGAGCCGCGGCCACGACGCGGAGATCATCAAGAAGGTGAAGGCCTACCTGCCCGGCCACGACACGACGGGGCTGGACATCCGCATCATGAAACCGGTGGAAGCCATGAAATTCGCGCTGGCGCGCGTTCGCCGCGGCCAGGACAGCGTTGCCGTCACCGGCAATGTGCTGCGCGACTACCTTACCGACCTGTATCCCATTCTCGAACTGGGAACCAGCGCGCGCATGCTCTCCATTGTGCCGCTATTGAACGGGGGTGGGCTGTTTGAGACCGGCGCGGGCGGCTCGGCGCCCAAGCACGTGGAACAGTTCCTCAAGGAAGGCCACCTGCGCTGGGACTCGCTGGGCGAATACTGCGCGTTGGTGCCGTCTCTGGAATTTCTCGCCAAGCAGACCGGCAACGCCAAAGCCACGGTGCTGGCGGCCACGCTTGATGTGGCGGTGGGCCAGTACCTCGAGGACGCGCGCTATCCCTCGCGCAAGGTGAACGAGATCGACAACCGCGGCTCGACGTTCTATCTCGCGCTCGCATGGGCCCGCGCCCTCGCCGCGCAGGACGAGGACGCCGCGCTGTCAAAACGCCTCAAGCCGGTGGCGAAAGCACTCTCCGAGAACGAGAAGAAGATTGCCGCGGAGCTGCTCGCGGCGCAGGGTCAGAAGGTGGACATCGGGGGCTACTACCACCCCGATGGCGCAAAATGCACCGCGGCCATGCGGCCCAGTGCCACACTGAACGGCATCATCGACGCGCTATAGACAGTCGGTTCGTTTGATGGCTTGACCGGCCGCCTCGCGCCGCAGAAGCGCAGGGCGGCCGGTTTCATTTCGGGCGGCTTCGAGGAGACTTACTTCTGACCTGTTGGCTCGTAGCCCGAAACCGGGGTGGGAGGCGGCACCACGGCGGGCTTGCCCACGTTTGCCTCTTCCCACGCGCGCACGTTGACGCGCGCCGCATCGAAGAGCCGCTCGTAATTGGTGAACAGCACCTTCTGCCTCGTCTCGGGTGTCAGTGACTTCCACAGTGCGGCGTAGGCGTTGTAGACCGCCATCGGAGAGTCGATGCTCTGCGGCGCCACCACGTCCGTCCCGAACAGGAAACGGTCGGGGTACTTGTTCATGAGATCCGCCATGCGCTTGAGCCCCTCGGGGGTCTTCGTGATCCACTTGGCGGTTTCATCCCACGAGATGTCGATGTAGAGGTTCGCCAGCTTCGGATTGGCCAGGCCCCGTTCGAAGATGGAGACCTGGTCGGTTACCGGGTGCACCACGCGTCCCAGCCCGGCGTGCGCCCAGATGATCGTCGTCTTCGGGTGACGCTCGATGAGCTCCTTCATCTGCATCACCAGGTAGGGGTCCTGGCCCTGCTTCGGGAAGGGCATGTCGATGTCGCTATGGAGGATCACCACCAGCCCGACCTCACCCGCGAAGTCGAGCAGGCTGTCGAGCGCCGGGTTCTTCAGGCTGGCCGGACCGCCCGCGATCTTCGAGGAGACAAACTCCTTGTGGATGCTGAACTCGCCGATGCCCGAGAAGACCCCGGGGAAGGTGAGCAGCACGCGGCGGATGTGGTCGGCCGCGTACATGTCGGCCGGGTTGAAGCCGGTGATCATGGGGTCGAGCCGCGCCTGCTGATCGGCCGGCAGCGCCTTGTACGACATGGCGATGAAGGCGTCGGTGAAGGAGTAGTAGTACAACGGTGCATCCGACTGCAGGTAGTAGGTGGGCGCAAAGTCACCCGTGTTCTCGTAGTCCCACGTCTGCTGCAGCGGAATTCCGAACACCGTGGAGCGTTTGACCACGCCGTCCATCATCTTCACGTAGTCGGCAAGCGGCGTGCCTTCCTGGATGTAGTTGGTGAGGTGGAAGTGTGAGTCGTTGTACTTGTAGCCGCCGTCCTTCTGGGCCCACGCGGGCAGTGTGGCGAAAACAAGCCCAAGGACAGCTATGAAGGCCGCCAGGAAGCTCTTGCGAGGATGGATAGACATGGTCAATCTCCCTTACAGCAGGATGTCCGTACCCAGCGAAAACGTGGTGCCTGTCTGGCCCGCTGTGTAGTAACCGAAGTTCGACCCGGCCGGGCTCCTGTCGATGTGCAGGATGTGCATGTTGACACGCCAGCTGCGGTTGCCATACGGGTAGAAGCTGGCGCCGCCGCCGGCCTCCCACGGGTTGCGCTCGAATTCGTCAAACAGGTACGAGCCGATGGCGTACAGCATGAGTTTCCTCTCCACCACCATGTACCCCGCCGAGCCATAAAGGCTCTTGTCCACAATCGAGTCGTCGGCAAGGGAGAAGGGTGTGCCGTAATCGGCGCCCTGATGCACGTCGAAGGCCTCGAACTTCGAGAGTCTGCGCATCAGCAACTCGCCCTGGAGGCAGAAGCCCTTGTACTTGAAACCCGCATCGAAGGACAACGCGTCGTAGTCGAGGTAGTTGACGGTCACGCTGTCGGCAAGCGCGCCCTGCTCGAATGCATACACGCCGTCGGAGAGGCGGATCTGCGTCTCGTTGGGGTTCGGCGAACTCAACGGCGTGGCGCGGCTTTCGCGCGCGTGCGCGGCCGACACGCCGAAACGCGTGGCCAGCCGCTGGTGTTCTTCCAGATCGCCGAAGCCGCCGCGCGGGCCAAACTCCTTCGTGGTGGGCATCCACCACAGCGTGGCGCTGTAGCCCATGTCGCGCGTGTCGTTGCTGGCGGTCACGCCAAGCTGGCTGAGGTTGGTGGTGATCGCGCCGGTGTAGAAGAGCCCGTCGGCGGGCTGGCCGGTGACGAAGAACGACGACGCGAAGCCGGCGCGCACGGCCTCGTCTCCCATGATGCGGTCGCTGCCCGGCCAGAAGGGCCACGTGCCCGCCATCGAGCGGCTGGTGAGGTTGGGTCCGATGCCCACGCCCATGGTGAGCGGTCTCGACACCGTGTAGCGAAGCACGCCGAAGGCGAGCGTCTGCTGCGTGGTCGGCAGGGACCAGACCGTGATGGTGTAGTTGAGTTTCGGGTTGTAGAAGAACCCGGACAGCCACACCATGGTGCGGTGCCAGTTGAGGTCGTTGCGCGCCTTGACCGTGCGCGTGCGTCCGAGGTGGTCCGTGAACGTCTGCTCACCCGGCATCTGGTTCAAGTACCGGAAGAGGCCGTACACGCTGATGTTCAGGCTGCCGTGATCCGACTTGAAGATGTCGAAGCCTCTCGCGGGTGTGAACTCGCCCGCGGTGGAGTTGCCGTAGCGTTCCTCGGCCCCCGCGAGGGTTGTGTCGGGCGTGGTCGCGCTCTCCTGGGCGCGCGCGTCGCGTGCACTCGAGAGAAGGAACAGCGTGGCGGCGAAGGCCATGCAGACACATAGGATCGGTGCGGTGATCTTGCGCATCAGAACTGACTCCTGTGGCTCAAAGTAAACGGGGCCCGGCATTGCGGCCGGGCCCCGGTGTTGCGCTGCTACTTCTTCGCGGCAGGTGCCGCCGAAGCGAGCGGATTTCCGCCGAGCGCGTTGGAAATGTCTGCAATTGCTCTCTGGGCACGAATGCTGTTGCCGGCGTCGTCCAGCGGCGGCGAGATAACCGCGATGCCGAATTTGCCGGGCGAAACGGCGATGATGCCGCCGCCCACGCCACTCTTGGCGGGGAGACCCGTTTCATAGAGCCACTTGCCCGAGTCGTCGTACAGGCCGGCGGTGGCCATGACGGCGAGAATCTTGGGCACATACGCCGTGTTGAATACCTGCTTCTTCGTAACCGGGTTCTGTCCACCAAACGCGAGGGTTGACGCCATCATGGCGAGGTCCTTCGCGTTCACGCCGATGGCGCACTGGCGCGTGTAGAGGTCCACCGCCTGCTGCGGGTTGGCCTTGATGTAGCCGTAGGCGTACATCAGCATGCCGATGGCCTGGTTGCGCTGGTTGCTGTCGGACTCGGACTTGTAGATGTCCTGCAGCACCTTGAGCTCGCGGCCCGCGCAGTCGTTGTTCACACCGATGATCTTGGCCCACACTGCCTCCGCGTTGGCGCCCGTGACCATGCTGGTGGCGGTGATGGCGCCCGGATTGACCAGCGCGTTCATCTCCGGCCCGCCGGCGAGCTTGTAGGAAATCTCAACCGACACGATAGAGTTGAAGCGCATGCCGGTGGCGTCCGCGCCAATCGTGTTCAGAATGGCGTCCGGTCCCTGTTCCTGGATGACCTGCGCCATCGTAAACACCTTGGAGATGGACTGGATGGAGACCTCGGTGGTGATGTCACCCGCGGTGTAGACCTTGCCGTCGGCGGTCACCAGCGCGATGCCGAACAGGTTGGGATCCACCTTGGCCAGCGCGGGAATGTAGTTCGCGTTGGCGCCTTCCTTGAGGTCCTTGTACTTGGCATAGGCGTCATTGACCGCCTTGGTGATGGCTTCGGGCTTCTGGGCCATCGTTGCCAGCGGCATCGCCAGAATGGCGACCATGACAACCGCGGCAATTCTGAAAATCTTCTTCATGTCTATCCTCCTGTACCTGCGTTACATCATCTTGGAATAGTTGTACTTGAACGAAACCTGGATCTTCACGTCGTCCGACGTGAAGCCGTCGGCGAAGTTCTCGCGCTTGCCGTACTGCACCTCGATGCCCGTCGTCACCTTGGGAACGGGGTAGTAGAGCAGGTTGCCGACCGCGTAGTGGCCGCGCTTGAAGGCGTCCGGCGCCTGTCCGTTGGAATTGTCGAGATCGAGCATCGAGTAGCCCACCGAGCTGGAGAACTTCTTGTTCCAGCTGTGGTCGAGGAACGCCACGATGCCGAGGACGGGCAGGGCCACGCCCTTGACGGGGGTGGTGGCGTTGCCCGGGTTGCTCTTGATGCCGATGTCGACGGTGGCATCGTTCATATAGTTCTCGATGCCCTCGCCATAGACGACCTGCAGGCGGGCCACGTCACTCTCGCCGATCTTGAGGTTGGAACTGAGGTTGAGACCCCAGCCCACGGCATCCCCGGCGAGATCCAGCGAGTCCGTGCCGGCGTCTTCCCACTTGATGTAACGCAGCATGCCCGCGAGTTCCACGTAGCCCCAGCCGCGGCCGACGCGATACTCGGCCGAAAGATCGGGCAGCGGGAAGCGCGCCTGGATATCGTTGAGCGCGTCAATTTCGGAGTAGATTCCTCCGTCGCCGCTGGCGCCCGGGCGCTCCAGCGCGATCGTCATGCGCGTGTCGCCCTGGATGGGCATATAACGGATCTGGACGTTGCGGAAGAACACCATGCCGTTCGGTCCCCAGTACTCGAGCGTGTTGGGGAACACGTCGATGTCCATGAACGGGCTCCATGTCTGTCCCGCGCCCCACTTGCCCAGCTGGCCGTACGCGTGGCGCAGGCGCAGCGTGGTCTGGCCGGCGTCGGCGCCCGTGCCGAACATCTCCCATTCGAACTGCGTGAAGAGGTCGCCCTTGTCGGTGGGGGTCGTGGTCTTCAGGCCGAAACGGGTCTGGCGCACGCTGTAGTAGATGTTGCCGTCCGCGCCATACTCGTCCTTGTAGGCGGGCAGCTTGGTGGGCCGCATGACGTCAAACCAGTCCGGGGCCGCCTGCTTGGTGTCGTAGCCCGCGTCCAGCATGATGTGGCCGTAGAGCTCGTAGACTGTGTCTCCAGCTGCCGCCGGGCCCGCCACGCAGCACGACAGCAGGAGCACGGGAATCCATCTTTTCATCGCTTTCATCACGACCTCCTGTACAAACTCGAAATGGGAATGACCGGCGGCGGCAGGTGCGCCGCGGCACTTGAGCCGGCGTCCGTATCCGGCCGGCGCGGTGAACACACAAAGGCGTGACGCCATCCTAGGATGGACCGCGGAAAGGGTCTACCTGCCCTTTGGGGAAGTCCCGTTGGTGCGTGCCCCGCTCTCTCGGGCGTCGTCGCGCGGGACCGGGGCATGGTGATTCCCGCGAGATTCGGCTAGAATGCAGCCGGTCGTTGTCTCGGGAGGAACCAGTAGCGATGAAAGCCATGCGGGGAATGACGAGGGCGCGTTGGCTTTGGGCCGCCGTGGCCGGGTTTCTTGCGCTGGCGGCAGCGCTGCCCGCCCTGGCCGAGGAGGCGCCCGTTCCCGGTGGGCCGAAGCGGGTCCTTGTGCTCCACTCGTTCGGTGAGCACTTTCAGCCTTTCGCCGATGTTGCGACCGCCTTTCGCTCCGAGCTTGCCCTCCAATCGCCCGATGAGATCGAGTTGCTGGATATCGCACTCGGAGTCGTGCGTTTCGAAGAAGGCGAAGCGGACAAGCCTCTGGTGGACTACGTGTATTCTCTGCGCACGCAGCGTCCCGTCGACCTGATCGTAACGGTGGGCTCGCCGGCGTTCCGCTTCTGCATGCGCCACCGTGATCGTCTGGTCGCCGATGTTCCGCTTGTCGTGGCAGGAATCGATTGCCGTCACCTGCAGGGCGTTGAACTCGGCCAAAACATCACTGCAGTGTGCGTGAATATCGATCTCCACGGGCTCGTGGATGACATCCTGCAACTCCTGCCCGGGACGGCCAACGTGAGCGTCGTTTTGGGAAGCTCTCCGCTGGAGACGTACTGGGCGGGGGAATCGCGGGGCGCGTGGCAAGGCTACACCGACCGCATCGCGTTCACCTGGTTCAACGGCCTTACCCTGCCGCAGATGCGGGAGCGGGTGGCGTCCCTGCCGCCACACTCGGCCATCGTGTTTGCGCTGCTCGACGTGGACGCCGTGGGTGTCCCCTACGAGCGCAACGCGGCGCTGCATGCCCTGCACGATTCCGCCACTGCACCCATCTTCGGACTGTTCGCGCCGGAACTGGGCAACGGCACGGTGGGCGGCCGTCTGGTCGACGTGCGGGGTGCGGGGGTGGAATCGGCGCGGGTTGCGGTTCGCATCCTGGGGGGGGAGTCGCCGGGCGCCATTCCACCGGTGATCGTTCCCGCGCTGCCGCCGGCGTTCGACGGACGCGAGCTGCGCCGCTGGAAGATCGACGAGGCGCGGCTGCCGCCCGGCAGCAGCATTCGATTCGTCGAGCCGACCTTGTGGCAGGCATACCGCGGCCGCATCATCGCCGTCGGGGCCTTGTTTGCCGCGGCGGGCAGTCTGATCGTCATGCTCCTCATCAGCCGCGCGCGCCTGCGTTCCACCCGCGCGCAACTCGGTGCCAACGAGCAGCGCGTGCGGGAGCTGCGGCGCGAGTTGAGCCTTGCCGACCGTGTCACGCTCCTCGGTCAGTTCACCACCTCGCTCGCGCACGAGCTCGGGCAGCCGCTGGGGGCCATTCTGCGCAACGCCGAGGCGGCGGAACTCTTTCTGGAACGGGAGCCGCCGGATCTGGAGGAAGTGCGGGCAATCCTGGCCGACGTGCGCAAGGACGGGGAGCGCGCGGGGGGCGTGATCGACCGGCTGCGGGCCATGCTCAAGCGGCACGGCGTGGAATCCCAGATGCTGGACTGGAGCGGTGTGGTGGACGACGTGGTCGGAATCGCACGCGGCAACGCGAGCGCCCGCGGAATCGCGCTGAAGATCGACACGCCTTCCGATCTGCCGCCGGTCCGCGGTGACCGCGTTCATTTTCAGCAGGTTCTGCTCAACCTGGTTGCCAACGCCATGGACGCCGTCGAGAGCGCTCCCGGCGGCGACCCGCGCGTGCTGGTGCGGACCCGCGCCAACGGCAATGGTCTTGTGGAGTGCGCGGTGAGCGATACCGGCCCCGGGATCGCGCCCGACAAACTGGAGAGCATCTTCGAGCCGTTTGTCACCACCAGGGAGCAAGGCATGGGAATGGGTCTGCCGATATCGCGCACCATCGTGGAGACGCACGGGGGCAGCCTGTGGGCGGAGAGCAACCCCGGTCGCGGTGCGACGTTCCGGTTCACGATTCCGGTGAGCGAACCCCGGGAGCGTCATGCCTGAAGGAACCGCAATCGTGCACGTGGTCGACGACGACGCGTCGTTCCTGCGGGCCGTCGGCCGGTTGCTGCGCGCCTCCGGGTTCACCGTGAAGCAGTACGGATCGGCCGCCGAGTTCCTTGCGCAGCGGGAGGACGGCGAGCCTGGTTGCGTGCTGGCGGACCTGCGCATGCCCGGTATGAACGGGCTCGACCTGCAGGCGGCACTTGCCAGCGGGCCCGATCCGCTGCCGGTGGTGTTTCTCTCCGCCCACGGCGATGTTCCTTCCACGGTGCGGGCCATGAAGCAGGGCGCCGAGGATTTCCTGGTGAAGCAGGCTCCCCACGGGGAACTGCTTGCGGCGGTGCGGCGGGCGCTGGAGCGCGACGCCCGCGAACGCGCCCAACGGGCGCGGCGGCACGACTTGCAGGAGCGCCTGGCGCTGCTCACCCCGCGCGAGCGCGAGGTCCTCACCCTCGTGGTGCAGGGGAAGCTCAACAAGCAGATCGCGGGGGAACTGGGCATTCACGAGCGCACCGTCAAGCTCCACCGCACCGCGATCACCACCAAGCTCGAGGTCCGCTCGGTTGCCCAGCTGACACGGCTGGTGCAGGATGCCCGCCCCTTCCCCAAAGGGCAGTAGCCGGCGGGTTGTTGCAGCCGCTACCGTGACCCCCGGCGGTAATGATCCAAGTGACAGACATCTATGTAGCGGTCATCGACGATGACGAGAGTTTCCGGCGGTCGCTGGTGCGCCTGCTGCGTGCGGCGCATTACCAGCCCCTTACCTATCCTTCCGCAGAGGAATTCCTGGCCGACACGAAGCACCCCCGCTTCGACTGCATGCTGCTCGACATCGCCCTGGGCGGTATTTCCGGGCTGGAGCTGGGCAGACGGCTCGCCGCGAGCGGATCGACGGTTCCCATCGTGTACATCACGGCCCACGACGATGCGAAGACGCGCGCGGAAGCACAGGCCGTGGGATGCACTGGATTCGTCAGCAAGATCGAGCCCCGGGACGTGCTCCTCGACGCCGTCGCCCGGGCCGTGAAATCGGCCCATTGATTGACGGACCGCCCGTCCCCTAGAACGTCCAGGAAACGCCCAGTGTGAATCCGTAGTCGGTGGTTTCGCCGCCGCCGGGCGGGCGATTGTCGTAGCTTTCGTAGAAGGTAAGCTCGAGGTAGAAATTGTTCACGACCTCTCGGCGCGCGTGCAGATCGCCGTCGAGACGGACGCGCCCCCAGTTGGAGAGACTGGGGTAGAAGGTCAGGTTCGCCGAGTAGTCGGTCTTGGGGAAGTTGTACGTGAAGATGGCGTGCTGAAGCCCCACAACGCCCTCGATGTTGTTGGTCTGCGTCCCGTCGTTGGCCCACTCGCGGTTGACGCTCAGGCCCAAGCCACCCACCAGCAGCGCCCGGTTCGATTGCACGAAATTGGCGCCGAGTCCTCCCCCGATCGAAGTTCGCAGGTCCAGCCCCAGTTCATCGTTGCGCTGCGCAGTGCCCGCCATTTCCGCGAACAGGATTCCCCGCAGCAGGCGCTGATAGTTCAGGCTGGCGTCGTAGCGTATCGTGCGCGCCGTATTCGAGGTGTTGGTTATCGTGGACGAGGCATCCAGCCGTGTCTTGTGCAACTCCGTCCGCCGCTGCACCCATGAGCTCAAAGTCAGCTGCGACTGGTCCTGCGCCTTGGTGTAGTTGAAGGCCAGGCTCACGGAACCGTCCAGCTGCTGCCAGATGGACGCGTCCAGTTGCATCATCGAGACCACGGAGTCCGCTTGCACCGTGCGCGTCCGGCCATCTTCGATGACCTCCATGACACCGTCCCGGCCCAGGAAAATGGCCCCGAAGAACTTGTCCCCGACGCGGTCCTGCACCCGGAAATGGTACACGCTGTTCACCGAGTCGATGTCCGCCCATTCGATATTCACCGTGGAGAGACCGTCGGTCTTGAGCTGGAGAATACCGCGGTCGAGCTGCTTGATCTCCCCGGTGAGGCGGTCGCCGTTCTTGAGGTAGACGAGGTCGGTCTTCTTGCGGGCTTCCGCCAGGGCGGGCGGCAGTGAGACCGCGAGAATCAGAAGTAGAACGGGAATGGGATGCCGTGACATGACCCGCGCAGGGTATCACAGGGGGCGATGCTGGTGGCAAGCGTCTCCTGCCGCTGTTGCCCGTTGCAGGAATAGTGTTGCCCCGGAATCACCGAGTTTGTAGTCTCTTCCCGCCCTCAACCGGGCCAACCAAGGAGGTCTCCCATGGGAATCGTCAAGGAATTCAAGGAATTTGCCGTCAAGGGCAACATGCTCGACATGGCCGTCGGTATCATCATCGGCGGTGCGTTTGGCAAGATCATCTCGTCGCTGGTGAACGACGTGATCATGCCGCCGCTTGGTCTCCTGATCGGCGGCGTCAATTTTACGGCGCTCAAACTCACGCTCAAGCCGGCCGCGGGCGATACCGCGGCGGTCACCCTCAACTATGGAAATTTCTTCCAGACCGCGGTGGATTTTGCCATCGTTGCCTTTGCCATCTTCATGGTCATCAAGGCGATGAACTCGATGAAGCGCAAGGAAGAGGCCGCCCCGGCGGCGCCGCCGGCACCGAGCAAGGAAGTCGTCCTGCTCACCGAGATTCGTGATCTGCTCAAGTCACGCTAGGAGTCGAACGATGCTCAAGATTGTCACACCCGGGTTGCTCGCGGTTCTGATTGCGGGCACTGTCAGTACGGCGTTTGCACAGGAAGCAATTGCCCCCGAGGTTCCCAAGGAGGCCAAGGAAAAGCGCGTGCTCGAAGTGGGGAAGTGGTATCCCACCCTGGAAGGTGGTTTGAACCTCACCCAGGCCTCGTACAGCGAGAACTGGAAGGGCGGCGAAACCGGTTCGGTTTCGTGGAACGCGTTTCTCAACGGGTCCGCGGAGAACCAGGTCAAGCCCACCCTCAACTGGTTGAGCAGCATGAAGCTGCTCTACGGCCAGACCCGGCGCCAGGAGATCGGCGCCAACGGCGACCGCTCGTGGGGCGACGCCGAGAAGTCCGCGGACCTGATCCAGATTGAGTCCATCCTGCGCCTCACCCGCAACTGGGCCGTGGATCCCTACCTGTCGGTGCGTTACGAATCGTTCTTCCAGGACATCACCGATCCCTTTGGACGCAAGTTGTGGATCAACCCCATGACCTTCAAGGAGTCGACCGGTATCGCGCGCAAGTTCAAGGACCGCGAGGACGACCAGTTGCTGATGCGGGCGGGCTTCACCGCCCGCGAGAACTACCGCCAGTTCTACGCGAGCGACACGGGCAATGAGACCTTCAGCGAGACGTCGTGGGACGTGGGCGCCGAGCTCATCGTGGATTACAAGAAGGTCTTCGAACAGCGGCTCACGTACGTCTCGCGCCTGAGCGTGTACCAGCCGTTCAACTGGTCCAAGAACGAGATCTTCGACGCGCTGGGGCCGGATTCGCTCATTGCCGCCGGTTTGAGCCCGGATATCGCGAGCTACGCAACAACCGTCGATGTGGACTGGCAGAACACCTTCACCACCAAGGTAACGAAGTTCATTTCGTTCAACTTCTACCTGGAGATCCTGTACGACAAGTACGACAACACGGTGGTTCCGATCGTGGACGACAATGGCGCGCTGACCAACGCGGGTGCGATTGATTTCAGCGTGCGCAAGAAGGGGCAGTTCAAGCAGACCTTCGGCGTGGGGCTCTCGTACACGTTCAAGTAGGCGATCTGGACAAGCGGCGAGAAAAGGCAAGGGCCACCCGGTTGCGGGTGGCCCTTTGCGCTGTAAACCCCTGGGAGACCTGTCTCCCTAGAGCTTCGTAAACTCGACACGGCGGTTCATGGCGCGTCCTTCGGCCCTGGCGTTGTCCGAGACCGGCCTGGTGTCGCCCATACCGTCGGTCTTGAACCGGTCCGCCGCGATCTTGAACTGGTCCGAAAGCACCTTCGCGACCGCCGCGGCGCGCCGCTTCGACAGGTCGAGGTTCTCGTCTTCCTTGCCCTGGTTGTCGGTGTGGCCGGTGATCTCCACCTTCACCGCCGGGCTCTTCTCCATGTACGCCGCGATCTGGCGCAGCACCGGCGCCGACTCCGCCTGCACCACGTCGGAGCCGCTGTCAAAATAGATGCCGTAGGTAACGAGCTTGCCGTCGGCGAAGGGGTCCGCGACCGGCTTGTTGCCCTCGGCAAAGCGCACGTTGGTGATCATCGGCTGCCGGTCCGACCAGAGCCGGAAGCTGAACCCGTTGGGCGCCCCGGGTTCGGGGTTGATCTCGGGTACGTTGGCGAGGCGCTGGCGGTCGACATACACCTTCAGGGCAGGCCCGCGGGCCATGAACATGACGTGGTGGACGCGGCCCCACACGTCCGGTCCGTCGAGAGGCGTGTTCGAGAATATCTCGCCGGTGGTAAACGCGAGGTTTCTGCCCGACATGGGGAAGACCGCGTTCCACACCATCGTCTCGTCGTGCAGGCCGGTCACCGTGAGCACGTTGCCCGAGGGCTGGTCGCAGAAGAAGTCGAGCTCGAGCGTCCAGTACTCGGGCAGCTCCGGCATGGGCGGGAGTTTCATGCGGATGTCGCTGTCGCTGCTGGTGCAACGCATCCAGCGCTCGCCGTTCCGTTCCGCCACTTCGAAGGTGCCGGTCTTCAGCTTCCAGTTGGCGGGGAACTCGCCCAGCTCGTCCCGGGTGAAGTCGTCAAAGAAGAGCACCTTGTCGCCGGGGACGAAGTCGAACTTGGTGGACACGCCGGAGATGTCTCCGCTGCCCGATGCGGTTTCCGCCGGCGCTGCCTTGCCGTCGGCGGGGGGTGCCGTGGATTCGCCGGTGGTGGTCTTGCTCGGGTCGGCCTTGTTGAGGGCGTCGCCCGCGGCCTTGTTGGCCGTGTCGCCGGCCTTTTTCTTGAGCTTGTCGCCAAGACCGGCGCGGGAAACGGTCGCGGCGGAGACCGCCGTCACCACCAACAGGGCGAGGACGAAGGGGAGAACCTTCCGGAAGCCAGTCATGAGGACCACCTTGCTTTGAAGCGGCGGCCCGAGGGGTCAGGAACGACGGCCGATGGGGTTGGGCAACGGATGGATGCGGCCATGGGTGCCTGGTGCCTCGGGGCCGGTTGGGCGTTCTACTCCGAGACAGAAAGACGCTGCCAGGTTGGACGGACGCGTGGGTGCCGCGTCACGAGGATTCTGCGGGGACTGAAAACTGGCCAGCTAATCTCCTTCCAGCAGACGGAACGTGGTGGCGCGGCTCACCCGCCGCGACGACGCGCCGTCCCTGACCGTCACTTCCAGCTTGAACTCACCGGGCCACAGGTTCTGTGTGCTGGCCGACACATGGACGACGTCATCCGGTCCCGGCGCCACCGCCTCGAAGAGCGAGCGAACCTGCAACGGTTCCTCGTGGCTGATGAACCTCTTCCAGATGCTCCGCGGCCGCGCGCTCATGGGCGTGATGGCGTATTCCACGGTGTAGGAATGTGCCCCGTCGGCATCCGTTCCCAGATGATAGACCTCGAAGTACACCGGCACCGGCGCGCCCAGCCGGTAGCAGGCCGACGGACGCGGCACCACTTCCAGCGGACCGCGGTTGAACGGCGAGGCCTCGCGCGCGGCCCCGATGGCCCGGGCGAGTGCGAGATCACTCATCGCGGGGGTCTCCTCCATGTCCGGGCAGCCGACGGTGCGCCGCAGAGAGGTAAAACGTCCGCTCCCACTCTCGCGCACCGTCACCGCCATCCGGTAGGCGCCGGGCGGGAGTGTCAGGCTGGTCTGATTGACGACGGTGCACACCGAGTCCTCAACCAGTGACCATGTGCCCACCGAGTCGGTGCGTGCGTGCCGCACGATTTCGTGCCCCGCCGCATCCCAGAACACGGTGGTGGTGACGAACCGGCGTGAATATGAATCGCCGCTGGGCGGCGTCACGCTGGATTCGAACTCGGTGTTCACGTCGACGCGATCCACGCCATCGCCACCCCGGAAACTGTGCACCGCGAAGTTCATGGGAACGCGCATGGCTGCGAAGTCGAACGGGTACACCACCGGAGTCTTCTCCACGACATCGTAGTAGCGGTACACGCGCTTCATGAAGTCGTCGTAGCCCTTCTCCACGAACGGTGGTGGCAGGTACGCGAACACCAGCGCTTCCGCGTCCACGGTCATGTAGTCCATGGGCCGGTCCGGATTCCATTCGCTGGCGAGGTTGCGGCGGTCGCTGCGCGCCCGCGCCCCCACCGGTGTCTGCACGCCCTCCAGGTACAGAAAGTAGCGCCCGCTGCCGGTGGGATCGGTGAAGCGCGCAAACATGTCGAACTGCGGGTAGTACCAGTACTCCTGCGCTGCAATATAGATGCCCGCCACCACGTCGGCGGGGACACGGCCGTACGACGCCGGCCCTCCGTAACGGATGAACACCTCGCCGCGGTCGTCCCATCCCGGCCAGGCGCCACGGGCAAAGTGCTCGCGGGCCACGTCCACCCGGTGCTCGTGTTCCACGCGCGCCTCGTTCTGCGGCGACGTGTAGTCGGGATCGCGTGGCGCCCACCAGGCGTCGATCCAGGTTCGGCAGCGGTGGTTCTCCGGGGTGGAGAGGAGGGCGGCCAGGTCGTCCGGCGCGAGGAGGTACTGCAGCGCCGCGATCTCCTGCACGAGGGACGGGGAGAGAGATGCCGAACGTTCGCGGACGTCTTCGCGGGAGAGTTTCTTGAGACGCGTGGGGTGGGCGTCCCTCGCGGCGAATCCCGCCACGACAACCAGGGCGGTCAGCACGGTGACAATGCGGATCCGGACCACACTCGCACCTCCGAGGGCAGGGGCGCTCACCGCCGGACGGAGGGGTCTGCCGCGGGGGTCCGGGGGACGCAGACAATATAGTCATGGTTTCCCGCTTCGTCGAGACCCGCCGTTGCGCGCACCCCGTGGTATTTCCCGCCCGGGTCGGCTACAATGGCCGGGACGGCCGCAATCCGGCCACCTGCTGGCAATAAAGAGGAGACATCCATGTCCAAGTATCGCATCGAGAAAGATTCCCTCGGGGAGATGCGCATCCCCGAGACCGCCTACTACGGCGCCCAGACCGCACGCGCGGTGGAGAATTTTCCCATCAGCGGGATCACCTTCCCGCGCCATTTCATCCGCGCGCTCGGCATCATCAAGCGCGCGTGTGCGCGCGCCAACGTGGAGCTGGGCGACCTGGATCCCAAGATCGGCGACGCCATCGCCGCGGCGGCCACCGAGGTTATCGAAGGCAAGCTCGACGCCGAGTTCCCGCTCGACATCTACCAGACCGGCAGCGGCACCTCGACCAACATGAACGCAAACGAGGTCATCGCCAACCGCGCCGCGGAGATCATGGGCAAGGAGCGTGGTCACAAGTCCATCCATCCCAACGATCACGTCAACATGAGCCAGTCCTCCAACGATGTGATCCCCACCGCGATCCACGTGGCGGCGGCGTACGCCATCACGCGCGAACTGGTTCCCGCGCTGGAACACCTGGGCCTGACCCTGGAGGCCAAGGCGGAGCAGTTCGATGACGTGGTGAAGTCCGGGCGCACGCACATGATGGACGCCACCCCGGTGCGGCTGGGCCAGGAATTCGAGGGCTACGAGCGCCAGGTGTCCAACGCGGTGGAGCGGGCGAGCCGCGCGCGCGACGCGTTGCTCGAGCTCGCGCTGGGCGGCACCGCGGTCGGCACCGGCATCAACCGGCGCAAGAACTTCCCGCAGACCGCCATCAAGTACATCAACGAGGACACGGGGCTGGGGTTCTTCGAGGCCATGGACCACTTCGAGGCACAGGGTGCCAAGGATGCGTGCGTCGAGGCCTCCGGCCACATGAAGACCATGGCGGTGAGCCTCAGCAAGATCGCCAACGACATCCGCCTGCTGTCGTCGGGTCCGCGCACGGGCATCGCGGAAATCACCCTGCCCAGCATCCAGCCGGGAAGCTCCATCATGCCCGGCAAGATCAACCCGGTGATCTGCGAATCCGTCACCATGGTGAGCGCGCAGGTCATCGGGAACGACGCCGCCATCACGCTGGGCGGGATGGGCAGCTACCTCGAACTCAACGTCATGATGCCGCTGATCGCGTACAACCTGCTCGAGTCGGTGCGCCTGTTGAGCAACGTGAGCCGCGTGTTCGCGGACAAGTGCATCTCCGGTATCACCGCCAATGAGTCGCGGGCCCGCGAACTGGTTGAGCTCAATCTGTCGACCTGCACCGCGCTGGCGCCGAAGATCGGCTACGACAAGGCGGCGGCGCTGTCCAAGGAGGCCTTCAAGAGCGGCCGCACGGTGCGCGACGTGGCCCGTGAGCAGAAGGTGCTGCCCGACGAGGTGCTCAACGAGGTGCTCAACTTCCGGCGCATGACGGAGCCGGAATAGCGGATGCCCACGTACTGGGACTACCTCAAGGTGGAGGAACTGCTGGCGCTCCAGCAGCCGACCGGTGACGAGCACGACGAGATGCTCTTCATCGTGATCCACCAGTCCTACGAGCTCTGGTTCAAGCAGATGCTCCACGAGCTGGATTACTTCTGCGCGCTGCTGGAGCGCGGCGATCTCCCGCGCGCCTTTCACACCATGAAGCGCATCTTGACGGTGCTCAAGATGCTGGTGGCCAAGATCGACATCCTGGAGACGATGACGCCGCTCGAGTTCCTCGCTTTCCGCGAGCGTCTCGAGTCCGGCAGCGGGTTCCAGTCCGCGCAGTTCCGCGAGCTGGAGTTCATGCTGGGACACAAGCGCATGGGCATGGTGACGCACTACCCCGAGGGATACCCGGGGCGCGACCGGTTGCTGCGCCGCTACGAAGCGCCCACGCTGTGGGATGCGTTCGTGCGCTTCCTGGACCAGGCGGGCTACGCGGTGCCGGCGGCCACGCTCGACCGCAACGTCACCCAACCGATTGCGGCGTCCGCGGAAATGCAGACGTGCCTGATGGGCGTGTACCGCGGCGACGCCTCGCTGGCCAGCCTGTGCGAGCGCATGGTGGATCTGGACGAAGGCATTCAGGAGTGGCGCTACCGGCACGTGAAAATGGTGGAGCGCACCATCGGCACCAAGCGCGGCACCGGCGGCAGCGAAGGCGCGGACTACCTCAAGACCACGCTGATGCGCCCCTTGTTCCCGGACCTGTGGGAGATAAGAACATCGTTCTGATTCTGGGGCTGCGTACGTGATGCCGGTCCGACGCGATTTCCGCAGCGCGATTCCAAATGTTGCGCGCGAGGACCATGAGCGGAGGAGCGGCATCATGTACGCCAAGCAATGAAACCTGACGATCTCTACAAGTCCCCCAACGCGCTCGCGAAGGAGTACGCGCACTTCCGCGTGGGTGAACGGCTGTTGCTGTCCGGCCACTCGCACCAGGCGTGGCCCGATGTTGCCTTCGAGGGGCAGAAGCGCGCCTTCCTCGACGCCGCCGAGTACGTGGACGACAAGTGGGAGCGCGCGTTCGGCGTGGCGGGGACCGTGCGCCGCGGCTGGGCGCGCCTGCTCGACGACGAACCCGAGCGCGTCGCGCTGGGCAACAACACCCACGAACTCGTGGTGCGCTGGCTATCCGCGCTGCCCCTCGGCAAGCGCCCGCGGCTGGTCACCACCGACGGTGAGTTCCACTCCATCCGCCGCCTCGTGGACCGCCTGGCGGAGGAGGGCATCGAGGTGCGCAAGGTGCCGGCGTCGCCGGTGGCCGATCTGGCGGAGCGCCTGGCGCGCGAGGTGGACGACCGTACCGCCGCGGCGATGGTGTCGTCGGTGCTGTTCCGCACCGCGGAAATCGTCCCCAACCTGCGCGCGGTGGCCGCGGCCTGCGCGAAACACGGCGCCGAGCTTCTCGTCGATGCCTACCACCACTTGAACATCGTGCCGTTTTCCGTCTCGGGTATGGGGCTGGAGCGCGCCTACATAACCGGCGGTGGCTACAAGTACTGCCAGCTGGGGGAGGGGAACAGTTTTCTCCGCTTTCCGGCGCGCTGCGCGCTGCGTCCCGTGGCGACGGGCTGGTTCAGCGAGTTCGCCACCAAGGAGGCGCCCATTCCCAATCGCGTGGCCTACGGCGAGGGGCCCGCACGCTTCGCCGGCGCCACCTACGATCCCACCAGCCACTACCGTGCCGCGGAGGTGTTCGGGTTCTTCGAGAAGCGCGGGCTGACCCCCGCGCTGCTTCGCGAAGTGAGCCAGCACCAGGTGGGGCTGCTCGTGCAACGTTTCGACGCGCTCGGGCTCGATCCCGCCCTCATCTCCCGCGACCCGGCCCGCCAACTCGCTAACATTGCCGGCTTCCTGGTGCTGCGCTCCTCGCGCGCGGGGGACATCTGCCGCGCCCTGCGCGAGCGCGGCGTCTTCACCGACTATCGCGGCGACGTGCTGCGCATGGGCCCGGCGCCCTACCTGTGCGACGATCAGATCGTGCGCGCGGTCGGCATCCTGGGCGACGTGTGCCGGGACGTCCGCTGACGCAAAAAGCGCCCCCCGTTTCCGGGGGGCGCTTCTTTCAACACTCGCTCGACGCAGGCGGCTACATCTTGGCCTTCTGCGGCTCCTTGCTCATCTCCGCGCCCGCCTGCGACATCTTCTCGCCGAAGGCCTTCGACGAAGCGGCGTAGTTGTGCAGCGCCTTGATGCCGTCCGGGGTGTTGGACGAGCCAACGACGATGAAGCCGTTGTCCGTCTGGAACTCCTCCACCGAAACGTCGGAGCGCCCCCGGAACGTCATCTGGCCGGTGCAGAGCGGGCAGAGGCTGGCCTTCTGCTCCTTGGTCATGCCGGGAATGCCCTCGGCGCGCTTCTGGCACTCGGCCTCACACTTGTTGAAGGCCGGAATCATGGCCGCGTCCGCGGTATACAGGGTCTCAATGTAGCCGGTCTTGGTGGCGAACACGCTGTGGTGAAGCGTGGGGCCCAGGGCCGGGTCGCTCATCCACACCGAGCAAACCGGGCAGTTCATCATGGCGCCCATCGCCTGCTGCGGCGTCATGTCTTCCATACTGGAATTGGACGCCGTGCCGGCAAAGGCCGCGGTCGCGACCATGAGGGCCGCGACTGTACACAGAATGCGTTTCATATTACGGATGCCTCCTTGCAACTCTCTTCGAGTTCGGGTTTGGGAACCGGCCACGCGGGCCGGGAAAAATCACACATGTCTGTCGCCTTATGCGGAGGGCGGCCAGAAAGCAGATGGCGGAATTGTGCGCCTCCGCGGCGCGCGGGTCAAGACCCGACCGGGGCGGTGGGCCCCGGGGTACGCGCCGGTAGCGGCCGGGCGAGAATGTCCTTGTCGGCAAACGACCTCTGTGGGAAACTCCGATTCGGACGATCGCCTCCGAAGCCGCATCGTCCCACACCAACAAGCACCCAGAACTGCATTCATGAGCGCTTTCAAGTTCTACGAGTCCACCGTCGGTAGAAAGTTCGTCACCGGTCTTGCCGGTATCCTGCTGGTGGGTTTTCTCTTCGTCCACCTCGGCGGCAACCTGACCATGCTGGTCAGCGGCGGGCTGTTCAACAACTATACCCACCACCTGGAATCGCTGGGCGTTCTCCTTTATATCGTGGAGATCGTGCTGCTCGGCATCTTCGTGGCGCACATCGTGACCGCGTTGAATGTGCAGCTGGAAAAGCGCCGCGCGCGGCCGAAGGGTTACGCGGTCAACGCTTCCAAGGGCGCGCCCAGCCGGCAGACGCTCGCATCGCGCTCCATGATCGTCACCGGTCTGGTGCTGCTGGTGTTCGTGCCGGTGCACGTGTGGATGTTCAAGTTCAACCAGGGGCAGCCGTCGCCCACCATGATGCACAACGGCAAGGAGATTCGCGACCTGTACGGCATCGTCGTCACCGCCTTCAAGCAGCCGCTGATCGCGTGGGGGTATGCTGCGGTGATGTTCCTGCTGGGATTCCATCTGCGGCACGGTTTCTGGAGCGCCTTCCAGTCCATGGGCGCGCTCAACCGGCGCCTGCTGCCGGCGGCCTATGCGCTGGGGCTGCTGGTGGCGTTGCTGCTGGCGAGTGGCTTCATCCTGCTGCCGCTGTGGATTCACTACGTAACGCCGGCCCCGGGATTGTGAGGCGGACACCATGATCGACATGACGCTCGACGCCAGAATCCCGCCCGGTCCCGTGGACCGCAAGTGGGACCTCTACAAGGCCCAGGCCAAACTGGTCAGCCCGGCCAACAAGCGCAAGTACACCATCATCGTGGTGGGCACGGGGCTCGCGGGCGGCGCCGCGGCCGCCTCGCTGGCCGAACTGGGCTACAACGTGCTCTCGTTCTGCATCCAGGACACGCCGCGGCGCGCGCACAGCGTGGCCGCGCAGGGCGGCATCAACGCGGCCAAGAACTACCAGAACGACGGCGACAGCGTGTGGCGCCTGTTCGTGGACACGGTGAAGGGCGGCGACTTCCGCGCGCGCGAGGCCAACGTCTACCGCCTGTCGCAGCTGTCGGTGAACATCATCGACCAGTGCGTCTCGCAGGGCGTTCCGTTTGCGCGCGAATACGGCGGCACCCTGGCCAACCGCTCCTTCGGCGGCGCGCAGGTATCGCGCACCTTCTACGCGCGCGGCCAGACCGGGCAGCAGCTGCTGCTGGGCTGCTACAGCGCGTTGATGCGCCAGGTGGACGCGGGCAAGGTGAAGATGTTCCCGCGCCGCGAAATGCTGGACCTGGTGCTGGTGGAGGGCAAGGCGCGCGGCATCGTGTGCCGCAACCTGGTGACCGGCGCGGTGGAGAGCTACGCCGCGGACGCGGTGCTGCTGGCCACCGGCGGCTATTCCACCGTGTTCTTCCTGTCCACCAACGCGGTCAACTGCAACGCCACCGCGGTGTGGCGCTGCCACAAGCGCGGCGCGCTCTTCGCCAACCCGTGCTTCACGCAGATTCATCCCACCTGCGTACCGCTTCTGGGCGAGTCCCAGTCCAAGCTCACTTTAATGAGCGAGAGCCTGCGCAACGACGGCCGCGTGTGGGTACCGAAGGGCAAGGACGACAAACGCCCGCCCCACCAGATTCCCGAGGGGGACCGCGACTACTTCCTGGAGCGCATCTACCCGGCCTTCGGCAACCTGGTGCCGCGCGACATCGCCTCGCGCGCCGCCAAGCGCATGTGCGACTCCGGCCACGGCGTGGGCAACACCGGCTACGCGGTGTACCTGGACTTCGCCGACGCCATCAAGCGTATGGGCAGGGAGACGGTTCGTGAACGCTACGGCAACCTGTTCCAGATGTACGACGAAATTACCGGCGAGGATCCGTACCAGACACCCATGCGCATCTACCCCGCGCCGCACTACACCATGGGCGGCCTGTGGGTGGACTACGGCCTGATGAGCAACGTGCCCGGGCTGCACGTGCTGGGCGAGGCGAACTTCTCGGACCACGGCGCCAACCGCCTGGGCGCCAGCGCGCTCATGCAGGGCCTGGCCGACGGGTACTTCGTCATTCCGTACACGCTGGGCAACTACCTGGCCACCTCCGAGGTGCAGAGGGACAAGGTAACCACGGATCATCCCGCTTTCAAGGAGGCCGAGGCGAGTGTGGACGCGTCGGTCAAGAAGCTGCTCGCCGTCAAGGGCAAGACCACGGTGCGCGACTTCCACTGGCGCCTGGGGCGTATCATGTGGGACGACGTGGGCATGAGCCGCACCGAGGAGAGCCTGAAGCGCGCCATCCAGGAGATTCGCGCGCTGCGTACGGAGTTCTGGCAGGACGTGAACGTGGTGGGTGGCAACGATTTCAACAAGGAGCTCGAGTTCGCCGGCCGCGTGGCCGACTTCCTGGAGCTGGGCGAACTGATGGCGATCGACGCGCTGCAGCGCAACGAATCCTGCGGCGGCCACTTCCGCGACGAGTACCAGTATCCCGACGGGGAGGCCATGCGCGACGACGATAACTTCGCGCACGTTTCGGCGTGGAAGTTCAACGGCGACGGCGTTCCCGAGACCCAGGTGAAGGAACACCTCACCTTCGAAGACGTGAAACCGGCCATGCGGAGCTACAAGTAGGGCGGCGCGAATGAACTTCAAGCTCAAGATCTGGCGGCAGACGAGCGCGAAAGCGCCGGGCGGCTTCAAGCAGTACAGTGTCGAGGACATCATCCCCGAGATGTCGTTCCTCGAGATGCTGGACCACCTGAACGAACAGCTGGTGAAGTTGCGCGAGGAGCCGGTGGCCTTCGACAGCGATTGCCGTGAGGGCATCTGCGGCACCTGCGGCCTGGTGATCAACGGGCTTGCCCACGGCTCACGCCCGGGGTGCACCACCTGCGAGCTGCGCATGCGCCACTTCAAGGACGGGGCCACCATCACCGTGGAGCCGTTCCGCGCGCGCGCGTTTCCGGTCATCAAGGATCTGGTGGTGGACCGCGGCGCCTTCGACCGCATCATGCAGCGCGGCGGCTACATCACCACCAACGCCGGGTCGGCGCCGGATGCCAACGCCATCCTCATCCCCAAGGATGCCCAGGAGGCGTCCATG
>Ga0224500_10000268_pt1 | contig 37641 bp, 35 predicted proteins | sample SF_Oct11_sed_USG_FD_168126 | JGI IMG/M metagenome (GOLD analysis project Ga0224500, IMG submission 168126) | Sediment microbial communities from San Francisco Bay, California, United States - SF_Oct11_sed_USGS_4_1 | ecosystem: Environmental > Aquatic > Marine > Sediment | place: USA: California... | reverse complement strand
CTCTCGCGCGGACGGCCGGTCACACAGTGACGGGCTGTGATCGCAACGTATATCCGCCGATGAGCACGCAGCTGAAGGACCTGGGGATTGAGATACACGAGGGCACGGATGCCGCGCAACTCGCCATCAACCCGGACTGCGTGGTTGTCGGTAATGTGATGAGTCGTGGCGTCGCCGTGGTCGAGGCAATGCTAAATGACAACCATCGTTATACCTCCGGACCGCAATGGCTGGCCGAGAATGTCCTGCACGATCGGCACGTTATCGCAGTCGCCGGTACACACGGCAAGACGACAACCGCCAGCATGCTGGCCTGGATACTCGAGGATGCGGGTCTTGAACCGGGCTTCCTGATTGGCGGCATCCCGGTCAATTTCGGTACGTCCGCACGCGTCGGAAAATCACCGTTTTTTGTCGTCGAAGCAGACGAATATGACACCGCTTTTTTCGATAAGCGCGCAAAATTCGTACACTACCGACCGCGCACCGTCATCATCTGCAATCTGGAATTCGACCATGCCGATATTTACAAGGATATGGCGGCGATTCATTGGCAGTTTCATCAGCTGTTGCGGATGGTCCCCTCCGACGGGCATCTGATTACGAACGGCCATGATGAGAATATAAAGAAGCTCATTGAAATGGGCTGCTGGACGCCGATACAGACTTTCGGCTGCGACGATGATACCGATTGGGTTGCGCGCTTCGGTGACAAAATCGAACGGCATATCGGTATGCGCAGCCCGTCGGGTGCGGCGGCCGAAACGCGCTGGCGAATGGGTGGCACGTACAATCTCGAGAATGCACTCGCCGCAGTGGCGGCTGCCGTTTCCGTCGGTGTGTCCTTCGAAGTCGCCGTCGACGCGCTGTCACGATTTGAGGGTGTCAAACGCCGCATGGAGCGCACGGCGACCGTCGCGAACATCGCGATTTACGACGACTTCGCGCACCACCCGACCGCCATACAAAAAGCGATTGCCTCGATGCGACGCCGCTATCCAGGACAGCGGGTAGTAGTTGCGATCGAACCGCGCTCAAATACCATGAAGCTCGGTGTGCATAACGACGAGCTGGCGCATTCGCTCAAGGATGCGGACCTCGTCTGGATGTACCGGCCGGATGGCATGGGCGAGAGTTTCGACGCGTCGCTGCAGGTGCTCGGCAGCAAACTGAGCCTGCACCGGGACTATGACCAGCTTGTCAGCGCGATGGCCACCAAGGTGCTGAGCGGCGACCAGGTCATATTCATGAGTAACGGCGGCTTCGGCTCGGCACGACAAACCCTGACCGCGTTGCTGCAAAGAACGCGAGGGTCGTGATCAGCGCCTATACTTAGCCCCGTGCGCATACCGATTTTTCCGCTGAATACCGTGCTGTTCCCGGGTGGACCCCTGCCACTGCGCATTTTCGAGCCGCGTTACATTGATATGGTCAGTGCCTGCATGAAGTCCGATTCGCCATTTGGCGTGCTGCTGATACGGCATGGTAATGAAGTCGGACCTGCGACAACGTTTGAGGTTGGTACGCTGGCGAAGATCACCGACTTCTACCAGGGCAGCGACGGACTCCTCGGCATCACGGCGATCGGCTTGCAGCGCTTCCGCTTGTTGTCGATCTCCCGGCAATCTGATGGACTGAATATGGGGGAGGTCGAATTGATTCCGCCGGAAAATCCGATGCGACTGCCGGACGAATACAGTGTTTTGCCGCACATGCTCGGTAATGTGCTGGGAGACCTGGGTCGCCTGTACGAGGTTACGGACTGGCGCCTGGACGATGCCGTCTGGGTCGGCTACCGGTTCCTCGAAATCCTGCCGATCGACCTGGAGCAGAAGCAGGCGAGTCTGGAGAGCAGCGATACAGCCGGGCGACTCAGGCTGGTCGATGCTTTACTGGATACCGTACGACGCCAGGGGTGAGGGCTTCGCGCGACGCCTAGTTTGCCAGCTTGCTGAAGACTTTTTCGGCTGCCGCGATCGTAGCGTTGATCTCCTTATCGCCGTGCGCCGCGGACACAAATCCTGCCTCAAAAGCCGATGGCGCCAGGTAAACACCTTGGTCCAACATGCCGTGAAAGAACTTCTTGAAGCGCCCGACGTCGGCCGCTGCAATCTGGGCGAAACTCCTGACTGATGTGGCGTCCGTGAATACCAAACCGAACATGCCACCTTCGCACTCGGTGGCCATCGGAATGCCGGCTCGTTTGGCGGCGGCCGACAGACCGTCGATCAACTGCCTTGTCTTCGCGGTCAGCGATTCGTAAAACCCGGGCTCGTCGATCAGTTCGAGTGTCGCGAGTCCAGCGGCCATCGCGACGGGATTGCCCGACAAGGTGCCCGCCTGGTAAACAGGCCCATCCGGTGCAAGGCTGGCCATAACGTCCGCGCGGCCACCAAATGCGGCCGCTGGCATTCCGCCACCGACAATCTTGCCGAGCGTGGTCAGGTCCGGCGTTATGCCGAAGAGGGATTGCGCTCCGCCTTTCGCGACGCGAAAGCCCGTCATAACCTCGTCAAAAATCAAAAGTGTCCCGGACGCCGTGCACAGGGTCCGCAACGCCTCGTGGAATCCCGGTACGGGCGGCACCATGTTCATGTTGCCGGCGATCGGCTCGACGATTACGCAGGCGATCGTGTCGCCGAGCTCTGCAAAGACAGTCTGCAGCGCGTCGATATCGTTGTAGGGCAGGGTGATCGTGTGTTCCGCCAGACCGGCAGGCACACCGGGCGAGCTGGGCACGCCCAGGGTCAGTGCCCCCGAGCCCGCCTTGATCAGCAGTGAATCCGAATGGCCGTGATAGCAGCCCTCGAACTTGATGATCTTGTCGCGTCCGGTGTAGCCGCGCGCAAGGCGAATCGCGCTCATGGTCGCCTCAGTGCCGGAACTCACCATGCGAACCTTTTCGATCGACGGTACAAGCTCGCGGATCTTTTCGGCAATGCGCGTTTCCAGCACACAGGGTGCGCCAAAGCTGAGGCCCTGTTTGGCTGTCTCAATCACAGCGGCGATAACCGTTGGATGACTGTGGCCGAGAATCATCGGCCCCCAGGACCCGACATAGTCGATGTAGCGGCGGCCATCCTCGCTTTCCAGGTAGGCGCCTTTTGCACTTTTGAAAAAGATCGGGTCGCCACCGACGCCGGCGAAGGCACGAACAGGCGAATTGACGCCGCCCGCGATGACAGCTTGCGCGTTACTGAAAAGACTCATGAATTTCCTCCTGCGGAGGACGAATCCTACCGGACTGTTGGTGGCTCGCTCAACTGTCGAACGTCGTAGCCATTGCGAAGCAGTTGCTTTGGCACGCCATCGTGACCGACGAGATGCAAAGCACCGACGATGATCAGGTAATCGTCGTCGTGCCCGAGCAGACTTTCGATTCGCCGGACCCAGCGGTTGTTACGGTCAATGACCAATGCCTGGTTCAGTTCTTCCTGCTCCTGCATGTCATCGAGTATGCCGGCCTCGAGCCCCGCAATATCGCCATGCCGCCAGGCAATGATCACCTCGTCCATCATATTGTCGAGCTTGGCGCTTTCCTTCAATGTCGCGATGAGCATCTCACGTTGTGCCGGTAAAGACATGGAATCCAGGAATTGAATTTGCTCTTCGATCGTTTCAAAGCCGTCGATGCGCTTGCCGTCCTCTGTGGCTTTGTTCAGCATGTACATCTCGATTCCGAGGGTTGGGTTAAAGCCGACCCGGCTCAGCATCATCATCTCTATCGTCATCGCGGCGTACCAGGGCTCGGTCTTGCTGAGCATCTCGAGCGGGATGTCGATGAGATCAGCCGCTGCTGCTGCCTCTGCGTAGAGTTGATCGCCCATGAGATCGCGTAGCGTCCTGTCGTCCTGCAGTACACCGTAAGTGGTGAACAGGGTTTGCGCTGTGAGGGGATTGAGATCGTCCATATCCACTTCCATGATCAGGACCTCGGCATCGTCATAAACGGCGTCGAATGCTGACGGCAGCGGGTAATCTTCGGAGCGCAGCAAGTGGATCGAGCCCAGCAGGTAGATGGAGTTGTTCGCCCCTGAAACCTGCCACAGCGTCAGCGGATGGCCGGTTTCGCTGGCGTGGACGGGCATTGCCAGCATTGCCAGCAATCCGAAACACGTTCTGATCATTCGTTGTCTATCCAGATGAGTTCATTGTCGATGCTACCGTCGGGGTGCAATGTAATGCGCCGGTAGGCAGGTGAGCGGTCATCGACGGCAAAATTGTCGCTGCCCGGTTTGAATTGCCGGCAGGTCGACGGCGTACCAATGATCCGGATACCGTTGTGCTCGGCGTCATAAGGCTGGTGTACGTGACCGAATACGAGCAAGCGCACGCGCTTCGCGGCTTTAAGCCGCTTGAGCACAGCAGTTCCGTTCTTCATGCCAACCGAGTCGAGCCATGCGCTGCCCAGGGGCACCGGCGGGTGGTGCAGGAACACCATAATGTGTTTCGCGGAGCTCGCCTCGACGATGTCATCGAAGCGGGCAAGCTCGTCTTTCGCGACTGCACCACCGGCCTGACCGCTGACACAGCTGTCGAGGCCGACCAGCAGCCAGTCACGAACTTGCTCGGTGGCGCAATAGGAGAATGGCGGTCGTTCGCACACAACCTGCATGAGCTTGCGAACGTCATGATTGCCGGGTACGCAGTGCATGCGCAAGTTGAGCGGACGCAGGATTTCACGAAATCGATCGTAGGCCTCGGCAGAATCGTCCTGGATAAGGTCGCCAGTGATCAGCGCGCGCTCGGCGCGCCAATCACCGGACTGGTAATGATCAAGAACCTGCTGCAAGGAATGGGCGGTAATCGTACCGCGCAGTTCCCCAAGAGGATCCGCGAACAAGTGGGGGTCGGTCAGGTGCAGTACCCGAATCGACTCCCTGTCAGTTTGCTCAGCGGCCACTTGAATAAGGTGTTTCCTTAGTAGCGGTAGTGCTCCGGCTTGTACGGCCCCGATTTCTCAACGCCGATGTAATCAGCCTGTTCGTCGGACAGTTCCGTGATCTTCGCCCCGATACGGTCGAGGTGCAAGCGCGCGACCTTCTCATCGAGATGCTTCGGAAGCACATAGACTTCCCTGGCGTAATTCTCACTGTTATTCCAGAGCTCGATCTGTGCCAGAACCTGGTTCGAAAACGAGTTCGACATCACGAAGCTCGGGTGGCCCGTGGCGCAGCCGAGGTTAACCAGCCGGCCTTCCGCGAGCAGGATGATGCGCTTGCCGTCGGGGAAAATGATGTGATCGACCTGCGGCTTGACGTTTTCCCACTCGTAGCGCTTGAGGTAGGCGACATCAATTTCATTGTCGAAGTGACCGATATTGCAGACGATGGCCTGGTTGCGCATGCGCTCCATTTGCGGGCCGGTAACGATATGGTAGTTGCCGGTGGCCGTAACGACGATGTCCACCTGGTCGCATACCTCATCGAAGCGAACGACACGAAAGCCTTCCATCGCAGCCTGCAATGCGCAAATCGGATCGATCTCGGTAATCCAGACGGTCGCGCCCAGACCTTTCAAAGACTGTGCGCAGCCCTTGCCGACATCGCCGTAACCGCAAACGACCGCGACTTTGCCTGCGATCATTACGTCGGTGGCACGCTTGATGCCGTCAACGAGTGACTCGCGGCAGCCGTAGAGGTTGTCGAACTTTGACTTGGTGACGGAATCGTTGACGTTGAAAGCCGGGCACATCAGTGAGCCGTCTTTCATCATGTCGTACAGGCGCTTGACGCCGGTCGTCGTTTCCTCAGACAGGCCTTTGACGCCCTTCATGATCTCCGGGTATTTTTCGTGCAGGACCTGGGTAAGGTCGCCGCCGTCGTCGAGGATCATGTTCGGCGTCCAGCCATCCGGGCCGGTGATGGTCTGTTCAACACACCACCAGTACTCTTCTTCCGTTTCGCCCTTCCACGCGAATACCGGAACGCCGCTGGCAGCAATTGCAGCGGCCGCGTGATCCTGGGTCGAGAAGATATTGCAGGACGACCAGCGTATGTCGGCGCCGAGTTCCTTCAGCGTTTCGATCAACACGGCTGTCTGAATCGTCATGTGCAGGCAGCCCGTCAGGCGTGCACCTTTGAGCGGCTTCTTGCCTTTGTATTCTTCGCGGATAGCCATGAGTCCGGGCATCTCTGTCTCGGCAATGGCGATTTCCTTGCGACCCCAGTCGGCCAGTTTGATATCGGCGACTTTGTAATCGTTGTTCTTGACGGCAACGGCTTCGCTGCTCATAAACTTCTCCTTGAATTCGGGTTTAAGCGGCGGCGGCCTTGAGGGCCTCGGCCTTGTCGGTGCGTTCCCAGCTGAGATCGAGATCTTCCCGGCCGAAGTGTCCGTAGGCGGCAGTGGCGCGATAGATTGGCCGGAGCAGATCCAGCATCTTCAGAATGCCGTACGGCGTGAGATCGAAGTGCTCGCGGATCAGCTGCGTTATGCGAGTATCGGAAATCGTGCCGGTGCCAAAGGTTTGTACGCTGATCGAGGTGGGCTCGGCAACGCCGATCGCATAGGACACCTGGACTTCGCAACGATCCGCGAGGCCGGCCGCGACAATATTCTTGGCGACGTAACGGCTGGCGTACGCGGCTGAGCGATCCACTTTCGACGGGTCCTTGCCCGAGAAAGCACCGCCACCGTGGCGGGCAGAGCCGCCGTACGTGTCGACGATGATTTTTCGCCCGGTCAGGCCGCAATCGCCCATTGGTCCGCCAATCTCAAAACGGCCCGTTGGATTGATGTGGTACAGCGTGTCTTTGCTGAGCAACTCGGCCGGAAGTACTGGCTTGATGATTTCTTCCATCACGGCTTCGCGAAGATCGCTCAACGAGATTTCCGGGCTGTGCTGCGATGACAGGACGACGGCATTAATCGATACCGGGACGTTATTCTCGTAATTGAACGTCACCTGGCTCTTGGCATCGGGGCGCAACCATGGCAAAACGCCGTTCTTGCGGACCTTCGCCTGGCGCTGCACCAATCGATGTGCATACGTGATTGGCGCCGGCATGAGGACAGCCGTCTCGTTGGTTGCGTAACCGAACATCAGGCCCTGATCGCCGGCACCTTGTTTCTCATCCGATTCGCGGTCAACGCCTTGCGCTATGTCAGGTGACTGCTTGCCGATGGCATTGAGGACGGAACAGGTCGCGCCGTCGAATCCTTTGTCCGATGCGTCGTAGCCGATGCTGAGCACCACATCGCGCACGATCTCTTCCATATCGACCCAGGCACTGGTGGTGATTTCACCAGCAACGATGACCATTCCGGTCTTGACCATGGTTTCGCAGGCAACGCGCGCCTTCGGATCTTCTGCAATTATAGCGTCGAGGATTGCGTCCGAAATCTGGTCGGAAATCTTGTCCGGATGGCCCTCAGAGACCGATTCGGAGGTAAAAAGGAAAGCATCAGACATAGTTTTAATTGAATCCATTATTGCGGGGTGGCGCATTGTACCCTTGATGCGGTCCTCTATAACAGGGAAAATGCGCGGCTCGCGTTTCCGAAACACACCCCTCATTAATGAGCGGCCGCAAGGCCCCAAATAAGAAAGGTCACATGTCACATAATGCTTCAGTCGCTGGCCAGCCGGCCCGGCGCGATCTCGCAAATGCTATTCGTGCGCTCAGTATGGATGCAGTTCAAGCCGCAAATTCCGGTCATCCAGGCGCCCCGATGGGGATGGCTGATATCGCAGAAGTGCTGTGGAATGATCACCTCAAACACAACCCGGCCAATCCCTCATGGGTGGACCGGGACCGTTTCGTGCTGTCGAATGGCCACGGATCGATGTTGCTTTACAGCTTGCTGCATCTGACGGGCTACGAAGATTTCCCGATTGAGCAACTGAAAAACTTTCGTCAATTCGGCTACAAAACTGCCGGACACCCGGAGTACGAGGCGGGCGGTCCGGTTGAAACGACCACGGGACCTCTCGGCCAGGGGCTGGCCAACGCTGTCGGCATGGCCATGGCGGAGAAAATGCTCGCCGCCGAGTTCAATCGTCCTGGCCACGAGATCGTCGATCACAAGACGTGGGTGTTCGTCGGCGACGGCTGCCTCATGGAAGGTATTTCGCACGAAGCCTGCTCACTCGCAGGTACTTTGAAACTCGGCAAACTGATTTGCCTGTACGACGACAACAATATTTCGATCGATGGCGAAGTCGACGCCTGGTTCACTGATGATACAGCCAAGCGGTTCGAGGCTTATGGCTGGCAGGTCATAGCGGATGTCGATGGTCACGATGCGAAGTCGATCAGCGCGGCGATCGCGAAAGCGACTGCGGACGCAAGCCGCCCGACCCTGATTTGTTGCAAGACCATCATCGGCTTTGGTGCACCGAAGAAGCAGGGCACGGCGGGCGCACACGGCGCGCCCCTCGGCGACGAAGAAATCGCTGCCGCACGCAAAGTATTGGGCTGGGAACCGGCGCCGTTCGTGATTCCGGCTGAAATCGCGTCGGCCTGGAATGCTAAAGCGCGCGGCGCGGACGCGGAGAGTGCCTGGAATAAGTCGTTTGCGGCTTACCGATCCGAATATCCCGAGCTCGCGGACGAGTTTGTGCGTCGCATGGCGGGCGAGTTACCGAAGGACTGGAGTGCCTTCGCTGACAAGGCCATCGCATCTATCGATGCAGCCGGCGAGAAGGCAGCGACCCGTAAGGCCTCACTGATTGCCCTGAATGCCTTTGCACCGGCGCTGCCGGAACTCGCCGGTGGCTCAGCTGACCTCACGGGTTCCAACCTGACGAAACACAATGGGTCGGTACCGATATCAGGCGATAACGCCGCCGGCAATTACGTGTGGTTCGGCGTCCGTGAATTCGGCATGACCGCCATCTGCAACGGCTTGCGGCTGCACGGCGGCTGGTTGCCCTATTGCGGTACGTTCCTGACCTTCTCGGATTACGCACGCAATGCATTGCGTATGGCGGCCCTGATGAAGGTCCAGAATGTACTTGTCTATACCCATGATTCGATCGGTCTCGGCGAGGACGGTCCGACGCACCAACCCGTCGAGCACACGGCGTCGCTACGCCTGATGCCCAACATGAGTGTCTGGCGACCCTGTGACACGGTAGAGACGGCGGTGGCATGGCGTGCAGCGATCGAGCGCCGCAACGGTCCGACCAGTTTAATCCTGACTCGTCAGAACCTGCCCTACCAGAAGCGTAGTGCGGCACAAATTGCAGACATCCGACGTGGCGGTTACGTATTGAAAGATTGCGACGGCACCCCGAGTATCATTCTCATTGCGACAGGCTCAGAGGTTTACCTCGCGGTGGCCGCTGCGGAAAAGCTGGCAGCCGAGGGCATTAAGTCGAGGGTTGTTTCGATGCCGAGTACTGACGCGTTCGACGTGCAGGACCCCAAGTATCGCGAGTCGGTTCTACCCCAGTCTGTAACAGCGCGAGTTGTCATTGAGGCCGGCGTCAGTAGCGGCTGGTGGCGATATGCCGGGCCGCAGGGAAGGATTATCGGACTCGATCGATTTGGTGAATCGGCGCCGGCTGAAGAGCTGTTCGAGCATTTTGGTTTTTCGGCAGATAACGTTGTTGCTGTCGCGAAAGATGTACTGAATTAGAAACTGGAGACTTAAGCAAATGGCTATAAAGATTGGCATCAACGGTTACGGCCGCATCGGGCGCAATGTAGTGCGTGCAATTCACGAGTACGGTCGCACGAAAGAGTTCGACGTCGTAGCGCTCAACGACCTTGGCGACGCAAACACGAATGCCCACCTGACACGCTACGATACAGCTCACGGCAAGTTCGCCGGCAAGGTTGAAGTTGATGGTGGTGACATCATCGTCAATGGCGACCGCATCAAAGTATTTGCCGAACGCGATCCGGCCAAACTGCCCTGGGGCGAACTCGGCGTTGATGTCGTGTTCGAATGCACCGGCTTGTTCCGCGGCCGCGAGACGGCGGGCAAGCACATCGCGGGCGGCGCCAAGAAAGTTGTTATCTCGGCACCGGGCGAGTCGGACATTGACGGCACCTTCGTCTATGGTGTCAATCACGATAAGCTAACGTCCAAACACCAGATCATCTCGAATGCGTCCTGCACGACAAACTGCCTTGCGCCGCTCGTCAAGCCGTTGCACGAAGCTATCGGCGTGAAGCACGGCATCATGACGACGATTCACGCCTACACGAATGACCAGGTGCTGACCGATGTCTACCACAAGGACCTGCGTCGGGCGCGTTCAGGCACGATGTCCCAGATTCCGACGAGCACGGGTGCGGCCAAGGCTGTTGGCTTGGTATTGCCGGAGCTTAACGGCAAGCTGGACGGATTTTCGATGCGCGTTCCCACGATTAACGTGTCGGCAGTTGACCTGACCTTCGTCGCGTCTCGTGCGACCTCGATTGACGAGATCAACAAGATTCTGCGCGCAGCTGCTGATGGCCCGCTCAAGGGCATCCTGGCGTACAACGATCAGCCGCTGGTGTCGGTCGACTTCAATCATGACCCGGCTTCATCGACCTATGATGCGGGTTTGACCAAGGTCATCGATGGCACGCTCGTGAAGGTCCTCTCCTGGTATGACAACGAGTGGGGCTTCTCGAACCGCATGCTCGACACGACGGTCGCGCTGATGAACGCCAAGTAACATCGCTACGCGTCCTGGAGATCGCATGTCCGTCATCAACATGGTCGATGTCGACCTGAAGGGTAAGCGCGTACTGATACGCGAGGACCTGAATGTCCCTGTCGCCGACGGTGTAGTCACATCCGACGCTCGCATACGTGCAGCCTTGCCAACCATCAAGGCTGCGCTGGATGCGGGGGCGGCGGTGATGCTGGTGTCGCATCTTGGTCGGCCGGTCGAAGGACAACCGGACGAGCAGTTCTCACTGCAACCGGTCGCGAATCGGCTGGCGGAATTGCTCGGCATCGATGTGCCATTGATCAGGGACTGGATCGACGGCGTGGAGGTTGTGCCCGGCGAGCTCGTGTTACTCGAAAACGTTCGCTTTCTGGCGGGTGAAAAGAAGTCGGACGCTACGCTGTCTAAAAAAATGGCTGCCTTATGCGATGTCTTCGTCATGGATGCTTTCGGTACCGCGCACCGCGCCCAGGCCAGCACCTATGGCGTTGCGGAATACGCGCCGATCGCCTGCGCAGGCCCCTTGCTGGCGGCCGAACTCGATGCCCTGGGCAAAGCGATGGACAATCCGGCGCGCCCGTTTGTCGCAATTGTTGGCGGCTCCAAAGTGTCGACGAAGCTGACTGTGCTCGACGCGTTGGCAAATGTTGTTGATTGCCTGATCGTTGGTGGCGGCATTGCCAATACCTTCATTGCGGCGGCAGGCCATGGCGTCGGCAAGTCCTTGTACGAACCTGACATGCTGGACACGGCTCGCGAACTCGCGGCGAATAAAGACGACCGTGCGGAGATTCCGATGCCGACTGACGTAGTCGTAGCTAATGAATTCTCGAAAGCTGCGACGGCAACGGTCAAGAGCGTAAATGCCGTATCGGACGATGAAACCATACTGGATATCGGGCCGGAAACGGCGTCTCGCTTCGCGGACATCATTGCCAGCGCTGGCACGATAATCTGGAACGGGCCTGTTGGTGTTTTTGAGTTCGATCAATTCGGATCGGGTACCAAAGCGCTGGCGGACGCAATCGCGGCCAGCGATGCATTTTCCGTGGCCGGTGGCGGTGACACGCTTGCCGCGATCGACAAGTACGGCGTTGCAGACGACATTTCCTATATTTCCACGGGCGGTGGTGCATTCCTCGAATTTGTCGAAGGCAAGAAGTTGCCTGCAGTCGCGATTCTCGAACAACGTGCGAAGTCGGGCGGCTAAGCACTGCTGCGGATTCAACCGGTCGTAGTAGTTGCTGTAATTTGGTGGCCGCTGACTCTATTAACGGTGATGCCCGCGATTTCAGTCGCCGTGAAATCTGTTCTCCAATGGAAAATGTATCCTGCGGGGAGGGCAGCGTTTGCCAGGGTACTGAGCCCAAAAACGGTTTTGTGAAAGGGCTCTGACCCCTTTTAGGTGGGCCACGGTCCCGTGATTGCCAGGGTCATGCCCGGGTACTGGATATTCACAAACAGCGTCTTGCCATCCGGCGAGAAGCAGACGCCGGCGAGTTCCGAGTCCGAATACGGATTATTCGCGAGTTCGTATTGGCTGCCATCCGGCCGGATTCCCACCAATGCGCAATTGCCGGCAGTGTCTTCACAAACGATCAGGTCGCCCCAGGGCGCCATTGTCAGATTGTCGGCGTTCTTGAGTAAGGAGTCGCTCGTCGCTTCGGCAATCAGTTCCAGTTGCCCGGTCTCGGCGGTGGTCGGCCGGTAGGTGAAAACCTGGCCGAGCTGGGCGGGGCCGCCGATCGTGCACGTAAATGCCAGTCGGTCGCCGGCAAGCGTCAGGCCCTCGCCTCGGGCAAATGTTGCGGCGCCTCTGGCAACGCCATTTTCACGCAGCACATCTTCAGTCGGGTCCACATCATCAAGGTCTACCCAGTGAACGGCTAACGGTCGATTAAGCCTGATCGCGGGATTCGCCCAGTTGTGCGTTGCCGACATGGGCTTGCCGTCGACTGCCAATGCCTGGAGGTTTCCGCCTCCAAGCAGCTTGCCCGGGACCTTGGGGATATACCGGTAGAACAGACTGTGATGCTGGTCTTCGGTCATGTAGACGATCCCGGTAGCGGGATCGACAGCACAGGCCTCATGTACAAATCGACCCATCGCCGTGATCGGTTGCGCTAATGTCAGTTCATCAGCGTCGGCAGGAACCTCGAAGACATAGCCATGGCTTTTCTCTCGATGGACGGACCTGTCGGCGAAATCGACTCGACCCGGCCCATCGAAGCACTCTTCGCAGGATAGCCAGCTGCCCCAGGGTGTTGGTCCACCGGCGCAATTCGTATCCGTGCCGCCGAGACTTAAGAACTGGCGCTCGGTTTCTCGTGTAACCGTATTGTAGATAGTGGTCGTCGTGCCGCCGAGGCCCGGTGTGATGTCTGCGCCATTGTCATAAAACAGTGCGCGGGTTTCCTTCGGCAGATCTTTCCACCGCTCGCCCAGGTCGTTCGCGATGACTGACGCGGGATCGATTTCGTGGTTACACACCAGCCGCACGCGGCCATTCCCGCCTGCAAACGCCGCCATCCCGTCGTGGTAACCGGGGACGGTCAGGCCATCGTTCATCGCAGCGCCAACGCGTGAGACGACCCGGTATTCGAAGCCCGGAGGCAGGTCAAAGATTTTGCGTGGGTCAGGGCGGAGTTCGGCGACAGCAGGGCTGGCGACAGTACATCCCGCGCTCATCGCCGGTATCGTTGCGGTAGCTGCAACGGACTGGAGAAAACGGCGTCGATTGATCATGGATGGTTCCGCTGGTGCCTGCGGTCCGAGATTAGCCAAAGAACAGGACAATTGATAGACGCCTAAAAGCATCGGGACCGACCTAAAGGTAACTGAGCTGTGCAATAATCGCGCGCATGCAAAGACGAACCAAGATTGTCGCGACGCTGGGACCGGCGTCTGACGACGTACAAATACTGTGCAAGATGATCAAGGCCGGACTTGACGTTGCACGACTCAATTTTTCGCACGGTGATCCGGATGCCCACCGGCAGCGTGCCGATATGCTGCGATCGGCCGCCGAAATCTGCGGTCGCGAAATCGGCATCATGGGCGACCTCCAGGGACCCAAAATCCGCATTCGTCGCTTCAAGGATCACAGTGTTGCGCTTGCGACCGGCGCCAAATTCTTTCTCGATAGCGCCCTGGAGCTAATGGACGGCGATGAGAATGGCGTCGGCGTTGCCCTGGAAAGCTTGCACGAGGATGTTACAACCGGCGACATACTGCTGCTTAACGATGGGCTGATTTCACTGGAAGTCGACAGCATCGACGGCACGCGTATTCATACGACGGTGGTGGATGGCGGAATTCTGTCGGACCACAAAGGGATTAATCTCAAAGGTGGAGGATTATCGGCTCCCGCACTTACGGATATCGACAAGGAAAATATCATGCTTGCGGCTGACATGGATGTGGACTATCTGGCCGTATCCTTCGTGCGTACGGGAGACGATATCCAGGAAGCAAGGCAACTGTTTCATGAGGCTGGCGGGCACGGGCTTATCGTTGCGAAAATCGAACGCACCGAAGCAGTAGCCAATATCGATTCCATAATCGAGGCATCCGACGTCATCATGGTCGCGCGCGGGGACCTGGGCGTCGAGATGGGCTATGCCGAGTTGATCGGCATCCAGAAAAAGCTGATCCGCAAGACACGCAAGGCGAACAAGATCGTCATAACGGCGACGCAGATGATGGAGTCGATGATCCAGAACCCGATTCCGACGCGCGCTGAAGTATCGGACGTTTCGAACGCCGTGATCGATGGCAGCGATGCGGTCATGCTGTCCGGCGAGACGGCAGTCGGCGCTTATCCGGTTGCGGCCATCAAGGCGATGGCCGAAGTAGCCGTTGGTGCGGAGAAGTACCCGATTCCACTTGGCGTAACCAGCCACCGTATGCAAGATCACTTCGAACTCGTCGACGAGGGGATTGCGATGGCCACGATGTATATGGCCAACCACATGTCGGTCAAGGCTATCATCGCTCTGACAGAGTCCGGATCCACGACGCGCTGGATGTCGCGTATCCGTTCTGATATTCCGATCTACGCTTTTACGCCACACATTGCGACCAGTCGTCGTGTGTCGCTGTATCGCGGTGTCTATCCGGTGTCTTTTTCGATCGACAAGGATAATCCACGAGACCTGTACCAGGACGTATTCGATACTTTGCTTGCCAATAAGCTGATCGAGGTCGGTGACCTGGCTATCCTGACGAAAGGTGATCTCGACGGCGTATCCGGCAGCACCAATTCAATGACCATTATCAAGATCAAACCCAGTTCATGAAAAAGTTCTTGCGACGCCTTTTCACGGGCGTTATTGCATCGGTCCTGCTCGTGGCGCTGCTCGGGTGGTTAACGCTGCGTGCCAGCCTGCCGCAGACAGATGGCGAGATTTCTGTAAGTGGCCTGGTTGATATCGCGACCATTCAGCGCGATGCGGCTGGCATACCCGTCATCACAGCGGCAAATCGCAAGGATCTGGCCTTCGCTACCGGTTTTGCGCACGGCCAGGACAGGTATTTTCAAATGGACATGATTCGCCGCCAGGCGGCCGGTGAATTATCGGAAGTGGTCGGCGCGATGGCGCTCAATACGGACAAACGTCATCGCTTTCACCGGTTTCGTTCGCGCGCCAAAGCCGTGCTCGAGCTGGCATCGCCGGCTGACAAAGAACTGTTGCAACACTATGCCGATGGCGTCAATGCCGGGCGCGAATCCCTGGGCGCGCGGCCGTTCGAATATTTCGTTCTGGGTGTCGAGCCCGAACCGTGGCGCGCGGAAGATTCGATCATCGCGGTGTATGCGATGTTCATGGACCTCAACGATTCACGCGCGGTGAAGGAAGTGCAGCGGGGATTTGCGCACAACGTGTTACCTGCCGAAGTGTATGCGTGGATGTATCCCCAGGGGACACCGTGGGATGCGCCATTGATGGGGGGGCCACGCGCTGTCGCTGCCATCCCGGCTGCCGAGGTTTATTCGCTTCGCGACATCGAAGAGCAGGCCCCCGAGACCAGTGAGCGGGGACGTCCACCGTTGCCGGGCAGTAATAATTGGGCGGTATCGGGCGCGCTGACCGAGAACGGCCGGGCGCTGGTTTCGAACGATATGCACCTGGGTCTGCACACGCCGAATATTTACTACCGCGCACGCCTGGTAGTGGACGGCAATGATGGCAACGGACAAACGGCTCTCGACGTCTCCGGTCTTACCTTGCCGGGCGCTCCGTTTGTCGTTGCCGGCAGCAATACCAAAGTTGCCTGGGGCTACACAAACAGTTATGGCGACTACACTGACGCCGTCGTTTTACAGCCGGGCGCTGCCGAGGGCACCTATAAGACGCCGGGCGGCGATCTGCCGTTTACTCATTATCGCGAGCTCATCAAGATAAAGGGAGGAGAGCCCGTAGAGTACGAAGTTCGCGAGACCATCTGGGGTCCTGTGGTTGACGACATCGAATACCCGGACGGCGAAATCGCGGTCAGCTGGATTGCTCACAAGCCCGATTCGATTAACCTGAATTTGCTGAAACTCGAACTGGCAGGCTCGGTGTTCGAGGCTCTGGACATCGCCAATACGATGGGCATGCCGCCGCAGAATTTCGTGACTGGCGATGCCGATGGAAATATAGGCTGGACAATCGCCGGCAAGATACCGAAAAAAGCATCGTTCGATGCCATGTTGCCTGCTGACTGGAGCCAGGAAGCCGGCTGGCAGGGCTGGATTGCGAGCAATGACTATCCGCGAATCGTGAACCCGGACAGCGGCCGTATCTGGACCGCGAATGCCCGTGTCAGTGATGCCGACGCGCTACGCATCATCGGTGACGGTGGCTACGATCTTGGTGCACGGGCGAAGCAAATACGAGACGGTCTGTTTGCCAAAGATTCGTTCACGCCGGGCGATATGCTTGCGATCCAGTACGACGATCGTGCTTTATTCCTGTCGCCCTGGCGCGATCTCCTGCTCGAGGTGCTAAACGATCAAGCGGTTGCCAAGGATGCCGATCTGGCCGAGTACCGGCGCCTGGTCGACGGCTGGATTCCGCGTGCCGTGCCCGAGTCCGTTGGCTACCGACTGGTGCGGGCGTTTCGACTCGAAGTCGAGCGGCGGGTTTTTCATACCCTGATGGCACCGGTACGCGAAACGTACGGGGACGATGTGAGCCTGCGCAGGAGCAACCAGTTCGAAGCAGCATTGTGGTCGCTCGTGACGGAACGACCCTTGCACCTGTTGCCGGCGAATTACGAAAACTGGGACCAGTTTTTTCTCGCTGCTGTGCGGACAAACATTGATTATTTCGCCGCGAATTTTGAAGGTCCCTTGTCATTGCGGACCTGGGGCGAGGTCAATACGGCTTCGATTCGACACCCTCTCAGCCGCGGCATCCCGATTTTCGGCGCGTACCTCGATATGCCGGCGGACGAACTCAATGGCGACGTAAACATGCCAAAAGCCCAGAGCGCCACATTCGGGGCCTCGGAACGCTTTTCCGTTTCCCCGGGCGACGAGGCGAATGGCCTGTTACACATGCCGGCCGGGCAGAGCGGCCATTCTTTGTCCGACTACTATGACAAAGGACATTCTGACTGGGTTAACGGTCTGCCCAGCCCGTTTTTGCCTGGCAATGCGGAACATACGCTGACCTTGAGCCCTGACGGCGGTAAGATGGCGCAGTAATACCGACCGGAACGAACAATGGCTGACGATAAATTCACGGGTACGAGTACCTACATCGCGACTGACGACCTGACCATGGCCGTCAATGCCGCGGTAACGCTGCAGCGCCCGATACTGATCAAGGGCGAGCCTGGCACAGGCAAAACGCAGCTCGCCATCGAGGTCGCGAACTCGCTCAATAAGCCACTGTACGAATGGCATATCAAATCGACGACCAAGGCGCAGCAGGGCCTGTATGAGTATGACGCGGTTGCCCGGCTTCGCGATTCGCAACTCGGTGACGACAAGGTTCACGACATCGCGAATTACATCATGCGGGGCAAGGTCTGGGAGGCCTTTGAGTCTGACGAGCAGCCCGTATTGCTGATCGACGAGATCGACAAAGCGGACATCGAGTTTCCGAACGACCTGCTGCAGGAACTCGATCGCATGGAGTTCTACGTTTACGAGACGAAGAAGCTCGTCAAAGCCCGGCATCGTCCGATTATCGTGATTACCAGCAACAACGAAAAAGAGCTGCCGGATGCATTCCTGCGGCGCTGCTTCTTCCACTACATCAAGTTTCCCGACGCTAAGACGATGGCAAAAATCGTCGACGTGCACTTTCCCAATCTAAAGAAGGAGCTGCTGACAGAAGCCCTGAATGCGTTCTACACGGTCCGGGATGTGCGCGGGCTGAAGAAGAAGCCTTCGACGTCGGAGTTGCTGGACTGGATCAAGTTGCTGCTGGCAGAAGACATTCCGCTGGAAGCACTGCGAAGTGAAGGCTCCCGCAACGCAATTCCGCCGTTGTACGGCGCGTTGCTGAAGAATGAGCAGGACGTTCATCTTTTCGAGAAACTCGTGTTCCTGGACCGGCGCAGCAATCCGCAGTAGCGGCAGGCGATTGACCCATGCTGATTCCGTTTTTCTTCAAGTTGCGCGAAGGCGGCATCAATACCTCGATTACAGAGCTGCTGACTTTGCACGAGGCGATGCGGAGCGGGCTCGCCGGGCAGAGCGTTGATAATTTCTATTTCCTTGCCAGAACATCGCTTGTAAAAGACGAAGCGCAACTCGATCGATTCGATCGGATTTTCGGTGCCTATTTCAAGGGCGTAGACGACACGCTGGCCGATCTCGTTCAGGAGATCCCCGAGGAATGGTTGCGACGACAGGCTGAACTTTCATTGTCTGAGGAAGAGCGCAAACTCATCGAGTCCATGGGTGGCTTCGATGAGCTTATGAAAGCCTTGCAGAAGCGGCTCGAGGAGCAGGACGAGCGCCACGAGGGCGGCAACAAGTGGATCGGAACGGCGGGCACATCACCCTTTGGTGCCTACGGATACAATCCCGAAGGTGTTCGCATCGGGCAACAGGGATCCAGGAATCGTAGCGCCGTAAAAGTCTGGGACAAGCGCGAGTTCCGTAATCTTGATGACTCCGTCGAACTCGGCACGCGCAATATCAAGGTGGCCTTGCGGCGGCTGAGAAAATTCGCGCGAGAAGGTGCCGCAGACCAGCTGGACCTGAACGACACGATCGACAAGACGGCGCGCAATGGCGGAATGCTCGATATTCGCATGGTTCCGGAACGCCACAACGCCGTCAAAATACTCTTGTGCCTCGACATTGGCGGGTCCATGGACGATCACGTGCGCATTTGTGAAGAAACGTTTTCGGCGGCGCGCAGCGAGTTTAAACATCTGGAATATTTCTACTTTCATAATTTTGTTTATGAAAATATGTGGAAAGACAATCGGCGCAGGCAAGCGGAAAAGACTGCTACGCTCGATATCACCCACAAGTACGCATCAGACTACAAACTGATCTTTGTCGGCGATGCGACGATGAGCCCCTACGAAATTGTCTACCCGGGTGGCAGCGTCGAACACTGGAATGAAGAGCCCGGTGCGGTGTGGATGAAGCGGTTGCTGAAAACCTACCCGAAAGCGATATGGCTGAACCCGGAACCCAGGGCCCGCTGGGACTACACGCCCTCCGTCAAGCTGGTTCGAGATCTCATGGACGATCGCATGTTTCCGCTGACGATCACAGGACTCGACGAGGGAATCAAAGCGCTGCACTGAGCGCTGTTAATACGTTAATCGGTGACAGCTTCGGTATCGATTTCGGTACGGGCACCCAGTGCTTTCAAATCGGCCAGCACTTCTTTCGAATGCCCATCAGGATTAACTTTCGCGTAGTGCTTGGCGATCTTGCCATCGGGACTGATGATGAATGTCTGCCGCTTCGCGACTGTCATGCCGAACATACGGGTTTTTACGCCGTACGCTGTCGATGTTGAGCCTTCGGTATCTGCAAGCAGGGGAAATGGCAAACTGTAATTTTCAGCAAACGATTTGTGCGAGTCGGTATCGTCGAGGCTCACGCCAAGAATCTGCGCATTGAGATCGCGAAAGGCGAAAATATTGTCCCGAAATTCACAGGCTTCGGTCGTGCAACCGGGTGTGTCGTCTTTCGGGTAGAAGTACAAAACAACCCATTGATCCAGATAGTCCTCGAGCGAACGCAACTGACCGTCCTGGTCGGCGAGTTCGAATTGAGGCGCAGCCGCGCCGACCGCAGGCTGGTCATTGGCAATGCCGACAGAGGTGAACAGCAACATCGCGATGATGGCGACAAAAACAACTGCAGCTACTGGAATAAAGCCTTTCATGATCCGGTCCGTTTATCGGGGCAGATGTTTGACGTGTGTCCGGTCTTGCCCGCGGGAGTGGCATTATACTACTTTGCGAGCAAGCGACACTGAAGCTATGGCTGTTACCTATGACTCACCATTCTGATTCGACAAAGACTGCGCTGGTGCTTCCCGGTGGCGGTGCGCGCGGAGCCTTCCAGGTGGGTGTGCTCAAGGCGCTTGCCGAAATTCTCCCCAGGAACTGCCAGAATCCCTTCCCGGTTATCAGCGGCACGTCGGCAGGCGCGGTCATTTCTGTGGTTTTGGCGTCAAAGGCCGAGCATTTTCGATCGGCGGTCACGGAGCTCGAGTACGTCTGGTCGCATTTTCGCTGTGAGCAGGTCTTCAAAACCGATCACCTGACCATGCTCAAGAGCAGTCTGCACTGGTTGTCGTCCATTGTCCTGGGTGGCTGGTTGGTGGGTACTCCGAAGTCCCTGCTCGACAACAGCCCGCTGCGGGACCTTCTGAGCCGCAACGTGCACTTTCCCAGAATCCACACGAGTATCGAAAATGGCAACCTCGATGCTGTCGCAGTAACGGCCGCAAGCTACGGCTCCGCACGATCGGAGACCTTCTTCGAGGGCGCAGCGAGACTCCGCGGCTGGCACCGTACCCGGCGGCTGGGAGAGCGTACCGAGCTGAATCTCGATCACATTATGGCGAGCATTGCCGTGCCGCTGATATTTCCGCCACAAAGCATTGGCAATGAATATTTCGGGGATGGAGCCATGCGCCAGGCAACGCCTCTGAGTCCGGCCGTGCACCTGGGCGCTGACAGAATCCTGGTCATTGGCATCCGCGACGAGTCAGGCGAAGAAGAAGCCACGGAGCTGGGACCGTTACCGAGCTTCGCGCAGATTGCCGGCTACATGCTTGATACCCTGTTTATGGACGGACTGTATTCAGATCTTGAACGCATTACGCGCCTCAATGAACTCATCGATTCAGTACCCGAGCAGCATCGCAATGGCAGCCTTGCTAATTTCCGGCCGATAGACACGATGTTGGTCGTGCCGAGCGAGGACCTTCGTGAGATTGCATTTCGGCATCGTCAGGAACTGCCTTTCGCAATTCGAGCCTTGCTGCGAGGCGTGGGTGGCAGGACGCCGCGCGAAAGCAAGCTCATAAGCTTTCTCTTGTTCGAGAGGGCATTTACGCGGGAACTAATCGCGCTGGGCTACCGCGACGCGATGAAGGTCAAGGACCAGCTGCTGGATTTCGTGTGCGGAGCACAGGTACCACGGCTTTTCGCTCCCGACTGGATCAAGAGAGACCTGAGTTCTTTCCACGCTGACGAAATCTAGTCTGCCCCAGACTGGATCGCCGGTGTCACAGCAGAAAGGCGGCTCCGAGGCCAAGGAATGCGGCATAACCGATTACGTCCGTGACCGTCGTCAGGACGACACCGCCGGCCAATGCCGGGTCTACGTGCAGGCGTTTCAGAATCAGCGGAATACTGAAGCCAGCCAGCGCGGCAACGAATAGGTTGATGATCATCGCCGCGCCGATAATTGCGCCGATGCGCCATTCTTCGAACCAGAGGAACGTGAACAGCGAAACGACGATTGCCCAAGCGATGCCGTTCAGCGCACCCACCAGCAGTTCCTTGCGAAGAATGCCAACAATGTTGTCCTTGTTTATCAGCCCAAGAGCGATAGCTCGCGTCATGATCGTGAGGGACTGGGAGCCTGCGACGCCACCCATGCTGGGCACGACCGGCATCAGCACCGCTAACAGCACGATCTTGTCGACTGTGGTCTGAAAGACATCGACGACGGCGGCAGCGAGGAAAGCCGTAGCGAGGTTGATGCCGAGCCATAAAGCACGACGGCCAGCACTCTTGACGACCGGTGCGAACATGTCGTCCTCTTCGTCAAGACCTGCCGCGCCCATCAATGAGTGTTCTGCCTCCTCGCGTATGACATCCACGACATCGTCGATAGTGATGCGCCCGAGAACCCGGAAGTTCTCATCGACGACAGGGGCCGACAGGAGGTCGTGATTCTCAAACTCCCAGACAACTTCGGCAGACGGCGTATCGGCCGTGATCGGCGTGATGTCGGTCGACATCACGTTGGCGACCATCTCTTCGCTGTCGCCGGTCAGAAGTCTCGACAGATACAACGAGCCGATGTAGGTGTTGTCCCGGCTGACGACAAATATGGAATCGGTGCCGTCAGTGATGTTCCCGACGAACCGCAAGTATCGAGCGACCACTTCGAGTGTGACATCGGGACGTACTGTCACAATGTCGACGTTCATCAGGCCGCCGGCGCTTTCTTCGTCGTAAGCGAGGACCTGCCTTACGCGATCGTGGTCCTGCTTGTTCAGGGATAACAGGACTTCCTGGGTGACAGCTTCCGGAAGATCGATCAACAGATCGGCGAGATCGTCGACCTGCATACCTTCGGCGGCAGCGATGAGCGCTGCGGGCTGCATACCGTCGATGAGGTCCTCGCGCACGGCATCGGAAACCTCGACCAGGACATCGCCACCTATTTCCGGATCGACGAGTTCCCAAAGAACAGCGCGCTTTTTGCGCGGCAAGGATTCAAGCAGCCGCGCAAGTTCCGAAGGGTGCAGGCTGTTCACCATCACCCGTGCCGCACGCATTCGACCGCCTTCCAGAAGCTGTCTCAGCTTCTCAAGGTTGACTCGTTTTTGTTCGCGCGCGTCCATGCCGCCGGAGTTTAGCAGCTTAGTCTGGACGGAGACGATGGTGGGTAAGGTTGTTGTGTCGCGTTAACACAGAGGAATGATTTTTTCGCAAATCAGCGGCAATCTTCTCGGTCATATGCACAGAACGATGCTGGCCACCGGTGCAGCCGATAGCGATCGTCAGGTAGCCGCGGTGTGCGCTTTCGAATCGGGGTATCCAACGATTCAGGAATCCAACAATGTCTTTGTACATGGCGTTGAATTCATCCTGGCCCTCAAGAAAATCAATAACCGGCTGATCGAGCCCGGTCATCCCACGCAACGCAGTGGACCAATACGGATTCGGCAGGCAGCGTGTGTCAAATACAAAGTCAGCGTCGGCCGGGATTCGGTGTTTGAAGCCGAAGGACTCGATAAGGACCGACAAGGATTCCGACTTGCGGCGATCCACCCGCTCGCGAATCGTTTCCGCCAGTTCGTAGATGCTGGTTCGAGAGGTGTCGATGATCAAGTCGGCAGCGTTGTTGATAGCCGAGAGAATCTCGCGTTCCGCGTCTATCGCTGTACGCAGTTCCGCGCCGTGCGTGGCCAGCGGGTGTCGACGGCGTGATTCGCTGTAGCGTTGCAACAGAACTTCGTCACTGGCATGCAGGAAGATTATTTCTGTGCGAATGCCTTGTTCACGGAGATCGCCGATGAGACCGGGCAGCGCTTCCAGGTCCCGGGGACGATTACGGGCATCGACGCCGACGGCCACCCGATTCGCTCCGGGGCCATCACCTGAGTGAACTTCCTGGACAGCGGATTTCAACAGCGCAGCGGGTATGTTGTCGATGCAGTAGTAGCCGAGATCTTCAAGGACATGCAAAGCAACTGACTTGCCTGAACCGGACAGGCCGCTGACAACTATCAGTCGAAGGTCATTAGACATAGTGTATCCGGTCCGGAGAACGCCCCGGTTATGAAGCCCGCGTTTCCTGCGACGATTCGGGCGGAAGCGCTTTAGCGCCATTGATCAACGCATTGTAGAGCTCTTTGCTGGATGTCGCACCGCGCATGCGGGCACGCAAGTCCTCGTCAGCCAGGATTTGGGTAATCAAGTTGATATCGGCGAAGTGAGATTCATCGAGTTCAGTCGGGACTATCATGCCGATTATCAGGTCCACAGGGTCGCCATCGTAAGCATCAAAGTCCACGGGCTCCGACAACTTGATCAATGCGGCACTGGCAGAATCGATTCCTGCAATGCGGCAGTGCGGAAATGCGGCGCCCCTGTCCAGGCCGGTACAGCCCAGTCGCTCGCGATCGTTCAGGCACTTGAATATGGCTTGGCTTGCGATATCGGGGTGCGAACGAACGAGCAGTTCGCTCATGATTTCGAGGCAGTGTTTTTTGCTCCGGGCGGTTGCATTACACAATACGCCATCGGGCTTGATGATGTCTTCGAGCGGCATAGGGGGAAGGTTGGGCGGCAACGATCTGTGCGGCCGTCTGACCGCACAGATCGGATGCGGGGTCAGGCGTACTTAATCCTGTTCTTGTCTTTGGCGTGGTGATCGCCGAGTTTTTCTTTGTATTTTCTGACTCTTCGTTCGAGTTTGTCCACCAGGCCATCGATCGCCGCGTACATGTCCTCTTCGGTGTGATCGGCGTAGATCGTACCACCATTTACGTGGACAGTAGCCTCGGCTTTGTGACGGAGCTTTTCGACAGTCAGAATACATTGGACGTCAGACACGATGTCAAAGTGACGGGCTGTTTTTTGAACCTTGGATTCGACGTATTCTCTCAGCGAATCAGTAACTTCGACGTGGTGGCCTGAAACATTCAATTGCATAGTTGTCTCCTGTTTTGATTATTTCGCGTTCCTTTTGGGATCAGGATAGCAGTCCTGCCGTCCTCCTATATCGTGTTTCCTACCTACCTCCTAGCGCGTCTCGCGATTCCTGCGTTCGCTGGACGAGGGAATATTCATAGCTTCACGGTACTTCGCAACCGTCCGTCTCGCAACCGAAATACCATCATCTTTCAGTATGTTCATGATCTTGCTGTCACTCAGCGGCTTGGCCGGGTTCTCGGCGCTGACGAGCTTGCGGATTTTCGCGCGAACCGAAGTCGAAGACTGGTCTTCGCCGCTTTCCGATGACAAATGGCTGGAGAAAAAGAACTTGAATTCGAACACCCCACGCGGCGTGTGCATGTACTTGTTTGTGGTTACCCGTGAAATGGTTGATTCGTGCATGCCGATTTCATCGGCGATATCCCGAAGTACCATGGGTTTCATGGCTTCGTCACCGGATTCCAGGAAATGCGTTTGCCGCGACACAATGCTGGTTGCTACCTTCAACAGAGTCTCGTTACGGATTTCAAGGCTGCGAATCAGCCAACGTGCCTCCTGCAGCTGGGTCTTCAGGACTGAATGATCGCTGCTGCCGCGCAGTAGCTTCGCGTATTGCTGGTTTACCGAAAGCTTCGGTACCCCGGTAGGGCTGATCTCAACCTGCCAGCGATTGTCCACCTTGCGAACAAAGACGTCGGGTATCACATATTCAGCTGCCGCCGGAGAAACCGCGAGGCCGGGTCTGGGGTTACATCCTTTTACAAGCGCCAGGGCCTGGTGCAGCTGGTCCTCGGAAACCCGCAGTCCCCGCCGCATTTCACCGTAGTCGCGGCTCGCGACGAGGTCCAGGTGCGCCGCCGCGATTTTGAGCGCGAGATTCAAGCCGGGCGTTTTGGGCTCAAGTTGTTCGAGCTGCCTGATGATGCACTCAGACAGGGAACGTGCCCCTACGCCGGCAGGATCCAGGCGCTGAATTCGCCGCAGCACTGCCTCGGCTTCGTCGACTGTAACTGGGGGATCTTCGTCAAAGCCGCTGATGACTTCGCCGATGTCGGCAATCAAATAGCCGTCGTCATTGATTGAGTCAACCAGGGTTTCACCGATAAGGGCTTCTCGAACGGTGAAATTCTCGATTTCCAGCTGCCAGTACAGATGTTCGTGCAGTGATTCACCTGATTCATCCGCAAACTCGCTGGCCGGCCGTCCTTCGCCATTCCATCCGCTGTCCTGGATTCGCTCAGCGGCGCGTGTCTGCCACAGTTCATCCGCTTTAATGGTTTCAACCTCGGCCGTCGACTCGTCACTGGTGCGTGGAACGACTGGAAGGTCCTCCATCTCGAGCATGATGTTTTCTTCGAGCGCCTCCTGAATCTCAGCATTCAGGTCAAGAATTGGCAGCTGCAACAGGCGAATGGCCTGTTGCAGCTGTGGCGTCATGGTTAACGACTGCCCGAGTTTTAGTTGCAGCGTCGGTTTTAGCATTAATGCCTGTTACCTGAGGGCGAATTTGTGTTGCGCAAGCCTGCAGCAAACGTAAGTTTGCCTTAGAGTTTGAACTCCTGTCCGAGATACACTTCTCGGACGTGTTGATTTTCCAGTATTTCCTCGGGTGAGCCGGCGGCGATCAGGCTGCCGTCACTAAGTATATAGGCGCGGCTGCAAATCCCGAGGGTTTCCCGCACATTGTGATCCGTAATCAAAACGCCGATATCGCGCTCACACAGGTGGCGAATGATTCGCTGGATATCGAGTACCGAGATCGGATCGACGCCAGCGAACGGCTCGTCCAGCAATACGAACTTTGGATTCGCAGCCAGCGCTCTTGCGATTTCAACGCGGCGGCGTTCGCCGCCGGACAGGCTGATTCCCAGGCTGGTTCGAACATGCCCGACATGCAATTCATCGAGCAGGTTTTCGAGTTCCTGCTCGCGCCCGGCGCGATCGAGGTCCCTTCGATTCTCGAGTATTGCAAGAATGTTTTGCTCTACGGTGAGTTTGCGAAAGATGGACGCTTCCTGTGGCAGATAGCCGAGACCGAGTTTCGAGCGTTCATGCATTGGCTTGGCGGTCAGGTCTTGTCCATCAAGGAGGATACTGCCCTTATCTGCTGCGATAAGTCCGACAATCATATAGAACGCCGTGGTTTTTCCCGCGCCGTTCGGGCCCAGCAAGCCTACGACTTCACCGCTGGTGATTTCGACTGAGAGGCTTTTGACGACCTTGCGCAGTTTGTAGCTTTTCGAAATATCCTGAACGCTGAGTATGCTCATATTTACTCGGGAACGTCGTCTTCTTGAGTCGGGCTCGGATCGTCGGTCCCACCGGTAGGTGTGTAACGGATGCGGACCCGGTCATCACCACTTCCCGACGAGTCGGCATTAATTCTCCGTTCCAAAACGTTGTAGACGAGAAAGTTCGAGGAAATTTCGTTGCCACTCTCGGTAATCGTCGCGTTGTCGGAGAATTCGATGACGCCTTTCTGTACGTCGTAATTGAGCTTGCCGGCCTCGGCATAGGTAAAATCGTCTGCGGCTTCGCGCAGCAGTTTGAATGTCGCCGGGCGTCCTGTGACGGTAGCCACGCTTAATACGTTGCCCTTGAATTGCAGGTTGGCAGAATCACATTTTATGTGCCCGTTGTTCAGGTCGATAACGACATTTCCCGAAAACTGCCAGGTGCTGTCCGCCTGTTCGCGAGAGGTTGCTCGACCTTCGTCGGCCTCGATCGATATGTCGCCCTGGGAGAACTGCAAACCGGTATAGATAATTGTCGATGTCTTGCCATCGAAGGCCATGGTCTCGGAGTCGATTGTCCACGGCAGTCGATCGAGATCGACTACCTGCGCTTCGGCACTCGGTGTCAGCAGCAGGGCCGTCACTGCGAGACCGAAAATATTCAGGTAGGAAAATCTGAGCATGCCCGCGACTCTTTGTTGCATTCTACGGTGCGATCTTGCCGCGAACATTGGATTTGAGTTCGATTTTGTCATCGTACAGCGATGCTAGCATGCCTGTCGCGGTCAGGCTGCGGTGCCCAATTCGAATCTGCACCCGGGAATCCGTATCAGCAATGAATCGCTCGGGGTCGAGTTCGAGGTACTGTGTCCGGATCTCCGTGTCGTCTTCTCTCCCGGAGTTGATAATCTGAACATGCCCCCGCAGAGCAATCTTTGGGTCGTCGTTTTTTATCGTGGCTTTGTCCGCGTTGACAACCCAGGGGACGGAACTCTGCGGCGAGTAGCGAATACGTACGTCGGTAAATTCAATGCGATTGTCAGCTTGCTGTTCCGCCAGTTCCGCGTCAATTTCGTAGAGCAATGAACCGCTTTCGCCAGTACCCAGGATGCGCGCCTGCTTGAGGTAGTACCCTTGGTACGCGGCATCGCCTGGCGGCGCACCTTCGTCTCCGGACTTGTGGCTGCCCGCCAGGTACCAGCTGGCTATTGCACCGGCGAAAAGTACGACGATGAAAATGATCGCGCGCGGGTTCATCAATCGCTCTGGCTCCGGGCACTCAAGATCAGGTCGCACACTTCGCGCACGGCTCCAAAACCCCCTGCCGCCGATGTCGAAAAATCGCATTGCCTGTGCACGGCGGGTACCGCGTTCGCGACAGCAATGGCATAGCCAACGTGACCAAGCAGTGCGAGGTCCGGAATATCGTCGCCCACGTAAGCACATTCTTCGCGTGCAATACCAAGCCCGGATATGATTTTGTCGAAGGCGGCGACCTTGTCCTTGCAGCCCTGTACGACGTGGCGTACGCCCAATTCCGCCATGCGCTTTTCGACGGCGACGGATTTGCGGCCGCTGATTACTGCAATGGTAATGCCAGCGTCAATCAGACTGCGGACACCGAATCCGTCCTGGGTGTGAAAAGCCTTGGACTCGATTCCTTCGTCAGAAAGGTGGATACGACCGTCAGTAAATACTCCGTCGACATCGAAAGCGACGAGACGAATATCGCCTGGAGTGCGACCGCTCACAGCAGACCCTCACGAAACAGGTCGTGAATGTTCAATGCACCAATGAGCCGGCGATTTTCATCGGTAACCAGCAAAGACGTAATCTTGTTTTCCTCAAGAATCCGCATTGCTTCCGCCGCCAGGACGTTGGCTGATGTTGTTTTGCAATTCTTGTGCATGACGTCGCTGATCCTGGTTTTATGAATGTCGGCACCGCTATCGAGCGCACGGCGCAAATCACCGTCCGTGAATATGCCTTCCAGCAGCAGGCCTTCGCCGACGATCGCCGTCATACCGAGGCCCTTGTCCGTCATTTCCATCAGGCCATCGCGCAGGCTGACGTCGGCCTTAACCGCGGGAACCCTGTCACCACTGCGCATGACATCGGATACCCGGAGCAACAGCCGTTTGCCGAGGCTGCCGCTCGGGTGGGAGCGGGCGAAATCCTCGGCTGTAAAGCCGCGGCTTTTGAGCAATGCGACGGCCAGCGCGTCGCCCATGGCGAGGGTCGCCGTCGTGCTCGCTGTGGGTGCAAGATTGAGTGGGCAGGCCTCCTCACTGACACTGACATCCAGGTGCACATCAGCAGCCAGTGCCAGCGTTGACCTGGGGTTGCCGGTCATCGTCAGGAGCCTCGCTCCCAGGCGTTTAACGACGGGCAGGATAGTCACGACCTCAGCCGTCTCCCCCGAGTAAGAAACGGCAAGCAAGGTGTCCTGGCTGGTGATCATGCCCAGATCGCCGTGGCTTGCCTCTGCGGGATGCATGAAGAAAGCAGGCGTACCTGTAGATGCAAGTGTCGCGGCGATCTTGTTACTGATGTGCCCCGATTTCCCCATGCCACTGACAACAACGCGACCGGGGGTGGCAAGACATAACTCGCAGGCGGCGATGAAGTCATCGTTAAGCCGGTCGCGCATAGTATCCACGGCGCGAGACTCGATCGTAAGGACATTGCGAGCGAGCGCGAGAATTTCGTCTTTATTCAGTTTGTCGGGCAAGGGACATTCTCGGCGGTGAATCAGGACCCCATTCTAACCGTTTTGCCTACAGGTTTTGTGATACGACATACGAATCGTAGGCGATGTAGGCGATCAGTAGCGCGATGCCTTCCAGTCGCGACAATTCGGCTTTGTTGTCGTAGTCGTAAGTCATCGCAAAAAGGACCAGCGTAAAAGCCACCATCACGAAAATGTGCAGCGAGAGCACACTTGGGTGAACGGCCGCAGGATGTATGGCCGCCGCCGCGCCCAGCACGGCCAGCAGGTTGAAAATGTTGGAGCCAACGATATTGCCCAGCGCCAGACCGTATTCGCCTTTCAGAGCACTGACAATAGTCACCGCCAGTTCGGGCAGGCTGGTGCCGATGGCAACTACCGTGATACCGATAACAACCTCACTGACACCCAGAGCCTCCGCAATGCTAATGGAGCCATCGACCAGCCAATTGGCGCCGACCAGCAAGGTGATAAGGCCGATAACCATCCAGACAATGGCAGCGGTAGTACCGACGTTGTCCGGAATCTCGGCTTCGTAGTCGAGCTTTATCGGATCGTTGGCGGCCGAACGCATGCCCAGTCGAGCGAGCCATGTCATGACTATGACCAGCCCGGCCAGCAGGACAAGGCCATCGGGCCGGCTGAGGCGCGTATCGAGGAACAGTGAAACGGTAAGAAGGGAAACGGCAAGTAGCGCAGGCATTTCACGTCGCAGCGTCGCCGATTTCAAGGGTATGGGCCGTACTATCGCGGTGACGCCGAGCACCAGGCCGATATTGACGATATTCGACCCGACCGCATTGCCGATGGCGAGCCCGGTTTCCCCTCGGGCCGCCGCCACGACCGAGATCAGCAATTCCGGAGCCGATGTCGCAAAGGCGACAATGGTCATGCCAATCATCAGCGGCGCCACGCCGAGATTGCGAGCTGTAGCTGCGGCACCATGCACGAATCGGTCTGCGCCCCAGACAAGGATTGTCAAACCGACAAGGATGAGACCGATATCCCAAAGTTCAATATTGACTAGCATCAAATAGGTAAGTGGCTTGTTGTCGGTCTGCAGCAAGCTGCGGGCTGGCTATCATACACAATCCTGCACAAGCGTTAGAATAGGTTCGTCGAATTACGGTGGGACCCGCCGCGGTTTGTCGTTACACTGCGCGCCCCTGTACATCCCTTTTGTATCAGCAGACGGTCTGCGCATTTCAAATCTGGCGAAATTCATGAATCCCTCGGAAATTACTCAACTAATCAAGGCCGGCTTTGGCGATGCGATCGTCAAAGTTGAATCGGATGACAACACGCATTATGGAGCGCTGGTGGTGGCGGAAGAGTTCGCCGGGAAGCGACTGCTTGCGCGACACCAGATGATCTACAAGTGCCTCGGGCCTTTGGTCGGGAATGAAATTCATGCGCTTTCAATCACGGCGCTGACGCCGGACGAATGGCGCGAAAAGACCGGCGGAGCCTGAGCCTGTGGACAAACTACTGATTACCGGCGGCGCCACTTTGTCAGGAACCGTCAAGATTTCAGGTGCCAAGAACGCGGCCCTGCCAATTCTGGCCGCTACCTTGCTGGCACAGGAAAAGGTAACCATACGGAACGTCCCGCACCTCAAGGATGTCACCACGATGCTGTCATTACTGCAGATGATGGGCGTCGAGGTGACTGTTGACGACAACCTGACGGTCGAGATTGATGCTGGCAATGTCAACAAATTCGAAGCGCCCTACGATCTCGTCAAGACGATGCGGGCATCGATACTTGTACTCGGGCCACTCCTGGCTCGATTTGGCGCGGCGGACGTGTCCTTGCCCGGCGGTTGTGCTATCGGCGCGCGTCCGGTCAATTTGCACGTCGCCGGTCTGCAAGCGATGGGAGCCGAAGTCATCGTTGAGGACGGTTTTATCAAAGCACGTGCCGATCGTTTGCAGGGCGCGCACATCGTTTTTGACACTGTCACGGTTACCGGTACTGAAAACCTGCTCATGGCTGCGGTGCTGGCGGAGGGCGAGACGGTCCTCGAAAATGCTGCGCGTGAGCCCGAAGTGCTGGACCTCGCGAACTTCCTGATCGGCATGGGCGCCCAAATTCAAGGCGCAGGCAGCAGCACTATTGTTGTCCAGGGCGTCGAGAGCCTGAGTGGTACGGAATACTCGGTTCTCCCGGATCGCATTGAAACCGGGACGTATCTTGTGGCAGCGGCGATGACCGGCGGCCATATCCGGGCGGTCAATGCGGCGCCGGACACGCTGGAGGCCGTGCTTATCAAGCTCAAGGAAGCGGGGGCCGCTATCGAAACCGGCGCTGACTGGATCGATATCAACATGCGTGGCAGGCGACCCAAATCCGTCAATATCCGGACGGCCCCTTACCCTGCGTTTCCGACTGACATGCAGGCGCAGTTTTGCGCCCTGGACACCATTGCGAGCGGCGTGGCTACGGTTACCGAAACTATCTTCGAAAATCGATTTCAGCACCTGCTCGAAATGCAGCGCATGGGCGCAGATATCAAGATCGAAGGGCACACGGCGATATGTACCGGGGTAAGGAGACTAACGGCGGCACCCGTGATGGCGACGGACCTTCGAGCCTCGGCCGGACTGGTGCTGGCCGGCCTCGCGGCAAAAGGAGAGACGCTGGTCGATCGCATTTATCACGTCGACCGGGGCTATGAGCGCATTGAGGAAAAACTCGGTCAGCTCGGAGCGGTAATTCGCCGGGTGGTTTGAACGACTATCTTGGGTCTTCCGGCCGCTCGACGGCCGTGACTGTAGCGGTGAAGCGCTCGCCGTCCCTCATACCCGCGACCTCTACTGTGTCTCCCGGGCGCGTGCTGGCGGAAATGAGCAAGGCCTGGCGCTGCGAGTAAACGGCTTCGCCGTTGAGTTCGAGGATCACATCGCCAGCGCGCAAACCAGCCGTTGCCGCCGGACCCCCCTCATAGACCTGGGTCAGCAGGATGCCATTGCCCGTTTCGATGCCCATTGAGGCACGCTCGGAATTGGTCAGGTCGTCCGGGAGCAAGCCCATATAACCCCGCACTACACGGCCGTTCTGCTTGATCTGGTCAACAACTCCCCGCACCAGGTCTACGGGGATGGCAAAACCGATGCCTTCGGTCCCTATATCCTGGGCAAGTACCGCGGTATTGATGCCGACGAGTTCGCCCAGGCTGTTGACCAGCGCGCCGCCCGAATTACCGGCGTTAATGGCGGCATCGGTTTGAATGAAGTTTTCGAAAGTGACGAGATTCAGAAGTCCGCGTCCGGTCGCGCTCACAATTCCCTGTGTAACCGAAGTCGTCAGTCCGTAGGGATTGCCGATGGCCAGGACCACATCGCCGATACGCAAAGTATCCGATCGGCCCAGCTGGATGGCGGGCAGGGTCCCAAGGTCGATCTTCAGCAGAGCCAGGTCCGTTTCTGCGTCGACACCCACGGTCTCCGGTTCGGTGATGCGGCCGTCACTCAGCTGGACTCGAATTTCTGCAGCGGTGGCAACCACATGGTAGTTCGTGACCAGGTAACCTTCCGGGTCAATGATCACCGCTGAGGCAAAACTCGTTTCTACCCGGAATCGGGTCCTTTCAGTGCCGGAAACCTGGTCCTGGACGAGGCGTTTGGTGTAAATATTGGCAACCGAAGCGGAACTCTGGTCCACGGCGTCGGCAAAACTGGCAGGCTGAAGCGGGGCCGTAACGCCCGGCATCAGGTCGGGGCGCAGCAAAACCACGATAAAAGCGACCGCCAGCCCGACAATGATCGACTGTAATAGAAATACGAGCGCTGATTTCAATCCGGACAAGCGATGCCCCCGTAATTTGCCCTGACAATTGCTGGCGGCTAGCCACAAACGACCGCCCCCGTGTATAATGCGCCGTGGTTCCGCATCGAGTCCCGGGGTTACCGTCATCCTGACGGCAAACCGAGTCGGCTGCAAATCTACCAGTATCGATATTAAGCAACAAAGCGCTAAAAAAAACAGGCCGTGACAAGTACGGCGTATGGGAGTGCCTGATGACTGAAGACGACCTTGATCGCAATAGGCGTCATTTCCTTACTGTAGCCACAGCTGTTACCGGTGTAGCCGGAGCAGGTGTTGCTGCAATTCCTTTCATTTCTTCACTCAAGCCGAGCGCACGAGCGCAGGCCCTGGGTGCGCCGGTTGAAGTGCCCATAGGGTCACTGCAACCCGGAGAAATGCTGCGAGTGTTATGGCGTGGCAAGCTCGTATTCGTATTGCGGCGCAGCAAAGAGATGCTGGCCAATTTGAGCGATGACGCGGGCCTATTGAGGGATCCGAATTCGGAAGAGAAAGACCAGCAGCCGGATTATGCGGCCAACGGGACACGCTCGTTGCGGCCCGAGTACCTGGTCGTTGAGGGCTCATGCACCCATCTGGGCTGCGCGCCGCTGCAGGATTTTGATGTGCGCCCGGCGGAAGGCTGGGGCGGCGGTTTCTTCTGCCCTTGCCATGGCTCGAAATTTGACCTGGCGGGCCGCGTCTACAAAGGTGTGCCGGCGCCGACAAACTTGCGCGTGCCACCGCACCGATTTGTCAGGGATGACCTGATTTTGATCGGCCAGGATACGGGAGCAGCGTAATGGCAAGAATCGAAGCAGAAGTCGGCAAGCCGCAGGGTGGATTCATGAAATGGATCGACGATCGTTTTCCTTTCACGTCGACGATGAAATACCACGCGACAGAATATTATGCGTCCAAGAATTTCAACGTCTGGTATGTGTTTGGCGTGCTTGCATTCGTAGTGCTGTTCATCCAGCTCTTTACCGGTATTTTCCTCACCATGAATTACAAACCGTCGGCGGCTGAGGCCTTCGCGTCGGTTGAGTACATCATGCGTGACGTCGAATGGGGCTGGTTGATCCGCTACATGCATTCAACGGGTGCTTCGTTCTTTTTCATCATTGTTTATCTGCACATGTTCCGGGCGATGCTCTACGGTTCGTACAAGAAGCCGCGGGAGTTGATCTGGATCATCGGCATGCTGATATTCCTGGTGTTGATGGCAGAGGCCTTTGCCGGCTACCTGTTGCCCTGGGGGCAAATGTCCTACTGGGGTGCGCAGGTCATCATCTCTTTGTTCGGCGCGATCCCCTGGGTCGGAGATGCTCTCGTTGAGATTATTCGCGGTGATTACTCCATTTCCGATATCACGTTGAATCGTTTCTTCGCTTTGCACGTGATCGCTTTGCCACTGGCGCTTATCGGCCTGGTCTTTGTACATATCGTTGCTTTGCATGAGGTTGGCTCGAACAACCCGGACGGCATCGAGATCAAGAATAACAAGGGCCCCGATGGCGTGCCGCTGGACGGCGTTGCTTTTCATCCTTACCACACGTCCAAAGACCTGGTCGCAATTATCATCTTCCTGATGATCTTCTGTTCGGTTGTATTTTTCGCGCCGGACATGGGCGGTTATTTCCTGGAGCACGCAAATTTTGAACCGGCCAACCTCACGGCAACGCCTGAGCATATTGCGCCGGTGTGGTACTTCACGCCTTTCTACGCAATATTGAGAGCGGTGCCCGACAAACTTTGGGGATTCATCCTGTTTGGCTTGTCGGTATTATTGCCGCTGTTCCTGCCCTGGCTCGACAGGTCAAGGGTCAAATCGATACGTTACCGTGGCTGGATTTACAAATCGGCGCTATCGACATTCGTCGTGACTTTCCTGGTGCTGGGTTGGTTGGGAACGATGCCTGCTGAGCCCGTGTACGTCCTTATCGCGCGCGTGTTCTCCGTCATCTACTTCGCATTCTTCATACTGATGCCGTACTACACGACGATCGATAAAACGAAGCCCGTCCCGGAGAGGGTTGTCTACCATGGATAAATTCCTTCGCTACGCCAAAGTGACTCTGTTGGCTGCCTTCCTCGTAACGACACCGGTCTTCGCGGCCGGTGGTGGTGCGAAGCTCGCATCAGCCAACATCGATCCTGATAATGTCAATTCCCTGCAGCGCGGGGCGGCCAATTTCATGAACTATTGTTCGGGTTGTCATTCGGCGCGCTACGTTCGATACAAGACTATTGGCAAGGATCTGGATCTGTCCGAAGAGATGCTGGTCAACAACCTGATGTTCAATGCCGAGAAGACCTTTGAAACGATCCAGGCCTCGATGCCGGCGGCCGACGCTGCTCGCTGGTACGGGACAGCGCCGCCGGACCTGTCTTTGATGGCGCGGGCGAGGGGCGCGGACTATATCTACAATTTCCTGAAGGGCTTTTATGTCGATAAGGAAAGTCCGACAGGTGTGGATAACCTGGTACTCGCTGGCACCAGCATGCCGAACGTTTTGTGGGAGCTGCAGGGCTACCAGACCGCTCATTTTGACAGGCATGACAATGCGGATGGCTCGGTTACGACGACATTTGAGGGTTTTGAACAAATAGCGGCTGGCACGATGGATTCAGAGGATTTCGACGAATTTGTCCGCGATACAGTCAATTTTCTTGCCTACATGGCGGAGCCCGTTCGTGGGTTTCGTGTGGATCTGGGTAAGTGGGTAATCATCTATCTCATCTTTTTCCTACTCATCGCACGGATGCTGAAGAAGCAGATTTGGAAGGACGTAAAGTAATGGCAGTTGTAGCCAATCGGCGATCAGTAATGACCTTGTTCTCGCGACCGACTGATATTCACAGTCATCGTACTCGGCTAGTTTTGGCTGAGAAGAACATCAATATGGAAATTGTCAATATCCCGGGTCCGGATTTGCCCGAGGATCTGATGGATCTCAATCCTTACCACACGGTGCCCACGCTCGTGGATCGCGACCTGACCTTGTACGATTCACGGGTTATCGTGGAATATCTCGACGAGCGGTTTCCACATCCGCCGCTGATGCCCGTGGACCCCGTAACGCGTGCACAGTTTCGCCTTGCGCTGTTTCGCATTGAGTCGGACTGGTATTCGATCGCAGAGGAAGCTGAAACCAGCGCTGACGGTAAACTCGGCAGCAAGGCTCGCAAGATGCTGCGTGAAAGTATTCTGCAAAGTGCCGAACTGTTTGGCGCGCGGCCATTTTTCCTGAGTGAGGAGTTTTCCCTCGTGGATTGCACCATCGCGCCGTTGCTGTGGCGTCTTCCGGTATATGGGATTGAGCTAGGGAAGGGCGCAGAGCCGATCGAGGCCTACATGCAACGCGTGTTTGCTCGCCGTTCATTCCGGCAGAGCTTGACCGAGCTGGAACAGGAAATGCGTTTATAGCTTTTCTGGGGTTAAGTTAAGTTTGAAGCGAGTGGTCAGATTGGTGGTAAGCTAGCTGCACCGAACGAGACCTTCAGAATAAGATTCGTGAATAAATCCAGTCGCTCAAAACGTCCTTATCTGATTCGCGCAATGCACGAATGGATGGGAGACAACTCACACACGCCGCATATTGTCGTTGATACGTCGATCGATGGTGTTCATGTTCCGACAGAGCACATCAAAGATGGCAAGATCATCCTGAATATCAGCGAGTCTGCCGCACACAATCTCAAGTTGACGAATGACGCTGTAAGTTTTCGCGCGCGATTCAGTGGTGTGCCTTTCGACGTCTGGGTACCGATGCAATCGGTACTGGGTATTTACGCACGCGAAACCGGCCAGGGAATGATCTTTTCCCAGGATACCGAATCGGCCGAACATGTTGGGCGGCCAGAAGAGCAAGCTGATCTCGAAGAGACACGCTCCCGGCCACACCTGACGATAGTCAAGTAACAATCGTCAGGCAGACGAGACGGTCACTCCCCCAGCAGCGTGGCGTCGATCAAATCACAGAGGCAGTGAATCACTACCAGGTGCACTTCCTGGATGCGGGCTGTTCGGGTAGCGGGTACCCGGATTTCCACATCACCCGGCTCAAAAATGTCCGCCATCCTGCCGCCATCCCGTCCAGTCAGGGCGACGACCTTCATACCGCGCTCGTGGGCAGCGGCAATCGCGCGGATAACGTTCTCGGAGTTACCCGAGGTCGAAATCGCCAGCAGCACGTCCTGGGCCTTGCCGAGGGCACGCACCTGTTTTGAAAATATTTCTTCGTAGGCGTAATCGTTCGAAATCGACGTCAGCGTTGAGCTGTCAGTGGTCAGCGCAATGGCAGGGAGTCCCGGACGTTCCATCTCGAACCGATTGAGGAGTTCAGACGAAAAGTGTTGTGAATCCGCCGCGGAACCACCA
>Ga0224500_10000267_pt1 | contig 37751 bp, 35 predicted proteins | sample SF_Oct11_sed_USG_FD_168126 | JGI IMG/M metagenome (GOLD analysis project Ga0224500, IMG submission 168126) | Sediment microbial communities from San Francisco Bay, California, United States - SF_Oct11_sed_USGS_4_1 | ecosystem: Environmental > Aquatic > Marine > Sediment | place: USA: California... | reverse complement strand
ATTGTCAGGGAGGCGCCCGATCGTGTAGCGCTCCTTGCTCATGTTGTACTCGGCGAGCACTTGCCCATCGAGATGCAATACCAGCCTGGCCATGAGTGAACCTGCGCTCCCTTAACCGAACAGTTTGCGTATCCGGTCGATGACCCTACGCTGCGCCGGGAACGTGTCAAGTACCCGGACGAGCACCACCGAGATGTTATCCCGGCCCCCATTGTCGTTCCCGAGCAGCACCAGCTGCTTGGCAACGGTCTCAAGATTAGCACCAAAGGTGTTGATGGTTAACTGAATGTCGTCGTCCTCCACCATGTCCGACAGGCCGTCGGAGCAGAGCAGGTACACATCGTCCTTCAGCGCCGGCGTTTCGGTGATTTCGACGTCGACTGTCGGTTCGACCCCCAGGGCGCGCGTCACGTAGTTCTTGGCGGCGGCGCGCTGGGCCTCTTCCGGGGTATAGAAGCCGCGGCTCACCAGCTCCTGCAGCAGCGAATGGTCCTGCGTGACCTGCTCGAGCTTGCCTTCGCGGCACCGGTACATGCGCGAATCGCCGACGTGGGCGATGGTCAGCTTGTCGTCGAAAAACAGCCCGGCGACGACGGTCGTGCCCATGCCCTCGCATTTCGCCTGCGTCTTGGCAGTCTGGTAGATGACCTTGTTCGCACGCTGGACCGCGTCGCGCAGCAGGATGCCGGGACGGCTGAGGCCATTCGCCTCGTCGATCTGCGAGAGGTCTTCACGGTCGACTGCTTCCTTGACCAGCGACAGGACCGTGCGCACGGCGATGCCGCTCGCCACCTCACCGGCCTTGTAGCCGCCCATGCCGTCGGCGAGCACGACCAGTCCGATGTCCCCGTCGGTGCCGATCGTGTCCTCGTTGTGCTCGCGCACGCGTCCGGTATCGGATGCTCCGACGCAGCGAAACTTGCCCTTCAGCTGCATGGCCGGTCAGCGCTGGTCCGGCAGGTTCAGGTCGCGCAGCGCCTGCGCGAAACTCGCGCCGCTGCCGTGACGCCCCGCCGGGTCCTTGGCGAGCGCGCGATCGAAGAACCCGTCGAGTCCCGGCGGCAGGGTCGGGTTCATGGCGCAGATGCGGGGATGCGGCTCCTGGGCGATCTTGATCATCAGGCCGGGCATGGTATCGCCGCGGAACGGCAACAGCCCGGTGAGCAGCTGGTACAGCGACACGGCGAGCGAGAAGAGGTCGGAGCGGCCCGTGACGGGGCGGCCCTGCAGCTGTTCGGGCGACATGAACGACGGCGTGCCGAGCACGACGCCCGTGCGCGTGCGGCCGGAGTCGGTGAGCCTGGCAATGCCGAAGTCCGTGATCTTGAGCTCTCCGCTCGGCGCGTCGAACATGATGTTGGCGGGCTTGATGTCCCGGTGTACGACCTGATTCTGGTGCGCATAATGCAGCGCGTCGGCGAGCCGTGCCACGATTTCGATCGCGACGGCCGTCGGCAGCCGCTGCGCCGGGCCGGTGTATTCGACGAGGTGCTTGCCGCGCAGCAGTTCCATGGCGATGTACGCGGTGCCGCGGTCTTCGCCCGCATCGTAGATCGTCACGATGTGGGGGTGGGACAGGCGGCCGGCCATCTCGGCTTCCCGGAAGAAGCTCGCCCGTGCCTGCTCGAGATCTTCCGGTTCGAATTCGTCGGCGAGCTGGATGGCCTTGATCGCCACCTCGCGGTTGATGCGCGGGTCGCGGCCCCGGTAGACGACGCCCATTGCGCCCTTGCCGAGCTCATGGCTCAGCTCGTACCGACCCAGGCGCGCAGGCATGGACGTCCGGGCCGGGAGTTCGCGGCCGCGGCCGCCCGTGGAGTCCGGAATCACTGTGGGTTCGGATTGGCTGCGCATGCGTGGGCGGAAGTATAGGGCGCGCCCCCGTGAGGGAATTGCCGCCGGCGTCACAGTCCGGCAGCGTTGCCGGCCCGTGCTAGCATTCCCGGCCGTCCCCGGCCCCCTCTGCAGCGTCCACGGCAGCCCGCAATGGCACGTCAAAAAACCAGCTATGTCTGCGGCATGTGTGGCGCGCGCACGGCGCAGTGGCAGGGCCAGTGCCCGGCCTGCGAGGCCTGGAACACCCTCGAAATCGCGGTGTCCTCGCTTGCTTCCGCGGGCGCGAGCCGCAATGCCCGCGTGGTGGCGGCCGGTCCGTCCAGCAGCCGCACGGTGACCGACATCGCGCAGGAAAGCGACGTCCGCGCCGGGACCGGCAGCGGTGAACTGGATCGAGTGCTGGGCGGTGGCCTCGTGGCGGGCTCCGTCGTGTTGCTGGGGGGTGATCCCGGCATCGGCAAGTCGACCCTGCTGCTGCAGGCGGCGGATGCCCTCAGTCGTGAGCGGCCAGTGTTGTACGTGTCGGGCGAGGAATCGGTGCGTCAAGTGGCTTCGCGCGCCCAGCGCCTCGGGCTCGAAGCCACCACGCTGCGGCTCGCGGCCGAAACGCGCGTCGAGACGATCATCCAGGAGGCGGTGGCCTCGCGGGCGCAGGTGCTCGTGGTCGATTCCATCCAGACGATGCAGACCGAGCTCAGCGAATCGTCCGCAGGTTCGGCGGTGCAGGTGCGCGAGTCGGCCGCGCGGCTCGTGCGTTACGCCAAGGAGACGGGCACGGCCGTGCTGCTGATCGGGCACGTGACCAAGGAGGGCCTCATCGCGGGCCCGCGCATCCTCGAGCACATGGTCGACACGGTGCTGTATTTCGAAAGCGATCCCGGGAGCCGGTTCCGCGTGGTGCGCGCGGTCAAGAATCGCTTCGGCGCCGCGAACGAGATCGGCGTGTTCGCGATGGTCGAGCAGGGACTGCGCGAGGTGCGCAACCCGTCGGCGATCTTCCTGTCGCGCCACCCGCAGCCAGTGTCCGGCAGCGTCGTGACCGTCGTGCGCGAAGGCAGCCGGCCGCTGCTCGTCGAAGTGCAGGCGCTGGTGGACGAGGCCCAGGGCATGAATCCGCGCCGCGTGGCGGTCGGTTTCGAATCGAGCCGCCTGGCGCTGCTGCTCGCGGTGCTGCACCGCCACGGCGGCGTGTCGACGGCGGGGCGCGACGTGTTCGTCAACGTGGTCGGCGGCGTGCGTATCGGCGAGACCTCCGCCGACCTGCCGGCCGTGCTCGCCGTGCTCTCGAGCCTGCGTGATCGTCCCGTGGTGACCGACACGGTGTGCTTTGGCGAACTCGGCCTCACGGGCGAGATTCGCCCGGTGCCGTTCGGCGAGGAGCGTTTGCGCGAGGCGCAGAAGCAGGGCTTCAAGCGCGCGCTGGTGCCGTCGGCGAACGTCCCGCGCAGGGGCGTGGTCGATGGCATCGAGATTGAAGGCGTGAGCCGGCTTTCCGAAGCGCTCGACAAGGCTTTCTGACACTCCTGTCGCGATCGGAGCGGACGAGACGCATTGGCGCCACAAGCGGTTGATCCGGAGCCTTTCCCCGAGCTTGGAAAGGCAGACACGCGCTCGGGGAAAGGCTCCGGATCAACCGCTCGCGAGACTGCGACTGGGCGACTCGTCGGGCGATCCAGCAGTGACCAAGGCGGGCGGCATCACTTGCCCGACGACTCGCACGTCGCGCGCAACCTGACAGGTCTCGAGCGGAGTGGTCCATCGATCAGCACGGCGTTCGCGGCACTTGATCGGTGCATTGCAGTTCACGGCTGCGCTCCGACGCTCGCAACGCTACGTGCGCCGTGCGAAGTCTTCGGGACGAAGACGGCGCTCAGGCGCCGCGTCGCAAGCGGCCGATCCGGGACCTGTCCTCGAGCGCGTGTCTGCCTTTCCAAGCTCGGGGGCAGGTCCCGGATCGGTCGCCTGCAACTGGCGCGTGTCTGCCTTTCCAAGCTCTGGAAAAGGCCCCGGACCGGACGCCTGCACGCGGTCCTGAGGTCTGCACATCAGCCGGGCTTGTCGAGCTTCGCGACCGCCGGCTGCGTGAGCCGCACGGTCTTCACCGCGTTGTCCGTCACCTGCAGCACTTCGAGCGAGTAATCGCCGATGCGCAGGCGCTGGCCCGGCGTCGGGATCGTCTCCATCTGCTCGACGATCAGGCCGTTGAGCGTGCGCGGGCCGGTCGTCGGCAGCGACCAGCCCATCTTGCGATTCAGCGTCCGCACGCTTGCCGACGCGTTGACCACGAAGCTGTCGGCGCGCTCGCGGTGGACGTCCTTGTGCAGGATGCTCGTGCCGGACGTGAACTCGCCGACGATTTCCTCGAGCAGGTCTTCGAGCGTCACCAGGCCCTGCACGTCGCCGTATTCGTCGACGATGAACGCGACACGCCGCCGCTGCCGCTGGAACTGCAGCAGCTGCTGGTTGAGCGAGGTGCCTTCCGGCACGTAGTACGGCTCGCGCGTCCTGGCCAGCGCAACCAGTTGCTCGCGCTCGAACTCGCTGCGCACCAGCATCCGTGCCACCTTCTTCATGTGCAGGATGCCGACGAGCGACTCGAGTTCGCCGTCGTACACGGGGATGCGCGTGTGGCGGCACTCGCGGATCTGCTCGACGATGTCGTCCCAGTCGTCCTTGAGGTTGATGCCGTAGATTTCGCTGCGCGGCACCATGATGTCGTCGACCGTGATCTTCTCGAGGTCGAGGATGCTCATCAGCATGCGCTGGTGGCGATGCGGAATGACGGTGCTCGCCTCGGCGACGACCGTGCGCAGTTCCTCGCTGCTCAACGAGGTGCGGCCCGTCTGTTCCTGCGAGACGCCGAGCAGCCGCAACAGGCCGTTGGCGACCAGGTTGGTCAGCCAGACGATCGGGTACAGGGCCTTGAGCAGGCCGGAATAGATCACCGCTGCAGGCAGGGCGATGCGCTCCGGATAGAGCGCCCCGAAGGTCTTCGGCGCCACCTCGCCGAACAGGATCAGCACCACCGTGAAGACTCCGATGCCGATTGCTGCATACGCCTCGCCACCCAGCGAAAGCGCGATCAAGGTGACGATCGCCGCCGCGGCCGAGTTCACGAAGTTGTTGCAGATCAGGATCATGCCGATGAGCCGATCGGGACGCTCCAGCAGCTTTTCCGCGATCCTGGCCGACTTGCTGCCTTCGCGGACCAGGTGCCGCAGGCGGTAGCGGTTGACGCTCATCAGCGCCGTCTCCGTCCCGGAGAAGAACGCCGACAGGCTGACGAGCACGACGAGCAGGGTGCCGAGCGTGCTGATGGGTAGGTCGCCCATGCCGGCTCAGCCCCAGTGCTTGCCGAGGATGTTCTCGAGGATCAGCTTGCTGCCGAAATAGGAGAGGCCGAGCAGCGCGTAGCCCGCGAAGGTCCAGCGCAGCGCCTTGCGGCCGCGCCAGCCGAACCTGAGCCGGCCGAGCAGCAGCACGCCGAAGACGATCCACGCGATGATCGCGAGCACGACCTTGTGGACCAGGTGCTGCGCGAAGAGATCCTGCACGAAGAACGCGCCGCTCACGAGCGCGAGTGTCAGCACCGCGAAACCCGCGAAGATGCTCTGGAAGCAACCGGACTCGAGCGACTCGAGCGGCGTCAGGATCTTGAGCAGGCCGAGCGGCTGGCGGCTGCGCAGCCGGCGGTCGACGATCACCTGTGCGATGGCGAGCACCATGCCGATCGTCAGGAACGCGAAGGCCGTCGTCGCCATCGCGACGTGGAACACGAGTTCCCAGCCCGGCTGGCCGATCGAGAACTTGCGGGCGCCTTCCGAGAAGGCCGCTTCCAGCACCGCGGCAGTGAACAGCAGCAGCGCGGCCACGCCCCGGCGACCGGGCTTCACCGCCATCACGATCGCCGTGACGGCGATGGTGAGCGAAACGAGGGCAAGTGTGTCGCCGAGCGCGAGTGCGGCGCCGGGCGCCAGGCGGCGCTCCTGCATCAGGGCGAGGGCGTGGATCAGCACGCCGACGCAGGCGATCGCAACCGCCGCGATACGGCCGCCCCGGCCTTGGGCCGAGAGCGGTTCGCTGCGGTTCTGGTACGTGGCGGTGGCGAGCCAGACGGCCCCGATGACGTAACAGGCGACGGCGATCAGTGGCAGCAGCAAGCGCGGGGACCAGCGTGGCTTTGGACGAATGGCATGATGCCATGGACCCGACAGGCTGAGGAGGACGGTAAACCCGGTCCCTGCACGGCCTATAATCGCGCACCGGCAGGCCGGCCCCCGGGCCGACCACCCTATCGAGGTCCACAGCGCGTGTTCGACAAGCTTTCCGCCCGTCTAGCGTCCGTCGTCGAAGGCCTCCGGGGCCGGGGCCGGCTGACCGAAGAGAACATCTCCGACACCCTGCGCCAGGTCCGCATGGCGCTGCTCGAGGCCGACGTCGCGCTGCCTGTCGTCAAGACTTTCATCGACGGCGTCAAGGCGCAGGTCGTCGGCCAGGAGATCCACAAGAGCCTCACGCCCGGCCAGGCGCTGATCAAGGTCATCCACGACGAACTCGTCCGCGTGATGGGCGAGGGCGTGCGCCCGCTCAACCTGCGCGCGCAACCGCCCGCCATCATCCTGCTCGCCGGTCTGCAGGGCGCGGGCAAGACGACCACCGCGGCGAAGATCGCGCTGTGGCTCAAGACACGGGAAAAGAAGCGCGTCCTGCTCGTGTCGACCGACGTGCGCCGCCCGGCGGCACTGCTGCAGCTGGAGCGGCTCGGCCAGCAGCTCGACATCGCCGTCGCTCCGGCGAGCCCGACGCAACAGCCGCTGCAGATCGCGCTGGATGCGCTGGTCGAGGCCAGGCGCGGCGTCTACGACGTGTTGCTCGTGGATACGGCCGGCCGCCTGCATGTCGACGAGGAGATGATGGCGGAGGTGCGCGAGCTCTCCGTGGCGCTGAACCCGATCGAGACGTTGTTCGTGGTCGACAGCATGGCGGGCCAGGACGCCGTGAACGCAGCGCGCTCGTTCGGTGCCGCGCTCAACCTCACGGGCGTCGTGCTGACCAAGGCGGACGGCGACGCGCGCGGCGGCGCGGCGCTGTCGGTGCGGCAGATCACGGGCCAGCCGATCCTGTTCGTCGGCACGGGCGAGAAACCCGACGCCCTGGAGGCATTCCAGCCCGACCGCATGGCTTCGCGCATCCTCGGCATGGGCGACGTGTTGTCGCTGGTGGAGCAGGTCACCCGCCAGGTCGACCGCGAGGAGGCCGAAAAGCTGGCCCGGAAGGTCGCCTCGGGCAAGGATTTCAATCTCGAGGACCTCCTGGGCCAGTTGCGCCAGATCGAGCAGATGGGCGGCATGGCCGCATTGATGGACAAGCTGCCCGCCCAGCTGGCCGCCAAGGCCGGCCAGATGCCGCAGGGCAACGCGAAGGAGGTCAGGCGGCAGATCGCGATCATCTGCTCGATGACCCCCAGGGAGCGCCGTTTCCCGAAGCACATCGACGGCTCGCGCAAGCGCCGGATCGCCTCGGGTTCGGGCACCCACGTGGCCGAAATCAACAGGTTGCTCAAGAACTTCCTGCAGATGCAGAAGATGATGAAGGGCATGGGCAAGGGCGGCCTGGGCCGCATGATGCGGTCGATGGCCGGCAGGATGCCCCCGGGCCTGCGCTGACCCTGCCACAAGTATTTCTTTTCCTTCGAATTTTGTTTATAGTTCGCGGCTCTTTTTTGGCCGGGCACAGCCCTTGTGACCGGCCGCGCACACTGAGGCTTGGACAAGAATGGTGACGATCCGATTGCAGCGCCGCGGCGGTAAGAAGGAACCCTTCTATCACGTGGTCGTGACCGACAGCCGCCGTGCCGGTGGTGGTTCCCTCGAGCAGGTCGGGTTCTTCAACCCGGTCGCTCGCGGCAACAGCGAAGAACTGCGCCTCGACCTGCCGCGCGTCGATTACTGGCTCGGCGTCGGCGCCCAGCCCTCCGATCGCGTGCAGCAGCTGCTGAAGGTCTACCGCAAGACCCAGGTCGCGGCTGCGGCCTGAAGCCGCGGTCACGCCTGGACCGGCATGACGGCGCGCTCCGGGCCTGACAGCCCCCGCGCCGTGGTGCTGGGCCGGGTTGGCGCGCCGCACGGCGTGCGTGGCTGGGTGAAGGTGAGTTCCTACACCGAGCCCGCGGCAGGCATCGCAGGCTACCCGCGCTGGACGCTGGTGCATGCAGGCCAGTCCAGGCAGGTCCGGGTCCTGGAATCGAAGCGGGCGGGACAGCACCTCGCGGTGCGGCTCGAAGGGATCGACACCATGGATGCAGCGCGGCTGCTGAACGGTGCCGAGATCCAGGTGGAGCGCTCCGAGTTGCCCGCGGCCGGGCCGCACGAGCACTACCTGCACGACATGCTGGGGCTCGAAGCGGTGAATCGCGACGGCGTCGTGCTCGGCAGGGTCGATGGATTTCTGGAGATGCCGGCGCACCCCGTGATGGTGCTGCGCGACGGCAAGGTGGAAAGGCTGGTGCCCGTGGTTCCCGAGCGACTCGTCGCCGTGGACCTCGAGGCAGGAAGGGTGACGGTCGACTGGCACCCGGACGACTGAGCTGCGTACTGGGGCGCTGGACTGGGAACGGAGACGCGGTCGATGCGCATCGTCGTCGTGACGCTGTTCCCCGAGTTCGTCGAGCACGCGCTCGGGTTTGGCGTGCTCGGGCGGGCCCTCGAACGCGGCGTACTCGCTGTCGAAACGGTCAACCCGCGGCAGTTCGCCACGGACGTGCACAAGACGGTCGACGACCGGCCCTATGGCGGCGGCCCCGGGATGGTGTTGAAGGCGGAGCCCTTGCGGCTCGCGATGGTGGCGGCGGCGGCAAAGGTGCCGCGGGCGCGCCGGGTGTTTCTGGCAGCCGACGGCGTCCCGCTCAAGCAGCGCATGGTCGCCGAGTTCGCCGGGCTCCCGGAGCTGGTCCTCGTGGCCGGCCGCTACGAAGGAGTGGACGAGCGGTTCGTCGAGCAGTGCGTCGATGAATCGGTCTCGGTCGGAGACGTGGTGTTGAGCGGCGGCGAACTGCCGGCGCTCATGGTCATCGACGCGGTCGCGAGGCTTCTGCCTGGCACGCTCGGCGATGCGGAGTCGGCGGTGCAGGAGTCCTTCACGGACGGGCTGCTCGACTGGCCCCACTACACCCGGCCCGAGGTCTGGGCGGGCAGCGCGGTGCCGCCGGTGCTGATCGGTGGCAACCACGCCGCGATCGCGCGCTGGCGCCTGCAGCAGGCGCTCGGCCGCACGTGGCGGCGCCGGCCGGACTTGCTGGCGCAGCGGGAATTGAGCGTCGAGGAGCGCAGGCTGCTCGCGGAATACCAGGCGGAGCAGGACGCGACGCGACGAGAGCAGGGATAGAACCGAGACTGAGGTGAAGAAATGAGCAACATCATTGCCGCGCTCAATGCCGAGCGCATGACCCGCGAGATTCCGGACTTCGGTCCCGGCGACACCGTCGTCGTCGAAGTGAAGGTCAAGGAAGGCGACCGCGAGCGCGTCCAGGCGTACGAAGGCGTCGTCATCGCGAAGAGCAACCGCGGCCTCAATTCGTCGTTCACGGTGCGCAAGATTTCGCACGGTGAAGGCGTCGAGCGCGTGTTCCAGAGCTACAGCCCGGCGCTGGGCGCGATCACGGTCAAGCGCCGTGGCAACGTCCGCCGCGCCAAGCTGTACTACCTCCGCGAGCGCACGGGCAAGTCGGCCCGCATCGAAGAGAAGGTCTGAGCCGGCAGGGGCGCGCGGGAATGCGTGCCATCCGCAAGCTGCTGCACTGGATCTGGGTTGGCCTGGACGGCCTGCGCAAGATCCTGCACCTGCTGCTGCTGCTGCTGATCTTCGGCGTGATCGGCGCGATCTTCTCGCGGCCGATCCCGCTGGTTCCCGACCGTGCGGCGCTCGTCATCGCGCCGCAGGGCCCGCTGGTCGAACAGTTGTCGGGCGACCCGTTCGAGCGCGCCGTCAGCGAAAGCCTGCGCCAGGGCCCCACCGAAACGCGGCTGCGGGACGTCGTCGACGCGATCGACGCCGCCCGGAAGGACGAGCGCATCAGTTCGCTCTACCTCGACCTCGGCGGACTCGACGGCGGCGGCACGGCCAAGCTGCAGGAAGTCGCGGCCGCCATCGACCGCTTCCGCAAGACCGGCAAACCGGTCATCGCCTTCGGCGAGTACTACGACCAGCCGCAGTACTACCTCGCCGCGCACGCCGACGAGATCTACCTCGACCCGCAGGGCATCGCCTACGTCGACGGCTTTGCGAACTACGGCCTGTTCGTCAAGGACGCGATCGACAAGCTGGCGGTCGACTGGAACGTCTTCCGCGTCGGCCAGTACAAGTCGGCCGTCGAGATGTTCACGCGCAACGACATGTCGGCCGCCGAGCGCGAGGAAAGCCTCGCCTGGCTCAACTCGGTCTGGACGACGTGGAAGGCCGACGTGGCGCAGGCCCGTGGCATCGAGCCCGCCGTGCTGCAGGACTACGCGGACAACGCCGCCGAGTCGTTGCGCAAGGTCGATGGCGACCTGGCGAAGCTCGCGCTCGACGCCGGGCTCGTCACGAGCCTCGAAGGACGCTACCGCGCCGAGGAACGCGTGGCCGAAATCACCGGCACCGACGAGGACGCGCATTCGTACAAGGGCGTCGACCTGTGGTCGTACCTCGCGAACGTGCACTCCTCGAAGGCCCTGTCGACCAGGCCGCGCGACAAGATCGTCGTCATCGTCGCCTCGGGCGAAATCGTGCCGGGCGAGCAGCAGCCGGGCACCATCGGTTCGGACACGCTCGCCGAACAGTTGCGCGAGGCGCGGTTCGACGAGGACGTGAAGGCCGTCGTGCTGCGCATCGACAGCCCGGGCGGCAGCACCTTCGCGAGCGAAGTCATCCGGCGCGAGGTCGGTGAGCTGAAGGCTGCCGGCAAGCCGGTGGTCGCGTCGATGAGCAGCCTCGCTGCCTCGGGCGGCTACTACATCGCAATGGACGCGGACCGCATCGTCGCGAGCCCGGCGACGCTGACCGGTTCCATCGGCATCTTCGCGATGTTCCCCACGTTCCAGCGCACGCTCGAACGCATGGGAGTGCACGTCGACGGCGTGGGCACCACCGCGCTCGCGGGCGAATTCAGCCCCGTGCGGCCGATGGGTGAACCGACCAAGGACATCCTGCAGCAGAGCATCGAGCACGAGTACCGTCGCTTCATCGGCATGGTGGCCAGGTCGCGCAAGCAGGACGTCGCCGCGATCGATGCGATCGCGCAGGGCCGCGTGTGGTCCGGGATCGATGCGAAGCGGCTTGGCCTCGTCGACCAGCTCGGGGGCTACGAAGACGCAGTGAAGCTCGCGGCCGAGCTCGCCAGGCTCGGCAAGGACTACGACGTCGAGTACTACGACGTCGAAGTCGGCTTCGGCGACGCGCTCGGCCTGCGTGTGCAGGCATCGATCGCGCGGCTCCTCGGGCCGCTGGTGCCGCAGTCGATGTGGCCGCAACTGCTGCCGCGCAGCGTGCAGCCGGTGGTGGCGGAACTCGGCCGCGTGTCGCGCTTGAGCGACCCGCGCAACACCTACATGTACTGCCTCGCCTGCTCGCTGGACTGACTGCCGTGGATCCCGTGCTGCTGCTGAAGGCGGCCATCCTCGGGGTCGTCGAAGGACTCACCGAGTTCCTGCCCGTGTCGAGCACGGGGCACCTGATCCTGGCAGCCGAGCTGCTCGATTTTCACGACGCGCGCGGCAAGCTGTTCGAAATCGTCATCCAGTCGGGCGCGATCCTGGCGGTGGTGTGGGAATTCCGCGCGAAGATCGGCGCCGTGCTGTCGAATGCCACCAGCGATCCGCTCGCCCGCCGCCTGCTGCTCAACGTCGCAATTGCGTTCGTGCCGCTCGCGGCGCTCGGCATGGCGTTCGGCAGCGCGCTCAAGGCCAGCCTGTTCAACGCGCCGACGGTGGCAGCGGCCTTCATCATCGGTGGCCTCGTCATCCTCTGGGCCGAACGGCGCACGCACACCGTGCGGGTCAGCTCGGTCGACGAGATGACGCCGCTCGATGCGCTGAAGGTCGGCATCGCGCAGGCCTTCGCCCTGATCCCGGGAACCAGCCGCTCGGGGGCCACCATCATCGGCGGCATGCTGTTCGGGCTGTCGCGCCAGGTCGCCACGGAATTCACGTTCTATCTTGCGATCCCGACGCTGGGCATTGCGAGCCTGTACTCGCTGTACCAGGAACGCGAGCTGCTCGCACCGGACGATCTCGGCATCTGGGTCGTCGGCATGGTGGCCGCGTTCGTCTCGGCGTTCGCCTGCGTGCGCTGGCTGATCCGCTACGTCGCGACGCACACCTTCGTGCCGTTCGCCTGGTACCGCATCGCCTTCGGCGTGCTGGTGCTGTTCACGGCCTGGACCGGACTGATCCGCTGGAGCGCCTGAACTCCGCTCCGTGCGCGACGCACGAGGGTGGTTCGACCTCACGCCTCCGCGACGAAACCCTTCCACGTCTTCATGTAACCGACGAACGCCGGGCCCAGGCCCTCCGCGCGCAGGTGCTCCACGCTGACGGGTAGCGGCATCGAGGCGAAATCGGGGTTCGCACGCACCCGTGCGGGGAAGTCGTGGTGCAGGATCGCTGCCCGTCCGATGGTGACGAAATCCGCGCCGTGCTCGAGGCACCTGCGCGCCGTCGCCGCATCCATGATCCTGCCGGCCACGCCGACCTTCACGTCGCGCCGGTCCAGGTCGGTGAACCAGTCGACCAGCGGCCTGGACCTGTAGCCGTCCTCGTTCGGTTCCTTGAACACGTCCCACAGCGACAGGTCGATGAAATCGAGCCGGCCGTCGTGCATCAGGCCCTGCACGACCTCCCGCATCTCGCCGAGCAACAGCCCGAAGCGCTCCGGCGAAACGCGGATCCCGAGCGTGAAGTCCGGGCGGCAGCGGGTGCGGATGCCAGCGACGATTTCGTAGACGAGCCGGCAACGATTCTCCAGCGAACCGCCGTAACGGTCGTCACGCCGGTTGTACGTGCTGCTCATGAACTGGCTGAGCACGTAGCCGTGCGCGCCGTGCAGTTCGACGCCGTCGAAGCCGGCGTGCTCGGCGCGCACTGCGGCTGCGATGAAGTCCTCGCGCAGCTGTTCGATCTCGGCCAGCGTCAGCGCCCGTGAGCCCGTTTCCTGGTCATCCGACGGGCAGACGGGTTGCGTGCGGATCAGGTCCTGCGGCGAGCGCATGCCGGCGTGATGCAGTTGCACGTAAGCGGCGCTGCCTGCGGCCTTGATGCCCGCCGCGAGTCGCGCCAGTCCGGGCACGTGCGCGTCCGACCAGCAGCCGAGCTGGCCCGGAAACCCCTGCCCCTGCGCCTGCACGTGCGACGCGCAGGTCACGGTGGCGCCGAAGCCGCCCCGTGCGCGCAACGTGAGCCAGTGGTACTCGTCGTCGGAGAGCGTGCCGTCGGCGTGGCTCTGCAGGTTGGTGAGCGGCGAGAGCATGAAGCGGTTCTTCAGGCCGGGGCCGCGCGTGAGCGCGACGGGATCGAACAGCGATGTCATGGAGGCGGGCGCGGGCAGTGATTAGTGATTAGTGATTAGTGATTAGTGATTAGTGATTAGTGATTAGTGATTAGTGATTAGTGATTAGTGATTGGTGATTAGTGATTAGTGACTGGTGACGAGTGGCCAGTGATTGAAGAAAGGGGCGCCGTGGCACCCCTTCCGACTGATTAGTGGTCACTAATCACCAATCACTCAGTTGACGACCTGGTTCAGCTCGCCCTTCCTGTAGCGCTCGGCCATTTTCTCCAGCGTCAGCGGCTTGATCTTCGACGCCTGGCCCGCGCAGCCAAACGCTTCGTAGCGCAGCTTGCAGATGCCCCGGGCGGCCGCCTGTGCGTCGGCCAGGAACTTGCGCGGATCGAACTCGGAGGGCTTCTCGGACAGGTGCCTGCGGATCGCGCCCGTCATCGCCAGGCGGATGTCGGTGTCGATGTTGATCTTGCGCACGCCGTGCCTGATGCCCGTCACGATCTCCTCGACCGGCACGCCGTAGGTCTCCTTCATCTGGCCGCCGTGCCTGCGGATGACCTCGAGCCACTCCTGCGGCACGCTCGACGAGCCGTGCATCACCAGGTGCGTGTTCGGGATGCGCGCATGGATCTGCTTGATGCGCTCGATGGCGAGGATGTCGCCCGTGGGCTTGCGCGTGAACTTGTAGGCGCCGTGCGAGGTGCCGATCGCAATCGCGAGCGCATCGCACTGCGTCTGCTTGACGAAGTCGGCGGCCTGGTCGGGGTCGGTCAGCAGGTCCTCGCGCGTCATGTGGCCTTCCGCGCCGTGGCCGTCTTCCTTGTCCGCCTTCATCGTCTCGAGCGAGCCGAGCACGCCGAGCTCGGCTTCGACCGTGATGCCGATCGAGTGCGCGAATTCGACGACCTTGCGCGAGGTCTCGACGTTGTATTCGTAGGAGGAGGGCGTCTTGCCGTCCTCCTTGAGCGATCCGTCCATCATCACGCTCGAGAAGCCCGAGCGGATGGCGCTCATGCACACGGCCGGCGACTGGCCGTGATCCTGGTGCATGACCACCGGGATGTGCGGATACGCCTCGATGGCCGCCTGGATCAGGTGGCGCAGGAACGCCTCGCCCGCGTACTTACGCGCGCCAGCCGAGCCCTGCATGATTACCGGGCTGTTGGTCTCATCGGCCGCTTCCATGATCGCGCGGACCTGCTCGAGGTTGTTGACGTTGAACGCCGGCAGGCCGTAGTGGTTTTCGGCAGCGTGGTCGAGCAGCTGGCGCATCGAGACGAGGGGCATGGCTTCGCTTCCTGTGGGGTGATCCGGTGCGGAAAGTTTAACCGGTTTGCCGTCGCCCCGGCCCTTGCGGCTGGCGCGACTTGAACGTGCAGGGACCGCGGAAGGCGCCGCTCCCGAGCGCCAGTTCGCCGCGACCTTCGCGCAGGCTGCCGGTCCAGTTTGCTTCGGCTGTGCGTATCGCCATGGTTGTCACTCCCCATCCGCTTGCCCCTGACCCCTTCCTCACGCCGCCCAGTCCAGGATGACTTTGCCCGACTGCCCGCTGCGCATGATCTCGAAGCCGTCGCGGAACTCCGCGATCGGCAGCCGGTGCGTGATGATGGGCGAGATGTCGAGGCCGCTCTGCAGCATCGCCGACATCTTGTACCAGGTCTCGAACATCTCGCGCCCGTAGACGCCCTTGAGCACCAGCCCCTTGAAGATCACCTGGTTCCAGTCGATGGCGGTGTCTCCGGGAGGGATGCCGAGCAGGGCGACGCTGCCGCCGTGGTGCATCGTGCGCAGCAGGTCGCGGAACGCGGCGGGGTTGCCCGACATCTCGAGGCCGACGTCGAAGCCCTCGACCATGCCGAGGTCCGTCATCGTCTGGTCGAGCGTGTCGCGGCTGACGTTGACGGCTTTCGTCGCGCCCATCTTGCGCGCGAGATCGAGCCGGTAGTCGTTGACGTCGGTGATCACGATGTGGCGCGCGCCCACGTGGCGCGCGATCGCGACGGCCATGATGCCGATCGGGCCCGCGCCCGTGATCAGCACGTCCTCGCCGACGAGGCTGAACGAGAGCGCCGTGTGCGTCGCGTTGCCGAACGGATCGAGGATCGACGCCACGTCGTCCGTGATCGCGTCGCTGAGCTTGAACGCGTTGAACGCGGGGATCACGAGGTACTCGGCGAAGCAGCCCTGGCGGTTCACGCCGACGCCGACCGTGTTGCGGCAGAGGTGGCGGCGCCCGGCACGGCAGTTGCGGCAGTGGCCACAGGTGATGTGGCCTTCGCCCGACACGCGATCGCCGACCTTGAAGCCCTGGACCTCGCTGCCCAGTTCGACGATCCTGCCGACGTACTCGTGGCCCACGGCCATCGGCACCGGGATCGTCTTCTGCGCCCACTGGTCCCAGAGGTAGATGTGCATGTCGGTGCCGCAGATCGCGGTCTTGCCGACCTTGATCAGCACGTCGTTGGGGCCGACCCTGGGCTCGGGGATTTCTTCCATCCAGATGCCGGGTTCGGCCTTTGCCTTGACCAGTGCCTTCATGCTGCGGCTCTCCAGCGGCGCGGGTCGCGCCTCGATCGGTGTATGCGCCGGCCGGGCATCAGCGGATGACGCCCAGTTCGCGGCCGACGGCGATGAAGCCCTCGATGGCCCGGTCCAGCTGCTGCAACGAGTGACCCGCGGTCATCTGCGTGCGGATGCGGGCCTTGCCCATGGGGACGACAGGGTACGAGAACCCGATGACGTAGACGCCGCGTGCCAGCAGTCTCTCGGCGAACTTCGCGGCAAGGCTTGCGTCGCCCAGCATCACCGGCGCGATCGGGTGCTCGCCCGGCACGATGGTGAATCCCGCCTCGTGCATGCGGCGGCGGAAATGCGCGGTGTTGCGCCGCAGGTTCGCGCGCAACTCGTCGCCATCCTCAATCAGGTCGAGCACCCGCAGCGTCGTGGCCGCGATCACGGGCGGGATGCTGTTCGAGAACAGGTACGGGCGCGAACGCTGGCGCAGCCAGCCGACGATTTCCCTGCGCGCCGCCGTGTAACCCCCGGCTGCGCCGCCGAGCGCCTTGCCCAGCGTGCCCGTGAGGATGTCGATGCGGCCCATCACGTCGCGGAACTCCGGCGTGCCGCGGCCACCCTGGCCGATGAAGCCGGTCGCGTGCGAGTCATCCACCATCACCAGCGCGCCGTAGCGGTCGGCGAGGTCGCAGATCTCCCGGAGACGCGCGATGACGCCGTCCATCGAGAACACGCCGTCGGTCGCAATGAGCTTCACCCGCGCGCCTGACGCTTCCTTGAGACGCGACTCGAGCTCGTCCATGTCGTCGTTGGCGTAACGCAGGCGCTGGGCCTTGCACAGGCGAATGCCGTCGATGATGCTCGCGTGATTGAGCGCGTCGCTGATCACCGCGTCCTGCTCGTCGAGCAGCGTCTCGAACAGGCCGCCGTTCGCGTCGAAGCACGACGAGTACAGGATCGTGTCGTCCATCCCGAGGAACGCACTCAGGCGCGCCTCGAGTTCCTTGTGCACGTCCTGCGTGCCGCAGATGAAGCGCACCGAGGCCATGCCGTACCCGTAGCGGTCGAGCGCGCGGTGCGCGGCTTCGCGGATCGACGGGTGGTTCGCGAGCGCGAGGTAATTGTTGGCGCAGAGGTTGATCAGTTCACGGCCATCGGCGAGCCTGACCACGGGTTGCTGCGGTGACGCCAGCACGCGCTCCGGCTTGAAGAGACCGGCGCCCTTCAGGTCTTCGGTCTGGGCGGCCAGTCGGTCGAGAAAGCCACGATCCATGGGGTAGGGTGCCTGCGGCTGCGGAGCACGGATTATAAGGGCCTTATAATCGGGTCGTGGCACCCCGCAGGAACGATCCGCCGCGCCGGCATGGCGACGACGATGAAAAGGACGGCCCCGGCGGCCGCGGTGGTTCGGCTGGCTCGCTGCGAGTCGACAAATGGCTCTGGTGTGCCCGGTTCTTCAGGACCCGCAGCCTCGCGCAGGAAGCCGTCGACGGCGGGCACGTGCAGGTGGACGGCGATCGCATAAAGGCATCGCGCCTGGTGAAGCCTGGCGACCGGCTGCAGATCACGCGGGAACGCGAGCGGTTCGTCGTCGACGTCGTGTCGATCCCCGTGCGACGCGGGCCGGCAGCCGAGGCACGCCAGCACTATCGCGAAACGGCCGAGAGCGAGGCTGGCCGGGCGCACGTCCGCGAGTTGAACCGGCTGTCCGGGCCCGTCTCGACGGGGCGTCCCGACAAGCGGGAACGGCGCGACCTCATGCGCGTCGTAAAGGGCCGGGGCGGCCTGCCGGGCGACGACGACCCACCATAGGCCCTCGCCCGTCCCGGGTTCGTGACAGCGCGCACATTCACGGTCACGCGGGCAGGGTATTTTAGGGTCCTTCCTGGAGAGCCTGGACCATGAACCACAAGCCGACGCAACACGACGGGCGTATTGCCGACGAATGGGAATCCCTGGCGCTGAGCCGCCTGGTCGAACGGGTCGAGGAACTGCCCGCCCCGCCGGTGGAGGCCGAGGACTTCGGCTGGGAAACGAGCGTGCTCGAGAAACTGCGCCTGCGCCGGAACGAAGTCGAGTAAACGACGGATCCTTGCGCCCGCGTCGAGGTTCGAGCTCGACCCGGACGGTTGCTGGCCGCTGTGCCCGGCAGTGTAAGCTCCCCGTCGGACACGCACGTCCGAGGAACGCAGGGGATCCCGCCGATGGCAGTGTCGTTGCTGGAGTCGCGCTCGACGCGGCTCTTCATCCTGCTGACCGCGTTCTTCGTCGGCAATGCCGTCGTCGCCGAGTTCGTCGGCGTCAAGATCTTTGCGCTCGAGAAGACGTTCGGCCTGCCACCGCTCGGCTGGGACCTGTTCGGCCAGCAGGGGTCGCTCAGCTTCACGGCCGGGGTGCTGATCTGGCCCATCGTCTTCATCCTCACGGACGTCATCAACGAGTATTTCGGCCGCCGCGGCGTGCGCCTCATCTCGTATGCCGCGATCGGGATGATTTCGTACGGCTTCCTGTTCGCCTACGCATCGATCCACCTGGCGCCGGCTGACTTCTGGGTGACGGTCAACGCGGAACGCGGCGTGCCGGACATGCAGGCGGCCTACGACAACGTCTTCGGCCAGGGACTGTGGACGATCGGTGGGTCGATCACCGCGTTCTTCGTCGGCCAGCTGATCGACGTCAACATCTTCCACTACATCCGCAATGCGACCGGCGAACGCTGGATCTGGCTCCGCGCGACGGCTTCGACAGCCGTCTCGCAGTTGATCGACAGCTTCATCGTGCTCTACATCGCGTTCGTGCTCGGCCCGCAGCAGTGGCCGATCTCGCTGTTCCTGGCTGTCGGCACGGTAAACTACTGCTACAAGATGGTCGCAGCGGTGGGCCTGAGTCCGCTGCTGTACCTGTCGCGGCGGTGGATCGAGGGCTTCCTCGGCCACGAAGAAGCTGCGCGGCTCAAGGCCGAGGCTGCTGCAGCCTAAGGGACGACCGCGCGCCGGAAAAATAAATTTCAGAAAGCTGGGGGAGCATCAACTTGGCCAATTCCACCCGTGCCCGCGGCAGCGCGCTGCTGGTCCTGCTGGCGTACTGCTGCGGCACGTTCGCCGAATCAGCCCCGCCGATCGCCGCCGCCACTGCCACCACGACGGCAGCCGCACCGCAAGCACCGCCTGCGCTCGAGATCTTCGGCCGATTACCGGCCACGCGACTGGTCAGGCTGTCACCGGACGGCAGGCTGATCGCCATGGAGGAAGACCAGGGCGGGGTCCGGAAGATCACCGTATTCGAGGTGGACGGCGGCAAGACCCGTCACAACGTCGCGGTCGACGAGGCCAACAAGACTCGCAGCCTCGTGTGGGCCGACGACGAAACCCTGCTGCTCAATGTCAGCATCAAGCATTCCTACTACTGCAACCCGAACGTCCTGTGCGCGACCGAGTTTTACCGCACGCTCGCGGTGCGCATGGATGGCTCGCCGCCGCGGATCCTGCTGAACAACGAAGGCGCGCGCAAGAGCGTGACTGGGTCACATCTGCTGGCAGCGCGCACGACCAGGCCAGGCACCGTGACCATGTCGACATTGGACTACGCGATTGCGCAGGGGTACTGGTACTCGGCGGTATACGAGGTCGATACGCGCACGGGCAAGGAAACAGTGCTTGCGCGGGGCACGCAGTACACCGAGGACTGGGTCGTGGATGCCAGCGGCGTGCCCATCGCCCGCTCCGAGTGGGTGCCGGATATCGATCAGTTCACTATTCTCGCGCGCCAGGACGATCGCTGGCGGGAAATCTTTCGGCTGGAGAACGGTTCGACACTGAGCCTGGCGGGCGTCGACATCACTGGCAAGAACATCGTTGCGCTGGGCAAGAATGGCACCAACCTCTCCCAGGCCTGGTCCATTCCGCTCGACGGTTCTCCTGCAGGTTCGCTCGCGTCGCATCCCGAAGTGGACATCGACGTCGCGATCTACGATGCGAACCGTCATGCAGTCGTCGGCGTACGGAGCTTGGATAATACCGATACGCACTGGCTCGATCCGACGCTTGCCAAGCAGCAGAAATCGCTGCAGAACGCATTCAAGGGCCTCGACGTGTACGTGATCGACCGGTCCGTCGTCGGCCGGCGCGTGCTGGTGCAGGTCGAGAACATGTCCAGCCCGCCCGTGTACCAGCTCGTCGATTTCGAGCAGCGACGCGCCGACATTGTTGCCGAAGCGTATCCGGGGCTCGATCCCGCGGCCCTCGGCACCGTCCGCCACTTCAAGTACAACGCACGCGATGGCACGCCGATTCCCGCCTACCTCACCTTGCCACCGGGCCGTGCCGCGACCGACCTGCCGGTCGTGATCCTGCCGCACGGCGGACCGCGAGCGCGCGACGTGGCCGAATTCGACTGGTTGCCGCAGTTCCTCGCAACGCGTGGCTACGCGGTGCTGCAGCCCCAGTTTCGCGGGTCGACGGGCTACGGCGAGGCGTGGGAGAAAGCGGGATATCAGCAGTGGGGCGGGTTGATGCAGGACGACGTTTCCGACGGAGTCCGGCACCTGGTTGTCACCGGCGTCGCGAATCCGATGCGCGTCTGCATCGTCGGTGCGAGCTACGGCGGATATGCCGCACTCGCGGGTGCGGCGTTCACCCCCGATCTCTACGCCTGTGCCGCCAGCGTCAATGGCATTTCCGACCTGCCGTCGATGATCGGTGAAAGGAAGAAGCAGTACGGTAAAGGCGGGGTGGAATACTGGAAAGACCATGTGGGCGCAGCCAGTGAGCCGAATGTGATCGCGAGGTCGCCTGCGCGTTCCGCGGCCAGTTTCAAGGCGCCTGTGTTGTTGCTGCATGGTGTCGATGATTCCGTGGTGCCGATCCAGCAATCCAGGACCATGGAGCGTGAGCTGCTTGCGGCCGGCAAGAAGGTGACGTTCGTGACGCTCGCCGGCGAGGACCACTGGCTGTCGCGCTCGGCGACGCGAACCCGCGTGCTGCAGGAGCTCGAGAAGTTTCTCGCGCAGCATCTGCATTGAGCCGGGATGGGGCGCTCCTGCCAGCTTGACGTTGCTTGCGCCGTGCAACCTTTTCCGCCTCGGCGGAAAAGGTTGCTCAGGCGCGTGACGTCGAGCGTCCGATCCGGCCTGTCCTGGTGCGCGCGTGTCTGCCTTTCCAAGCGCGGCAGGACAGGCCGGATCGGACGACAGGACCCTCACCCGCGCTGAAGCGCGACCTCTCCCACTGATGCGGGAGAGGTGAGGAGCGGGAGAGGCGCTACTTGACGAGCTGGTTCAGCTCGAAGATCGGCAGCAGCATCGCCAGCACGATGACGAGCACGAGCCCGCCCATCACCAGGATCATCAGCGGGCCGAGCAGGCCGACCAGCGCCTGCAGCAACGTGTCCAGTTCGCGCTCCTGGTGATGCGCCGCGCGCTCGAGCAACGTGTCGAGCTCGCCGCTCGACTCGCCGCTCGAGATCAGGTGGATCATCATCGGCGGAAACAGCCGGCTCGCGCCGAGCGACTTGCCGATCGGCGCGCCTTCGCGCACGCGGATCGCGGCATCCGCGACGGCCGCCTTCATGGGCAGGTTGGTGACGACCTCGCCTGAGATGCGCAGCGCTTCGAGCACCGGCACGGTGCTGGCAGTGAGCGTGCTCAGCGTGCGTGCGAACCGCGCCGTGTTCGAGCCGCGCACGATCTTGCCTAACAGCGGCAGGCGCAGCAGCAATTCGTGCCAGCGGCGGCGGTTGGACTCGACGCGCAGCCAGCGCGAGAACAGCCAGAGGCCCAGGCCGATGCCGATCACCAGGAACAGGCCGTAGGCGCGCATGAAGTCGCTGCCCGCGATCAGCGCCTGCGTCAGCAACGGCAGCTCGGCCTCGCTGTTGCGGAAGACCTCCACGACCTTCGGCACGACCGACACGAGCAGGAAGAACACGATCGCGACGCACACCACGAACAGCATCACGGGATAGAGCAGGGCGCCCAGCGTGCGGCTGCGCAACTCCTCGCGATTCTCGGTGTAGTCCGCCAGCCGCTCGAGCACGGCGTCGAGGTGGCCTGAATGCTCGCTCGCCGCGACTGTCGCGCGGTACAGCTCGGGGAAACTGTTCGGAAATTCGTTGAGGCTGTCGGCGAGGGTATACCCCTCCATGACCTTGGAGCGCACGCCGAGCAGCGTGTTGCGCACTTTCGGCTTGTCCGTCTGCTGCGAAACCGCGAGCAGCGCCTCCTCGAGCGGCAGCGCAGACTTGACGAGCGTCGCCAGCTGGCGCGTGACCAGCGAGAGGTCCGACGCGCTCAGCCCACGTTGAAACTTGAACGAGAACTGGCGGCCGGAGCTGCCCTCGGCCGCCGCCTGCTTCTGCTCGCCGACGACCTCGGTGACCGAGACCGGCAGCAGGGCCTGGTCGCGCAGCAACTGCCGCACCTGGCGCGCCGTGTCGCTTTCGAGGACGCCCTTGCGCTCCCGGCCACCCGCGTCGACCGCAACGTACAGGAAAGCCGCCATGGTGCGTCGTCAGTCCTCGCGCGTGACCTTGAGCACTTCCTCGATCGTGGTCACGCCGGCGAGCACCTTGGCGCGCCCATCGTCGCGGATGCCGGGCGTCCGCATGCGGGCGTAGCGCTCGAGTTCGAGTTCCGAGGCGCCGTCGTGGATCATCGCGCGCATGTGTTCGTCGACGATCACCAGTTCGTAGATGCCGGTGCGGCCGCGGTAACCGCCGCTCGGGTCGCGCGGATTCGGGCGGTACAGCGTGGGCGACGGCGCGTCATCCGGCAGGTTGAGCAGGCGGCGCTCGTACTCGCCGGCCGTATAGGCTTCGCGCGTCGCGGGGTTCAGCACGCGCACCAGGCGCTGGGCCAGCACGCCGATGACGGAGGAGGCGAGCAGGAACGGCTCGATGCCCATGTCGCGCAGCCGCGTGACTGCGCCGACGGCGGTGTTCGTGTGCAGCGTCGACATCACCAGGTGACCGGTCAAGCTCGATTGCACCGCGATCTGCGCGGTCTCGAGGTCGCGGATTTCGCCGACCATCACGACGTCCGGGTCCTGGCGCAGGATCGCGCGCAGGCCGCGCGCAAAGGTCATCTCGACGCGGGTGTTGACCTGCGTCTGGCCGATGCCGTCGATGTAGTACTCGATCGGGTCCTCGACCGTCATGATGTTGCGCGTGCGGTCGTTGATGCGGTCGAGTGCCGCGTACAGCGTGGTGGTCTTGCCCGAACCCGTGGGGCCGGTGACGAGCAGGATGCCGTTCGGCTTGTGGATCAGTTCGTCGATGTGGTTCTGGGCGATCGTGTCCATGCCGAGCGAGTTGAGGTCGAGTCGCCCGGCCTGCTTGTCGAGCAGGCGCAGCACGACACGTTCGCCGTGTCCCGCGGGAATGGTCGAGACACGGACGTCCACCGCACGACCGGCGATGCGCAGCGAGATGCGGCCGTCCTGCGGCAGGCGCTTCTCCGCGATGTCGAGCCGCGACATGACCTTGATGCGCGAGACGATCAGCGGTGCGACCGCGCGCTTGGTCTGCAGCACCTCCCTCAGCACGCCGTCGACGCGGAAGCGGATCACGAGGCGGTTCTCGAACGGTTCGACGTGGATGTCGGACGCGTTCTCCTTCACCGCCTGCGTGAGCAGCGCATTGATCAGGCGGATGACCGGGGCCTCGTCCTCGCTCTCGAGCAGGTCGGACTGTTCCGGGATGTCCTGGGCGAGGTTGGCGAGGTCGGTTTCTTCATCGAGCCCGCCCATCGCGTCCATCGTCGTGCCTGAGCCGGCCTCGTAGGCTTCGCGCAGCAGCAGGTCGAAGCGCTCGAGGTTCACGCGCTCGAGCTTGAGCGGGCGGCGCAGGTGGCGGCGCACCTCGGCCAGGGCCAGCGGCGAGGCGCCGTCGCGGACGACGACGTCGGCACTGTCGTCGGCCAGTTCGCGGACGAGCACGCCGTGACGCTTGGCGAAGGCGAATGGCAGCGGACGGACCGGGTCGGAGACCCGGCCGGCCGCAGCCAGGATCGCTTCGTCGGTGGCCGTGGTGCTCACGGATTGGTTCCGGGAGGCGGTTGCGGCGACGGGGGCGGCGGTGCCCCGGTCGAGGGAGTGCCGAACGGCGTGGTCGGTGCCGCCGGCTCGGTCATGCCCGTCGTCGGTTCGCTCACCGTCGTGCCAGAGCTCGAACTCCGCATGCGTTCGGCTGGTGTCGCGTCCGGCGCGCTGGGTTCACGGTAGGGGTTCAACAACTCCGGCGGCACCAGTTGCTCGAGTGGTGGCAGCGTCGGCTGGCGCTCGCCCGGCATCAGCGGCACGCGACCGTCGTTGTGGTCGAGTTGCTGCTTGCGGATGTAGTTGTACTTGGCGTTGCTCTCGATGGCAGCGTCGGTGCCGTCGCGCAGGATGCGCGGGCGGATGAAGACCATGAGGTTGGTCTTGACCTTGTCGACGCTGCGGGTCTTGAACAGCTCGCCGATGAGCGGGATCGCGCCCAGGAACGGCACCTGCGACTTGCTCTCGCGCACCTCGTCGGAAATGAGGCCGCCGAGCACGATGATGCCGCCGTCCTCGACCATGACGTTGGTCGTGATCGTGCGCTTGTTGGTGATCAGGTCGTTGGTGCTGACCTGCTGCGAACTCGCCGCGATGCTCGACGCTTCCTGCGAGATCTTGAGCAGGACCGAGCTGCCTTCGTTGATCTGCGGCGTGATCTTGAGGATGTTGCCGACTTCCTCGCGCTGGATGGTCTGGAACGGGTTGGGCTGTCCGCCGGGACCGGCTACGCCCTGGCTCGTGTACTGGCCGGTGACGAACGGCACTTCCTGCGCAATCTTGATCTCGGCCTCTTCGTTGTCGAGCGTGACGATCGACGGCGTCGCGATGATGTTGGTGTTGCCGATGCCGCCGACGGCGCGGATCAGTGCCGCCCAGCTCGTGCCGCCGTTGACGATCTCGCCGAGGCCCATCGTCAGGCCGCTCGGCAGGCCCGCGATCGAGTCGGGTTTCAGCACGCCCTGGATGATCTCGCCGATGCCGGTGCCGTCCACGGGCTGGACGAAGCCGCCCGCCGGCAGCGAGCGACCTTCGGCGTCGGTATCGGCGACCACCCAGTTCACGCCCAGGTCCATGGCCTTGTCGGCCGACATCTCGACCAGGATCGCTTCCACCAGCACCTGCGCGCGGCGGATGTCCAGGCGATCGACGATGGCCATGACCGAGCGCATGACCTTCGGCGGTGCCGTGACGACGAGCGCGTTCGTCTGCGGCTCGGCCCAGATGGCGACGCTCCTGTCGCCGCCGCTCGCGAGTGCCGGCGCGGCCCCGCCGCTGCCTGCAGCACCCGCCGGCATCGCAGCGGCCGCGATGCCCTGGATCTGCTCACGCAGCTTGGTGGCGATCTTCTCGGCATCGGCGTAATTCAGGTAGCGGACCTGGGTGTCGCCGCCCGACTGCAGCGGCGTGTCGAGGTGCGCGACCAGTGTCTTCAGGCGCAGCCGCTGCGACGTTTCGCCGCTGATCAGCACGCTGTTGGTGCGCTCGTCGGCGATGATCCTGATCTGCGGCATGCCGGCGCCTTCGCCCGCCGCGCCCGCGCCCGTGTACAGGCTGTTGACGATGCGCACGACTTCCGCCGCGCTCGCGTGCTGCAGCTGGACGACGTCGACCTCCTCGTCGCCCTGCTGGTCGATGCGCTGGATGATGCGCATCATCCGGTTCACGTTCGAGGCGCGGTCCGAGATGATCAGCATGTTGGAGGCGGGGTAGGCCGCAAGGTGGCCGTACTGCGGGATCAGCGGGCGCAGGATCGGCACCAGCTGCGCTGCGCTCACGTTCTTGACCGCGACCACCTGCGTGACGATTTCGTCGGATGTCGCGCTGACGCGGCCGGGCAGGTCGTTGGCCGGCACCTGCCGGGCATTGGCATCCGGGATGATCTTGATCGTGTCGCCCGAAGGCACCGCGACGAAGCCGTGCACCTGCAGGATCGAGAGGAACGCTTCGTAGAACGCGTTCGGCGACATCGGCGTGGACGACAGCATCGTCACCTGCGCCTTGACGCGCGGATCGACGATGAAGTTCTTGCCGGTAACGGCGCTGACCGCCTCGATGATCTGCGACAGATCGGCGTCCTTGTAGTTGGGCGTGATCATGCCCTGCGCCTGCGCCTGCGCCCACGCGGACGAGGGCAAGGTTCCCACCGCCAGCACCAGGGCGAGGCCGATGGCGGCCAGCCGCGTGGATCGTTGGAACAGCTTGTGCTTCATCGTCACTCCGCGGAGTCACCGGGCTGGCCCGGCACTTCATTGACCGGGATCGCCTCCGGCAGGGCCGCCGCAGCCGCCGCGTCCGCGGCGATCTGGGCATTGTTCACGTTGACCTGGACCGTTTCGCCGTTGCGTTCGACGGTCATGGTGACCGCCGAGGCGGTGTTCATGGTCTGCAGGATGTCCATGCCGCGCGACGCGTCGTCGAGCGGCGTCCCGTTGATGGCCGTCACGAGGTCGCCGGGCAGCAGGCCGAGCCGGTTGAACTGGCTCCGGTTGCGGCCCGGGTAGATGCGGTACCCGCGCTGCTGGCCGTTCGCGAAGACGGGCTGCGGACGCAGGATATCCGTAATGGCCGCCGGGTTGTTCGCCGCCAGCTGGCGCAGCCGCTCGCCGAGCATCGGGTCGGCCTGGCCGGCGCCGGCCTGCGCCCCGGCGGACAGGCCGCCCCCCTGGAACTTCTTGGGCAGCAACAGGGCCTCGAGCTTTCCGCCCCGGTCGAGAATCGCCCGGTCGGGGTAGACCGAATGGAGCTTGGTGCCGCCCGTAATCGTCTTGCCGACACCGTATACCTTCGCGGAGACCGCGCTCTCGCCGATAATGGCATACCCGAGCGCCGGGTCAGTGTTGGCGATGGTGCCGACCAGCACCAGCGGCATCTGCGAGGCCGCCACGGCGTTCGGGTCGGCCGAGCCGGCCGCAGGGGCATTGGCCTCGCCAAACAGGTGGGCGCTGACGATTGCGCCCACATCCACGGTGCGGGCCGGGGGCGGCCCGACGACCGCAGGAGCATTCATCCCGGGCGCAACCCCGGTCCCGGCCCCGAGCAGGGTCCAGGTCAGCTGCACCAGCTGCCAGGCGAGCAGGACCACCAGCAAAGCGGCAACGGCCAGCGGCAGGAGCTTCTGCCACCCATCGGCCCTGGCGCCCTGCGCGATTGCGGCGATTCGGCCAAGACGCTCATTCACGCTCAGGGGCAGTTGCATCAGTTCTCTTGCAAGTGGCCGTCCGGCAAGGCCGTTCCACGGGATACGGCATCATACGGACTTGGACGACAGGCTCTCAAGGCAGTTGCGTGTCATACGGATGACCATCTCTCGTTTTGGCCGGTCCGGTATCAGTTTCACGAAGTCGGCCCCGCTGCTTGTCACGGAGGGGGGCTGGCCCTATATAGGACGTTCGGTTGATCCAGGCGGGCGATGAGCGAGGAACATACACAGCAGGGCCATGGTCTGATCGTGGAGGAGGCCCGGCCGCAGACCAAGCGACCACCCCTCTACCAGGTCGTGCTCCTGAACGACGACTACACCCCGATGGAATTCGTGGTGGACGTGCTCGAACACATTTTCGGGTTGGACCGGACCACGGCCACGCGGGTGATGCTGGAGGTCCATACCAAGGGCAAGGGGGTATGCGGCGTGTACACCTTCGACATCGCGGAAACCAAGGTCGCGCAGGTCACCACCTATGCCCGGCAGCACCAGCACCCATTACTCTGCACCATGGAAGAGGCCTGAAGCCGTGTTGAGCAGCGAACTCGAGATCTGCCTGAACGAGGCCTTCCAGGGCGCCCGGGAAGCCCGGCACGAATTCATGACGGTCGAGCACCTGCTGCTCGCCATCATCGACACCCCCAAGGTCCGTGAAATCCTGCGCGCCTGTGGCGCCGACGTCACGCGCCTGCGCAACGAGCTCAAGGACTTCGTCGACCAGACCACGCCCCGCCTCAAGCAGGACGACGACCGCGAAGTGCAGCCCACGCTGGGCTTCCAGCGCGTGCTGCAGCGGGCCGTGTTCCACGTCCAGTCGAGCGGCAAGAAGGAAGTCGCGGTCGCCAACGTGCTGGTCGCGATTTTCAGCGAAAAGCACTCGCATGCGGCCTACCTGCTCGGGCTGCAGGAGATCGCGCGCCTCGACGTCGTCAATTTCATCTCCCACGGCCTGTCGAAGTCGGAAGATGCGCCACGCTCCGCGGAAGAGGCGCCGGCGCAGACCGAAGCGGAGCGCGACGCGGAGGGCGCCTCGGCGCTGGAGAAGTTCGCCACCAACCTGAACAAGCTCGCGCAGGACGGCCGCATCGATCCGCTCATCGGCCGCGCGCTCGAGATCGAGCGCACCGTCGAAATCCTCTGCCGCCGCCGCAAGAACAACCCGCTGTACGTGGGCGAGGCGGGCGTGGGCAAGACGGCGCTGGTGGAAGGCCTGGCGCGCATGATCGTCGAGGGCAAGGTGCCCGACGTGCTCGCAGACAGCACCGTCTACTCGCTCGACCTGGGCTCGCTCATTGCCGGCACCAAGTACCGCGGCGATTTCGAGAAGCGCCTCAAGGGCGTGCTCGCCGAGATCAAGAAGCAGCCGGGCGCGATCCTGTTCATCGACGAGATCCACACGGTGATCGGCGCGGGCGCCGCCTCCGGTGGCGTGATGGACGCATCCAACCTGATCAAGCCGGCGCTCGCAAACGGCGAACTGCGCTGCATCGGTTCGACCACGTATCAGGAATACCGCGGCATCTTCGAGAAGGATCACGCGCTCACGCGCCGCTTCCAGAAGATCGACGTGGTCGAGCCCACGGTGCCGGAGACCATCGAGATCCTGCGCGGCCTGCGCGCGCGCTTCGAGGAGCACCACGGCGTCAAGTACGCTGACGAGGCGCTCAAGGCCGCAGCCGAGCTGTCTGCCCGCCACATCAACGACCGGCACCTGCCCGACAAGGCGATCGACGTGATCGACGAGGCTGGCGCGCGGCAGCGGTTGAAGCCGCTCGGCCAGCGTGACGAGTTCGTGACGGTCGAGCAGATCGAGGACGTGGTCGCGCGCATCGCGCGCATCCCGCCGAAGACCGTGTCGAGCAACGACCGCGACGTCCTGAAGAATCTCGAGCGCAACCTGAAGCTCGTGATCTACGGCCAGGACAAGGCGATCGACACGCTCTCGTCGTCGATCAAGATGGCTCGCTCGGGCCTCGGCGACCAGCGCAAGCCGGTGGGCTCGTTCCTGTTCGCCGGACCGACGGGTGTCGGCAAGACGGAAGTCACGCGGCAGCTCGCGCTGACGCTGGGCGTCGAACTCGTGCGCTTCGACATGTCGGAGTACATGGAGCGGCACACGGTGTCGCGACTGATCGGCGCGCCTCCGGGCTACGTCGGGTTCGACCAGGGCGGCCTGCTCACGGAAGCGATCACCAAGCACCCGCACTGCGTGCTGCTGCTCGACGAGATCGAGAAGGCGCACCCGGACGTGTTCAACCTGCTGCTGCAGGTCATGGACCACGGCACGCTCACGGACAACAACGGCCGCAAGGCGGACTTCCGCCACGTCGTGATCGTCATGACGACCAACGCGGGCGCCGCGGACATGAACCGTGCGTCGGTCGGCTTCGTGACGCAGGACCATGCGAGCGACGGCATGGAAGCGATCAAGCGGATGTTCGCGCCGGAGTTCCGCAACCGCCTCGACGCGGTCGTGCAGTTCGGGCCGCTCGACGAGCGGACGATCCAGCGCGTCGTCGACAAGCTGCTGGTCGAAGTCGAGGCGCAGCTCGAGACGAAGGGCGTGCAGCTGCACATCGACGAAGAGGCGCGGGCGTGGATTGCGAGGCGGGGCTACGACCCGAAAATGGGCGCGCGGCCGATGGCCCGCATCATCCAGGAGCACATCAAGCGGCCGCTCGCGGAAGAGCTGCTGTTTGGCAGCCTCGAGCATGGGGGGCATGCCTTCGTGAGCGTCGGCAAAGACGATGCGCTGAAGATCGAGACTCGCAGCGCGGATGAGCCTGCGCTGCTCGAGTAACCTCTCGCGCGATTTGGCTCGCGCCTGGTTGCATCTTCTTCGCTGCGGCGGGGGAGGTCGTCGGCAGGGTCGGTGATTTGCCAGGCGACCGTTCCGGTCTTCTTTCCGGCGAGCGGAAAGGCAGACACGCTCGCCGGGAAGAAGACCGGAACGATCGCTCGACACACCGCGCCTGAGCGCCCTTTCCGCCAGGGCGGAAAAGGTCGCACGGCGCACGCAGACGTGGACCAGTTTAGTCGGAGCAAGCAGGCTGTCAGGGCTGTGTGATCGACTTCAGTACCGTCATTGAGGGCGGGGCCGCCTCTTGCTGGCCCGTCGCAGCGCGCGCACCCCACCCGACACTGAGCGCCTCTTCATCCGTCCGGCTGCATGCGCCGTGCGGATCGTCGGGCGTGAAGAACACCCGCTATTGCCGCCATTCGTTTCGGCCCGACGATCCGCTCAGGCGCCGGCACCGCAGGACGGGGTTCCGTGCTTCTTCCGGCGAGCGTGTCTGCCTTTCCGCTCGCCGGAAGAAGCACGGAACTCCGTCCCTGTCGTTTCCGAAAGCCTGGTGACGCCTCGCCGGGCCAGAAACGAAAAAGCCGGCAAAGCCGGCCTCCTTCAACCCAACGACCCGCCGGCACGGAACCGGGCGGGCGATGCAGGACGCTCAGCGTCCGCGATAAACGATGCGGCCCTTGGTCAGGTCATACGGCGTCATTTCGACGGTGACGGTGTCGCCCGTGAGGATGCGGATGTAGTTCTTGCGCATCTTGCCGGAGATGTGAGCCGTCACGAGGTGACCGTTCTGCAGTTCAACGCGGAACGTCGTGTTGGGCAGCGTCTCGACCACGCGGCCTTCCATCTGGATCGCCTCTTCCTTCGACATGCACCCTCTCATGCACCCCAAAAGCAGCGCGAATTCTGCGGAAAGGCCGGTGTGAAAGCAATGAGAATCCGCGGTGCGCTCAGCGGGTGTCGCCGGCGGTGGTGACGGGGGCCAGGGCGGGAATCCCGCGTTCGAGGTGAGCGATGAAGTCGGCGCGCGGAATGAGTCTCGCGCCGAGCGTGAACAGGTGATCACTGGCGACCTGGCAGTCGATCAACTCGACGTCGCGGCTCCGTAACCAGTGCACGAGGTCGTGCAGCGCGACCTTGCTGGCGTCGGTCTCGGTGCTGAACATCGATTCGCCGAAGAAGATCCGGCCGAGCAGCAGCCCGTACAGGCCGCCGACGAGACGTTCGTCGCGCCAGACCTCGACCGAGTGTGCGTGGCCGAGCCGGTGCAGTTCGCCGTACGCGGCCCGCATGGCGGGCGAGATCCACGTGCCTTCGAGCGAGCGTGTGCCGCTGTCGGCGCACTGCGTTATCACCGCGTCGAAACACGTGTCGAACGTCACGCGGAACCCGCGGTTGCGCAAGGCCTTGCCGAGGCTCCGCGAGACCCTGAACTCGCCGGGAACAGCACCATGCGCGGATCGGGTGACCACCACAGGATGGGTTGACCCTCCGAGTACCAGGGAAAGATGCCGCGGCGATAGGCGGCCAGCAGGCGCTCCGGGCGCAGGTCGCCGCCCACGCAGAGCAGGCCGTCGGGATCGGTCAGTGCGCGACTCACCGGCGGAAAGGCGTCGGGTGGATCCGTGGGTTTGAGCCAGGGAATCATGGCGCCACGGGGTCGTCGTCGGCCGCCGTCGTGGTCGACGTGCGCTGGAAAGGCAGGTGCCGGCGCGCGGCTGCGATGTAATCGTCGACAGCTTCGCGCTCGCGCTCGAGATAGCGCGCGACGGCGGCGCGAAAGCCGGCGTGCTCGAGCCAGTGTGCCGACGTGGTGCGCGTCGGCTCGAAGCCGCGCGCGAGCTTGTGTTCCCCCTGCGTGCCCGGGTCGAAGAACTGCAGCCCGTGGTCGATGCAGTGCTCGATGCCCTGGTAGTAGCAGGCTTCGAAGTGCAGCGAATCTTCCTGCGTCGCCGAGCCCCAGTAGCGGCCGTAGAGCCAGCCGCCACCCGCGAAGAAGATGGTGGCCGCGACCGGCGCACCGGCGCGTTCCGCGACTTTCACCACGACCGAGCCCGGCAGCGCGGCGGAGACCCGCAGCAGGAATTCGACGTTGAGGTAGTGCCCGTTGCCGTGGCGCAGGAACGTGCGCTCGGAGAAGCCGAAAATCGTCTGCCACAGGCCGGGGTCGATGTCCTCGCCGGCGAGCGTACGGAACACGATGCCCGATTCCTCGACCTTGCGCCGTTCGCGTTTCGCCTTCTTGCGCTTGTCGGCGCGGAACGTCGCGAGAAAGTCGTCGAAGGTGGCGAAGCCACGGTTGTGCCAGAGGAAGCGGCAATCGTGCCGTCGCATGAAGCCCGCGCGCTCGAGCGCGGCCTGGTCCTCGTCGAGCGTGAAGTTGACGTGCGCACCGGATGCGCTCGCATGCCGTGCCGACTCGAGCAGCAGCGCCGCCAGCTGGTCGCGCAGTTCGTGCTGCGACACGTCGCCGACGCCAGTGCCATCTGCCTGCAGCCCGGTCGTGACCAGGAAGCGGGGTCCCGTCACCGGCGTGAACGGGATCGCCGACAGCTGCTTGGGGTAGTACTCGAGCCCCGAGCGCTGGTACGACTGCGCCCAGCTCCAGTCGAAGACGAACTCGCCCCACGAATGGGTCTTCAGGTACTGCGGCACGGCGGCGACGAGCTGGCCGCTGCGCGAGTCACGGATCACGAGGTGCGCGGGAATCCAGCCCGAGTCGACCCCGACGCAGCCGGTGGCTTCGAGAGCATCGAGGAACGCGTGTTTCAGGAACGGGTGGCCCGAGCGGTCGAGCGCGTCCCAGTCGTGAGCGTCGACCTCGGCGATGCGGTCAATGACTGCGGCCTTCAGCGGCACGGCGCGTCAGTGGGCGGCAGCGGCATCCACGGCGTCCAGGTACTTGTCCGCGTCGAGTGCCGCCATGCAGCCCGTGCCGGCGGAGGTGACCGCCTGGCGATAGACGTGATCGGCCACGTCGCCCGCGGCAAACACGCCTGGCACGCTCGTCGCCGTTGCGCCACCCGTCGTGCCCGACTTCACGGCGATGTAGCCGCCGCTCATGTCGAGCTGGCCCGCGAAGATCTGCGTGTTCGGCACGTGCCCGACCGCGATGAACACGCCCGCGACCTTGATGTCCCTCGTGCCCGAACCATCGGTGGCCGCAACGCGCACGCCGGTGACGCCCGACTCGTCGCCGAGCACTTCGTCGACCGTGTGGTTCCAGACGATGTCGACGGCGCCGGCGCGCTGCCGCTCGAACAGGTGGTCCTGCAGGATCTTCTCGGAGCGCAGCTTGTCGCGGCGGTGAATCAGGGTGACGTGCGAGGCGATGTTCGACAGGTACAGCGCTTCCTCGACGGCCGTGTTGCCGCCGCCTACGACCGCGACACGCTGGCCGCGGAAGAAGAAGCCGTCGCAGGTGGCGCAGGCCGACACGCCGCGGCCCTTGAACTTCTCTTCCGACTCGAGGCCCAGGTACTGCGCGCTCGCGCCGGTCGCGATGATCAGCGCATCGCAGGTGTAATCGCAGCGATCACCCTTCAGCAGCAGCGGGCGCTTGCTGAAGTCCACCGCATTGATGTGGTCCATCAGGATCTCGGTGTGGAAGCGCTCGGCGTGTTCGCGCATGCGTTCCATGAGGCCCGGGCCAGTGAGGCCGTGCGGGTCGCCGGGCCAGTTGTCGACCTCGGTCGTCGTCATTAGCTGGCCGCCTTGCTCCATGCCCGTGATCAGCAGCGGCTTGCGATTTGCCCGCGCTGCATAGACGGCCGCTGAGTAACCGGCGGGACCGGATCCCAGGATGATCAGCCGCGAGTGGCGGGGGTCGCTCATGTATAATTCCTTGCTCGAAAATCGCGCATTGCGCCGTGGAAGGCGCGGCATGGTAAGCCTCCCACCGACTGACGGAAAGCACCGCAGGTGCTGCCCTCATGCGCATTCCGGAAATTGGGCATGCTCACCTGTTGCCAGGGCGAAGCAGGTGAGCGTCCCCGATTTCCGGAAACAGGTGAGCGTCCCCTGTTTTCGGGGTGGCGGCTTGTCTCCGTTGGCGGTAGCCTTATGTAAACCAACGGGTTACGGACGACTCTTGAACTATCAGGTGATGAGATTTGGCTAAGGCGGAAGCGAAGCGCGCCGATGGCGGCGACCAGGCGGCCAACGTGGCCCGGGGACTGCGCGAAAGCGCACTCTGGATCTTCGGTGCCCTGGCACTGATCCTGTTTGCCGCGCTCGTCAGCTACGACAGGGCGGACCCCGCCTTTTCCTCGACCGGTCAGCCCGGCCCGGTCACCAACCTGATCGGCCCGTTCGGCGCCTGGCTGTCCGACCTGTTCTTCGTGCTGTTCGGCATGCCGGCCTACCTGTTCCCGATCATGCTCGGCATCGCGGGGTACCACCTGTTCCAGGAGCGCGGCAGCCGCGAACCCGTCGACCGTCGCTCGGCCTCGTTCCGCGGGCTGGGGTTCTTCCTCGCGCTCGTCAGCAGCTGCGGTCTCGCTACCCTGCATTTCTCGGGCGACGGCTTCCCCAACACCGCGGGCGGCGTCGTCGGCACGCTGCTGGGTGAAGGCCTCGCCAGTTCGATGAGCTTCCTCGGCGCGACGCTGCTCCTGTTGGCGGTCTGGCTCGGTTCGGTCTCGCTGGCCACGGGCGTGTCGTGGTTCAACGTCATGGACGTGGTCGGCACCTGGGTGTTGCGCGGTTTCTCGTTCGTGCGCGAGCGCCTGTCCGAGCGTCGCGACCAGAGCATCGGCAAGGAAGTGCGGCAGGCGCGCGAAGTCGTCGTGCGCGAAGAGCAGAAGAAGGTCGCCGAGCGCAAGCCGCCGAAGATCGAGGCGCCCGCGCCAAAGGTCGAGAAGAGCGAGCGCGTCGAGAAGGAAAAGCAGGTCGCGCTGTTCGAGCGGCCGGGCGCGACGGCGCTGCCGGCGCTGTCACTGCTCGACGATCCGCCCGCACGGGTCGGCGGCTATTCCGCCGAAGCCCTCGAAGCCATGTCGCGCCTGGTCGAGCTGAAGCTGCGCGATTTCGGCGTCGAAGCCGAAGTGGTCGAAGTGCACCCGGGCCCGGTCATCACGCGTTTCGAACTGCGTCCGGCGCCGGGCGTGAAAGTGGCGCAGATCTCCAACCTGGCGAAGGACCTCGCGCGCTCTCTCTCCGCGATCAGCGTGCGTGTCGTCGAGATCATCCCGGGCAAGTCGACCATGGGTCTCGAGATCCCCAACGAGACGCGCGAGATGGTCACGCTCGGCGAGATCATCAAGTCGAAGGCCTACGACGACATGGCCTCGCCGATCGCGCTGGTGCTCGGCAAGGACATCGGCGGCAGCCCGGTGGTGGCCGACCTCGGCCGCATGCCCCACCTGCTGGTCGGCGGCACCACGGGTTCGGGCAAGTCGACCGCGGTCAACGCCATGGTGCTGTCGCTGCTCTACAAGTCGACGCCCGAGCACGTGCGGCTGATCATGATCGACCCGAAGATGCTCGAACTCTCGGTGTACGAGGGCATTCCGCACCTGCTGGCGCCGGTCGTCACCGACATGAAGCAGGCGGCGAACGCGCTGCGCTGGTGCGTCGCCGAAATGGAGCGGCGTTACCAGTTGATGGCGGCTGCGGGCGTGCGCAACCTCGCGGGCTACAACCGCAAGGTCAAGGAAGCGGCCGATGCGGGCACGCCGATCAGGGATCCGATCGAGATGAGGCGGCTGCCGCCGGGTGGCGACCCGTCGACCGTGCCGTTCTGCGAACCGCTGCCGTTCATCGTCGTCATCGTCGACGAACTCGCCGACATGATGATGATCGTCGGCAAGAAGGTCGAAGAGCTGATCGCGCGACTGGCGCAGAAGGCGCGCGCCTCCGGCATCCACCTGATCCTCGCGACGCAGCGGCCGTCGGTCGACGTCATCACCGGCCTGATCAAGGCGAACATCCCGACCCGCATCGCGTTCCAGGTGTCGGCCAAGGTCGACTCGCGCACCATCCTCGACCAGAGCGGCGCCGAGAGCCTGCTCGGCCACGGCGACATGCTGTACATGCAGCCCGGCACCTCGCACCCGGTGCGAGTGCACGGCGCGTTCGTGTCCGACCAGGAAGTCCACAGGGTCGCGTCGTCGCTGCGCACGCACGCGGCGCCGATCTACATCGACGAGATCCTCGACGGCCCGTCGCTGCCGATCCCCGGCCTGCCGGGCGAGGAAGGCGAGGGCGGCGAAGGCGCCGACGCCGAGCAGGACCCGCTGTACGACGAGGCTGTGAGGATCGTCACCGAGAGCCGCAAGGCGTCGATCTCGGGCGTCCAGCGCCGCCTCAAGATCGGCTACAACCGCGCTGCCCGCATGATCGAGGCGATGGAGTCCGCGGGTCTCGTCGGACCGTTGAACACCAACGGCTCACGGGAAGTCCTGGCGCCGCCGCCTCCCGAGGCCGATTGATGCCGGCCAAAGTCCGGGCAGGGCTGCGGCCTGTCCTCGTGGGCCTGGCGCTCTGTCCGCTCACGGCGTTCGCTGCGGATTCGGTGGCGCGCGTCGATGCGTACCTCGCCTCGCTGCAGACGCTGACGGCCGCGTTCGTGCAGGTCGTGCAGGACAAGCAGGGCCAGGTCACCGAGCGCGCCACGGGCACGCTGTCGATCTCCCGCCCGAACCGCTTCCGCTGGGATTATCGCGAGCCGTATGCGCAGACGATCGTCGCCGACGGCAGGAAGCTCTGGCTGTACGATCCCGATCTCGAGCAGGTCACCGTGCGCTCGCTCGAGCAGGGGCTCGGCACGACGCCCGCGATGCTGCTGTCGGGCTCCGGCAAGGTCGGCGACGCGTTCTCGGCGGGGCCGATCGAACCGCAGCAGAAGTTGACGTGGTGCCGGCTGGTCCCGAAGCAGAAGGGCTCCGATTTCGAGCGGGTGAGCCTGGGCTTCGACGGCCGCAATGAACTCGCTGCCATGGAACTGGTCGACAAGCTCGGACAGACCACCACGATCGAGTTCTCGCTGGTCAGGCGTGGCGCGGCGCTCGGCGATTCGTTGTTCCGCTTCGTGCCGCCCAAGGGCGCCGACGTGATCGGCGAAGCCGCGGCACGCTGATGGCTGAACGCGGTCGCGTGGCCAGGCCACCGGACGGGATACCGATGCTCCACCTCCGCTATCGACCATTCTGGATCGCCGCGAGTGCCGTCCTCGTGCTCGGCGTCGTCTGGGGCAGCCTGCAGACCTCGCTCGACGCGGACGTGCCGCAGGGCTTCGACAAGGTCGAACATTTCAGCACCTACCTGTTCCTTGCCGTGTGGTTCACCGGTCTCTTCGCCCGCCAGCGGTGGTGGCTGATCGTCGCGACGCTGCTGACCCTGGGGGCCGCGATGGAAGCGGCGCAGTACGTGATGCAGGCCGGCCGCAGCGCCGACGTCTACGACATGGTGGCCAATACCGCGGGCGTCGCGGCCGGGCTGCTGCTGGCCGCGCTGCTGACCGGCGGCTGGGCGCAACGGATCGAGTCGTGGCTGCGGTAACTCCTTTCCGTCCGCTCGCCGACCGCATGCGGCCCGCGAGCCTCGACGATTTCATCGGCCAGTCGCACCTGCTGGCGCCGGGCAAACCGCTGCGCCGGCTGCTCGAAGGCCGCAGCCTGCACTCGATGATCCTGTGGGGGCCGCCCGGCACGGGCAAGACCACGCTCGCACGCCTGGTCGCGAAGACCTGCGACTCTGAGTTCCTCGCGCTGTCGGCCGTGATGGCCGGCGTGAAGGACGTGCGCACTGCCGTCGAACAGGCGCAGCAGATGCGCGCCGGCAGCGGCCGCGGCACCGTGCTGTTCCTGGACGAAGTGCACCGCTTCAATAAATC
>Ga0224500_10000266_pt1 | contig 37773 bp, 32 predicted proteins | sample SF_Oct11_sed_USG_FD_168126 | JGI IMG/M metagenome (GOLD analysis project Ga0224500, IMG submission 168126) | Sediment microbial communities from San Francisco Bay, California, United States - SF_Oct11_sed_USGS_4_1 | ecosystem: Environmental > Aquatic > Marine > Sediment | place: USA: California... | reverse complement strand
ATGCTGATGCTCGAGCCCGAGTGGAAGTCCGTCGCGCAGTCGATCGCGGACTTCGTCGACGACCTGCCCCGCCGCGGCTAGGCGGTCCTCGCCCCAGTGCGGGCAAGGTCGGCCTGGCTGCTTTCCTTTCGTCGTCCCCGCGTAGGCGGGGACCCAGCGTCGTTTTTTTGCCGGCGTTGTCGCAGGACGAGCAGGAGACACTGGGTCCCCGCCTACGCGGGGACGACGAACAGAATCGCGGCGTCAGCCCGCCGGCGCAGCCGCCGCTGCATCGAGCGCGCGCCGCCGGCAGAACTCCGCGAACGCGGCCGCGGGCAACGGCTTGCTCACCAGGTAGCCCTGGAACGCGTGGCAGCCGCGCTTCGCGAGGAAGTCGAGCTGGCTCTGCGTGCCCACGCCCTCCGCGACGACGTTGAGCCTGAGCCCCCGCGCGAGCCCGATGATCGCCTCGGTGATCGCCGCGTCGCCGGGGTCCGTCTCGAGGTCGGCGATGAACGAGATGTCTATCTTCAGCGTGTCGAGCGGGAAGTGCTTGAGGTGCGTCAGCGACGAGTAGCCGGTGCCGAAGTCGTCGATGGCGACGGCGAACCCCGCGGCCCGCAGGCCCTGCAGCACGTTGCGGATCGCGTCGAGGTCGTGCAGCAGGCTCGTCTCGGTCACCTCGAGCTCCAGCCACGACGGCTCGCACCCGGCCTCGCGGACCACCGAGACGATGCGGGCGGCCAGGTCCTCGCGGTAGAACTGACGCGCCGAGAGGTTGATCGAGACGACGAGATCGAGCCCCGCGTCGCGCCACGCCTTGCACTGCCGCGCCGCGGTGCGCACCACCCACTCGCCGAGCATGTGAATCAGCCCCGACTCCTCGGCAAGCGGGATGAACACGTTGGGCGCGACGTCGCCGTGCTCGGCGTCGTTCCAGCGCAGCAGCGCCTCGGCGCCGATCACCGCGCCGTCGCTCACGCGGAGCAGCGGCTGGAAGTGCAGCTCGAGCCTGTCCTCGCGCAGCGCCGCGCGCAGCGAGGTCTCCAGCGAGTGCTGGCGCACCCGGTCCTCGGCGAGCCCGGCGTCGAGGTACTGGTACGTGTTGCGGCCCAGCTCCTTGCTGCGGTACATCGCGACGTCGGCGTGCTTGAGGAGCTCCTCGGGATCGTCGGAGTCGTCGGGGTAGACCGCGATGCCGATCGACGTGGTCACGTAGATGTCGTGGCCCTCGATGCGGATCGGGTGCGCGACCGCGTCGCACAGCTTCTGCGCGATGCGTCCCAGCGAGGACGGGTCGTCGAAGTCCTCGACGATGACCATGAACTCGTCGCCGCCCAGCCGCGCGAGCAGGTCGGTCTCGCGCAGGGCGCTGCCGAGCGCCTGCGTCACGGCCTTGAGCAGCTCGTCGCCGATGCGGTGGCCCAGCGTGTCGTTGACGTTCTTGAAGCGGTCGAGGTCGATGAACAGCACGCCGACGCGCCGGCCCGTGCGCTTGGCCGACGCGATCGCCTGGGCGAGCCGCTCGTGCAGCAGCAGCCGGTTCGGCAGCCCGGTGAGCGCGTCGCGCGTGGCGAGGTACTGCAGCCGCTCCTCCGCGCGGATGCGCGAGCTCACGTCCTGCACGAACGAGAGGATCGACATCAGCTCGCCGTGGTCGTCGCGCAGCGCGGAGTGGTACCACTCGCACCAGATCTCCTCGCCGTTCTTCCGGTAGTTGCGCGTGAGGCCCGTCGCCCGCGGCTCCTCGGCGCCCTTCAGGCGCTCGATCAGCCCCGTGTACGCCGGCCGGTCGGCCTCGTGCATCAGCGGGTTCTCGGTGAGCGACATGCCCAGCGCCTCGTCGCTCGTCCAGCCGAAGATGTGCTCCGCCTGCGGCGACCAGCGCACCAGCCTGTAGTCGCGGTCCCACTCCAGGACCGCGAGCGGCGTGTTCCCGATGTGCGACGAGAGCATCCAGTTGGCGCGGCGCAGCGCCTCCTCGTTGCGCTTCTGGTCGTGGATGTCGGTGTGCACCGCGTAGATGCCGATCACGTTGCCGTCGGCGTCGCGGTTCGGCGCGTAGTGCACCGATTCCCACTTCACGCCGCCGTCGGGCTGCACCAGCATCTGCTCGTTGCTCACCGTCTCGCCCGCCAGCACGCGGTCGAGCAGCGGCCTGACCTGGGCGAACCGGTCCTCGCCCAGCACCTCGCGCACGCTCTTGCCCGCGAGCGCCTTGCGCGACTCGGCGAGCCACTCCTCGTTGTGGCGGTTGAGGAAGCGGATGCGGTACGCGGTGTCGATGTAGGACACGCGCGCCGGCACGTTGTCCATGATGAGCGTCAGCTCCGCCTCCGAGGCGCGCAGCGCTTCCTGCGCCTGCTTGAGGCCGTGGATGTCGTTCATCAGCACGAAGGCGCCGTGCACCTCGCCGCCGTGCGACGCGTCCGGCACCACGCGGATCGTCATCCAGCGCTTCACGCCGTGCGCGCCCGGCACCAGCCGGTCGAATGCGGTCGACTCGCCGTCCATCGCGCGAGCCAGCATCGCCTGCGCGCTCTGGTGGATGCCGTGGCCGACGACGTCGCCCAGACGCATCTCGCCGACGGCGGCATGGTCGAGGCCGAAGTACTGCAGGAACGTGCGGTTGACGTACTGGCAGCGCTCGTCGCGGTCGATGTAGGCGACCGGCGCCGGGATGCCGTCCATGATCGCGCGCAGCTGGCTCTCGCGCGCGGCCAGCGCGTCCTGCACGACCTTGAGGTCGGTGATGTCGTGGCCGACGACGTACAGCCCCTTGATCATCCCGTCGTAGTGGAAGTCGGGGACGATGCGCGCGCGGAACCAGCGCGTGCGGCCGTTGACGTCGACCACCGGCCGCTCGTAGGTGACCGACTCGCCGGCCAGCGCGCGGTTCACGTACTCGTCGAGCGTGAGCGTCTGGTCGGCATTCGTGACTTCCGCGATGCGCTGCCCGAGCACGCGCTCGCGTTCGATCCCGGTCAGGTCGAGGAACGCCTCGTTCACGAACGCGTAGCGGCGCTCGCCGTCGAGGTAGACGACCGGCTCGGGGATGTTGTCGGTGAACAGGCGCAGCTGCTCCTCGCGGGCGGCGAGCGCCTGCTCCGCGGTCTTGAGCTCGTGGATGTCGTACTCGGTGCAGTAGAGGCCCCGCGCCTGCCCGCCGACGTCGAGGTCGGGTTCGATGCGGCCGTGCGTCCAGCGCTTGTCGCCGCTCGGCGTGCGGCCGATGCGCTCGTACTCGACCGCTTCGCCGGCCTGCGCGCGCTTGAGGATCGGGCGCAGGAAGTTGCCGAGGTCGCCGGCGAGCACCTCGAACGGCGTGCGGCCGTAGATCTCGTCCTGCGCCCGGCAGGCGAGGTTGGCGAACGCCTGGTTGACGAACGTGTAGCGCAGGTCGCGGTCGAGGTAGGCGACCGGGCCCGGGATGTTGTCGGCGAAGAGGCGCATGCGCGCCTCCTGCGACTTCAGCGCCTCGCGGACGCGCATGTCGTCCTCGATGTCGCTCATCACCAGGAACACGCCGCCGATGCGGCCGCCGATGTCGCGTTCGGCGATCAGCGTGTGGCGCACCCAGCGCATCTCGCCGCCCGCGCGCCGCTCGCGCCGCTCGTAGGACACCGTCGCGCCGGCGAACGCGCGCTCGAGGTACGACGACAGCGCCTCGAGCGTGTCCTTCGGCATGAACTCGCCCAGCGGCTGGCCGAGCAGGTCGTCGGCGGGAACGCCGAGCCACTCGCTGAACGGCTTGTTGGCGAAGCGCAGCTTCTGCTGCCGGTCGACGTAGAGGATCGCGGCGCCGACGCTGTCGGTGATGAGCCGCAGCCGGTGCTCGCGCCGGCCCGCCTCGAGCTCGAGGTGCTTGAGGTGGTCGACGTCGCTGTAGGTGACGACGAAGCCGCGCACCAGGCCCTGCGGCGTGCGGTCGGGGTAGTAGTCGACGCGGATCCAGATCGCCGGCCGGCCCGGCATCGCCAGCTGGCGCTCGTAGCCGGTGCGCTCGCCCTCGAGCGCCGCATCGATGTAGGCGTGGTAGAGCTGGTAGACGTCCCGGCCGAGCACCTCGATGATCTCGCGTCCGATCACGTCGTCGGGGCGCCGGTCGAGCCACTCGAAGAACGCCTTGTTGGCGAACCGGTAGCGCTGCTGGCGGTCGACGTAGCCGATCGGCGTGGTCAGCGCGTTGAGCTTGCGCTGCGAGAGCGCGGCCAGGCCCTCGCGGCCGGGGATGTCCGCGATCGACTGGGCGATCGTGGCGTGGTCGAGCGCCTTCAGCGGACGGTTCAGGGCCATCGAGGTGGAAAAGCAAGGATCGCGCCGCGCTGCGCACGCCCGCGTTGAGCCGGCAAGTCATTGATTGGCAAAGCATCTCAAGGTCCTGGCAGCGCGCACCCGGAGGGCGCGTCGCAGGTGACTGTCGCCCTCGGGGGAGCCGCCTACCGTCCCCGTCACCTCCGGCGGCAGCCGGCAGCCGGCGGCGCCGCCTCGACTATCATGGCGGTCCGGAGCGCGCCGGCCGGCCGGATCAGCCGCTGCGCCCGCCGGAGTCCGCCCATGCCCATCGTCGACGACATCGCCGGCCTGCGTCGCCTCCTCGCGCAGTCGCGCACCATCGCGGTCGTCGGGCTGTCCCAGCACTGGTACCGGCCGAGCTACTTCGCCGCCAAGTACCTGCAGGAGCACGGCTACCGGGTCGTGCCGGTCAACCCCACCTGCGACGAAGTGCTGGGCGAGAAGAGCTACCCGACGGTGGCGGCGATTCCCTTTCCGGTCGACGTGGTCGACTGCTTTCGCAAGCCCGCCGAGATGCCCTCGCTCGCACGCGAGGCGGTCGCCAAGGGCGCGAAGGTGCTGTGGATGCAGCTCGGCATCCGCAACGAGGAGGCAACGGCCATCGCCGACGCGGCGGGTCTCGACGTGGTGATGGACCGCTGCATGAAGATCGAGCACGGCCGCATCCTCGGCGGGCTCAACTGGGCGGGCGTCAACACGGGCGTCATCTCCGCGCGGCGGCCGCGCGTCGCGTAGCGTGGCGGCGCGAGCGGGTTGGTAAACTCGCAGGATGCCGGATCGCGCCTACGGCTTCGACACGCTGTGCCTGCACGCTGGGCAGATTCCCGACGCCGCCACCGGCGCGCGGGCGCTGCCCATCTACCAGACGACCTCGTTCGTCTTCGACAGCGCCGACCACGCGGCGAGCCTGTTCAACCTGCAGACGTTCGGCAACGTCTACTCGCGCATCAGCAACCCGACCGTGGCCGCGCTCGAGGAGCGCGTGGCGGCGCTGGAGGGGGGCCGCGCCGCGCTCGCCGCCGCGACCGGCATGGCGGCGCAGATGCTCGCGCTGCTCACGCTGGCGCAGCACGGCGACCACATCGTCGCGGCGCGCACGCTCTATGGCGGCACCTACACGCAGCTCGCCGTCACGCTGGCGCAGTTCGGCATCGGGACGACGTTCGTCGACGCCGACGACCCGGAGGCGTTCCGCGCCGCCCTGCAGCCCCGCACGAAGGCGGTGTACGCCGAGACGATCGGCAACCCGCAGCTCAACGTCTGCGACATCGCCGCGCTCGCGGGCGTCGCGCACGGCGCCGGCGTGCCCCTGGTGATCGACAACACGCTCGCGTCGCCGTACCTCTGCCGGCCCTTCGAGCACGGCGCCGACGTCGTCGTGCACTCGGTGACCAAGTACCTCGGCGGCCACGGCACGACGATGGGCGGCGTGGTCGTCGAATCGGGGAAGTTCCCGTGGGACAACGGCAACTTCCCGCAGATGACGGAACCCTCGCGCGGCTACCACGGCGTGCGCTTCTACGAGACGTTCGGCGACTTCGGCTTCACGATGAAGGCGCGCATGGAGACGATGCGCACGCTGGGGCCCACGCTATCGCCGCTGTCCGCGTTCCTGCTGCTGCAGGGCATCGAGACGCTGCACCTGCGCATGCCGCGCCACTGCGCCTCGGCGCTGGCGATCGCGCAGCACCTCGCCGCGCACCCGCTGGTCGAGTGGGTGAGCTACCCGCTGCTGTCCGGCAACCGCTACGCGCGGCTCGCCGCGCGCTACCTGCCGCGCGGCGCCGGCGGCATCGTGGCGTTCGGCATCAAGGGCGGCGCGCGCGCCGGCGAGAAGTTCATCGAGGCCGTGCAGTTCCTGTCGCACCTCGCCAACGTCGGCGACGCCAAGTCGCTGGTCATCCACCCCGCGTCGACGACGCACCGCCAGCTCTCGGAGGACGAGCAGCGCGCCGCCGGCGTCTCGCCGGAGATGGTGCGCCTGTCGATCGGCCTCGAGGCCCTGGACGACATCGCCTGGGACATCGACCAGGCCCTGGAGCAATCGCAACGATGAACGCAACGACCGTCAACGCGGAGACTTCCCGGTGAGCCGTTACGCCGCGGTGCCATGGCCGTGGATCGGCTTCTTCGTCGCGCTCGCGCTGCTGGCGCAGGAACTGGTGTTCAAGCTCGCGGCAGGGCCGAACGACCTCCCGCTCGTCGCCTGGCGCATCGCCGCGACGACGGTCGGGGTGGCCTCGCTCGCGCTGCTGATCCTGCCCGACTGGCGACGCTCGTTCCTGCTCGGCGCGCTGGTGTGCGCCGGGCTGATGGGCTTCGCGCTGTACGCGCAGTACGGCCTCGGGCTGGAACCCTGCCCGCTGTGCGTGCTGCAGCGCGTCGCCGTCATCGCCTGCGGCGTCGTGCTCCTGGTGGGCGCGATCCACAACCCCGGCCGCGTAGGCTCGGCGATCTACTCGCTGGTGCTGGTCCTGTTCGCCGCCTGGGGTGTGGCGACCGCGGGCCGCCACGTCTGGCTGCAGACGCTGCCCCCCGACCAGGTCCCGGCGTGCGGCGCGGGGCTCTCGTACATGCTCGAGACGATGCCGTTCATGGAAGTCATGGCCACCGTGTTCCGCGGCGACGGCAACTGCGCGGTCATCGAGTGGCGCTTCCTCGACCTCTCGATGCCGGGGTGGACCCTCGTCTTCTTCCTCACGTTCGCGATCGTCGGAGTGGTGCTGACGCGGAGGGGGTAGGACCGCCGTTGCGGGGATGACGAACGCTGACGTTGACGAAAGACGCTGGATCCCCGCCTGCGCGGGGATGACGATCGCTGGCGCGATCGTCACTTCGGCGCCATGCGGATCGCCCCGTCCAGCCTGATCGTCTCGCCGTTGAGCATCGGATTGCCGAGGATCTCGCGCACCAGCGACGCGAACTCGGCCGGGCGGCCGAGGCGCGGCGGGAACGGCACCATCTTCCCGAGCGACGCCGCGATGTCCGGAGGGATCGCGCCCATCATCGGCGTCTCGAAGATGCCCGGCGCGATCGTCATCACGCGGATGCCGGAGCGCGCGAGTTCCCGCGCGATCGGCAGCGTCATGCCCACGACCCCCGCCTTCGAGGCGGCATACGCGGCCTGCCCGATCTGGCCGTCGAACGCGGCGACCGACGCCGTGTAGACGATCACGCCGCGCTCGCCCTCGTCGTTGGGCGCGCCTTTCGCCATCGCGTCGGCGGCGAGCCGCGTCAGGTTGAACGAACCGACGAGGTTGATGCCGATCACGCGCGCGAACGTCGCCAGCGCGTGCGGCCCTTCCTTGCCGACGACCTTCTCGCCGTACACCACGCCCGCGCAGTTCACCAGGCCGTGCAGGCCGCCGAAGCCGTCCACGGCGGCGGCGACGGCCGCCTTCGCGCTCGCCTCGTCGGTGACGTCGGTGCGCACGAAGCGCGCGCCGGCACCGAGTTCGCCGGCCAGCGCCGCGCCCTCGTCCGCCTTGACGTCCGCGATCACCACCCGGCCGCCGCCGGCGGCGAGCATCCGCGCGGTCGCGGCGCCGAGGCCCGATGCGCCGCCGGTGACGATGAACGCGTTGCCGTCGATCCTCACGCCGCGCCCCCGTGCTTCGCAGGCGCGGCGCCGGGCTGCTTCACCACGCTCATCGCCGTGGCGATCAGCCCGGCGACGTCGGCGACGTTGGCCGGCAGGATGATCGTGTTGTTCGTGCGCGCGAGCCCGGAGAACGCGTTGATGTACTGCTCGGCGACCTTGAGGTTGACCGCCTGGATGCCGCCGGGCGCCTCGATCGCCTCGGCGACCTGCCGGATCGCCTTGGCGTTCGCCTCGGCGATGGCGAGCAGCGCCAGCGCGTGGCCCTGAGCCTGGTTGATCTCCGCCTGCTTCTCGCCCTCCGACTGGGCGATCGCCGCCTCCCGCGCGCCGCTGGCGAGGTTGATCTGCTCCTGGCGCCGCCCTTCCGAGGTGGCGATGACCGCGCGCTTCTCGCGCTCCGCCGTGATCTGCGCCTGCATCGCGCGCAGGATCTCGGCGGGTGGCGTCAGGTCCTTGATCTCGTAGCGCAGCACCTTCACGCCCCACGACAGCGCGGCCTCGTCGAGCGAGGCGACCACGGTCGCGTTGATCTGGTCGCGCTCCTCGAACGTGCGGTCGAGCTCCATGCGCCCGATCACGCTGCGCAGCGTCGTCTGCGCGAGCTGGGTGATCGCGATCACGTAGTTCGACGAGCCGTAGGAGGCGAGCTTGGGGTCGGTGACCTGGAAGTAGAGGATGCCGTCGACCTGCAGCTGCGTGTTGTCCTTCGTGATGCAGATCTGCGAGGGCACGTCGAGCGGGATCTCCCGCAGGTCGTGGCGGTAGGCCACGCGGTCGACGAACGGGATGACGAAGTTGAGGCCCGGCTCGAGCACCGCGAAAAACCGGCCGAGGCGCTCGACCACCCAGGCGTGCTGCTGCGGCACGACGCGGATCGCCTTGACGACGACGATCATCGCGACGATGAACAGGACCAGCGTGACGGCGGAAAATCCGAGGTTCATCCGGGGTCCTTGCGGGAGGTGGATTCGTTCAGGGGCGCCGGTCGGCGACGACCAGCGTCGAGCCGCGCGTGGCGACGATGTACATCGTCTGCGCGCGCGGCGTGTCGGGTGAGGCGAGTTCGGCGGTCCACAGCGAGCCGCGATAGGCCACGCGCGCGCTGCCGTCGGCGTTCCACGCCTGCACCTCGACCGCCTGGCCCACGTCGAACGGCACCTCCGGCGCCGGCGTGGCGTGCCTGGTGCGCCAGCGGTGCGCGACGAACGTGCCGGCGATGGCGGCCACGGCGGCGACCGCAAGCTGGAGCGCGCCCGACGCGCCGAGCCACGCCGCCACGCCCCCGACGGCAAACGCCACGCCGACCGCCAGCAGGTAGAACGTGCCGGTCAGCAGTTCCGCTGCGACCAGCCCGCCCGCCAGGATCCACCACACCCAGTACGCCGCCATCGCCGTCCACACTCCCGTCCGGACTCGTCGGCGAAGCATAAAGCAAACGCGACGGCGCGGCCGGGCGGACGCCTCCGCGCGCGTTGCGGCGGTGCGGGAAACCGCCGCGAGCTCCCGTTTTCCCGCTATAATTCAACGTTTTGAACGCTGGCCGCCACTTCGTCCCGGCCGGCGCACAGGAGACCGCAACCCATGCCCATCTACGAGTACCGCTGCTCGAGCTGCGGCCACGAGCTCGAGGCGATGCAGAAGTTTTCCGACGCCGCGCTGAAGCAGTGCCCGCAGTGCCGCGCCGACGCGCTGGTGAAGCTCGTCTCCGCGGCCGGGTTCCAGCTGAAGGGCGGCGGCTGGTACGCCACCGACTTCCGCGGCAACGGCGGCAAGCCGGCGGGCAAGCCGGAAGGCAAGTCGGAGGGCGGCGAGTCGAAGACCGAAGGCGCGTCCGACGGCCCCGCCAAGCCGGCCGCCGCCTGCGGCGGCAACTGCGCCTGCCACTGAGCCGCGCCGACGCGCCACCGCGATTGGCCATGAAGCGCTACCTGATCGCCGGATTGCTGGTCTGGGTGCCGCTCGGCATCACGATCTGGGTGCTGCACTTCCTGCTGACCTCGCTCGACCAGACGATGCTGCTGCTGCCCGAGGCGCTGCGCCCCGAGCACTGGCTCGGCTTCCGCATCCCGGGGCTCGGCGTGGTGCTCGCGTTCGCGATCCTGCTAGGCACCGGGGTGATCGCGGCGAACATCCTCGGCCAACGGCTGATCCGCTGGTGGGAGTCGATCCTCGCCCGCATCCCGTTCGTGAAGTCGATCTACTCTTCGGTCAAGCAGGTCTCCGACACGGTGCTCTCCGACTCCGGCAACGCGTTCCGCAAGGCGCTGCTCGTCGAGTTCCCGCACCCGCACGCCTGGACGATCGCGTTCCTCACCGGCGCGCCGTCGCCCGGGGTCGCCCGCCACCTCGGCGAGGAGTGCGTGTCCGTGTACGTGCCGACCACGCCCAACCCGACGTCCGGCTACTTCATCATGGTGCCGCGCTCGCGCACGCGCGAGCTCGACATGACCGTCGACGAGGCGCTGAAGTACGTCGTGTCGATGGGCGTGGTCGCGCCCCGCGACGGCGGCGCGCTGCCGCCCGCCTCGCGTCGGGCGGCGATCGACGCCGGCACCGGCAGCTGAAGCAGCACCTACCGCCGGCGCGGCGCGCCGCACCGGCCCGAAGCCCCCGGCAGGAGTACGTCAAGTGAAGCGCACCGAATACTGCGGCAGGGTAGACCGCCGCTACCTGGGCCAGTCCGTCACGCTGATGGGGTGGGTGCACCGCCGCCGCGACCACGGCGGCGTGATCTTCATCGACCTGCGCGACCGCGAGGGGCTGGTGCAGGTCGTCTGCGACCCGGACCGCGCGGAGACGTTCGCCGTGGCCGAGAAGCTGCGCAACGAGTTCTGCCTGCGCGTCACCGGCAAGGTGCGCCCGCGGCCGGAGGGCACGGTGAACCCGGGGCTCGCCACCGGCGAGGTCGAGGTGCTCGCGCACGAGGTCGAGATCCTGAACGCCTCGGCGACCCCGCCCTTCCAGCTCGACGACGAGAACCTCTCCGAGACCGTGCGCCTGCAGAACCGCGTGCTGGACCTGCGCCGCCCGGCGATGCAGGAGAACCTCAAGCTGCGCTACCGCACCGCGATGTCGGCGCGGCGCTACCTCGACGCGCAAGGCTTCATCGACATCGAGACGCCGTTCCTCTACAAGTCCACGCCGGAGGGCGCGCGCGAGTTCCTCGTGCCCTCGCGCGTGCACCACGGCCAGTTCTACGCGCTGCCGCAGTCGCCGCAGCTGTTCAAGCAGATGCTGATGGTGGCGGGCTTCGACCGCTACTACCAGGTGGTCAAGTGCTTCCGCGACGAGGACAACCGCGCCGACCGCCAGCCCGAGTTCACGCAGATCGACATCGAGACGTCGTTCCTCGGCGAGCTCGAGATCCGCGAGCTGATGGAGGGGCTCGTGCGGGTGATGTTCCGCGACGCGATCGGCGTCGAGCTGCCGCCGTTCCCGGTGATGACCTACGCCGACGCGATGCGCGACTACGGCTCCGACAAGCCGGACCTGCGCGTGCCGCTCAGGCTCACCGAGTTGACCGACCTCGCGAAGACCGTCGACTTCAAGGTGTTCCGCAGCGCCGCCGAGCTGCCGAACGGCCGCGTTGCCGCGCTGCGCGTGCCCGGCGGCGGCACGATGACGCGCAAGGAGGTCGACGACTACGGCCCGTTCGTGGCGATCTACGGCGCGAAGGGCCTGGCCTGGATCAAGGTGAACGACGTCGCCAAGCCCAACGAGGAGGGATTGCAGTCGCCGATCGTCAAGTTCCTGAAGCCCGAGGCGCTGCGCGAGATCCTCGCGCGCACGGGGGCGCAGACCGGCGACGTCATCTTCTTCGGCGCCGACCGCGAGCGCGTGGTCAACGACGCGATGGGCGCGCTCCGCGCGAAGGTCGGCCACGACCGCGGCTTCGCCGAGAAGGGATGGAAGCCGCTGTGGGTCGTCGACTTCCCGATGTTCGAGCGCGACGACGGCCACGACACGTTCGGCGCGCGCCACCACCCGTTCACCGCGCCGAAGGACGGCCACGAGGAGCTGTTCGTCACCGACCCCGGCAGCGCGCTGGCGAAGGCCTACGACGTCGTGCTGAACGGCTGGGAGATCGGCGGCGGCTCGGTGCGCATCCACCGCGCCGAGGTGCAGGAGAAGGTGTTCGCGGCACTGAAGATCAGCCCCGAGGACCAGCGGCGCAAGTTCGGCTTCCTGCTCGACGCCCTGTCCTACGGTGCGCCGCCGCACGGCGGCATCGCGTTCGGGCTCGACCGCATCGTGGCGATGATGGCCGGCGCGGAGTCGATCCGCGACGTGATCGCGTTCCCGAAGACGCAGCGCCAGCAGGACCTGCTGGTCGACGCGCCCACGCCCGTCACCGAGCAGCAGCTGCGCGACCTGCACATCCGCGTGCGGCCGTCGGACTCGGCCAGGGTCGCGTAGCGTCGGCGGCCGTTCAGTCGGCGGCAGCGGCGGCGCGCCTCGGCGCGACGCCGTAGGTGAGGCGCGACCACAGCGCCTCCAGCGGGCCGCGCTCGTGGCGCGCGAGCCACCACCGGCTCCACGGCACCTGGATCGCGAAGAAGATGGCGAACGCCAGGACCAGCCCCCACGCGGGGCCGACCTTGCCCCACAGGCCGAAGCCCCAGGCGTAGAACAGCGTCGTGCAGATCGCCGTCTGCATCAGGTAGTTGGTGAGCGGCATGCGGCCCGCGACCGCGAGCGGCGCCAGGCGGCGGGCCCACGCCGGATCCTGCGCGAGCCGCACGATCGCCAGGACGTAGAAGATCATCATCGCCGGCCGGCTCGTCCAGTAGCACAGCGAGCCCACGAACTTGATCGGCGACGGCCCCGGCACGCGGTTGAAGTGGAAGATCAGCGTGAATGCCGCGCCGCAGGCGAGCCCGACGCCCAGCGCGACCCACATCCACCGCCGGACCTGCGGCATCAGCTCGGGGATGCGCTGCACCCACAGGAGGCGTCCGGCGAGCAGGCCGATCAGCATCGTCATCGCCATCTGCACCCAGAAGCCGAGCGTGCCCCACAGCGACCAGCCGTTGTCGTAGAAGAACTTCATCGTGAGCGCGTGCTGGCGCGCCGCGTCGACGAAGCTCCCGCTGCCGTACGCCGCATTGTCGGCCGCCTCCATCGCCTGCGCCCGCGCGACGAGCATCGCCGTGATCTCGGGCGTGGTCACCACGAGCCTCAGCATGCCCGACACGACCGGAAAAAGCGCGCAGAGCACGATGAGCAGCACGATCGTGCGCGGGCGTGCACGCCGCAGCGGAAAGACCAGCAGCAGCCCGAGCATCGCGTAGATGTGCAGCACGTCGCCCTGCCAGAACAGCGTGGCGTGCGTGACGCCGATGACCGCGAGCACCGCGAGGCGGCGCAGGTAGAGCGCGGAGGCGCCCTCCGGGTCGCGCCGTTCCATGCGCGCGAACTGGATCGTGAAGCCGATGCCGAACAGCAGGCTGAACATGCTGTTGAACTTGCCCGAGAACAGCATGTCGCGCGCGCTCTCGGCGAACTGGTCGATCGCGCCGGGCCAGAGGCGGGAGCCGTCGGCCTCGGCGAAGAACGACGTCGAGAAGCCCGACATGTTCATGATCAGGATGCCGAGCAGCGCGAAGCCGCGCAGGATGTCGAGGGTGGCGATGCGCTCGCCGACGGGGATGCCGGATTCGACTGCGGGCTGCATGAGGCCTCCGGGATCGTGGCGCGCGCTACTGGTGCGGAAGCCGGAGCCTACTCCCGGGCCTGCCGTAAATCCATGGAATTCGCAGCGGGCAGAGGCGGTCGCCGCCGCCGGGGACCCGCGGGCCGGGTTGGTACACTGGCGGCCATGCGTCCCTTCGCCGCCTTGCGCGGCCTCGCAGTCGCGCTCGTCCTCGCGCTGGCGTTGCCGGCGCCGGCGGCGCACGCGCGCGCCACGCCGGAGTCGCTGCCCGAGGCCGCGCTGGCCGACCTGCCGGCGGAGGCCCGGGAGACGCTCGCGCGCATCCGTGCGGGCGGGCCGTTCCCCTACGAGCGCGACGGCGTGCGCTTCGGCAACCGCGAGGGGCTTCTTCCGCCGATGCCCCGCGACCACTATCGCGAGTACACGGTCAAGACCCCCGGCGCGAAGAACCGCGGCGCGCGGCGCATCGTCTGCGGCGGGCCGCGCACGGCGCCGGAGGCCTGCTACTACACCCACGACCACTACCGCTCGTTTGCGAGGATCCGCGAATGAAGTCGCCCGACCTGACGTCACTCGAGGACTGCGGCGTGCACGAGTGGAAGGGCGCGCTCGAGCCGCTCAAGGCCGCGGCGGCGCACGCCAGGCTGCGCTTCGCGCACGTCGACCTCGCGAAGGCGAAGGACAAGGCCACGCTGTTCGCGGAGATCGACCGCGCGCTGTCGCTGCCCGAGCACTTCGGCCACAACTGGGACGCGCTCGCCGACGTGCTCGAGGACCGCGACTGGCTCGGCAAGTCGGGCCGCGTGGTGGCGCTCGCGCACTCCGACGCCTTCCGCAAGGACCACCCGACCGAGTACCGGACGCTGGAGGAGATCCTCGGCGAGGCGGCGGAGTTCTGGCAGGAGAGGCACGTGGCGTTCTGGGTGTTCGTCGCCTGATGAGCGGGGCGAGGGGGAAGGATCCTTCGCTCCGGCCGCGTCTTTCGTGACGTACAAGCAACCCGTTTCCGTCCTCGTCCTCGTTTACACCGAGGAGCTCGACGTGCTGCTGCTCGAGCGCGCCGACTTCCCCGGCCACTGGCAGTCGGTCACCGGCAGCCGCGAGGCCGGCGAGCCGCTGGCACTCACCGCCGAGCGCGAGCTGGCCGAGGAGACCGGCATCGAGGCGGCGCGGCACGGCGGAGTGGTCGACTGGAGCATGTCCAACGTGTACGAGATCTTCCCCAAGTGGCGGCACCGCTACGCGCCCGGCACCACGCGCAACACCGAGCACGTGTTCGGGCTGCGCGTGCCGGAGCCGGTGCCCGTGCGGCTCGAGCCGCGCGAGCACGTGGCGTTCGCCTGGCTGCCCTGGCGCGAGGCCGCGCAGCGCTGCTTCTCGTGGTCGAACCGCGACGCGATCCTGGCGCTGCCGCAGCGCGCAGCGCGGAGGGTAGTCCAATGAGACTCGTTGCCCTGGCGCTTGGAGGCGCCCTGCTGCTGCCGGCTGCTGCGACATTCGCGCAGCCCGCCACGCCCGCCCAGGCGTCACCCGTTCCCGCCGTCGCGGTCACCGGTGCGGCGAGCGCGAAAGTGCAGAACGACCGCATGAACGCGACGATGCGGGCGGAAGCGGAGCACGCCAGCGCCGCTGCGGCCGCCGCCGAGGTGAACGCGCGCATGGCGAAGGCGCTCGCCGCGGCGAAGGCGGCCGGCGTGGAGGCGAAGAGCGCCGGGTACGGCACGTGGCAGCAGTGGGAGAAGGGCCGGCCGGGCAAGTGGCGCGTCGCGCAGACGGTCTCGCTCACCGGCGCGGACTTCCCCGCGCTCGCAGCACTCGTCTCCAGGCTGCAGGACGAGGACGGGCTCCTCGTCTCGTCGATCGGCTTTGCGCTCGCGCCGGACTCGCGGCGCCGCGCCGAGGATGCGCTCACCAGGGACGCAATTCGCGCGTGGCAGCAGCGCGCGGCCACCGCCGCGGAGGCGCTCGGCTACGCCGCCTGGCGGCCGGGACGCCTGACGGTGTCGAGCAGCGACCTGGCGCCGCAGCCCCGTTACGAGATGGCGATGCGCGCGCAGGCCGCGCCGGCCGCCGCGCCCCCCGTCGCCGTCGAAGGCGGCGCTACCGAGATCACGGTGACCGTGAACGGAGAGGCGGTGCTCGAGAAGCCCGCGGCGCGGTGAGCTGGCTGTCGGGGTGCGGCGCGCGCTGCGCCGGTGAAAACGAACGGGGCGCCTCGCGGCGCCCCGTCTCGCTCGGGTAACGAACCCGGCGGGCTACTGCGCGGGCGTGGCGTCGGTCGACGCGGGCTTCGCGTCCTCCTCGGCGACCGCCTTCATCGACAGGCGCAGCCGCCCCTTGTCGTCGGCCTCGATCACCTTGACGCGCACCGCCTGGCCTTCCTTCAGGTGGTCGGAGACCTGGTTCACGCGCTCGCGTGCGATCTGCGAGATGTGCAGCAGGCCGTCCTTGCCCGGCAGCACCTGCACGATCGCGCCGAAGTCGAGCAGGCGCAGCACCGTGCCGCCGTAGATGCGGCCGACCTCGACCTCCGCGGTGATGTCCTCGATGCGCTTGCGGGCGACGTTGCAGGCGTCCGCGTTGACCGACGCGATGGTGATCGTGCCGTCGTCCTGGATGTCGATCGTCGTGCCGGTCTCCTCGGTCAGCGCGCGGATCACGCTGCCGCCCTTGCCGATCACGTCGCGGATCTTCTCCGGGTTGATCTTGAACGTCATCATGCGCGGCGCGTGCTGCGAGACCTCGGTGCGCGCGTGCGGCAGCGCCTCCTGCATCAGCTTCAGGATGTGCATGCGGCCCTCGCGCGCCTGCGACAGCGCGACCGCCATGATCTCCTTGGTGATGCCCTGGATCTTGATGTCCATCTGCAGCGCGGTGACGCCGCGGTCGGTGCCGGCGACTTTGAAGTCCATGTCGCCGAGGTGATCCTCGTCGCCGAGGATGTCGGTCAGCACGGCGAAGCGGTTGCCTTCCTTGATGAGGCCCATCGCGATGCCGGCGACGTGCGCCTTCGTCGGCACGCCGGCGTCCATCATCGCGAGGCTGCCGCCGCACACCGACGCCATCGACGAGCTGCCGTTGCTCTCGGTGATCTCCGAGACCACGCGCATCGAGTAGGCGAACTCCTCGGGCGTGGGCAGCACGGCGAGCAGCGCGCGCTTGGCCAGCCGCCCGTGGCCGATCTCGCGGCGCTTGGGCGTGCCCACGCGGCCGGTCTCTCCGGTGGCGTAGGGCGGCATGTTGTAGTGGAGCATGAAGCGGTCGGTGTACTCGCCCATCAGCGCGTCGACGCGCTGCTCGTCGCGCGCGGTGCCCAGCGTGGCCACGACCATCGCCTGCGTCTCGCCGCGGGTGAACAGCGCCGAGCCGTGCGTGCGCGGCAGCACGCCGGTGCGGATGCTGATCGGGCGCACGGTGCGCGTGTCGCGGCCGTCGATGCGCGGTTCGCCCGACAGGATGTTGTTGCGCACGATGCGCGACTCCAGCGCGAACACGAAGTCGTTGACCTGGTTCGCGTAGCCGGAAGGCGCGTCGGCCGGGATGCACTCGGCGGCGACCTTCGCGTAGATCTCCTTGATCTTCTGCTGGCGGGCCTGCTTGCTGCGGATGCCGTAGGCCTCGCGCAGCGCGGCGTCCGCGCACGCCGTGACGGCGGCGACCATCGCCTCGTCCTGCGCCGGCGCCTTCCAGTCCCACAGCGGCTTGCCGCCCTCCTCGACCACCGAGTGGATGAGGTCGATCACCGCCTGCTGCTGCTGGTGGCCGAACACCACGGCGCCGAGCATCACCTCCTCGGGCAGCTCGTTCGCCTCCGACTCCACCATCAGCACGGCCGCCTCGGTTCCGGCGACGACGAGGTTGAGCTGCGAGGTCGCCAGCTCCGTCTTCATCGGGTTGAGCACGAACTGGCCGTCGACGTAGCCGACGCGCGCGGCGCCGATCGGGCCGTTGAAAGGCACGCCGGCGAGCATCAGCGCGGCCGACGCGCCGATCATCGCCGGGATGTCGGAGTCGATCTCCGGGTCGATCGACATCACCGTCGCGATCACCTGGACCTCGTTGAAGAAGCCCTCGGGGAACAGCGGCCGGATCGGCCGGTCGATGAGGCGCGAGGTCAGCGTCTCCTTCTCGGAGGGGCGCCCTTCGCGCTTGAAGAAGCCGCCGGGGATCTTGCCCGCGGCGTAGGTCTTCTCCTGGTAGTCGACGGTCAGCGGGAAGAAGTCCTGGCCCGGCCGCGCGCTCTTCGCGGCCTGCGCCGTGACCAGCACCACGGTGTCGTCGAGCTTGACCAGCGCGGCACCCGCGGCCTGGCGGGCGATCTCGCCGGTCTCGATCGTCAGCATGTGGCGACCCCAGGCGATCTGCTTGGAAACCTTGTTGAACATGTCTCGTGTTCCGTAAGTGACGATGGCCGCGCCCGTCAGCGGGTCGCGGCCATCGGATTGTGTGGGGGAAGCGGAGGCCGCGCGGGCGCGGCGGCGATCGCTTGCGTCATTGCGGCCCCTGCCACGCTGCGCGCGGACTCTACTTGCGCAGACCGAGGCGGTCGATGAGCGCGCGGTAGCTGTCGGCGTTGCGCGACTTCAGGTAGTCGAGCAGCTTGCGGCGGCGCGACACCATGCGCAGCAGGCCGCGCCGCGAGTGGTGATCCTTGACGTTCGACTTGAAGTGGTCGGTGAGGCCGTTGATGCGTTGCGTCAGCAGCGCGATCTGGACCTCGGGAGAGCCGGTGTCGCGGTTGCCGCGCTGGTACTCGGCGATGAGCTTCGACTTGTCTTGGGACGTGACCGCCATTGCGATGACCTTCTGCGTATTTTCGGTGTCGGAAAACGGAGAATTATAGCCCGAACCGGGCCTCTCCGGCCACGCGGCCCGGATTCGACCCGTTCTGCGGGGCCACATGTATTGCCGTTTACTTACCGGCCGAACCGACGGCCCCGCCCTCGTCGGTGCGCAGCAGCCGCCGCGCACGCCAGCGACCGGCCTCGCGGGCCAGCACCCCGACGAACGCGCCGCCGGGCGCGTAAGCCCGCACCTCCGCCGCCCCGCCCGCGCCTGCCGGGATCGTCTGTCCGTGGCGCAAAGCCGCCGCGGCCGCCCCGTCGAGTTCCAGGCGAGGCAGCGCGGCCAGCGGCGCGTCGACGGGAAGCAGCAGCCGGTCGCGGGCCGCAGGCTCGAGCGCCTCGATGGCGTCCAGCGCGACGGCGTCGCGCACGTCGAAGCCCCCCGTCCCGGTCCGCCGCAGCGCCGCCAGGTGCGCGCAGGTGCCCAGCGCGGCGCCGATGTCCTCGGCCAGCACGCGCACGTAGGTCCCCTTCGAGCACGCGACGTCGACCACGGCCAGCGGAGGGTCGAGCGCGACGAGCCGCAGCGCGTGGACCTCGATGGCGCGCGCCTCGCGCGGCACGTCGATGCCGGCGCGCGCGTATTCGTAGTGCGCCCTCCCCTCGTGCTTGAGCGCCGAGTGGCGCGGCGGCACCTGGGCCCGGGCGCCGACGAAGCGATCCAGCGCGGCGCGCAGCGCCGCCGCATCGACGGCCTCGGGGCCGCGCGCGATCACTTCGCCTTCGGCGTCGCCGGTCGTCGTCGCGATGCCGAAGCGGATCGTCGCCGCGTAGCGCTTCGGCGCTTCGAGCAACCCCTGGGCGAACTTCGTCGCCTCGCCGAAGCAGACGGGCAGGAGTCCGCTGGCGAGCGGGTCCAGCGTGCCGGTGTGGCCGGCCTTCTCCGCGGCGAAGAGGCGCCGCGCGCGCTGCAGCACGGCGTTGGAGCTGGCGCCGGAGGGCTTGTCGAGCAGCAGCACGCCGTCGACCCGGCGCCAGCGCCTCGGCGCCTCGCTCATGGCGGCCTACTTGGGGTGCTTCCGGTCCTCGGCGACCGCCTCGTCGATCAGCTGCGAGAGGCGCATCCCCGACTCGATCGAGTCGTCGTAGACGAACTTGAGCTGCGGGACCGTGTAGAGCCTGAGCCGGTGGGCGAGCTGCGTGCGCAGGAAGCCCGAGGTGCGCGACAGCGCGGCCACCGCCTCCTCCGCGTGAGCCTTGCCGGCGAGGTGCGTGAAGTGCACGCGCGCATGCGCCATGTCCGGCGTCACCTCGACGCCGGTCACCGTGACCATCCCCACGCGCGGATCCTTGACCTCGCCGCGCAGCAGCTGGGCGAGCTCGTGCTGGAGCTCTTCGGCGACGCGGTGGGCGCGTTGCGTCTTCATGGCGGGGAAGGCCGGAGCCGGGGATGCGGGATGGGGGGCGGGCGCGCTTCTCGCGGGGCGAGCGCCGTCGGCACGCTCTCCCGTCGCCCCCCTGCCGCTTCCTACAGCGTCCGCGCCACCTCGACGATCTCGTAGACCTCGAGCTGGTCCTTCTGCTGGATGTCGTTGTAGCCGCGCACCGACAGGCCGCACTCGAAGCCTGCCTTCACCTCGCGCACGTCGTCCTTGAACCGCTTGAGCGAGTCGAGCTCGCCGTCGTGGACGACGACGTTGTCGCGCAGCACGCGGATCTTGGCGCCGCGCTTCACCACGCCCTCGAGCACGTAGCAGCCGGCGACGGTGCCGACCTTGCTGATGCGGTAGACCTCGCGCACCTCCACCAGGCCCAGCTGGCTCTCCTTGCGCTCCGGCGCGAGCATCCCCGAGAGGGCCGCCTTCACTTCGTCGACCGCCTCGTAGATGATGTTGTAGTAGCGGATCTGCACGCCCGCCGTCTCGGCGAGCTTGCGGGCCTGCGCGTCGGCGCGCGCGTTGAAGCCGATGATCACCGCCTTCGACGCCAGCGCCAGGTTGACGTCCGACTCGGTGATGCCGCCGACCGCCGCGTGGACGATGTTGACCTTCACCTCGTCGGTCGACAGCTTCGTCAGCGCCTGCTGCAGCGCCTCGTAGCTGCCCTGCACGTCGGCCTTGACGATCATCGCGAGCGTCTTCACGCCCTCGCCGCCCATCTGGTCGAACATGTTCTCGAGCTTCGCCGCCTGCTGCTTGGCGAGCTTGACGTCGCGGAACTTGCCCTGGCGGAACAGCGCGATCTCGCGCGCCTTGCGCTCGTCGCCGAGGACCATCATCTCCTCGCCGGCGAGCGGAACGTCGGACAGGCCCTGGATCTCCACGGGAATCGCCGGGCCGGCCTTGTGCACGACCTTGCCGGTCTCGTCGGTCATCGCGCGCACGCGGCCGAACACCGCGCCGACCAGCGCGATGTCGCCGCGCTGCAGCGTGCCCGACTGCACGAGGATCGTCGCCACCGGGCCCTTGCCCTTGTCGAGGCGCGACTCGATCACGATGCCCTTCGCCGGCGTATCCTTCGGCGCCTTGAGCTCCAGCACTTCGGCCTGCAGCAGGATCGCGTCGAGCAGCGCGTCGATGCCCTGGCCGGTCTTGGCCGAAACAGGGATGAACTGGACGTCGCCGCCGAACTCCTCGGGGACCACGCCTTCGGCGACCAGCTCCTGCTTGACGCGCTCGGCGCGCGCCTCGGCCTTGTCGATCTTGTTGATCGCCACGACGACCGGCACGCTGCCGGCCTTGGCGTGCGCGATCGCCTCCTTCGTCTGCGGCATCACGCCGTCGTCGGCCGCCACCACCAGCACGACGATGTCGGTCACCTTGGCGCCGCGCGCGCGCATTGCGGTGAACGCCTCGTGGCCCGGCGTGTCGAGGAACGTGATCGTGCCCTTCGGCGTGTCGACGTGGTAGGCGCCGATGTGCTGCGTGATGCCGCCCGCCTCCCCGCTCGCCACGCGGGCGCGGCGGATCGAGTCGAGCAGGCTCGTCTTGCCGTGGTCGACGTGGCCCATGACGGTGACCACGGGCGGGCGGGGCAGCGACTCGGCGTCGTGCGCCTCCGCGCTCTCCGCCAGCAGCGCATCGGGGTCGTCGAGCTTGGCCGCCTTCGCCTTGTGCCCGAGCTCCTCGACCAGGATCATCGCCGTCTCCTGGTCGAGCATCTGGTTGATCGTGACCATCGTGCCGAGCTTCATCATCGCCTTGATGAGCTCGGCGGCCTTGAGCGACATCTTGTGCGCCAGCTCGGCGACCGTGATCGTCTCCGGCACCGTCACCTCGCGCACGAGCGGCGACGCGGCCGCCGCGTCGCCGCCCTCCTCGTCGTGGCGGCGGTGGCCGACCTTCGGCCCGCGCCAGCCGGCGGTGGCGCCGGTGGCGGAAACGTCGCCGCCGCGCAGCTTGAGCGCGCGCTTGCGCGCGGCTTCCTCGGAGAACACCTGGCCGGGGAGCTTCTTGACCGCACCGCGCTTCTCGCCGGGCTTCGCCGCGGGACGGTGCAGCGTGCCTTCCTTCGCCACGGGCCGCGCCGTGCCTTCCTTCGCCTTCGCCTCGGAGGCCTTCGCAGCAGCTTCGGCGGCGGCCTTCGCCGCGGCCTCCTCGGCCTCCTTGCGCGCCTTGCGGGCGGCCTCGGCTTCCTGCTTCGCGACGATGTCCGCCTGCTGCCGCGCGGCCAGCGCCTGCGACCGGCGCGACTCGGCTTCGCGCGCCGCAACCTCCTCGGGCGTCAGGATGCTGGGCCGCGCTGCGCGCGGCTTGCGCGCACCCTTGGCGGGCGCCGCTTCGGGGGCCGCCTCGGGCTCCGGCGCGACCTCGGCCTGCGGTTCGGGCGCTGCCTCGGGAGGTGCGACCTCCTCCACCGGCGCGACGGCCGGCGCCGCGACGGGCTCGGGCGGCGGCGCGGGTTCCGGCTCCGCGACCGGCGCGGCGGGCGCCTCGACCACGGGCGCCGGCTGCTCGTCCTCGCGGCGCACGAGCACGCGCTTCTTGCGCACCTCGACCTGGATCGTGCGCGCCTTGCCGCTCGAGTCCGAAGCCCGGATCTCGGTGGTCTGCTTGCGCGTGAGCGTGATCTTCTTCTTCGCGTCCGCCGCCGCGCCGTGCTGCTTGCGCAGGTAGTCGAGCAGGCGCGTCTTGTCCTGCTCGGAGAGCTTGTCGCCCAGACCCTTGCCGGACATGCCGGCGGCCGCGAGCTGCTCGAGGAGCGCGCCCGGCGGCATCCTGAGCTCGGTTGCGAATTGTTCGATCGTCGTCTGCGCCATGCTGCCTCCAGGAACCGCGCCGCCCCCCTGCGGCGGCCGCGCCCTCCCGCTGGTGTTGCGTCTCTTCCTGCGTTACGCCCCGGCCGCGGTCTCGGCCGCCGGCTCGAACCAGTGCGCGCGCGCCTTCATGATCAGGTCCTGCGCACGCTCGGCCGCCATGCCGGTCAGCTCGGTCAGCTCGTCGACGGCGAGGTCGGCGAGACCGTCGCGCGTGACGATGCCGTTCGCCGCGAGCTTGCTCGCCACGTCCGTGTCCATGCCCTCGAGGCTCAAGAGGGCCTCCTCGACGTTCTCGACAGACTCCTCGCGGACGATCGCCTCGGTCAGCAGCGCGTTGCGCGCGCGGCTGCGCAGCTCGTTGACCGTGTCCTCGTCGAACGCCTCGATCTCCAGCATCTCGGCGAGCGGCACGTAGGCCACTTCCTCGAGCGACGTGAACCCCTCGGCGATGAGGATGTCGGCGATCTCCTCGTCGACGTCGAGCTTCTCCATGAACAGCGCGCGCAGGTGCGTCGTCTCCTCCTCGTGCTTCTTCTGCGACTCCTCGACGCTCATCAGGTTGATCTCCCAACCCGTCATCTCGGAGGCCAGCCGCACGTTCTGGCCGCTGCGGCCGATCGCGATCGCGAGGTTCTCCTCGTCGACGACGACGTCCATCGCGTGCCGCTCCTCGTCGACGACGATGCTCTGCACCTCGGCGGGCGCGAGCGCGTTGACGACGAGCTTGGCCGGGTCGTCCGACCACAGCACGATGTCGACCCGCTCGCCGGCGAGCTCGTTCGTCACCGCGGTGACCCGCGAGCCGCGCATCCCGATGCAGGTGCCCTGCGGGTCGAGGCGCGGGTCGTTGCTCTTGACCGCGATCTTGGCGCGGATGCCGGGGTCGCGGGCGGCGGCGCGGATCTCGATCAGCCCTTCCTCGATCTCCGGCACCTCGAGCTCGAACAGGCGCACGAGGAACTCCGGCGACACGCGCGACAGGATCAGCTGCGGGCCCTTCGCCGTGCGGTCGATCTTCATCACGTAGGCGCGGATGCGGTCGCCGACGCGCTGCAGCTCCTTGGGGATCAGCTGGTCGCGCGGGATCACGCCCTCGATGCGGCCCGACTCCACGATCACGTTGCCCCGCTCGATGCGCTTCACCGTGCCGGTCAGCAGGTTGTCCTGCCGCTCGAGGAAGTCGTTGAGGATCTGCTCGCGCTCGGCGTCGCGGATCTTCTGCAGGATCACCTGCTTGGCCGCCTGCGCGCCGATGCGGCCGAACTCCACCGGCTCGAGCGGCTCCTCGACGACGTCGCCGAGCGCGAGCGGCGGGTCGCGCAGGGCGGCGTCGGTGATCGCGATCTGGTAGGAAGGCGCCTCGTGCTCCTCGTCGGGGACCACCGTCCAGCGGCGGAACGCCTGGTAGTCGCCGGTCTCGCGGTCGATCACCACGCGCGCGTCGATCTCGTCGGTCGGGAAGCGCTTCTTCGTCGCCGAGGCGAGCGCGGCCTCCAGCGCCGTGAACACGATGTCCTTCGGCACGTTCTTCTCGCGCGAGAGCGCATCCACCAGGAGGAGGAGGTCCTTGTTCCCCTTGCTCATCGGTCTTTTCTCCACTCGATCTTCGGCACCAGCCGCGCGCGCTCGATGCCTTCGAGCGCCAGCCGCAGCGTGCCCTTCGCGGTCTCGACGACGGCCGCGCCGTCGTCCAGCCCGCGCAACGTACCCTTGAGGCGCTTCGCGCCGTCCACCGGCTCGCGCAGCCAGAGCTGCGCCTCCTGCCCGGCGAAGCGCGCGTAATCCGCGGCCGCCTTGAGCGGCCGGTCGAGCCCGGGAGAGCTCACCTCGAGCCGCTCGAAGTCGACGTTCTCGACGGCGAACAGCCGCGTCAGGTGGCTGGACACGCTCGCGCAGTCCTCCACGTCCACCCCGCCCGGCTTGTCGATGAACACGCGCACGAGCCGTCCCTTCGGGGAGAGCTCGAGGTCCACCAGCTCGTAGCCGAGCGACGGGAGCGTGCCTTCGAGGATCGTCTGCAGGTTCACGGGAAGACTCGGGCGAAGCAAAAAAAAATGGGCTGTGCCCAGCCCATTTCATGTCCTTTCCACAGCGGAAGTTAATTCTAGCAGCTTTCCGCAGGGAAATGAAGGGGTCATTGGCTGGGGAAGGCCCGGGCCGGCGCGCTCTTCCCGACCGCCTCCGGCTGGCGGGAAACGGGGCGCCGCCCCTCGCCAGCAGCCGGGCAGAGGAGCCCTGCAGGTCGACCGCGAACCCGCCGCTGCCGCTTTCCCGCCAAGACCGTGCTCCGACCCAATGCGGCTAAACTTGGCGGCCCCGACACCACGCCACTTCCGCGCACCCGCCCATGGCCGAACCGCTCGTCATCGCCCGCCACGGCGAAACCGACATCGCCCTCCTGCCCGGGATGGCGAACCGCCACGGCTGCATCACCGGTGCGACCGGCACGGGCAAGACGATCTCGCTGCAGGTGCTCGCCGAGGGCTTCGCGTCGATCGGCGTGCCGGTGTTCCTCGCCGACGTCAAGGGCGACCTAGCCGGCATCGCCAAGGCCGGCACGGTGACCCCCAAGCTCAAGGAGCGGCTGACCAGGCTGGGCCTGCCCGAGCCGAAGCTCGGCGGCTGCCCCGCCGCGTTCTGGGACGTCTTCGCCGAGCAGGGCCATCCCGTGCGGGCGACGGTGTCCGACATGGGGCCGCTGCTCATCGCGCGGCTGCTCGGCCTCAACGAGACGCAGGAAGGCGTGCTCGCGATCGTCTTCAAGGTCGCCGACGACAACAAGCTGCCTCTGCTCGACCTCAAGGACCTGCGCGCGCTGCTGCAGCACGTCGGCGACAACGCCGCGCAGTTCAAGACGCAGTACGGCAACGTCTCCGCGGCGTCGATAGGCGCGATCCAGCGCGGCCTGCTGCAGATCGAGGAACAGGGCGGCGAGAAGTTCTTCGGCGAGCCGATGCTGGACATCGGCGACCTCATGCAGACCCGCGACGGCAAGGGCGTGGTCAACGTGCTGGCCGCCGACAAGCTGATGAGCAACCCGCGGCTGTACGGCACGTTCCTGCTGTGGCTGCTCGCCGAGCTGTTCGAGAACCTCCCCGAGGTCGGCGACCGCGACAAGCCGAAGCTCGTGTTCTTCTTCGACGAAGCGCACCTGCTCTTCACCGAGGCGCCGGACGCGCTCGTGGACAAGGTCGAGCAGGTCGTGCGCCTGATCCGCAGCAAGGGGGTGGGCGTGTTCTTCGTGACGCAGAACCCTCTCGACATCCCCGAGAGGATCCTGGGCCAGCTCGGCAACCGCATCCAGCACGCGCTGCGCGCGTTCACGCCGCGCGACCAGAAGGCGGTCAAGGCCGCGGCGTCGACGATGCGCGCCAACCCGAAGATCGACGTGGAGAAGGCCATCACGGAACTCGGCACCGGCGAGGCGCTGGTCTCGCTGCTCGACGCCAAGGGCGCGCCCGGCGTCACCGAGCGCGCGTGGATGCTGGCGCCTGGCTCGCAGATCGGGCCGATCACCGCCGACGAGCGCAAGGCGATCGTCGCCGACTCCCTGGTCGCGGGCACCTACGAGAAGGAGGTCGATCGCGAGTCGGCCTACGAGATGCTGCGCTCGCGCGTCGGCGCCGGCCAGGGCGAAGGCAAGGACGCCGGGCAGGCAGCGCAGGCCGGCGGGGGCGGGATCATGGGGGGCCTCTCGGACATCCTGTTCGGCTCGACCGGGCCGCGCGGCGGCAGGCGCGAAGGCGTGATCGAGTCGGCCGCAAAGAGCGCCGCCCGGACCGCCGCCAACTCGCTCGTGCGCGGAGTGCTCGGCTCGTTGATGGGCGGCAAGCGCCGAAGGTAGTCCGTCCTCCGCGGCACGCCGCGTAGCCGCGATGAGCCGGCCACAGCAGCGCGGCGCGTCCTCGCTACTCGTCGGGATCGCGGACGATCGCAGGGCGAGGTGGTTGCCTTGCGCTTCGCAACCAGCGCAGGCGGCGCGGGCCGCGTCGCGACGCGACCCGCGCGAACGCCGAACGCCACCGTAGCGCAGAAGCGCGCGTCGATCGCAACCGGGGCTCCGCACCGGGGTGCGCCGGGCGACCCGAAGCCCGTGTGCGCGCCGGCACAACCTGTGAATCACAAGCTGCGCCAATGCGCGACACGCGCGCGCAAGTGGCGCCGCAACTGCGCATTGCGCCGCTCGTGCGCGAAATTGCCCAGTACACCCGCCCGGCGGCGCGTCTGCGCTCCTGCACGGTCTCACCCATGCGCGCGAGCAGCGACACAATTGCAGCATGCCTCGCCGACGCTGCCGCGCGCGTTGCCACCTGTGGAGCACAGGCTTCACGGTGCTCGAGGTCGTGATCGTGATGGCGACGATCGCCGTGCTCGCGACCATGGCGGTGCCGGCCTTCGAGCGCTACCGCGAGCGCGCGCGCGTCTTCCAGGCCGCGAGCGACATCGGCGCGATGAGCCTGTCGATCCAGAGGCATGCCGAGGACAATCGCGCGTTTCCCGACACGCTGGACGAGGTCGGGCTTGCGGGGCGGACCGATCCCTGGGGGCGCGCCTACCGCTACCGCAACCTGTCCGACGAAAAGGGCAAGGGCGGCGCGCGCAAGGACGGCCGCCTCAACCCGCTGAACAGCGACTTCGACCTCTACAGCGTGGGCAAGGACGGCGAGACGGCGCTGCCGCTGCCGCCACCCGTGAGCCACGACGACGTCGTCAGGGCGCGCAACGGCCGCTTCATCGGTCTCGCGAAGGACTTCGATCCGTGATGCAGCCGGCCAGGAGTTTTCTCGCCGGCCGCGTCGCACGCCGCTTCTTCCTGCTGTTCGTGCTGGCGGCGCTCGTGCCCCTGGCGTTGATGGTGGCGCTGTCGACGACGCACGTCCGCGGCACGCTGATCGAGCAGGGGGAGCGCCGCCTCGCCACCGACGCCAAGTCGTATGGCGCGGCGGCCTTCGGGCGGCTGCTGGACGCCTCCGACGTCGCGCGCCTGACGACGGTGACGTCGGCGGAACGACCGGGCGAGCGCCTCGCGCTGCAACCCTTCGACGGATTGACCCGGATGTCGCCCGACGGGCGCGCGACGCGCATCGCCGGACGCACGACCGACTTCGCGCCGACGGCCGAGGAAAGAGCGCGCCTGCGCTCCGGCCTGCGCGTCCTGCGCGCGTCGAGGGCCGGCGAGGCCACGCGGCGCATCGTCATCGCCGTACCGCTCGGCGCCGACCCCGCGCGAGGCTGGGCGGTGGCGAGCCTGCGTCCCGCCTACTTGTGGGGCGATCGCGACGACTGGCCCGGCAAGGTCGAATTCTGCGTCATCGACGCCGCGACGCTGGCGCCGATCCACTGTCCGGGGCTGCCTCCCGACGAGTCCACCCGGCGCGCGCTGGCCGAGCGCACGTCGGCGAACGCAACCTCCGTGGCCTGGGAAAGCGAAGGGACGGCGCTGCGCTCGATGGCATGGGGACAGTTCCTCAAGGCCGAGTTCGGCGTCGAGGAGTGGATCGTGATCGCCACGCAGCCGGAGGACGACCTGCTGCGCTCGACGGTCGCCTTCCACAGCGTGTTCGTCCCGACGGCCGTGCTCGCGCTGCTGGTGGTCGGCTGGCTCAGCCTGCGGCTGATCCGCTGGACGTTGACGCCGCTCGAGCGGCTGACCGAGGCCACGCGCCGCGTCGGCGCGCACGACTTCGCCGCGCTGGTCGAAGTGGACCGTGCCGACGAGTTCGGCGAGCTCGCCAGCGCGTTCAACGCGATGACGCAGCGCCTCGGCCGGCAGTTCACCGCGCTCAGCACGCTCGCAGCGATCGATCGCGAGATCCTCTCGTCGCACGACATGGAGCACGTCATGCGGCCGGTGCTGCGGCACATGCGCACGCTGGTTCCGGCGAGCGCCGTCGGCATGCTGCTCCATGACCAGGAGGACCGCTCGCTCGGTCGCCTCTGCATCCTGCGCGACGGCGCTGCCGGCGACCTTGAGGCGCATCGCGTGCTGATCGGCAGCAGCGAGCGGGAGGCGCTGCAGCGCGATCACGCCGGGGCCTGGATCGTGGCCGAGCCCGACGTTCCCGGATCGTTGCGGGCGATCCTCGACCACGACGTCCACGCCGTCTACGTGCACCCCATCATCTGGCGCGAGGGGCCGTGCGGTTGCCTCGTCTTCGGGTTCGGCGGCCAGGTCGGCCTGAACGACGAGGAGCTCCAGCAGATCCGCGAGCTGGCGGCGCGCATGGCGGTCGCGATCTCCTCGGCCTGGCGCGATGCCCAGCTCTACGCGCAGGCGCACTTCGACTCGCTGACCGGACTGCCCAACCGGCTGCTGTTTCTCGATCGCCTGTCGCAGCACGTCGTGCGCTGCGAGCGCGAGGGCGCCCGCTTCGCGCTGCTCTTCATCGACCTCGATCACTTCAAGAACGTCAACGACACGCAGGGACACTCGCACGGCGACGTCGTACTCGCCGAAGCGGCGCGCCGGCTGCTGCGCTGCGTGCGCGCCTCCGACACGGTGGCGCGGCTCGGCGGCGACGAATTCGCCGTCACGCTCGCCGAGCTCGCCCGCCCCGGCGAGGTGGACCGGGTCGTGCGCAAGATCCTCGCGAGCCTCGCCAAGCCGTTCGTCGCGGACGGCCAGCAGAGCTACCTCGGCGCGAGCATCGGCGTCGCCGTCTTCCCCGGCGACGGCGCGGGCGCCGAGGAGCTCCTGCGCAACGCGGACACGGCCATGTACCGGGCGAAGGCCAACGGCCGCGGGCAGGTCGCCTTCTACGAGGAGAAGATGAATCGCGAAGCGCAGGAGCGCGTGTCGCTCGACCGCGAGCTGCGCATCGCGCTCGCGCGCGGCGACCTCGTGCTGCGCTTCCAGCCGCAGGTCGACCTGCGCACGGGAGCGATCGCCGGCGCCGAGGCCCTCATCCGCTGGCACCATGCCGAACGCGGGACGGTGATGCCCGACGTCTTCATCCCCGTCGCCGAGGCCTCCGACCTCATCGAGGACATCGGCCGATGGGTGATCCGCGCCGTGTGCCGCCAGGACCGCGACTTCCGCCGGCAGGGCGTCACCCTCGGCCGCCTCTCGGTCAATGCGTCGGTGCGCGAGCTGCACCACGCCGACTTCGTGGGCTTCGTCCAGCGAACGATGCAGGAGTTCGGCACCTCGGCGAACTCGCTCGAGATCGAGGTGACGGAGACGCTGCTCGTCGAGCGCGTCGCCGAAGTTCGCCGCGTGCTCGACCGCCTGAAGGCCGCCGGCCTCACGATCGCGCTGGACGACTTCGGGGTCGGCTTTGCGTCGATGGCCTCGCTGCGCGACTTCCCGTTCGACGTGGTGAAGATCGACAAGTCGTTCGTGGCCGGCCTGCCCGACAGCGCGCACTCGGTGGCCATCGTCACCGCCACGATCGCCATCAGCCGGGCGCTGGGCAAGAAGGTGATCGCGGAAGGGATCGAGACCGACGCCCAGCTCGAGTTGCTGCGCAAGATGGGGTGCGACTACGCGCAAGGGTACGTCGTCGCGCCGCCGATGGCGCCCGAGGCGTTCGTCGACTTCATGCGCGCGGCGGACCGCGTCGCGGCACGACCCGTCAGGCTGTCGGTCGCGAGTTGACGGCGGCGGAGCGCGGCTTGCGCCGGCGGCGATCGGTGCCCTGCCCCGTGCCACGGCCGTACTTCCACTTGTTGTGGATCCACATCCAGTCGGCAGGCTGCGCGCGGATCGTCGCCTCCAGCGCGCGGGCATAGCGCTCGGCGATCTGCGCCCCGGCCTCCTCCTCATCGAGCTCGTAGGGCGGCTCGGCGAGCACGTGCAGGCGCACGGCGTAGTGGCCCAGGCGCTCGCGCCGCATCGCCACGTAGAGCACCGGCGCGTCGAGGAAGCGCGCGATCTTCTCGGGGCCGAGGAAGAAGGCGGTGTCCCGGTTGAGGAACGTGGTCCAGTGCTTGGGCATCTTCGCAAGCGGCGTCTGGTCGGCCACCATCGCGTAGGCGCGCGGCTCGTGCGCGCGGCGCATCAGCTCGAAGAGGAAGCTCGCAAACGGGATCGGGTTGCCGCCGAAGCGGCTGCGCGCCTCGCGCACGTACGCGTCGACGCCGGTCAGCCGCAGCGGCTTGTACACGGCGTCGATCGGGATGCCGAAGCGCGCGCCCGCCGCGAGCAGCAGCCACTCCCAGTTGCAGGTGTGCGCGGTGAGGAGGACCACGCTCTGGCGCGCCGCCTTGTAGCGCTCGATGCACTCCGGGTTGTCGAAGCGCACGCGCCGCATCAGCGCCTCGCCGCTCGCGCCGTAGCCCCAGATCGCCTCCATCGTCGTGAACGCGAGGTTGCGGCCGCTGTCCCACAGGATGGCGTCGCGCTCGGCGGGCGTCTTCTCCGGGAACGCACCGGCGATGTTCGACCGCGCGAGCCTCACGCGCCAGCGCACGGTGCGGAAGACGACCACGTACAGCGCGTAGCCCAGCGCGTGGAGCACGGGCAGCGGCAGCAGCGCCAGGGCGCGGAAGAGCAGGGCCGTCACGGGACGAGTCGGGTGGGGGGCAGTGCGGATTCTCCCACGGCATGCGCCGCGCCCCCGCTACACTTCCCTGGATGAAGCGCGCGCCCTTCCCGACCGCGCAGCCGCCGCGGCGCGTCGCGGCCGCCGCGGACCTGCACCTGTGGTGGTGCCAGAACCGAGCGCCGGATCGGGCTTTGCCGGAACTGCGCTCGTGGCTCTCGGACGGCGAGCGCGAGCGCGCCGCGCGCTTCGCGCTGCCCGCGCTCGAGCGTCGCTACACGATCGGCCGCGCCGCGCTGCGCCACGTGCTGGGCGACCTGCTCGGCTGTGCACCCGCCGAGGTGGCCATCGTCCGCGGCCCGCGGGGCCGGCCGCGGCTCGCAAGCTGCGGCGGCGTCGACTTCAACGTGTCGAACACGCTGGAGGTCGCGCTGATCGGCATCACCACGCAGCCGGGTGTGCGCATCGGCGTCGACGTCGAGCACCGCGGGCGCCGGCTGCGCCACGAGGCGCTGGCGCGCAAGTTCTGCACGCCCGCCGAGTACGCGGCGTTCGACGCGCTCGCGGGCGATTCGCGACGCCAGCGGTTCCTGCGGCTGTGGACGTGCAAGGAGGCGATGAGCAAGGCGACGGGAGAGGCGCTCGGCGCGCCGCTGCGCCGCCTCGAAGTCGAGGTCGAGCCTGCGCTGCGGCTCGCCGCGGGACCGTCGCCGTACGCGCCGGCGGACTGGACGCTGCTCGACGCCGCCGTGCCCGGCGACTACGTGGCGAGCGTGGCGCTCTGGCGCGCCGGCGTGTCCGCGGACTTCCTCACGCGGTAGAGCATCTCGCCGGCACGCGGGACGTACAGGATTCCCTCCGCCTCGCGCCCCTGCCACTGCGCGACGTCGATCGTCGCGGGATCGCGGTAGCCGAGGTTGATGCGCCGGCAGCGCTCCTCGGGGATGCCGGTGGCGAGCGTCACCGTCACCCGCGGGGTTTCCACGCCGGTGGCGGCGTCGTAGGTGCCCAGCCCCTTGACGTGCGTCGAGTGCGCGACCACGCCGCCGGGGTAGCCCGCGAAGCGCTCGGGCTGCGCGGTGAAGTAGTCGCGGCAGTGGTAGCCGATGGCGTCGATCAGGTGGCCGTGCGTGAAGCTCACCTCGCGGATGTGCGGCGCGTAGATGACGACCTCGCCGCCGTCGGCCACCGCGGGCTCGATCTTGTACATGCCCTTGCCCGCGGTCCACAGGTCGGCGTACATCGGCGGCATCACCGACAGCACGCGACGAAATGGCCTGTCGACCCACACGATGTGCCGCTGCGACGACAGCGCCGAGGCGCGCTCCCAGGCTTCGCGCGCCGGGCCGAAGTAGAGGCCGGCGAGGCCCTGCGGCGTCACGACGAGCGCGAAGCAGGCGGTCGGCACCGTGACCAGCGACGCCGCGCGGTCGATCACCGCGCGCACCGGCGTGTAGCCGGCGCCGATGACGTCGTAGTTCGTGATCAGCGCGCCCAGCCAATGCGTGAAGTTGATGACGTCCGCGGCCGCGATGCCGGGGAAGAAGTACTTGTTGCCGCCCGAGAAGCCGACGACCTCGTGCGGGAACACCGGGCCGCAGATCACCAGCTGGTCGTAGTCGAAGATCAGGCGGTTGAGCGCCACCGGCACGTCCTGCGTCATGCGCCCGCCCGAGAGCTGCGCGATCTCGCCGGCGGGAATCGTGCCGATCGTCGCGAACGTCGCCGGGTCGTCCCAGCGGTGGTTGAAGATGCGCGAGGCGCCCACGCGCCCGTCGACCACCTGCTCGCCGACGAGCTGCGACAGCGCGGCGTCGCTCATCGGCTGGTGCGTGCCGAGCGCGACGAGGAAGTCGACCTGCCGCGCGCGGCCCGCGAGCGCCTCGCGGAACAGCGCGAACATCTCCGGCATCGGCATCGTGCGCGTGCCGTCCGGGATGATGAACAGCAGCCGCTTGCCGTCCGGCCGCAGCGAGTCGAGCCCCTCCCGGACGATCGCGCGGATCTCGTCGCGCGCGAGGTACCGGTCCGCGTGTCCCTGTCCGATCATCCCGCCATCGTACCGCAGCGCCGCCGCCCGTCGTAAACTCCACGCTTCCCGACCACCGCGGCGCCCCGCGTGAACTCCAGCGCACCCCGCAACGGCGTCGTCCGCCTGCTCTACGGCCGCGACGGCATCGACGTTCGCCTCCCCGCCGGCGCGCGGGCGACCGTGATCGGCAAGCGCCCGCTGCCCAAGCTCGCCGACCCCGCGGGCGCCGTCGCCGCCGCCCTTGCGCAGCCGATCGGTTCCGTGCCGCTCGCCGAACTGGTGCGCGGCAAGCGCAGCGCGTGCATCCTGATCTGCGACGTCACGAGGCCCGTGCCCAACCGGCTGTTCCTGCGCCCGCTGATCGAGGCGATGCTCGCGGCCGGCGTGCCGCGCGAGCGCGTCACGGTGCTGGTCGCCACCGGCCTGCACCGCCCCAACGAGGGCGAGGAGCTCGCGGAGGTCGTCGGCGACCCGTGGGTGTTCGCCCACGCCCGCGTCGAGAACCACCTTGCGCGCGACGCCGCGGCGCACGTCGACCTCGGCGTGACGCCGACGCGCGGCACGCCGGTCAGGCTCGACCGCCGCTTCGTCGAGGCGGACCTGCGCATCGCCACCGGCCTCGTCGAGCCGCACTTCATGGCCGGCTGGTCGGGCGGGCGCAAGGTCGTCGCGCCGGGCGTTGCGCACGAGGACACGATCCGCACGTTCCACAGCGCGCGCTTCATGGAGGATCCGGCGGCGATCCAGTGCAACCTCGACGGCAACCCGCTGCACGAGGAACAGCTGGCGATCGTGCGCATGCTGGGCGAGGTTCACGCGCTCAACACGGTGATCGACGAGGACCGCGACCTCGTCCACGTCAACTTCGGCGAGGTGATCGCGAGCCACCTCGCGGCCGTCGAGTTCGTCGCGCGCAGCGTGCGCGTGCCGGTCGGCCGGCGTTTCCGCACGATCCTCACCTCGTCGGCGGGCCACCCGCTCGACAAGACGTACTACCAGACGATCAAGGGCATGGTGACGCCGCTCGACATCCTCGAGCCCGGCGGCACGCTGATCGTCGCCTCGTCGTGCTCGGAGGGCTTCGGATCGGAGCACTTCCGCGCCGCGCAGGCGCGCCTGGTCGCGCTCGGGCCCGACGCGTTCCTGCGCACGCTGCTGGCGAAGCGCTTCGCCGACATCGACGAGTGGCAGACCGAGATGCAGTTGAAGCCCTTGCGCGCCGGCCGCGTGCAGCTCTACACGACCGGGCTCGGCGGCGGCGACCGCGCGCTCACCGGCGTGGAAATGGTCGACTCCGTCGAAGTCGCGCTGGAGCGCGCGCTGGCGGGCGCGGCCGATCGCGACCTCGCCGTCGTTCCCGAAGGACCGTATGTCGTCCCCGTCGTCGCCTGACATCGCGCCGCAGTCGCTGGCGATCCACCTCGATCCCGTCGGCGGGATCGCCGGCGACATGTTCGTCGCTGCCGTGCTCGACGCGATGCCTCACCTCGCCGAGCCGCTGTTCGTCGAACTGGCGAAAGCGCAACCGCGCGGTATGGCTGCGCCGGCATTGACTGCGACCACGCAGGCCGGCCTGCGCGCGGCGCGCTTCGGGCTCCCGCCCTCGCCTCCTTTGCGCGCCGGCACGATTCCCCGCGCGGAGGCCGGCCGTTCGTACGCGTCGCTGCGCGGCGAGGTCGAAGCGGCGCCGCTCGACGCCGGCACGAAGCGCGAGGCGCTGGCGCTTCTCGAACTGCTCGCGCAGGCCGAGGCCGGCGTCCACGGCACGACGGTCGACGAGGTCCACTTCCACGAACTCGCCGACTGGCACTCGCTGCTCGACGTCGTCGCAGCCGGCTTCCTCGTCGCGCGACTTGCCGGCGCCACGTGGACCGCGTCGCCGCCGCCGTTGGGCGGGGGCACGGTGAAGACCGTGCACGGCGTCTTGCCGGTGCCCGCTCCGGCGACGGCGCGGCTGCTGACGGGCTTTCCCTGGCGCGACGACGGCACGGCCGGCGAGCGCGTCACGCCGACCGGCGCCGCGATCCTGCGCCGCCTGGTCGCGCCGGAGAGCTTCGGGCGTCCGCGCGTGCCCGGCCGCCTGCTCGCCATCGGCATGGGCGCCGGCACGAAGACCTTCGCCGGCATCGCCAACGTCACGCGCGCGCTGGTGTTCGAGCGCGACGTCGAGCCGGCCACGGCGGCGATCGCGACGATCGAGTTCGACGTCGACGACATGACCGGCGAGGAGATCGCGCACGCGGCCGATCGCCTGCGCGCGACCGCGGGCGTGATCGACGCGTCGTTCGGCACGCGCGCCGGCAAGAAGGGACGGCCGCTGACGGACTTCCGCCTGCTCGTGGATCCCGCGGCAGTCGAAGCCGTGGCGCGCGCCTGCTTCGTGGAGACCTCGACGCTGGGCCTGCGCGTCGGCGAGGCGGCCCGCCGGATGCTGCGCCGCGAGGAGAGCCGCGTCGACTCGCTGGGCGTGAAGGTGGCGCTGCGGCCGGGCGGCGAGCGCACGGCGAAGGCCGAGCACGACGACGCGCGCGCCGGCGCGTCGCTGGGCGAGCGGCGCCGCACGCGCGAGTACGCGCAGCGGCGAGCGCTGGAAGGCGACGAGTGACCGCGAACCTCGCAGCGCTCGTCCGCGCCCTCGACGGGCACGAGGCGCTCGCCATCGCGGTCTCCGGCGGCGTCGACTCGATGACGCTGGCGCACGTCGCGCAGCGGCTGTCGCGCACGCGCGTCACGATCGTGCACGCCTGCGGCCCCGCGGTGCCCGCGGCGGCGCGCGCGCGCGTCGAGGCGCACGCGGCGGCGCACGGCTGGGACCTGCGCCTGCTGGACGCGGGGGAACTCGCCGACCCGCGCTATCGCGCCAATCCGGTCGACCGCTGCTACTACTGCAAGACGAACCTCTACGAGCGCATCCGCGCCGCGACGCGCGACCCGATCGCTTCCGGCACGAATCTCGACGACCTCGACGACTACCGGCCGGGACTGAAGGCGGCGCGCGAGCACGGCGTGGTGCACCCCTACGTCGAGGCCGGCATCGACAAGGCGGCCGTCTACGCGATCGCCGCTTCGCTGGGCCTCGCCGACCTCGAGCGCCTGCCCGCGCAGCCGTGCCTCGCCAGCCGCGTGGAGACGGGCATCGCCATCGCGGCGGACGACCTCGCTTTCATCGACGCCGTCGAGTCGCAACTCGCGCTCGCGCTGGGCGCCGCGGCGACGCTGCGCTGCCGGGTCACGCACGACGGCGTGGTGATCGAGCTCGACCCGGCGGGCGAGGAGCGCGCCGCCGTTGCGCGCGCAGTCGCGGCGAAGGCCTGCGAATCGCGCGGGCGTCGCTTCGCCGGCGTGCGCCCCTATCGACGCGGTTCCGCGTTTCTCCTTGCCGCAGCCGATGACTGAGTTCCGCCTCGACTGGGACCGTCACGCGCGCACCGGCACCAGCGAGGCGGTCCTCTGCGAAGCGAAGACCGCTGCGCAGGTCGAGGCGATCGCGCGCTCCGCCGCGGACCTGGGCCGTCGCCTGCTGTTCACGCGCCTGGGGCCCCGCAAGTTCGAGCGGCTGGCTGGCGGCGTCCGCGACGCGCTCGACTACGACCTCGCGTCGGGAACGGCGATCCTGGGCGGCGTGCCCGCGGCGAGCGCAAGCGGCCGCGTGGCGATCGTCGCGGCGGGCACCTCGGACCTGCCGGTGGCGCGCGAGGCCGAGCGCACGCTGCGCTTCGCCGGCGAGACCGCGACGCTCATCGCCGACGTCGGCGTCGCGGGCCTGTGGCGCCTGATGGAGCACGTCGAGGCGCTGCGCGCGCACCGCGTGGTGATCGCCGTGGCGGGCATGGAAGGCGCCTTGTTCAGCGTGCTCGCCGGACTCGTGCCCGGCGTGGTCGTCGCCGTGCCTTCGTCGGTCGGCTACGGCGTCGGCAAGGGCGGGCGTACCGCGCTCAACGCCGCGCTGGCGAGCTGCGCCTCGGGGCTCGCCGTGGTCAACATCGACAACGGCTTCGGCGGCGCGCACGCGGCGCTGCGGGTGCTGGGACCCCGGTAGCGCCCCGCCTTTCCCGCTGCGTCCGCCGTACGCTTCCGGCGGCATCCGTCAGCGATCCGTAAGCCATCGTTGAGCGGTCCGGCAGTGCCCGGACCGCAGGATCCCCTCGCGTTCCAACCCCGAGGAGGTCCCCATGAACGTCTCTACGCTGTCCCGCACCCTGACGGTGCTGTCGCTCGGCGTGACGATGGCCGCGCTCGCCGCCCCCGCGCTCTCGCAGCCGGCGCTACCCGACCGTGTGGTCGTGTTCGGCACCAGCCTCAGCGACTCCGGCAACGCGTTCGCGTGGCTCGGCGAGCCGGAGAACCGGCACTGCGGAGTGCGCAAGAACGTCCCGCCGTACGACGAGCTCGACGATCTGCTCGTCCCGGACGGCCCCTACGCGACCGGCGGCCACCACGTCACCAACGGCGCGACGTGGGTCGAAGGCCTGGCGCGCGGCCTCGGCCGCGCGGGCAACGCGCGTCCTGCGCTGGCCAGCGAGAGCGCGGTGGCGAGCAACTACGCGACCAGCGGCGCGCGGGCAACCCCCAACTACCCCTGCCGCTTCAACCTGCCGGAACAGGTTGCGATGTACGCGTCCGACTTCGGCACCACGTCCGCGGAGACGCTGGTGGTGATCGAGATCGGCAGCAACGACGTGCGCGA
>Ga0224500_10000262_pt1 | contig 37968 bp, 29 predicted proteins | sample SF_Oct11_sed_USG_FD_168126 | JGI IMG/M metagenome (GOLD analysis project Ga0224500, IMG submission 168126) | Sediment microbial communities from San Francisco Bay, California, United States - SF_Oct11_sed_USGS_4_1 | ecosystem: Environmental > Aquatic > Marine > Sediment | place: USA: California... | reverse complement strand
CGGCGACGTCCCGCTGGTCGCCGACGTGGACGGCGACGGCAAGGACGACCTCATCGTGTGGCGCAGTGGCGGGCAGTGGCTGGTCAACACGAGGATGGACGGCACGACGCAGTACACGTTCCAGTTCGGCGGCGGGCGCGGCGACGTCCCGATGATCGGCGACGTCAACGGCGACGGCAGCGTCGACCTCGTCATCTACAACCGCGGCACCTGGTACGCGTCGCTCGACCGCGGCTCGGCCATCCAGCAGACGTACGTTCACACCGTGGCGGCAGGCGAGACGCCGTTCCTGTTCGACTACGACGGCGACGGTCGCGACGACCTCACCGTGATCGTCGCCGGGACGTGGCACGTCAAGTCGACGACCGGGCAGTCGGCGTCGGCCCCGTTCGCGTTCGGCGGCGCCGGCGACCACCCGCTGTACTTCGGCCGCGGCATCGCGCCGAACCCGCGCGCGGACGCCGCGCGCCTGCTGCAGCAGGCCACGTTTGGCCCCACCGAAGCGGAGATCGCGCGCGTGCAATCGATGGGCGCGGCGGCCTGGATCGACGAGCAGCTCAACATGCCGAGCACGCCGCTGCCGCCGTTCGGCTGGTTCCCGCAGAACCGGCCGCAACCGCCCACGGGCACCGTGTGGCCGGCCTGCAGCTACGCGTTCTACTCGTCGGGCGCGGCCTACGACAGCGCGAACCCGTGCAACTGCGGCGGCGTGGCCGGCACGATCGACCAGTGCCAGCGCGACGTCTACTCGACCGCCCGGCTGCAGAACGAGTTCTTCAAGCGCGCGGCGTCGGCGCCCGACCAGCTGCGCCACCGCGTCGCGTGGGCGCTGTCGCAGATCATCGTGACGTCGAGCCAGCAGGACCCCATCGCGTACCCGATGCGCGACTACCAGCAGATGCTGCTCGACTACGCGTTCGGCAGCTTCGAGGGCCTCATCACGTCGGTGACGCTGTCGCCGTGGATGGGCAACTACCTCGACATGGTGCGCAACGACGGCTCGCCGGCCGCGCGCGCGCGCGGCGTCGTTCCCAACGAGAACTACGCGCGCGAGCTGCTGCAGCTGTTCACGATCGGCCTGTGGGAGCTCAGGCCCGACGGCACGCAGCTCACGGACGCCGCAGGCAACCCGATCCCGACCTACGACCAGGACGACATCGTCGAGCTGTCGCGGGCGCTGACGGGATGGGCCTATCCGCCGCTGCCCGGCCAGACGCCGACGTTCAACCGCGGCATCAACTACATCGGCCTGATGACGGCGATCGAGGGCCCGCTCAACGGCACCGGCACCGTCAACTACCACGACACCGGCGCGAAGAGCTGGCTCGGCTGGAGCCAGCCGGCGAACATGCGCGCCGCGCAGGACGTCGGCGCCGCGATCTCGATCGCCGTCAACCACCCGAACACCGGCGTCTACATCGGCCGGCAGCTGATCCAGCAGCTGGTGACCAGCAACCCGTCGGCGGACTACGTGAGGCGCGTCACCGCGGTGTGGAACAACGACGGCGCGGGCAACCGCGGCAACCTGCGCGCGGTCGTGCGCGCGGTCCTGCTCGACCCCGAGGCGCGCGCGCCGCGCAACCCGGTCGTCTCGACGTTCGGCAAGCTGAAGGAGCCGGCGCTGTACGCGATGAACCTGCTGCGCGCGTTCGACGGCAGCACCGACGGGGTCTACCTGCGGACGCCGCTGGCGTCGATGGGGCAGAACGTCTACAACTCGCCGACGGTCTTCAACTACTACCAGCAGGACTACGTGGTCCCGGGCACGAACCTGTCCGGGCCGCCGTTCCAGATCTTCGACGCCACGTCGTACTTCGCGCGCACGAACTTCGCCTACAACCTGATCTACCACGCCACCTGCGACACCGGCGCCCCGACCTCGCCGTCGATCTGCGGCCAGGGGCCGGACGCCACGGTGTTCCAGGCGATCGGCACGAAGATCAACTGGCAGCCGTTCAAGGCGCTGGCGGTCGACCCGGTCGCGCTCGTCGACGCGATGTCCACGCGACTGCTGCACGAGCGCCTGCCCCGCGTGCTGCGCACGCAGGCGATCAACGCGGTGGCCGCGGTCGCGCTGTCCGCCATCCCTACGCAAACGCAGCTGCTCGACCGGGTGCGGATGGCTGCCTACGTGATTGCCTCCTCGCCCAAGTACCAGGTGGAGTACTGACCATGAGCGGACCGATGACCTTCTCCCGACGCCGCTTCCTGCGCCAGGCCGGCGGGCTTTCGGCACTCTCGCTCGCCGGCAGCCTCGACCTGCTCGGCCTGTCCAGCGCCGCGGCGCAGACCGGCGGCGACTACAAGGCGCTGGTGTGCCTGTTCCTGTTCGGCGGCAACGACTCGAACAGCCTGGTGATCCCGTACTCGGGATACGCGAGCTACGATGCCGTGCGGCCGCTCGCCACCGGCGTCAACGTCGCGGCATCGCTGCTCACGCCGATCGCACCGGCGAACCTCCCCGGCCAGACCTTCGCGCTGCACCCGGCGTTCACGGCGACCAACGGCAACCCGACGCTCACCTCTCTGTTCCAGTCGGGGCGGCTGGCGGTCGTCGCCAACGCCGGCACGCTGGTCGAGCCGCTCACCCGCGCGGAGTACCGCGCCGGCACGAAGCGGCGGCCGCAGCAGCTCTTCTCGCACAGCGACCAGCAGCAGCAGTACCAGACGTCGATCTCGGAGTCGTCGGTGCTCACGGCGCCGACGGGCTGGGGCGGGCGCATCGGCGACGAGCTCGCGCTGTCGATGAACGGCCCGCTCGCGACGCCGATCGGCATGTCGTTTTCCGGGGCGCAGACGTTCCTCAACGGGTCGTCCGTGCGCGGCCTCTCGCTGCCCACGGCGGGCAACTTCGGCTACACGGGCGATTCGCCAGCGCCCAACGCGATGCAGATCGCGCGCGGCAACGCTCGTGCGGAGCTGATCCTGGCCACCGACTCGAACGCGATGATCTCGTCGGCGCAGTCGTCGATGATGAGCGCCCTGAACGCGAGCCAGCGGATCAACCCGATCCTCAACGGCACGCTGCCGACGACGATCTCCACCCCGTTCGCCGGCCTCAACTCGGGGCTCGCGAACCAGCTGCGCGCGGTCGCGCGGCTGGTCGCCAACCGCGCGACGCTCGGCCAGCGTCGCCAGATCTTCTTCGTGTCGATCGGCGGCTTCGACACCCACACGGGCCAGGGCCAGTTCCAGCCGCCTACGCCGGCGATCCAGGGGCTCGCGAGCCTCTACCAGCAGATCGGGCAGGCGATGTCCGCGTTCTACCAGTCCACCGTGAACCTGGGGGTCCAGAACGAGGTCACGACGTTCATGCTGTCGGACTTCAACCGCACGTTCCGTCCGAACGGCGTGGGCACCGATCACGCGTGGGGCGGGAACTACCTCGTGATGGGCGGGGCGGTGCAAGGTAACCGCTTCTACGGCCAGTACCCGAACCTCGCGCTCGGCGGGCCGGACGACGCCGACAGCCTCGGCCGCTGGATCCCGACGACGGCGATCGACCAGTACGGTGCCACACTCGCGCGGTGGTTCGGCGTGCCCGACGCCGACCTCGTGCAGGTGTTCCCCAACGTCGGCCGGTTCGCGACCTCGAACCTCGGGTTCATGGGCTGACCTCCATCTTCTCCCCTCTCCCCGCGTCCGCGGGGAGAGGGGCGGGGGTGAGGGCGAGGGGCGCGTCCTATTCGGCGGCGACAGCCGTCGCCGCGCTCTCCAGCGCCTCGATCTCCAGGGCCGCGGCGAGTTGCGCCAGCCGCGCGACCACGCCGTACGCGTAGAAGCGGTTCGGCGCGCAGCCCGCAGGCCCCTGCGGGTCGGGAATGCACGGCGTCTCGAAAGCGAGCGGCACGAACTGCGCGCCCGGCGCGTTGAGGTTTTCGTCCTTGCCGCGCGCCGTGTGCACGCGATAGAAGCCGCCGACGACGAAGCGGTCGATCATGTAGACGACCGGCTCGGCGATCGCGTCGTGGATCGATTCGAACGTGTACACGCCTTCCTGGATGATCGCCGCGGTGACCTCGAGGCCCTCCTTCACGACGGCCATCTTGTTGCGCTGCTTGCGGTTGAGGCCCGTGATCTCCGCGGCGTCGTGCACCGTCATGATGCCCATGCCGTAGGTGCCGGCGTCGGCCTTGACGATGGCGAACGGCCGCTCGGAGATGCCGTACTCGTCGTACTTCGCGCGGATGCGGCGCAGCAGCGAGTCGACGTTCGCGGCGAGGCACTCCTCGCCGGTGCGCTCCTGGAAGTTGATCTCGCCGCACACGCCGAAGTAGGGGTCGACGAGCCAGGGGTCGATGCCGATGAGCGCGCCGAACTCGCGCGCCACGCCCTTGTAGATCTCGAAGTGGTGCGACTTGCGGCGGTTGTACCAGCCGGCGGACAGCGGCGGCGCGACGGGCTGCTCGAGGCCGTCGAGCAGCGGCGGCCGGCCGGCCGACATGTCGTTGTTGACGAGCACCATGCACGGGTCGAAGTCGCCGACGGCCAGGCGGTTGCCGCGCCGCACGATCGGCTCGAGCGTGAGCGAGTCGCCTTCCGGCAGCCCGATCGTCGTGGCTTCGCGGATCTCCGGCAGCAGCGAACCGACGCGCACGTGCACGCCGGCCTGGCGCAGGATGTTCGCCAGCACCGCGACGTTGCGCAGGTAGAACGTGTTGCGCGTGTGGTTCTCCGGCACCAGCAGCACGCCGCGCGCGTCGGGGCACACGCGCTCGACCGCGGCCTGCGCCGCCTGCACGCACAGCGGCAGGAACGCCGGGTTCAGGTTGTTGAAGCCGCCGGGGAACAGGTTCGTGTCGACCGGCGCGAGCTTGAAGCCCGCGTTGCGCAGGTCGACCGACGCGTAGAACGGCACCGCGTGCTCCAGCCACTTCGTGCGCAGCCAACGCTCGATGTCCGGCATCCGGTCCAGGATGCGGCGCTCGAGGTCGGCGAGCGGGCCGGTGAGCGCGGTGGTGAGGTGCGGCACCATGGCGGACATCCTCGCTTGGTCGAGCGGGGATTGTAGCGGACCCGCCTGCCGCGCTCCGCGGCGCGGTGCGGCGGCGCCGGATGGCGCGCGCCGCGCCCGTCGTCAGTACTTCGCCTTGACGCGGTCGAGCTGTTCCTTGGTGATCCCCGGGACCGAGCCCCGGGTCTCCCAGCGATTCAGGTTCCACGCGCCTTCGCCCAGCCATGCCTTGAGCGTGGCGAGGTTGCGCGCGCGCTCCTCCTCGCTGGAGCCGAGGTAGGCGTACATGTTGCCCGGCTTGCCGCCGGCGTTCTTGCCGTCGTCCAGCCGGCGCATCACCGATCCGGTGGCAGGCCACACGACGTGGCGCATGAAGTCCACGTAGCTGTCCATCCGCGGGCCGGTGTTGCGCGCCTCGAAGTTCTTGCGATCGAGGTTCCACTCTTCGTAGATCGGAGCGCTGGCGCCGTGGCAGGCGCCGCACTTCGCCTTGACGATCGGCTCGATGTCCTTCCGCCAGCCCGGGTCCTGGGCTGACGCCTGGCCTGCGGCGAGCAGCAGGCCTGCAGCGAGCAGCAGCGCAGTGGGGTGAGTCATGCCGGTCTCCTCCTCGGGAATGGACCATCATGGGAGAGGTGTTCCCGTCCCGCCTTGTGCAGGGTCAACTTGCTGCCGCGCGGAAAAGAAACGGGGCGCGTCGGCGACGCGCCCCGAAAGGACCGCAGGGGGAGAAACGGATGCGGCTAGATGCGGTAGGCGGACTCGCCGTGCGAGGCGATGTCCAGCCCCTCGCGCTCGTCTTCCTCGGCCACGCGCAGGCCGATGACGAGGTCGACGACCTTGTAGGCGACGTAGGCGACCACCGCGGACCAGACGACCGTGACGCCCACGGCCTTCGCCTGCGTCCACACCTGCGCGCCTATCGAGTAGTCGGCGGCCTTGATCACCTCGCCGGTCACCCAGTTCGACACGAAGCCGGGGCCGCCGAGCGAAGGATCGTTGAAGACGCCGGTGAGGAGCGCGCCCAGGATGCCGCCGAGCGCGTGCACGCCGAACACGTCCAGCGAGTCGTCCACGCCCAGCATCCGCTTCAGCCCATTGACGCCCCACAGGCAGACCAGCCCCGCAGCGAGCCCGATCGCGAACGCGCCCGGGATGCCGACGTTGCCCGCGGCGGGCGTGATCGCGACCAGGCCCGCGACCGCGCCGGACGCCGCGCCCAGCATCGAGGGCTTGCCCTTGATCGCCCACTCGCCCGCCGTCCACGCGATCACGGCGCACGCGGTGGCGAGGAACGTGTTGATGAACGCGAGCACGGCGGCGTTGTTCGCTTCCAGCGCAGAGCCGGCGTTGAATCCGAACCAGCCCACCCAGAGCAGCGAGGCGCCGATCATCGTCATCGGCACGTTGTGCGGGGCCATCGCCTCGCGGCCGAAGCCGATGCGCTTGCCCAGCACGTAGGCGCCCACCAGGCCCGCGATGCCGGCGTTGATGTGCACGACGGTGCCGCCCGCGAAGTCGAGCGCGCCCCACTGCCACAGCATGCCAGCCTTGGCGTTGACCGCATCGACCACGCTCGGGTCGGTGTACGCGTCCGGGCCCATCCAGAACCACACCATGTGCGCGATCGGCGCGTAAGCGAACGTGAACCACAGCACGGCGAACAGGAGCACCGCGGAGAACTTCATGCGCTCGGCGAACGCGCCGAGGATCAGGCAGACCGTGATCGCCGCGAACGTGGCCTGGAACGCGACGAACAGCAGCTCGGGAAGGGGGGTGTTCTTGCTGAACGTCGCGGCGTTGGCGAACTCGCCCTTCGCCGAGTCGAACGTGCCCGACAGGAACAGCCGGTCGAAGCCGCCGATGTAGGCGTTGCCCTCGGTGAACGCGAGGCTGTAGCCGTAGGCGCACCACAGCACGACGATCAGCGAGAACACGACGAACACCTGCATCAGCACCGAGAGCATGTTCTTCGAGCGCACCATGCCGCCGTAGAACAGCGCGAGCCCCGGGATGCTCATCATGATGACGAGCAGCGTCGAGGTCAGCATCCACGCGACGTCGCCCTTGTTGGGTGTCGGCGCAGGCGTTGCGGCGGTCGCGGCGGGCGCGGCCGGGGCGGCGGGCGCCGCCGCCGGAGCGGCGGTCGCCGCCGTCGCTGCGGGCGCGGCCGGGACGGCGGGCTTGTCCTGTGCGAGCGCTGCGCCGGTCGCGAGGACGGCCAGCGTGGCGAGCAGTGCGATGAGCTTCTTCATGGCGTTTCCCCTCACAGCGCTTCCGCGCCGACTTCGCCGGTGCGGATGCGCACGACCTGCTCGAGGTCGAAGACGAAGATCTTCCCGTCGCCGATCTTGCCGGTGTTGGCGGCCTTCTCGATCGCCTCGATCGCGCGCTCGACCAGGTCGTCGCGCAGCGCGGCCTCGATCTTGACCTTCGGCAGGAAGTCGACGACGTACTCGGCGCCGCGGTAGAGCTCGGTGTGGCCCTTCTGGCGGCCGAATCCCTTGACCTCGGTGACGGTGATGCCCTGCACGCCGATGCCCGACAGCGCCTCGCGGACCTCGTCGAGCTTGAACGGCTTGATGATGGCGGTGATGAGTTTCATCTCGTCCTCCTTCAGAACGTCTTCTTGACGTAGACGACGCCGCGATCCTTCGATGTGTCGTAGCCGGTGAGGTCGGTGTAGAAGCCGCGCTTCGCGTTGTTGCCCGAGTAATAGGCGCCGACCTCGAGGCCCTTGAGGACGCCGTCGGGCACCGTGTAGCTGGCGCCCAGCTTCCAGTCCTCGTACGAGGCCTTGGCGTCGCCGCTCGCGTCGTCGCTCACGTCGAGGATCCCGAAGTGCGCGATCAGCGTGAAGCCGGTCTCGCCGACGGGATAGTTGGCGTAGAGGTCCCAGTAGAGCGTGCCGTCCGTCTTCTTCCCGGCCGGGCGGGCGCCGAAGTAGTCGTCGAGGCTGTAGGAGACCTTGGCGCCGAGCCACTTCCAGTTGAGCGCCGCGTAGAGCTCCCAGGTGTCGGCGCTGATCGCGCCCGGGACCCGCGAGCCCGGGTAGTAGTAGTAGATCGTCCCGACGTCGTAGGCGAAGTCGGAGTCGCCGATCGCGTTCTTGAAGCCCGCGTAGAAGTCCCACTCCATGGAGCTCCGCGTGTAGACGCCGAAGTCCTCGAGCCAGCTCGCGTTGCTCGCCCACGTGCCGGCGTAGAAGCCCGACGCGTGCGCGTAGTCGAAGCCGCCCTGCACGGCGGGCTTGCCCGCGGTCTGCGCAATGCCGCGGAAGATGTACTCGGAGAACAGTCCGACGTTGGCTGTGAGCGTGTGCTCGGGCGTCGGCGGCGCCGATGGCGCGGGCGCCTGCGCGTGCGCGCCGGTGGCGGCGACGAGGACGACGGCTGGCAGGACGAGTCGGGCGGCGATGCTCATGGCGATCCTCGCGAAGTGTCGATGGCGGCGGTTCCTTTGCACGTCGTGTGCCACTGCACAAAAGCACGACCGATCAAATAGTTGCGACTCCCGCCGCGCCGACGGGCACGACTCCGGAGCCGTCGGCGCACCGGCAAGGTGCGAGCATCCGATGCGCGCGCACCGCCATGGCGCGCGGCCGGTTGCCCGTTTGCTAGACTCGAAGCGACCCCTGCGCGCGGCGCGCAAGCCGCACGCGAAACGGAGGACCGGCGATGCAGTTCAACAGCGCAACCCTCGACGAACTCGCCTCGCGCATCGGCGCAATGCTGCGCGAGTCGCCCGCGCGCGACATCGAGCGCAACGTGAAGGCGCTGCTGCAGAGCGCTCTCGCGCGGCTGGACCTCGTGCCCCGCGCCGAGTTCGACGTGCAGGCGCAGGTGCTCGCTCGCACGCGCGAGAAGCTCGAAGCGCTCGAGGCGCGGCTGGCCGAGCTCGAGGCGAAGCTGGGCGCGCGCGCGCGGCCGGCGAAGCCGAGTCCGCCGACAGAGGCGCCTTCGGCTTGAGGCGCACGGCGCGCGCCGTACGCGCGCTTGTTTTCGACGTGTCGTTGCATGTCATGCCGCTAGACCGTTCGGCCGATGGCGCGGGCGCCGCCGGCCGCGACAGCATTGGAGCGTGTCGCTTGCGGTCGTGCACAGCCGTGCCCTCTCCGGCGCCAATGCGCCGCCGGTGGCCGTCGAGGTGCACATCGGCAACGGGCTGCCCGCGGTCAATCTCGTGGGGCTGCCGGACACCGAGGTGCGCGAGAGCCGCGAGCGCGTGCGCGCCGCGCTGAAGATCTCCGGATTCGACTTTCCCGCCCGCAAGGTCACCGTCAATCTCGCGCCCGCGGACCTCCCGAAGGAGTCGGGGCGGTTCGACCTGCCGATCGCGCTCGGCGTGCTCGCGGCGAGCGGACAGCTGCCGGCGGCGGCGCTCGAGCGCCACGAGTTCGCGGGCGAGCTCGCGCTCACCGGGGAGCTGCGGCCCATCCGCGGAGCGCTGGCAATGGTGCTCGCCGCGCGAGGCGACGGCCGCGCGTTCGTGCTGCCGGCCGAGTCCGCCCTCGAGGCCGCGCTGGTGCGCGGCGCCGTCGTGCATCCTGCGCGCGCGCTGCTCGAGGTGTGCGCGCACTTGAGCGGCGCCGCCGCGCTGCCGCGGGCCGAGTCGTCCGCGGCGCAGGCGCAGGGCGCCCAGCTCGACCTTGCCGACGTGCGCGGCCAGGCGCAGGCGAAGCGCGCGCTGACCATCGCCGCCGCCGGCGGTCACTCGCTGCTGCTGATCGGTCCGCCGGGGACGGGCAAGTCGATGCTTGCGCAGCGGCTGCCGGGCCTCCTGCCGCCGCTCACCGAGGACGAAGCGCTGGAGGTGGCGGCGCTCGCCTCGCTCGCCGGCCGCTTCGAACCGCGGCGGTTCTTCGAGCGGCCGTTCCGCGCGCCGCACCACACGGCGAGCGCGGTCGCGGTGGTCGGCGGCGGATCGTCGCCGCGTCCTGGCGAGATCTCGCTCGCGCACCACGGGGTGCTGTTCCTCGACGAGCTGCCGGAGTGGGACCGGCGCGTGCTCGAGGTGCTGCGCGAGCCGCTCGAGGCAGGTGTGGTGAACATCGCGCGCGCCGCACGCCAGGCGACGTTTCCCGCCGCGTTCCAGCTCGTCGCGGCGATGAACCCCTGCCCCTGCGGCTACCTGGGGCACCCGGGAAGTCGCTGCCGCTGCACTCCGGACCGGGTGCTGCGGTACCGCGGGCGCATCTCGGGGCCGCTGCTCGATCGCATCGACCTCTCGATCGAGGTGCCGGCTCCGGATGCGGGGGCGCTCGCGTTCGCGGCGGCCGCCAGCGCGCCGCCGGAGTCGGAGCGCGTGCGCGAGGTCGTCGCCGCCGCCCGCGAACGCCAGCGTTCGCGGCAAGGGATGCCCAACGCGCGGCTGCCGCCGGCCGGCGTGGCGCGCCACTGCGCCCCGCGCGCCGACGCGGAACGGCTGCTCGCGCAGGCGGTCGCGCGCCACACGCTGTCGGCCCGCGCGTGCCACCGCATTGCGAAGGTCGCGAGGACGATCGCCGACCTGGCCGGCTCGACGCACGTCGCGCGCGAGCACGTCGCCGAGGCGATCGGCTGCCGGCGCTTCGACCGCACGTGATGGCCGGCGGCGTGCACACGTCCTTGCGCGACCTCGCGCGATCGGCCCCGGTCGACACGGAGATTCCAGCCTGCCCGGCCGCCTTCCGGGACGCGTCGCCGCGGGGCATCGGCTTCGTGGCGGCCCGGCCGAAAAACCATGCGTCGGGTATGGTTATGGTCCTATACTCAGCTTCGCGGGCGCGGGTTTACTCGGGTCATCCCAGAGGAGAGCACGAACATGCGTCGCGTAATGCAGATCATCGTCACATTGGCGTTCGCCGCAACGCCGTGGGCCGCCATCGCGGCCGATGCGCCGGCCAAGGCGGGCGTGAAACCCGTGAGCAAGGAAGTCGAGCGCGGCAAGTACCTGGTGACGATCGCGGGGTGCCACGGCTGCCACACGCCGGACTTCCTGGTGAACGGCGGCCGCTCGCCCGAGAAGGAGTACCTGACAGGCGGCGTGACCGGATGGCGCGGTTCCTGGGGCACGACCTATCCGGTGAACCTGCGCCTGTACTTCCAGGGCGTCACCGAGGAGCAGTGGGTGCAGGTCGCGAAGGAGGTGCAGCGGCGTCCGCCCATGCCGTACCACTCGCTGAACGCGATGTCGCAGGCCGACGTGCGCGCGATCTACAAGTACATCCGCCATCTCGGCCCTGCGGGCGCGCCCGCGCCGGCGTTCGTGCCCGCCGACAGGGAGCCGCCGAAGCCGTACGTGCAGTTCCCGGTGTGACGCGCGGTCGTTGAAGCATTGACTCGCGCCGGCTGCGCCCGGCGCGAGCGTGGCGGGCGCAGCGGGCGAACCGCGCCGGCGCGCGCGGCGGCCGCCTTGCGAGCGGTCGGTGCGATCGTCGCGCAACTCCCGCCACCCGGCGCCGCGCCCTTTGCGCGCGCGCGCGGCGCGGTTATCCTCCGCTGACCCGCCGCGACGCGGCATCGCCGGAAAGTCATGGACAAGCTCGGGCGCTACCAGCTGATCGAGATCGTCGGCGAAGGGGCGATGGCGCGCGTCTACAAGGCCTACGACCCCGAGATCAACCGCACGCTCGCGGTCAAGCTCCTCAAGGCGCAGCTCGCCAGCGACGACCAGTACCGCCTGCGCTTCCTGCGCGAGGCGAAGGGCGCGGGGATCCTGTCGCACCCGAACATCGTCACGATCTACGACGTCGGCGTCGACGGCGAGCACCCGTACATCGCCGAGGAGCTGGTGGAAGGCGCCACCCTGGCCGACGTGATGCGCTCGGGGCGCAAGCTCTCGCCGCGGGAAATCGTCGACATCGGCATCCAGCTCGCGCGGGCGCTCGACTACGCGCACCGCAAGGGCATCGTCCACCGCGACGTCAAGCCCGGCAACATCATGCTGCTGTCGAACACGACGACGGTGAAGGTCGCCGACTTCGGCATCTGCCGCATCGACGCCGCCGGCGACCAGACGGACCTGACGCAGCACACGGCGCTCGGCGACGTGCTGGGCACGCCGAACTACATGTCGCCGGAGCAGGTGATGGGGCTCAAGGTCGACGCGCGCTCCGACCTCTTCTCCGCCGGCGTGGTCCTGTACAAGCTCGTCACCGGCGCGCTGCCGTTCGAGGGCGACTCGATCATCACCGTCGCCGTGAAGATCGCGCAGTCGGAGCCGCCGTCGGTCGACAAGCTCGCGCACGACGTTCCCGCGTCGCTGCGCCGCGTGATCGAGCGGGCGCTGAAGAAGTCGCCGGACAAGCGATTCCAGACCGGCGAGGAGATGGCGCAGGCGCTGATCGGCGTCGCGCGCGAGCTCAACGAGGAGGAAGAGCGCCGCACGCAGGGACAGCGCATCCCGCTCGGCGTGCGCTGGGCCGCGCTGATGGCGCTGCTCGTGGCACTCACGATGGGCATCGCCGGAACGGTCCTCTACAACCGCCAGTACCAGGCGATGATGGACCAGGTGATGGGCTACGGCGAGTCGCTGGCGAAGTTCATGGCCTCGCAGTCGGCGGTGCCGCTGCTCGCCGAGGACTGGGCCGCGATCGAGGTGTTCATCCAGGAGACGATGACGCGGCAGAACTTCCCCTATCTCGTGGTCGTCGACGACGAGGGGACGATTCGCGGGAGCAACGAGCCGGCGCAGATCGGCGCGAAGTACCAGCCCCCGAAGGGGACGCCGGTGCCGACGCCCGACAAGTCGATCGCGGTGCAGGCGCTCGCCGACGGGCAGGGCCGCAAGGTGCTCGACTTCGGCACGCCGATCCTCTTCCAGGGCAACAAGATCGGCGACGTGCACTTGGGCGTGCTCGAGGAGCCGCTTTCGCGCATCGCGCGGCTCATCCTCGTCATGCTGGCCGTGCTCGCCGCCGTGACGATCGCCGCCGCGGCGCTCGCGACCTACTTCCTCGCCCGCCGGCTCGCGACGCCGCTGCGCGCGCTGAAGCTCGGGCTCGCGGAGATCGGCGCCGGCCGCTACGACTTCCGCATCAACGACAAGCGCCGCGACGAGCTGGGCGAGGTGTTCGGCGCGTTCGACCGCGCCGCAGCTTCGCTCGAGGCGCGCTACGACAAGCCGCCCGAGCCCGCGATGCCGCCCGGCGAAGGCACGCTGATCGCCACTTCGCGCCCGTCGGGCGCGACGAAGGCCACCACGTGATGCGGTCCTCCGGGGCCGCGCTCGCGCTCGTCGCGATCCTGGCCGGCTGCGCGCAGGCGCCGCAGCGCGACGCGCTGCCGCCCGAACCCGCCGCGGCGCCCCGCCGCGCAGCCGCGCCCGGCCCGCTGATCGCGCAGGACGACCGTTACGTCGTCGTGGTCGCGCAGCCCGGCGACACGCTCGCGACGCTGGCCCAACGCTGGCGTGGCGACGCGTCCGCGCGAGACGCCATCGCGCGCTTCAACGGCGTCGCGGAGGCGCGCCCCGGCGAAGCCGTGGCGATCCCGCTCAAGGGCGCGGACCCGAAGGGCGTGACGATGGCCGGCGCGCAGGCGGTGACGATCCTGTGCTACCACCGCTTCGGCCCGAAGTCGTCGAGCCTCACCGTGACGCCGCAGGCGTTCGAGGCGCAGATGGCCTACCTGGCGCGCAACGGCTACAGCGTCGTGCCGCTCACGCGGCTGGCCGCTTTCCTCGAGGGCCGCGAGGCGCTGCCGCCCAAGGCGGTGGTGATCACCATCGACGACGGCTACCGCTCGACCTGGGAGGTCGCCTGGCCGGTGCTGCGCAAGCACGGCTTCCCTGCGACCGTGTTCCTCTACACCGACTTCGCCGGCGCTCCCGACGCGCTCACGTGGGCGCAGATGCGCGAGATGATCGCCGGCGGCCTCGTCGAGATCCAGCCGCACAGCAAGACGCACACGAACCTCGCGATCCGCCAGCCCGACGAGACCGACGCGCGCTACCGCGAGCGCGTTCGCCGCGAGGTCGAGGGGCCGGTCGAGGCGATCCGCGCTCAGCTGGGCTCGCGCAGCACCGCCTATGCGTTTCCCTACGGCGACGTCAACGACGCCGTCGCGGGGGAGCTGCGCGCCCGCGGCGTGGCCCTCGGCGCGACGGTCACGCCGGGCGGGAACGCGTTCTTTGCGCCGCCGTACATGCTGCGGCGAACGATGGTATTCGGCGGCGACGACCTCGACGCGTTCCGCGCAAAGCTCGTCACCACGCTGCCGGTGGGCAAGCCGTGAGATTGCGCCGCTTGCGCTCGGCGGTCGCGGTGGCCGCCGCGCTGGCCGGCTGCGCCCAGTTGCCGCCCGAGGGAGGGGCCGTCCGGGAGCCTGCCCGCGTGGCGCGCGCGGAAGCGCCGGCGGCGGACGATGCGCCGCGACGGGCGGCCATCACGCGGCACGCGCAGCTCGCCGCCGCGGCGCGCGCCGCCGGCGACCTGTCGCTCGCCGCAGAGCACTACGCGGTGCTCGCGCTGATCGACGCCGGCAATCCCGCGCACCGCGAAGCGGTGCGCGCGACGCAGGCGGCCATCGCGGAGGGCGTGCAGGAGCAGCTGCGCACGGCCGCCGCGGCGCGGAAGGCGGGCGACGCCGCGAAGGCGCGCGAGGCGTGGCTGCGCGCGCTCGCGCTCGACCCGTCCAATGCCGAAGCCGCGCGCTCGCTGCGCGAAGCGGAGCAGCAGGCGATGGCGCGCACGCAGGCCGATCGCGCGGCGCGCGCGCGTTCCATGGAGGAAATCGTCGCCGGCGCGCGCGCGCGCGCGAGCGCGGACAACGGCAGCGCCGACCTCGACCAGCGCATCGAGCTGGTGCGTTCGAGCGACGCCTCGATCGCGTTGCGCGAGGCTCGCGCGTGGGCCGACGCGAACCCCGGCGACCGCGCGGGCCGCGCGCGCCTCGCCGCGGCGCTCGCCGAGCGCGCGCGCGACCTCGACGCGAAGGGCCAGCGCGAGTGGGCGCTGCCGCTCTACGAACAAGCCGTAGCGCTGGGCGGAACTGCGCAGGCCGAGGCGGGCAAGCGCGCCGCGGCGCTGCGCCGCGCGTTCGCGGACGACGCGTACGCGGAAGGCATGCGCGCGCGCGGCAAGGATCTCGCCGCGGCGATCAGGCACTGGGAGAGCGCGCTGCGCTACGACCCGCAGCACCCGCACGCCGGCGAGCGGCTGCGCGAGGCGAAGGCGGCGCAGCAGAAGCTCGAGCGGCTCGGCAAGTAGGGTCGGACCCGACTTCCACCGGAAGCCGGGTCCGACCCTGCTCTGCGCTACTTCGCCGTACCCCCGAACTTCTTGTCGAGCTTGCGCTTCAGGTCGGCCGCCCGCTCGCGCTCGAGCCGCGCCTTCTTGTTGTTCGGGTCGATCTCGAGCACGCGATCCCACTTCGCGATCGCGAGGTCGAGGTTCTGCCGCTGGAACGCGGTCGACGCCTCGCGGTCGAGCGAGCGCACCAGGCTCGCCTTCGCCGCGTCGCGCCGCTTCGCCGCGTCGGCGTTGCCCGGGTAGCGCCCGGCGACCTCGGCGTACGCGGCGTACGCGCCTTCGAGGTTGCCGCTCTTCTCGATCTGCGCCGCCCTGGCGAGCGCTTCCGCGGCCTCGTCGCGAGGCTTCTCCGGCGTCGGTGGCGGTGCCGCCGCGGCGGGCGGGGACTCCGGTGCCGCGGCGGCGGGCGTGACGGCGCCGGGCGGCGGAGCGCGACCCGGAATGCGGATCACCTGCCCGGCAGCGACCCGCGACGGGTTGGCGATGTCGTTGTACTTGGCGAGGATGTAGAAGCGGAAGCGATCGCCGAGGAACTGCTGCGCGAGCTTCGAGAGCGTGTCGTCCTTCTGCACCGTGTAGCGGAAGAACACCGGGCCGAGCTCCTTCTGCGCGTCGGCGCGGATCTGGTCGGAGAGCTTGCGCGCGAGGTCGTTCGCGGGATCGAGCGCGAGCGCGCGCTCGATCGTGGCGCGGGCGGCCGCTTCCTCGCCGTTCTGCAGCTGGTCGACCGCTTCGAGCGCCAGCTTCTGCGCCTGCGGCCGCGCGACGGCGGGCGGGACCTCCGCGGGCGCGGGCTCGGCGGCCGGCGGCGGTGCTGGCGCAGCCGCGGCTGGCGCGGGCGCTGCGGGAGCGGCGGGCGCAGGCTTGGCCGGGCCGGAGTCGGGAGTCGACGCGCAGCCCGCGGCGAGCAATACCGCGGCGACGAGAGCCGCGCGGGCGGCGGCACCTGGACGAGCGATCGTCATGAAACTCCCGGGTCGGAGCCGCGGCGACTGCGCAGCCAGGGCAAGTTTGCCCTCTTCCGCGCCCGGATGCCAACCCTGCCCGTTCCCGGGGCCGGCGGCGCTTCGCGGCGAGTCAGTCGGCGGCGCCCTGCGCGCCCGTGTCGAACTCGACGGCCTCGCTGCCGGGGTCCTCGACCGACGGGTGGCCGAAGTAGATGCGACCGCGGCCGCGCAGGAGGAGCTCCTCGCGGCGCAGCTCGACCTCGCCCTCGCCCTGCACGGAGAGGAACGTGCCGTTCGTGCTGTGGTCGATCAGCACGTACTTGTCGCGGCGGCGCTCGATGCGCGCGTGCAGCCGCGACGCCTTGCGGTCGAGGATGACCACGTCGTTGTGGCCGTCGCGGCCGAACGTGAGCGCGGCGAGCTCGGCGGCGTCGATCTCCTGGTCGCGGTAGCGCAGCGTGAGGCGCGCGTTGCGCCCCGCGCGCCGCGGCGCGAGCGTGGTGAGGTCTTCCTGCGTTTCCTGCCACATGAGCTCGTGGATCTCGACGTCGGCTTCCTTGCCCTTGACCGACGAGACGTCGAGGCAGCGCGTGCGCGTGCGCAGCGCCATGGGCAGCGCCGCCATGGTCGCCGCGTCGATCAGCGTCTGGCCGCCCTTCGCGAGCGCGCACAGCCGCGCGGCGACGTTGACCGTGTCGCCGAACACGTCCGCCGCGCTCTCGAGCACGTCGCCGGCGTGGAACCCGGCGTGGATCGCAAGCGGCGGCCCCCCGCCCTCGGCGAGCGCGGCAATGCGCGCCTGCATGTCGTTCGCCGCGTAGCCCGCGTTGGCCGCGCTGGGGAACACGGCCATGATCTCGTCGCCGATCGTCTTGACCACGCGGCCGTCGCGCTCTTCGCTGACCGCGCGCATGACCTCGAGGCAGCGCCCGATCATCGCCAGCGCCGTGGCGTCGCCCACCGTTTCGTAGAGCCGGGTGCTGCCGGCGACGTCGGCGAACAGGACTGCGGCGTGACGGGGGGCGGGTTCCATGGGTCGGGACATTGCAACGCTCCCCCCGCTGCCCGCCCCCGTGCCGGGGGAGGCGGAGACGTACTCCCCCTCCCGCTGGCGGGAGAGGGCCGGGGTGGGGGCAGCTTCTGTGCGAAACGGCCTTCCGCGCGCTGCTGCGCTGGCAAAAAGTATAGACAAGCCCCCGCCGCAGCGCGAGCGCCATCTGGCGCGCGCCGCGCCGGGGGCTCCCGGGAGCGCCGCCTCGTCTACCATCGGCGCATGGACAGCGACTTCGCCGCCGCGCTCGCCGGCCTCGCCGGCTCGGCGTTCCTGTCGGCCACGCTGCTGCCGGGCGGCTCCGAGGCCGTGCTCGTCGCGCTCGTCCGGCATTGGCCGGAGCGCGTCGCGCTGGCGATCGGCGTGGCGAGCGCCGCCAACACGCTGGGCGGGCTCACGTCGTTCGCGCTGGGCCGCTTCCTGCCGCAGCCGCGGACCTCCGGCCGCGCGCTCGCGCTCATGCGGCGCTACGGCGTCGCCGCGCTGCTGTTCTCGTGGCTGCCGGTGATCGGCGACGCGCTTTGCGTGGCGTCGGGATGGCTGCGCCACGGCTGGCTGCCGGCGGGGCTCGCGATCGGGCTGGGCAAGCTCGCGCGCTACGTCGCCGTCGCAGGGGCCGTGCTGGCCTGGTGGCCGCGCGCGGCGTGACGGCGCCTCGTCACGCACAGTACGGTTTTCGCCCGATATTCAAGGGATTGCCTTTGCTGCACTGCGGTATGATCGAGCGGCAATGAGCGCCGCAGCCACAGCCCCCGACCCCGCGGACGACCGGTGCGTCGACGCGCCGCGGCTGCGCGAGATTCCGTACAACTACACGTCGTTCTCCGACCGCGAGATCGTCATCCGGCTGCTGGGCGCCGACATGTGGCGCCTGCTCGAAGAGCTGCGCGGCGAGCGGCGCACCGGGCGCTCGGCGCGGATGCTCTTCGAGGTGCTGGGCGACATCTGGGTCGTCGAGCGCAATCCCTACCTCCAGGACGACCTCTGCGACAGCCCGAAGCGCTGCGCGATGCTGGTCGAGGCGATGCGCCACCGGCTCGCGGAGATCGAGCGCCGCCGCGCGCAGGGCGGCGGGGACGCCGAGCGCGACGCGAAGGTGGGCGCCCTCGTCGCGGCCGCCTCCGCCGCGGTCGACCGCTTCGCTGCGTGGTTTCCCGAGACGATCGCGCTGCGCAAGCGCGTCGTGCGCACGCTGGCGCGGCACACGGCGAAGGACAACATCGCGTTCGACGCCCTGGCGCGCGTGTCGCACGTCACCGACGCGACCGACTGGCGCGTCGAGTACCCGTTCGTCGTCCTCTGCCCCGACAGCGAGGCGGAGGTGCGCGGGCTCGTCGAGGGGCTGGGCGAGCTGGGACTGACGATCATCCCGCGCGGCGGCGGCACCGGGTACACCGGCGGCGCGATCCCGCTGACCGCGCGCTCGGCGGTGATCAACACCGAGAAGCTCGAGCGGCTGTCGGCGCCGAGCGTCGGGCCGCTCCCTGGCAACGGCGTCGAGTACGCGACGATCGAGGCGGGCGCCGGGGTGGTGACGCGCCGCGTGATCAACGCCGCCGAGGAAGCGGGCTACGTGTTCGCGGTGGACCCTACGTCGGCGGACGCGTGCTGCATCGGCGGCAACGTCGCCGTCAACGCGGGCGGCAAGAAGGCCGTGCTGTGGGGCACCGCGCTCGACAACCTCGTGTCGTGGCGCATGGTCACGCCGCAGGCCGAGTGGCTCGAGGTCACGCGGCTCGACCACAACCTCGGCAAGATCCACGACGCGGCGGTCGCGACGTTCGACCTGCGCTGGTACGGGCCGGACGGCGTGAGGCAGCTGCGCAGCCGGACGCTGCGCATCCCGGGCGCCGCGTTCCGCAAGGCGGGGCTGGGCAAGGACGTCACCGACAAGTGCCTCGGCGGCCTGCCGGGCGTGCAGAAGGAGGGCTGCGACGGCATCGTCACCAGCGCGCGCTTCGTGCTGCACCGCATGCCGCCGGCGATCCGCACGGTGTGCCTCGAGTTCTTCGGCGCCGCGCGCGAGTCCACGCCGGCGATCGTCGAGGTGAAGTCGTATCTCGACGGCAGGCCGCATGGCGCCATGCTGGCCGGCCTCGAGCACCTCGACGAGCGCTACGTCAAGGCGGTCGGCTACGCGACGAAGGCCAAGCGCCACGGCCGGCCGCGCATGGTGCTGATCGCCGACGTCGTCGGCCACGACGAGGACGGCGTCGCGCGGGCCGCCTCGGAGGTCGTGCGCATCGCGAACGCGCGCGGTGCCGAGGGCTTCGTCGCCGCCTCGCCCGAGGCCCGGAAGAAGTTCTGGTCGGAGCGCGCGCGCACCGCCGCGATCGCCCGGCACACGAACGCGTTCAAGCTCAACGAGGACGTCGTCATCCCGCTCGACCGGCTCGGCGAGTACACCGACGGCGTCGAGCGGATCAACGTCGAGCACTCGCTCGCCAACAAGATCGAGCTGGCCGGCCGCATCGACGCGTTCCTCGCCTCGAGCGCGCTGGAGCACTGCTGGGGGCCGGACTCCGAGGCGCGGCCGCCGCAGGACCTGCTCGACGCGAAGGTCGAGGAGGCGCGCGCGCTGGTCGGCGAAGTCCGCGCGCGCTGGCAGGACCTCGCCGGCCGGCTCGACGAGACGTTCCCCGCGCTGCAGGACCACCGCGTGCGCGCTTCGTGGAAGACGGAGCTGCGCGACCCGCTGGAGGAGGTCTTCGACGGCCGCGCGTTCGCGCCGGTGGCGAGGCGGCTGCGCGAGATCCACGCCGAGGTGCTGCGCGGACGGCTCTTCGTCGCGCTGCACATGCACGCCGGCGACGGCAACGTGCACACCAACATCCCGGTCAACTCCGACGACTACCGGATGCTGCAGCAGGCGAACGACGCAGTGCGCCGCGTCATGGCGCTGGCGCGCTCGCTGGGCGGCGTGGTGTCGGGCGAGCACGGCATCGGCATCACGAAGCTCGAGTTCCTGAGCGACGCGGAACTCGCGCCGTTCGCCGAGTACAAGCGCGCCGTCGACCCGCAGGGGCGCTTCAACGCCGGCAAGTTCGAGCGCGGCCAGGGCCGGCCGGCGGACCTCACCGACGCCTACACGCCGAGCTTCTCGCTGCTGGGCGCCGAGAGCCTGATCCTCGAGCAGAGCGATATCGGCTCGATCTCCGACTCGGTGAAGGACTGCCTGCGCTGCGGCAAGTGCAAGCCGGTGTGCGCCACGCACGTGCCGCGCGCGAACCTCCTCTACAGCCCGCGCAACAAGATCCTCGCCGCGTCGCTGCTGATCGAGGCGTTCCTGTACGAGGAGCAGACGCGCCGCGGCGTGTCGCTGCGCCACTTCGACGAGTTCGGCGACGTCGCGGACCACTGCACGGTCTGCCACAAGTGCGCGAATCCGTGCCCGGTCGACATCGACTTCGGCGACGTGTCGATCGCCATGCGCAATCTGCTGCGCAAGGCCGGCAAGAAGCGCTGGCGGCCGGGGGCGGCGGCGTCGCTGCTCTACCTCAACGCCACCGATCCCACGACGATCCGCGCGGCGAAGAAGGTGATGATCGACTGGGGCTTCCGGGCGCAGCGGCTGGGTTACGGCTTCGCGAAGCGGCTGGGACTCGCCCGCGCGCAGACGACGCGCCCGCCCTCGACCGTCGGCGCCGCGCCGCTCAAGGCGCAGGTGATCCACTTCCTCAACAAGCCGATGCCCGCGGGCGTGCCGAAGCGCACGGCGCGCGCACTGCTCGATCTCGAGGACGAGCGCATCGTGCCGATCGTGCGCGACCCGGCGCGCGCCGCCGACGAGGCCGAGGCGGTGTTCTACTTCCCCGGCTGCGGCTCGGAGCGGCTGTTCTCGCAGGTGGGGCTCGCCACACAGGCGATGCTGTGGCACGTCGGCGCGCAGGTCGTGCTGCCGCCCGGCTACCTCTGCTGCGGCTACCCGCAGACCTCGTCCGGCAACCGCGACAAGGGCGAGGCGATCTCGACGTCGAACCGCGTGCTGTTCCACCGCGTGGCGAACACGCTCAACTACCTCGACATCCGCACCGTCATCGTGTCCTGCGGCACGTGCATGGACCAGCTGATGAAGTACGAGTTCGAGCGCATCTTCCCCGGCTGCAGGCTCCTCGACGTCCACGAGTACCTGATGGAGAAGGGCGTCGCGCTCCGGGGCGCCGCGGGCGTGCGCTACATGTACCACGACCCCTGCCACACGCCGATGAAGACCTACGCGCCGCTCAAGGTCGTCGGCGACCTCATGGGCGCGCCGGTCGCGCTCAACGAGCGCTGCTGCGGCGAATCGGGCACGCTCGCGGTGACGCGCCCGGACGTCGCCACGCAGGTGCGCTTCCGCAAGGAGGAGGAGATGACGGCGGGCGCGGCGAAGCTGCGCGCCGGCGGCGACGCGGGCGAGGTGAAGGTGCTGACCTCCTGCCCGTCGTGCCTGCAGGGGCTCGCGCGCTACGCGGACGACGCGGGCACGTCCGCCGACTACGTCGTCGTCGAGATCGCGCGGCGGGTCCTCGGCGAGAACTGGCTCGCCGAGTACGTCGAGCGCGCCAACCGCGGCGGCATCGAGCGCGTGCTCCTCTGACGCGAGCCCATCGCGCTGTCGTGAACAGCCGGAGGCCCGGCCGCCCGCCGTTCGTCCGCGGCGCACGGACGGGCTTACCGGCGAAGCGGAACCGGTTTATGCTAATGGCATGAAACTCCGGCAGCCGGATCCCCGGCATGCGGTAGGCTACGAAACCGCCCCGACGGCGCTGCGTCCCGCGGCGGGCGAGACGCGCCGGAAACCGGCGCGCGGCGACGGCTGGCGCCGCGCCGCGCAGGGGCCTAGCATTCCGACGCCATGACCGAGCCCGCTCCCCGCCTCTCCCCCGACATGGACGACGCCCCGCCGCTCGCGTTTACCGACGTCGACAGCGCGAAGCGCTGGGCGAAGTCGCTGCCGCTGCTCTCCGTGGGCCAGGCCTACGAAGCGTTCATGGGCCAGATGCGCGCGCTCGGCGCCGCGCAGCTGCCGCCGCGCGAGCGGGCCACGCTCACCGAGGTGCTGCGCGACCCGGCGATGCACCTGCACACCGAGCTCGCGCGCCGCTTCGCCGGCAAGCCGCAGCCTGCGGGCGAGCGCGAGTTCGAAGCGGCCGAGCAGGCGCTCGCGCTGTGGCAGGGCATGTGGGAGCAGTACTCGCACTGCCTCAAGCCGCTGCTCGAAGGCGACACCGAGCTCGCCGGCGTCAAGGCGAAGCTCGTGCAGCGCGGGCTCGCCGTCGGCAAGCAGATCGTCCTCGTGCACGGACTGGCGCGACGCGTGCCGCCGCCGTCCGTGTGGCAGGAGCTGCACGCGTACTACCGCATCGCCGAGATGCTCGACTGCGCGGTGCAGGCGGTGTCCGACGACCACGCGCCGCAGGCGGTCGGCCTGTCGTGCTACTCGACGTGGAGCCACGCGGTGCTGCTGGCGCTCGCCGACCCCTGGGCGATGAGCGTGCGGCAGATCGAGATCGCCGACCGCTGGCTCGGCGGCTGGGCGCGCAAGGTGTTCCCCTACGCGCAGCAGCGCGAGACCGAGGGCCTCGTGATGGTCGTCGACCTCGACGCCGGCGCCGGCGCGACGCTGATGGTCGCCGCGCCCCGCGAGGGCGCCGCTTCGATGCGCTACTGCTATCCGGGCAAGCTCGCGACCAGCGTGCGCGGCCGCCTCAAGCGCCTCGCGCAGGGGGCCGCGCCCGCGGAGCTCACGCTCGGCCACGACGTCTCCACCGAGCAGGCTGTGGCGCTGCTGTCGCATCTCGACGCCCACTGGTACCAGATCCGGCCGCCGCGCGAGTCGCAACGCATGAGCGTGGAGATGTGCACGGGGGGCCTGCCCGGCGCGTACTTCCGCGTGGGCGGGCGCACGTTCGACCGCAAGGACCCCCTCGGCCGCATGAGCTACCAGAACGCCCAGCACCTGGCCACGCTCGGCGCGCTCACCGACTACGACCGCAATCGCGAGGAAGCTGAGCGCTCGCTGCCGTGGGAGCGCTGGCAGGGACGCTACGAGTGGCGCGAGGCGTCGCTGGCGCGGTCCGCCGCCTCGGCGCACAAGTGGTTCCTCGACCAGCTCGTCACGCTGCGCGACGACGAGCGCACGCGGCTCGGGCACGTCACGCGCATCTCGCTCGACGCGGACGGGGTGCTCTCCGCGAACGTGCGCCTGTGGCCGGGCAACCCGCGCGCGATCGCCGCGCGCTCGCTGCTGTCGGCGTTCTCCGAGGACCCGCCGATGCCCCTGATCGAGCTGGTCGCCTCGCCGGAGGAGCCGGCGTCGCTGCTGGTCCCGCCGCGCACGTTCTCGCCCGGCCGCCAGCTGCGCTCGATAAACTCGGGGCCGGAGCGCTCCTTCAAGCTCGTCAAGCTGCTGCACCGCGGCGCGGACTTCGAGCGCGTGGCGTTCGAAGAGAACGACTGACCGCCGCCGCGGTCGCGACGCCATGAACCGCCTGGCGGGCGAGACGAGCCCGTACCTGCGGCAGCACGCGGACAACCCGGTCGACTGGCACCCCTGGGGCGAGGAGGCGTTCGCCCGCGCGCGCGCCGAGGACAAGCCGATTCTCCTCTCGGTCGGCTACTCGGCGTGCCACTGGTGCCACGTGATGGCGCACGAGTCCTTCGAGGACGAGACGGTGGCCGCGGCGATGAACCGCGACTTCGTCAACGTGAAGGTCGACCGCGAGGAGCGCCCCGACGTCGACCGCATCTACCAGACGGCGCACGCGCTGATGTCGCGGCGCGGCGGCGGCTGGCCGCTGACGGTGTTCCTGACGCCGTCGGGCGACCCGTTCTTCGCCGGCACGTACTTCCCGAAGGAGGGCCGCTACGGGCTGCCCGGCTTCCTCGATCTCCTGCCGCGCGTGGCGCAGGCGTGGCGCGAGAAGCGCGACGCGATCGCGGTGCAGGGCGACGAGCTGCGGCGCGCGCTCGCAAGCCTCGAGCCGTCGCGCGACGAGGGCGCGAACCTCCCCCGCGACGCCGCCGCGCGCCTGCTCGAGGACCTCGAGGCGACGTTCGACGCCGAGCACGGCGGCTTCGGCGGCGCGCCGAAATTCCCGCACGTTCCCGACCTCGCTTTCGCGCTCGCCGCCGGCGTCGGGCGCGGCTCGCGGCGGGCGATGACGATCGCCGCGCACACCGCGCGCAGGATGGCCGAGGGGGGCATCCACGACCAGCTGGGCGGCGGGTTCTGCCGCTACTCCGTCGACGGGCAGTGGCAGGTCCCGCACTTCGAGAAGATGCTCTACGACAACGCGGCGCTGCTCGGCTTGTACGCCGACCTCGCTCGAGCGGACGGCCACGGCGAGAGCGTGCTCTTCGCCGACGCGGCCGAGGGCATCGTGCTCTGGCTGGAACGCGAGATGCGCGCGGACGACGGCGGGATCTTCTCCAGCCTCGACGCCGACAGCGAGGGCGAGGAGGGCGCTTTCTACGTCTGGCAGGCGGGCGAGGTGCGCGATCTGCTCGACGAGGAGGAGTACGCGGTCGCCGCGCGGCACTACGGCCTCGACCGTGCGCCGAACTTCGAGGGGCGCGCGTGGAACCTCGCGATCGCACGGCCGCTGGACGACGTGGCGGCACGCCTCGGCATCGATGCCGGCGACGCGGAGCGGCTCGTGGGTTCGGCGCGCGCGAAGCTGTTCGCGGCGCGCTCGCGGCGCGTGCGACCCGGGCTCGACGACAAGGTCCTCACGTCGTGGAACGCGCTCGCGATCGCGGCGCTAGCGCGGGCGTCGCGCCGGCTCGCGTGGCCCGACTGCGCCGACCTCGCGTTCGCCGCGCTCGACGCCCTGCGGCGCCATGCCTGGCGCGACGGGAGGCTCCTCGCCACGCGCAAGGGCGAGCGCGCGCACCTCAACGCCTACCTCGACGACTACGCGTTCACGCTGGTGGCGCTCGACGAGGCGCTGCGCACGCGCTTCCGCCTCGAGGACTACGCCTTCGCGCGCGAGATCGCCGACGCGCTGCTCGCGCGCTTCGAGGACGCCGACGACGGCGGCTTCTGGTTCACGAGCCACGACCACGAGGCGCTGATCCACCGCGCGAAGCCGGGCCACGACGACGCGACGCCCTCGGGCAACGGCATGGCGGCGCTCGGGCTGATCGCGCTCGGGCACCTCGCCGGGGAGCCGCGCTACCTCGCGGCCGCGGAGCGCGCGCTGCGCCTTTTCGGCCCGCGGATCGCGCAATCGCCGCGCGGCTACGCGACGCTGGTGACGGCGCTACAGGCGCTCGAGCGGCCGCCGGCGGTGGTGCTGCTCGCCGGCGAACCGCACGCGACCGCGGCGTGGCACGCGGCGCTGGAGCAGGAGATCCGCCCGGGCGTTCACGCCTACGACGTCGGCGGGATCGACTTGCCCGACGAGCTGCGCCGCGGCCCCGCCGCCGGCGAGGGCGCGGTCGCGTGGGTGTGCGAGGCGACGGCCTGCCTTCCGCCGGTCGGCTCGCTGCCTGACCTGCGGGCGATCCTCGACGCGCGGCGTTCCTGATAACATTCGGCGCCTTTTCACCCGCCACGACGGAGCCACTCGATGAGACTGTCCGTAACTCTCGCCGCCGCCGCGCTGCTCGCCGCCGGCGCCGCCGAGGCGCAGAGCGCCGAGGACCTGCTGAAGAAGCACGCCTGCACTGCCTGCCACTCCATCGACAAGAAGGGCGTCGGCCCCGCCTACAACGACGTCGCCGCGAAGTACAAGGGCGACGCGAAGGCCGCCGCCACGCTCGCCGAGAAGGTGAAGAAGGGCGGCTCCGGCAAGTGGGGCGCGGTGCCGATGCCGCCGAACGCCGCGGTGCCGGATGCGGACATCGCGAAGATGGTCGCGTTCGTGCTGGCGCTCACGAAGTAGCGCACGGGGCGGACTGCGGAGGGGCGGCGCGCGGACGGAGTGGGCTCGCGGGTGCCCTCCGCAGGGCGAACGCGGGCACGCGAGTCCCGGGCCCTTCTCCCGACTTTGCTTTTTGCCGTCCCAGCCGGTAACCTCTCTCCTGTCCCCGCAGGAGAGAGCGCCGCGCAGCAGCACCGCGCGATGCCGCCGAAGGCGTAATCCCCGGATCGCTCAGGCAAAGAGGACTGTCGGGACGGCATCGCCATCTGGAGAGCGGCCGGCGAGCGCGAAACGCATCGCGCGCGCGTGCGGCCCACCGAAGGGGCACGCGACGGGCCGCCGGCCCGCCGCAATCTCTCAGGTACAAGGACAGAGGGGGCTCGAGGCACGGCGGCGCACCTGGCGCAGCCGGGCCGGCGGCCCCGTCACCCTTGTCTCCGGAGATCCGCCAGTGCCCCGCCACACACCGCTCCACGAGCTGCACCGCGAACGCGGCGCGCGCATGGTCGACTTCGGCGGCTGGGACATGCCGCTCTCCTACGGCTCGCAGGTCGAGGAGCACCACGCGGTGCGCCGCGACGCGGGCATGTTCGACGTCTCGCACATGCGCGTGCTCGACGCGACGGGAGCCGACGTCCGCGGCTTCCTGCGCCACGCGCTCGCCAACAACGTCGACAAGCTGAAGGAGCCGGGCAAGGCGCTCTACTCCTGCCTGCTCGACGACGCCGGGCACGTGCTCGACGACCTCATCGTCTACTTCCTCGACGAGGGCTTCTTCCGCATCGTCGTCAACGCCGCGACGGCGGACAAGGACGTCGCGTGGCTGCGCGGGCTGGCCGCGCGGAGCGCGCCCGGGATCGCGTTCCGCGAGCGCGGCGACCTCGCGATGATCGCCGTGCAGGGGCCGAACGCGCGTGCGAAGGTGTGGCAGGCGTTGCCGGACACGCAGGCGCCGACCGCCTCGCTCAAGCCGTTCACCGCCGCGGCGGTCGGCGAGCGCTTCGTGGCGCGCACCGGCTACACCGGCGAGGACGGCTTCGAGATCGTCACGCCGGCGGCGAGCGCGGCGGACGACTGGCGGGCGCTGGAAGCGGCGGGCGTGAGGCCCTGCGGCCTCGGCGCGCGCGACACGCTGCGCCTCGAGGCGGGCATGAACCTCTACGGCCAGGACATGGACGAGAGCGTCGGCCCGTTCGAGTCCGCGCTCGCCTGGACCGTGGACATGGCAAGCCCGCGCGACTTCGTCGGCAAGGCGGCGCTGGCCGCGGCCCCGCGCGACCGCGCGCTCGTCGGGCTGGTGCTCGACGGCGGCGGCGTGCTGCGCGCGCACCAGAAGGTGCACACGGCGCACGGGGAAGGCGAGGTCACGAGCGGCACGTTCGCGCCCACGCTCGGCCGCTCGATCGCATTCGCGCGCGTGCCCGCGGCGGTCGCCGTCGGCGACACAGTCGCAGTCGAGGTGCGCGACAAGAGGCTGCCGGCGCGCGTCGTCAAGCCGCCGTTCGCCCGCAACGGCAAGGCGCTGGTGGCCGCGTGAGCCCGCTGGGCCGTCCCAAGGGCGAACGAGCCCCGCAGCGCGAAGCGCGGAGGGTAGTCCAATGAGCCGCCCGGCGGGGGGCCCCGTGCAACGCCCGTTTCCGCACTTCACGGACGCCGGCGCACGGGGATCGACGGCAAGGCGAATCGCGGCACGCCGCCGACATGCTGCGATGCGCATCGCCGAACGTGTTCGGCGAGGCGGCGGGACGACATGATCGCCATCCGCCCGCTCGTCGCCACCGACTTCGCGGCCTATCGCGCCGTGCGGCTGCGCGGCCTCGCCGAGCACCCGGAGGCGTTCTCCTCGTCGTTCGAGGAGGAGGCGACTCCCGAGGGCGATGCGCGCATCGCGCGCCGCCTCGAACCCTCCGCGCAGGCGCCGCACGACGGCATGCTCGGCGCGTTCGACGGCGCAGCGCTCGTCGGCACGATCGGCATGACGGTGGACATGCGCGCGAAGCTGCGCCACCGCGGCCTCGTCGTCGGCATGTACGTGGTGCCCGAGCGCGCCGGCGAAGGCATCGGCCGCGCGCTGCTCGACGCGCTGGTCGAGCGCGCCCGCGCGATTCCCGGGCTCACCGGGCTCTCGCTCACGGTCACCGACGGCAACGACGCCGCGGTGCGGCTCTACGAGCGCGCGGGGTTCGCCGTCGCCGGCCGCGAGCCGGAGGCCGTGCGCGTGGCCGGCGTGGCCCACGACAAGCTGATCATGTTCCGCCGTTTGTGACTCTCTCCATCCCACCTCTTCCGCCGGAGCGAAACGCATGAAACTCCCCGCCGATCTCCGCTACACCGCGAGCCACGAGTGGATCCGCAGCGAAGCCGACGGCACGCTGACCATCGGCATCACCGATCACGCGCAGTCCTCGCTCGGCGACCTCGTCTTCCTCGAGCTGCCCAGGCCCGGACGCAAGGTGGCCGCGGGCGAGGCCGTCGCGGTCGTCGAGTCGGTCAAGGCCGCCTCCGACGTCTACGCGCCCGTGACGGGCGAGGTCGTCGACGCGAACGACGCGATCGTCGCCACACCCGAGGCAGTGAACCAGGATGCCTACGCCTCGTGGCTGTTCCGCATCCGCCCCGCGGGTGCCGTCGACGCCGGCAAGCTGCTCGACGCGGCCGCCTACGAGGCGACGGTCGGCCAAGACTGAATCAGGCGAACGCAGCGAGGGGACGATGCTGAAGAGCGAGAACGGCGGCCGCGGCAGCGCGGCGAGGCGGGAGGCGGTGCGCGACCTCGAGCGGCGCGACGCGTTCGCGGCAAGGCACCTCGGCAGCGCCGGCGCGGACCAGGCCGCGATGCTGCGCACGCTGGGGTATGCCACGCGCGCCGAGCTGATCGACGCGGTCGTGCCCGCCGCGATCCGCGCGCGCGCGCCGCTGGAGCTTCCCGAGGCAGTCGACGAGGCCGAGGCGCTCAACCGCCTGCGCGCGATCGCGGTGCGCAACGAGCCGCTGCAGTCTTTCATCGGGCAGGGCTACTACGGGACCTACACGCCCGGCGTGGTCCTGCGCAACGTGCTGGAGAGCCCCGCCTGGTACACGGCGTACACGCCCTACCAGCCGGAGATCTCGCAGGGGCGGCTCGAGGCGCTGGTCAACTTCCAGACGATGGTGTGCGACCTGACCGGCATGGCGATCGCCAACGCGTCGATGCTCGACGAGGCGACCGCAGCAGCCGAGGCGATGGCGCTGTGCCTGCGCGCCGGCGGCCAGGGACGCACGCTCTTCGTCGCCGACGACGTGTTCGCGCACACGCTGGACGTCGTGCGCACGCGCGCCGCGCCGCTCGGCGTGGAAGTCGTCACCGGCCCCGCGGCGGCGGCCGGCCACGTCGACGCGTTCGCCGTGCTGCTCCAGTACCCGGGCGCCGACGGCGAGGTGCGCGACCTCCGCGAAGTCGCCGCGACCGCGCGCGCGAAGGGCGTGCGGGTGATCGTCGCCGCCGACCTGCTCGCGCTCGCGCTGCTGGCGCCGCCCGGCGAGTGGGGCGCGGACGTCGTCGTCGGCTCGGCGCAGCGCTTCGGCGTGCCGATGGGCTACGGCGGGCCGCACGCCGGCTACCTCGCCACGCGCGACGAGTTCAAGCGGCAGATGCCGGGGCGGCTCGTCGGCGTCACGATCGACGCCAACGGCGACCCGGCCTACCGGCTCGCGCTGCAGACGCGCGAGCAGCACATCCGGCGCGAGAAGGCGACGTCGAACATCTGCACCGCGCAGGTGCTGCTGGCCGTCATGGCCGGCATGTACGCGGTGTGGCACGGGCCGGAGGGGCTCGCGGCCATCGCGCGCCGCGTGCACCGCCTGACGGCGATCCTGCGCACGGGGCTCGTGCGCCTGGGCTACGACGTGCGCAACGCCGCGTTCTTCGACACGCTGGTCGTCGCGACCGGCGAGCGCACCGGGCGGATCCACCGCGAAGCGGTCGCGCTGGGCATGAACTTCCGCCGCATCGACGCGACCTCGCTCGGCCTCTCGCTCGACGAGACGACGCGCGTCGAGGACCTGCGGCGCGTGCTGCTCGCGTTCGCCGGCGACGACCTGCCGTTCGCCGTCGACGCGCTCGACGGGGAGGCGCAGGAAGCGCTGCCGTCCGCGCTGCGGCGCGCTTCGCCGTTCCTGACGCACCCGGTGTTCCACGCCTACCGCTCCGAGACGGAGATGCTGCGCTACCTGCGCAGGCTCGCCGACCGCGACCTCGCGCTAGACCGGGCGATGATCCCGCTCGGCTCGTGCACGATGAAGCTCAACGCGACCGCCGAGATGCTGCCGGTCACGTGGCGCGAATTCGCGCACGTGCACCCGTTCGCGCCCGCCGAGCAGGCGGAAGGCTACCTCGCCCTGGTCGAGGAGCTCGAGCGCATGCTGTGCGCGTGCACCGGCTACGACGCGGTGTCCCTGCAGCCCAACGCGGGCTCGCAGGGCGAGTACGCGGGCCTGCTGATCATCCGGGCGTGGCACGCCTCGCGCGGCGAGGGCCGGCGCGACGTCTGCCTGATCCCCTCCTCGGCGCACGGCACCAACCCGGCCTCCGCGCAGATGGCGGGCATGCGCGTCGTCGTCGTCGCGTGCGACGCGGACGGCAACGTCGACCTCGCCGACCTCGAGAAGAAGGCGGCGGCGCACGCGCAGGACCTCGCCGCGATCATGGTCACCTACCCGTCGACGCACGGCGTGTTCGAGGCCGGCATCGTGCGCATCTGCGACATCGTGCACGCGCACGGCGGGCAGGTGTACGTCGACGGCGCGAACCTCAACGCGCTCGTGGGGCTCGCGGCGCCGGGGAAGTTCGGCGCCGACGTCTCGCACCTCAACCTGCACAAGACGTTCTGCATCCCGCACGGCGGCGGCGGGCCCGGCGTGGGGCCGGTCGCGGTGAAGGCGCACCTCGCGCCTTTCCTGCCCGGGCACCGCCACATGCCGCCGCGGCTCGACGGCGCCGGCGCGTCCGCCATGCCGATCGGTCCCGTGGCTGCGGCGCCGTTCGGCAGCGCGTCGATCCTGCCGATCTCGTGGATGTACGTGACGATGATGGGCGCCGAGGGCCTGCGCGCCGCGACCGAGACGGCGATCCTGCACGCGAACTACGTCGCGAAGCGCCTCGCGGGCCACTACCCGGTGCTCTACGCGGGGCCGGGCGGGCTCGTCGCGCACGAGTGCATCCTCGACCTGCGGCCGCTCAAGGCCGCGGCCGGGATCGAGGTCGAGGACGTCGCCAAGCGGCTGATCGACTACGGCTTCCACGCGCCGACGATGAGCTTCCCCGTCCCCGGCACGCTGATGGTCGAGCCCACCGAGAGCGAGAGCAAGGCGGAGCTCGACCGCTTCGTCGACGCGATGATCGCGATCCGTGGCGAGATCGCCGCGATCGAGCGCGGCGAGATGGATCGCGCCGACAACCCGCTCAAGCACGCCCCGCACACCGCGAGGATGGCCGGCGCCGACGACTGGCCGCACGCGTATTCACGGCGCATCGCGGCGTGGCCGGCGGCCGGGCAGGACGCGGTGAAGTACTGGCCCCCGGTCGCGCGCGTCGACAACGTCTACGGCGACCGCAACCTGTTCTGCTCGTGCATCCCGGTGGCGGAGACCGCCTGAGCGCAGCCGCCGGAGCTCGTCGTGATGGGGCGAGCCCGCGGTCGCCATCAGTCTGCAGGTCTTGGCGGCGCTGTGGAAGCGGGCCGCGCCCGCCCCTTCGCGCCCGCCTCCGCATGCGCCGCTTCCGCGCCGACCCGCCGCTCGTCCCCGCCCACCAGCCGATCGTACGGTCGTACCGGGCGCATCCTGCGACACGGCCTTAGAATCGCTTCCGTCGAACGCACCGTCTTCCGCGACACGTGCTGAAGCTCGCTTCGATCTCCCGATGGCAGGCCGGCGGCGGCCACCTCGCCATCTCCGCCGCGATCGGCGTCGCCGTGCTGGCGGCGATGATCTTCGTCTGGTACCCGCCTCCCTACTTCGAGGCGGCTGGCGGCAACGACCTCGTCCTCCTGATGGTCGGCGTCGACGTGGCGCTCGGCCCGCTGCTCACGCTCGCCGTGTTCAATCCCGGCAAGGGCATGCGCAAGCTGCGCTTCGACCTCGCGGTGATCGGCCTCTGCCAGCTGGCGGCGCTGGCCTACGGCGTGCACGTGATGTTCGTCGCGCGGCCGGCCTACCTCGTCTACGCCGTCGACCGCTTCGACCTCGTGATGAACAACCAGCTCTCCGACGCGGAGCTCGCGAAGGCCGCCCCGCCGTGGAACGCGCGGCTGCTCGCCATGCCCCCGACCGTCGGCGCGCGCGTGCCTGCGGACCCGAAGCTCAAGGAGGAGTCGCTGTTCCTCGCGCTGGGGGGCGTGGACCTGCCGCAGCAGCCGCGCTTCTACGTGCCCTACGACGAGGTCGCCGCCGACGCGGCGAAGCGCGCGCAGCCGCTCTCCGAGCTGCGCAAGCTCAATCCGGAGGCCGCGGCGCGGATCGACGCCGTCGTCGCGAAGTCAGGCCGCGTGGAGGCGCAGCTCGGCTTCCTGCCCGCGCGCGCGCCGAACCGCGACTTCGCCGTGATCGTCGACCGCGGCAGCGGCGCGATCGTCGAGCGCGCGATGCTCAAGCCCTGGACCTGATCGTCAGGGCAGGCGCAGCGCTGCGGCGATGCGCCAGGCGCGACCGGTCGCATCGCGCGTCCACAAGTGCAGGTAGTGGCCGCCGCCCGCGGCGGACTTCGTCGTGCCGTAGGTGTACGCGAGGTCGCCGCTGCGAGCCATGTCGCCGCCGATCGGCTGCAGCGACTCCTCGTGCGCCGGCCACGCAGCAGCGATCGCGGGTGCGCCGGCCGCGTGCCACTCGCCGCTGCGCTGCGCGAGCGCGTCGGGGGCGAGCCGCGCGAGGAAGTCCTCGCGAGTCCATCGCGCGCCGCGCTCGCCGGCGAGGAGCGCCTCGAGCGAGGCGTCGACCCCCGGCGCGGCCGCACGCACGACGGGGGAGGGCGCGAGCCGCTCGTGCGCGACCGGTGCGGGCGACGTCACGCCCGCGTCGATGACCACGCGCCAAGGCTGGCCATCGCCGCGCTTCCACACGGAGAAGAACGTCGAGTGCCGTACCGGCGAGCTGCCGTCGCGGCGCGAGAACCGCGCGGGGCCGGTCGTGTAGCCGAAGTCGCCGGACGCGGCGACGCCGCTCGCCACCGGCTCCCACTCGAGCAGCGCGGCGTGCGGGTCCGCCGGCGGCCGCGCGAACACGTCCTCCACCCGCGCGGGAGCCGGCACGAACAGGAGGCCGCCGGTCGCGAAGTGGCGCAGGAACGCGGCGCGAACGCCGGCGTCGAGCGCGTCGCGCGCGAACGCACGCTCGGCGGCGACGAGCGACGCGTGCGCTTCGCCGGTCGCGCGCGGCGCGGTGCCGCAAGCGGATACGAGGAGAGCTGCTGCCAGGGCGAGGGGGGCGGCGAGCGCGGGCATGGGGCGGGCGTCGAAGCGGTGGGCGTCTATAATTCGACGCTTTGCCGGTCGCTGTCCACATGCTTCGTCGTTCCCTCGCGGCAGCGTTCACCGCGCTGCTCCCGCTCGCGCTTGCCCTGGCGCCCGACGCGCGTGCCCAGGCCGTGCCCGGCGCCGCGGCGGTCGCGCCGGCGATCTCGCCTCCGGCGGTGGCTGCGGCAGCGCACGTCCTCGTCGATCTCGCCAGCGGGCAGACGCTCGTGGCGGCAAACGCCGACGAGAAGCGCGACCCCGCGTCGCTGACCAAGCTGATGACCGCCTACCTCGCCTTCGGCGCGCTGCGCCAGAAGGCCATCGTGCCGTCGCAGATGGTGAGCGTCTCGCAGAAGGCGTGGCGCGCGGAGGGCTCGCGGATGTTCATCGAGCCGCGCCGGACGGTGTCGGTCGAGGAGCTGCTGAAGGGCATGATCGTGCAGTCGGGCAACGATGCGTCGATCGCGCTCGCCGAGCTGATCGGCGGCAGCGAGGAGCAGTTCGTCGTGACGATGAACGAGGCGGCGGCGCGGCTCGGCATGGCGAACACGCGCTTCGCCAACGCGACCGGGCTGTCCGGCCCGCAGCACCACTCGACCGCCGAGGACCTCGCGAAGCTCGCCGGCGCGCTGATCCGCGACTACCCCGAGTACTACCCGCTCTACGCGCTCAAGGAATTCCGCTACAACAACATCACGCAGGCGAACCGCAACCGGCTGCTGTGGACGGACCCGCACGTCGACGGCGTCAAGACCGGCCACACCGAGCAGGCCGGCTGGTGCCTGATCGCCTCGGCGCGGCGTGGCGAGCGGCGGCTGCTCTCGGTGGTGCTCGGCGCGGCCTCCGACGCCGTGCGGGCGGCGGAGAGCCAGAAGCTCCTCAACTACGGATTCCAGGCCTTCGACACCGTGCAGCTCTACCAGGCGGGCAAGCCGGTCGCGGCGCTCGACGTGTGGAAGGGCGCCGCCCGGCAGGTCGCGGCGGGCTTCGTCGCCGACCGGCACCTGACGCTGCCGAAGGGGCAGGCCGAAAGGCTGCAGCTGACGCTCGTCGCGCAGGAGCGGCTGATCGCGCCGGTGCAGCGCGGGCAGCGCGTGGGCCTCGTGCGCGTCACGTTGGCAGGCCGGACCGCGGCGGAGTTCCCGCTGATCGCGCTCGAGGACGTGGGCACCGCGAGCCTGCTCGGCCGCGCGTGGGACACGGTGCGGCTGTGGTTCAAGTGACCGCCGCGGACGCGGCGGTCATCCCCGCGGAGGCGGGGATCCAGAGTCCTTGCTCCGCGTGGAAACGACACTGGGCCCCCGCCTCCGCGGGGGCGACGCTGTGGATTGTCGTCATCCCCGCGGAAGCGGGGATCCAGAGTCTTCGCAGCGCACAAGAAGCTGGGCTCCCGCTTGCGCGGGAGCGACGCATGAGAGGATGACCCATGACCGACGCGCAACCGATCGTTTACCTCAACGGCGTCTTCGTGCCGCTCGGCGACGCGAAGATCTCCGTGCTCGACCGCGGCTTCATCTTCGGCGACGGCGTCTACGAGGTGATCCCGGTCTACGGTCGCAAGCCGTTCCGCATGCCGCAGCACCTCGCGCGCCTGCGGCGGAGCATGGACGGCATCGGGCTTGCCAACCCGCACACGGACGCAGAGTGGGAGCGCCTCGTCGCCGAGCTGTGCTCGCGGCAAGCGTTTGCCGACCAGTCGGTCTACCTTCAGGTGACCCGCGGCGTGGCGAAGCGCGACCACGCGTTCCCCACGGGCGTCGCGCCGACGGTGTTCATGATGTCGAACCCCCTCGCGGTGCCGACGCGCGAGCAGGTCGAGCGCGGGGTCGCGGTGGTCACGGCGGAGGACAACCGCTGGCGGCGCTGCGACCTCAAGACGACGTCGCTGCTCGGGAACGTGCTGATGCGCCAGCTCGCCGCGGAGGCCGGCGCGGTCGAGACGGTGATGTTCCGCGACGGCTTCCTCACCGAGGCCTCCGCGTCGAACGTGCTGCTGGCGATCGGCGGGACCATCGTCGCCCCGCCGACGGACAACCTCATCCTGCCCGGGATCACCTACGACGCGGCGGTCGAGTTCGCGCGCGACGCCGGCTTGCCGGTGACGATCAGGCCGGTGCGCAGGGAGGAAGCGCTTGCCGCCGACGAGATGTGGCTGTCCTCGTCGACGAAGGAGGTCCTCGCGGTCACGACCGTCGACGGCAGGCCGTTCGGAGGCGGCAAGCCGGGGCCGGTGTTCCGGCGGATGTGGGAAGTGTTCCAGGCGCGCAAGCCGCGCTGACTCCCCTCACCCCCGACCCCTCTCCCCGCTGACGCGGGGCGAGGAGAGGAAGGCGCGTCCCCGCATGGCCACCTCTCCCCTCTCCTGCCGTCAGGCGGGAGAGGGGCCGGGGGTGAGGGCCCGCGCGCTCATGGCAGCGGCGAAGTGGTGCGGAAGCGGCCGTGGTGAAACACGAGCCCCGGGCCGTGCCGCCGCCGGCAGCGCACCACCTCGCCGACGAAGAGCACGTGGTCGCCGGCGACCTGGCGCGAGTGGTGCCGGCACTCGAACCACGCGACCGCGCCCGCGATCAGCGGAGCGCCGGCCCAGCCCAGCGTGTAGGGCACGCCGGCGAAGCGGTCGGCGTGCGGCCGCGAGAAGCGGCGCGCGAGCGCGACCTGGTCCTGCGCGAGCACGCTGATCGCGTAGCGCTCGCAGCGCTCGAAGGCGGCGAGGGTGCCCGCGTCGTAGCCCAGGCTCCAGACCACCAGCGGCGGAGCCAGCGACACCGAGTTGAACGAGTTCGCGGTGAATCCGGCGAAGCTCGCGGTGCCGCCGCCCGTCGCGATGATCGTCACGCCGGTGGCGAACTCCGACATGGCATCGCGGAACGCGCGTTCGCCGAAGTCAGGCGGGTCGGGCTGTAGAGGCGGGGGCTGGGAAGGCAAGGGAGCGGGCGGCAGGCCGGGCGCTGCCGGAAATCGCTTCGAGGGGCGAAGGGCGGTCGATGGTAGGCGGGGGCGCGGCGACCGTCAATCGACAGTGCGCGGTTTCGGCGCCAACGGGCCCTCCCCCGATGCCATCTGCGCCGATCGGCGCTAGACTATTCAATTCCGATTGCGATTTCCCAGGAGGAGCGTGCCATGGCCGCGACCCTTGCGAGTCTGATCGAGAACCGCTACGGCCGTACGCAGGTCCCCATCGAGGTCGTCCTGCCCGACGGCGGGCGCGTGCGGCTCGCCGACGCGCCGGACGTCCAGGTGATCGCGCGCACCGCGCGCGGGCTCGCCGCGCTCGCGCGGCCGGCGCTCGGCCGCCTCGCGCAGGCGTACGTGCGCAACGACATCGACTTCAACGGCAACGCCCGGCGCATGCTCGCCGTCGCCGAGCGCATGGTCGGCGACATCCGCCACGGCCCGTCGCTCACCGGGCGCGCGAAGCTGTGGGTACACCAGCGGCGCGCGAACCGCAGGAACATCGCGCACCACTACGACGTCAGCAACGCGTTCTACCGGCTGTGGCTGGACGAGCGCATGGTGTACTCGTGCGCGTACTTCGGAAGCGCCGACGACACGCTGGACGCCGCGCAGGAGGCGAAGCTCGACCTCATCTGCCGCAAGCTGCGGCTCGCGCCCGGCGAGAGGCTCCTCGACGTCGGCTGCGGCTGGGGCGGGCTGATCTTCCACGCGGCCGAGCGCTACGGCGTCGACGCGACGGGGATCACGCTCTCGCGCAACCAGCTCGAGCACGTGCGCGGCGAGATCGCGCGGCGCGGCCTCGGCGGGCGCGTGCGCGCCGAGCTCACCGACTACCGCGACCTGCCCGGGGACGCGCGCTACGACAAGATCGCCAGCGTGGGGATGTTCGAGCACGTCGGCGTCGCCCGCCTGCCGGGCTACTTCGCGAAGCTGCGCGACGCGCTCAAGCCCGGCGGCTTCGTGCTCAACCACGGCATCACGCACAACGCCCTGCACGGCGAGAGCCTCGGCAGCGGCATCGGCGAGTTCGTCGAGGACTACGTGTTCCCGGGCGGCGAGCTCACCCACGTGTCCACGGTGATGCGCGCGATGGCGCAGGCCGGCCTCGAGGCCTTCGACGCCGAGGCGCTGCGCGAGCACTACGCTAAGACGCTGTGGCACTGGACCGAGCGGCTGGAGGCGAACGCCGCGGCCGCGCGCGCCGAGGTCGGCGAGGAGCGCTACCGCGTCTGGCGCATCTACATGGCGGGCTCGGCCCACGCGTTCGAGCGCGGCTGGCTGTCGCTGTGGCAGGTGCTCGGCGGCAAGGCGCACGCGGACGGCCGCCTGCCGCACCCGCTCACGCGCGAGGACTTCTACCGTCGACCCTAGAACCTATCTCACAATCATCCACGCGTGCGACGGGATTCCCGCGGGCGCAGTTCTAGGCGCGAGGCGCGCCGTTTGGTTGACCCAAACAAGCAACGAGCAACACCGAAATGCGGCCGCGGGGAC